>Ga0256405_10000263_pt1 | contig 175154 bp, 191 predicted proteins | sample RumenRJG_02DNA_FD_189096 | JGI IMG/M metagenome (GOLD analysis project Ga0256405, IMG submission 189096) | Bovine rumen microbial communities from Lethbridge, Alberta, Canada - RJG_02 | ecosystem: Host-associated > Mammals > Digestive system > Stomach > Rumen | place: Canada: Alberta... | reverse complement strand
AAAAAAGGTAACTCATTATGCTATTGAAATGGATTCTGCCACAAAAACTTCTGGTGGTAATTTTAATTTTATTAAAGGCGGTGCCGTTAATGGTGCAAGTAAAGGTGGCAGTAAAGGCAATAAGGGCGGTGGCGGTGGTCATGGTTCTGAAAAGAAAACCAAAGATAAAGATACGCAACGTTACCATGAGGTTTCTGCTCAATTAAAGCAAAACAAAGCTGCATTAGATTTACTTAATAAATCAAAAGATCGTGCTTTTGGTCAAAGTCGTATTGACTACATGAAGGAGGAAATTGAACTCCTTAAACAACAAGCTCAATATTACGAAAGATTAGCGAAAGAAGCAAATAACTATTTAGCTCAAGACCAAAAAGTATTGCTCGGTTATGGCGCAAAATTTAATGATGATGGTACCATTAAGAATTTTGAATCTTGGTATGACTCTTGGGTTGACAAATATAATAGCGGATCTGTTGATGATGATTGATGGAAGAAATTTGAAGATGCCATTAAAAAGTATGAAACTGCATTAGATAAAGTTGATGAAGCTGAAAAAGGTCGTATGGACGCTTTGAATAAAATCTATGACGAGCGTCTTGAAATAGTCACCTATAAAGTAAAATATCTTAATGAATTAATTGAAGATGGCACTGAATATCTTGATCATCTTATTAAGCGTTTAGATGATAGTATGTATGATATCGGTGAAACCGTTGCTTTATTGGGCCAAAAGGCTGGTAATACCCTTGAACAAATTTCAAATATTCAAAATGGTATTATTGAAATGCTTTCTAATGAAAATCATCCGGAATTAACAGCTGATTTAGTAGAAAGTTATTTAAATGGTGAAACTTCTCTTGAAGAAATGCTTGAGAAAATTGGCCATTTAACAGATAAAGAACAACAGCAATTGCGTGATTACCGTTCAGAGTTATTAAAATTAGAAGAAACTTTAGAAGAATTACGCAAAGAAGCTTATGAAGAATTAACAAAGAGTTTAGAAGAGTTTAATGATAAAATAGATCGCCAAAAAGATATTATTGAAGAACTTGGCGATGTAATGAAACACTACCGCAATGTTATTGATATTGTTGGTAAAGATGTTTTAGGCATTAGCGATGCTTTATTAAAGCAAATGAATAAAGTATCTCTTGACGCCGCTGAAAAGCAACTAATCATCAGCAGGCGCCAATACGACACAATCGCCGCGGAATATGAGCGACTTAACGCAGAATATAACTCAATGTTATTAAATCCAGATGCAAGCGAAGAAGATATAAAATTAATGAAACAACAAGTGGATAATTACTACGATGCACTTCTGGAAGCTCAAAATGAATATTTAGAAAGAGAAGAAAATGCTCTTAAAGTCGCCGCGGATAACTTTAAAGATTCAATGCAGATGATCGCGGATGCTTTCAGCCAAGCTGTTTCTGGCACTGCTGGAACTTTAGAAAATTTACAAGAATATTTTGATATGCAGAATAAAATAGATGAGCAATATTTACCTACATATCAACAAATTTATGATTTAAGTAAATTAACTCGTGATGTAAACAACTCTATAAATAATACAAATAATATTAAAGGTAAAGAAAGATTAAAGAAATTACAAGAAGATATCTTAAAAGCACAACGAGAAGGCACTAAATTAAATGAGTATGATGTTGGACTTTTACAAAGACGTCTTGAACTTGAACAGGCAAGAATTGCTATGGAAGAAGCTAGAGATGCTAAAAACATGGTTCGTATGACCCGTGATAATGAAGGTAACTGGAGCTATACTTATACTCAAAATCCAGAAGAGATGGATAAAGCTCAACAAAATTATGAAGATAAATTATATGAGCTTGAAAAATGGAATCAAGATCAAGTAGCAAAAATGCAAGCTTCATATTTGCAAAATTTGCGTGATTATTCTAATTATTTATCTGGATTAGATATTAGTGATGAAGAAAGAGCTCGGCGTATGCTTGGAAGACAACAAGAATTACAAGAAATCTATGGGCAATTTCTTAATCAAGCAATTGAAGATGGCGCTTGGATTACCGATGAATATGGCGTTCAAAATCATAATTTAATTGATGCTTTTGGTGAAACAACTTTAGCGATTGAGGGTAATTTCAATTCGTTAAATGAAATGTTAGATGCCTTTAGAGAAAATGCTTTAAACGCTGACCAAGAACTCACTGTTTCATACGAGGAATGGTATGAAAATAGAGAAAGAATTCTTAATGAAGCAAAACAATCGATAGAAGATTTTGCTGATCAGGTATCTAATGAAATTGGTCAAATTACCGAAGCAATGGAAGATGCAGAAGAAGAAGCCGAGGATTTATCAGATAAAATGGATGAAGAATTTACTGAAATTCTTAATAATCTTAAAACTTGGTTTACTGGCGAAGATGGTCTTTCAAAACTTATCGATGGAATTATTGATAAAAATAAAAAATGGCAAAAAACAATTTTAGATATTATTGATGCTTATGGTAAATTAAATAATACCAAAGTTAAAGATAATACTCCTTCTAATCCGGGAGGTAGCGGCAGTAGCCCCAGTGGAGGTGGTGGAGGCAATCCGGGAGGAGATAGTGGTAGTCCCGGTGGTGATAGCGGAAATCCAATTACACCAGAAACATGAGGAAGTTGGCAAAGAACTGGTTATGTTGCAAGCGGAGCTGATACGCATACAACTTATTGAAAGCGAGTAAGTAATAAAGGGAACACACAAACTAAAAGTACTAATGAACGGCATGCTTGAGTGCAAACTGGAATTCATGGTACTTATGTATATTATCGATGTGAAGCTTGTGGCTACAAAAAGACTGTTCAATCAAATGGGCCGTCAAAGCCAATAGACGTTAAATTTGACTCCGGCGGTTATACTGGCTCTTGGGGTCCAGAAGGCAGACAGGCAATTCTTCATGAAAAGGAGCTTGTCCTTAATAAACAAGATACTGCTAATATGCTCCAAGCTGTTGGGTTTGTAAGAGACCTTGTTCAAATGATTGGGGCAAATGCTAATATTTCAGGTAATGGTTTAGGTAATCTTATTGCGGGCGGAGTTAATGCTGGCGGTAATTATTTAGATCAAAACGTTACCATTCATGCTGAATTCCCTAACGCTACTAACCATAGCGAAATTGAAGAAGCATTTAATAATTTAATAGGACTTGCGGGACAATACGCAGGACGAAAACAATAAATTAGAAGGGTAGAATTTTCTACCCTTCTTTTTTTATATTGGGTGTGTTTGGGTAATTTTGCCCACTTGTTTTTGATAATAAATTAGAATAGAATTTATGTGAAAAAGGAGATCTGCGCGATGACAAATAAATATAGTGAAGAATTATTTGGTGCTATTGATACGATTATTGACAAGCGCCTTCAAGCATTAAATAAAGATATTACGATTCTTTGTAATATAGATGATGATACCGACGCAGCAAAAGGAAAATATATTGTATCAAATAATGGATTAAAGTTTACAGCTTTTACAGAAAAAACAGATTATGTTGTTGGTGAAAGTGTATGGGTTTTAATCCCAAATGGTGATTATGAAAATACAAAAATGATTATTGGCAAAAATATAAGATACGATGCAGATAGCTTTATATGGGTTAATCCATTACTTGGTTTTGTCGATATGACTGGTGATATTTGTGAAAATTCAGCAAAAGATTTATTTGGGCTTACAGCAAATGAGCCAGAAACAAATGAAAACCCGAGCGCTCAAAAGAAATATTTAAATGACGGCTTTTCAATTATCAAGTCAGATTTAGATAGAGGTGGTTTTGAGGGGCTCGATAAAATAGCAATTACGGCAAGTTTTAAAACTTTTTCTTCTATTGGGGATTATCCTACAAAAGGCTCCTTTGGTTTGCATTTTGTTATAACTACTGATAAAGAAATGCTTTCTAATGATACTGGGAAAATAGGGGAAAATGAAATTAGTTTTGATTTTGATAGTAGTGAAATGATTGGTAATCCGTATAACTATGAAACTTTTTTAGACCAATCTTATGTTTTTACTTTTAATCCAGAAGAACAAGGTAATATAAAGGATATATCTTGTTATTTTTATCAAAACTGTGATTTTTATGCTGGGGCGACAAAATTTCCATATACTTTAAATGATAAAGTTATACCGCATAATATTTTTGTAAATAATTTAACCATAAAATTAGGTTACTCATCTAGTAAAATTTCTGGAACGACTGCAATGTTATGGTCAACCCCAACCACTTTTATAGTGTCAACAAATAAAAGCGATTTTACAAGAACTTTACATCCTCGTTTAGTTTATAGAAGAGAGAATGGCACTTATAAATATATAAATAATTTTAACAATTTTAAAGAATTAAATAGAGAAATTAATGGGCTTAACGTTACTGATCCGCTTGAAGAATATCCTAAAATAAAATTTTATAAACAAGATTTAAGCGTTGGCTATTCAGATAAAAGAGCGGGTGATTTCTACCATGAAATAGATTGAAATAACGATGAACCATATTATGATATAGACAATTTCCAAAAAACGGTTCAATTAGATAATAAATCAAAAGAATTATTTAAGGTTGCATTCATTTTTAAAAAAGATAACGCTTATACTGTATCAAGTAGATTAGAAGCATTAGCTTCTACTATTGGAGAAAATTTTAAATATACAAATGATGATAAGGCAGCAATTCAGTTATTTGTAGATGCGACTTATACTTCAGACGATATTTTTGGAGTAAAAAATGAAAATGATGAATACACAGGTGGTTACCTCCAAGAATTAATAGGCACTGAATTTTGAGATGAAGAATGGGATTATAACTCAAATTTACCAACAAGAGTAGAAATTTTATGAAATTATGTTACTTTAATTAGTAAAAAATATTTTAATAATAATCTTAAAATTGATGGTAATTCTGTTAACATTGCAAAATATTTAGCACAAAAAGATATATATAAAAAGTATACGAGCTATGAAACAGATCCTTGGAAAAATTTTGAACAAAACAAATTTCGATTAGAAACGTTTTATGTTTCACCAGCTTTAGTTTTTACAAACTCTGTTACGCAAGAGTCCCAAATTGCTGATTTGATTCAAGGATTAAAATTAACAGCCACTGATGATAAAAAAGGCATATATACAATTTATAAAGCGACAGAAAACGCAAATAGTGAATTGATTAAGCCTAGTGATGCATTAATAAAAAGAACTATTGAAGCATCTTTTACTTCGTTTATAACCGGCTCTGATGATTTTGACGCGGCTGAACGTATTTATTGATTAATTCCAAAAGCAAATACAATGATAAAAGAACCAGCAGAGGGCGTTGGATTTGGGGATGGACATTATGTTTTAGTTCCATATACTGAATCTGAATTCCAACAATGAAAAAATAATTCAGAAGATAAAAGGGTTTTATATGTTCTTAGTGGCGGAAAATATAATTTAGTAAAAAAAGAAGAAGCTGAATATTCAGCAACTACAAAATATTATATAAAAACGCAAGAAAGACTTTTATTAAGAGACCAAGAAGCTCGCCCAGAAAATACCAGTGATGAAAGTGTTGTTGAGTATGACGATATTAATGAAATAACAAATGATGAAAAACAATTTTTAAATGATAGACCTAATTTTTGGGTTATTGTTGAAGATAGGACTGATGAACAAAATAGATTAAAAACGGCTTCTTTGGTTTATCAAATAAAACAATTTTATAGAAGATCTTTAACTAATAATACCATTATAGCGGTAATTTATAAAAATGGACAAATATATACAGCATCCATAGAATTATTTTTTGGCGTAAAAGGCACCAATGGGGCAGATTATGCTTTATCAATAATTCCAACATTTGAAAAATATATTGATGATAATGGTGATGAAACAATAAATAATTCTCCAAATGCTTGAACTTTTAATTCCACAACGGAATATAAACTTACAGCAATGGTTTATAATAGTAATGATGAATTAAAAACAAATAATTTTGATTTTGAGTATAGATGGCTTTTCCAAGGACAAAAATTATCCCTAGATAGCGATGGGGCATCTGCATCGATTAAATCAGACAATGATTGAGGCAGTATTAATGAAAATCAATATATCGGTGGCATTATAAAATGTGTTGCGACGCCAAAACAAGGAGAAACTGGTATTAATTCAATTACGCAATATTATATTTTACCAGTTAGAACAAACAGGAATATTATGTATGTTGATGGCCCGGACACTATTGCTTATGATGCTAATGGTGTAAAACCAGAATATTATAATATAGCTTATTCATTAAAAGATATTGAAAATCAAAATATTGCTATTTCATCAAATGAAATAACTAGAAAAATTTTTGATCAAACTAATGAAAAATTTTTTCCTACAATAGAAAATGGCAACTTGATTCCAACTTCTTCATTTACTATTGGGGTAGATTATAAATTTTATATAAAAATACCAACACAAAATGATGAAGTATGGTATCAGCCAATCTTAATAATTTTGAATAGTTATGGTAATACAGCTATTAACAATCTTTCTGGAGATAAGCCAATTAAAACAAGTACTAATAAAAATAAAACTATTGCCAGTATTATGAGCATTACAACCGCAAATGATTCTGGGCAACTTAGCGGTATTGTTATAGGAGATTTACCAGCTGAAGGCACTGGCGAAAACGCAACCGAAAGAAGTGGAATTCTTGGATATTTAAATGATAATGAAACTTATGGCTTATTTAGCGATGGAACTGGATTTTTAGGTAAAGGTAAAGAAATTAAAATAACTGATAATGGTAATTTAGAAATATCGTTAAATGCCACTAGCGGGATATTACCGGTTGGTAGAGGCGGCACGGGTGCAACAACTCTTAGCCCCAATAGTTTACTTATAGGGCATGGTACGAATGCAATTAGCGCATTAAGCGCAGGAACATCGGGTCAATTTTTAGCATCATCTGGTGAAAATTCTGCACCGATATGAAAAAGCGCAGATGCCATCCCAATAAATAATAGCACTAATCTTATTACTTCTGGAGGTGTTTATACTGCTTTGAGTAGTAAAGCTAATAATTCACATAATCACGCTGTTAGTGATATTACAAATTTTGAAAATGCTGTAAAAACAATAGTGGAAAATAATTATAGTGCTTTAAATGGAACAAATGCGGTTTTAACACAAATTACCATTAATGATATCACTTATAACGTTGGTGTTTTAAATAGTTTTGGAACAAATTATTTGACTTTAACAGTCGCAAATTAGTATAATAATATATAGAGAAAAAGGAGGTCATACTATGACAAAACAACAGGCAGAACAATTTATTAATATTTACAACGCTTTATTAACAATTTCTACCAAAGGCGAAGATACAAAAACAATGGCAAAAATCTTAGCGCTCATGGAGCAACTTGCTAATACTGTTGAAATAAAAGAAGAACCTATTATGGCTTCTAATACAGAACCGGTTGTGGAAGGAGAATAAATTATGGCAAAATTGTATCCTCCTGTCATAGAAGGCACAATACCAGCTTTTTACGGGACAACTTTGGTTGTCCCGTTTTCTATGAACAGGGCAGTTAGTAAAGCTGATATTAAAGGCTTTTCTTTAAAAATAAAAACAATACAAACAAATACTTTTGTTGCAAATATAGAGAGTACTAGCTATACTACCTCTCAAGCAAAATTTAATATTGAAAAAGTTGAATTAACTCCGGGCCAATATTATAAAATACAACTTGCTTATATTGGCAATGATGAATATTCAACAGTTGGGTATTACTCTACTGTCGGAGTAGTTAAATATTATGGATTAAATGGACCAAAGATTTATATTGATGGTCTTTCTGATAAAAAGAGCAATCTTTTTGCCGGATATTATTTAGGTGTTTTTGAACATGAAGATGACCCAATGGAAAAAATTGCGCAATATCGTTTCATAATTACGTATACTACTTCTGGTGAAGTATTCTATGATACCGGATGGGTCTTGCATAATACAATAAATGATGTTAATTCATTAAGTGCGAATGATATTTTTAAATATACTGATGATTTAGATGATGACACAACTTATTATTTACAATATCAAGTTATTACTTCTAATAAAATGGAGTGTTCAAGTCCTAAATATAACATTCTCCAAAAGAACAGTATTGGCACGACATTAAAATTGGAGTTTACCGCAACACCAGATTATGATAACGGTTTTATGCTTTTAAAATTAAAGAGTCTTGGCTCTGCTGGTGAAAATGCAACATTAACCGGCGCATTTGAAATTAGTAGAAGAAATATGAAAAACCCAAGACATTGGGAAGTCATAGATTTATTTATTTTACAAAATGAAGTTGCCACGAAAACATTCTGAAGAGATTTCACTATAACTCATGGTGAAACTTATCAATATGCTATTAGGCAATTTAATGAAGCTGGTATTTATACTGACCGAGTATTATCAAATGAAGTTTTTGCTGATTTTGAAGATGCGTTTTTATTTGATGGTCAGCGCCAATTAAAAATTAGATTTAATCCAAAAGTATCAAATTTTAAAAATGATATTCCAGAAGCAAAAACAGACACGATTGGTAGTAAATATCCATTTATATTTAGAAATGGGCATGTTAATTATAAAGAATTTCCAATTTCTGGGCTTATCTCATATTTGGGGGATGAGCAAGAGTTATTTTTAACTAATGATGAAATTGGGGTTATTGATATTACTAATCGGAGCAGGAATAAAACAAATTCTGATGATGAGCTACCAATTAACGCAAAAACCACTAATTTAACAAGTCACAATATTGCGTCTGAGCGCAGATTTAAATTAGAGGTGCTGGAATGGCTAACTAATGGTAAACCAAAATTATTTAGATCTCCAACTGAAGGTAATTATATTGTGCGTTTACTTAATACAAATTTAACGCCAACTGATTCTCTTGGGCGTATGCTTCATACTTTTTCTTGTACGGCTTACGAAGTTGCGGATTGTGTTTATGAAAATTTAGTTAATTTTGGTTTTATTAATAATGGGTTAAGCGATGAAGAGAAGCAAAGAAAATATTATAGAACTATTCCTCTTGGATATCAAACTCATGAAGGAGATAAAACCTATATCCCAATTATTACAGGATTAAATAAAGATTATCCCGTTGGAGAAGATGGATATATAGAATTATTAAAAGATCCATATAGCAATAATACATTGCATGCTTATGCAATTTATTTTGACGATATGAATTCTGGAGATATGATATTAATTAATGATAAACCATATATTATTGGAAATACTGGGCAACTTATTTTAGAAAGACCAGAAAATATTAATTCTGTAAAAATAAAACCCATTGAAAGTACTTCATCTAATTATATTCTTGAAGATTATAATGGCTTATTTACTTATAAATATACAGATATGTACGCTAATAGTTTTGATTTAATTGTCGGACAAAAGCTTATTGATGTTCCATGCAAACAATTTATTGGAGGAGACATTTCATCCAATGTATTAGATGAAATTACCGATACAAAAACAGAATTAATTAATGTTTTAAGCATTCAAGCTGAATTAAAACAGGTTGAAAATATTTATACTTGGAACGATGGTGCAATTCCAGATCTTAAACGCCCTATTCCTCCAGATGAATTCAATGATTGGTTCTCTTTCGATAAGGTAAAAATGCCGGGTGAAAATAAGGGACATTCTTATGGTGATATTACCGGAGAAACATTTAGTCCATTGGAGAATTCTTTATATATTTATAAAATTCATCCAATCTTCCACCATGGTGGCAGTATAGACGGAGATATTCCTCATAATTATATTGATACATTATCCCCATGAGAGTTAAAAGAATTGAAAAAACAAGTTATAGAAATGTTAAATAAATATAATTTAACATTGGCGCAAGTTAGCAATTATGTTCGTTATAAAAATGATGAAGCAGTTGCCCAAAAAATTAAGCAAATTAAACTTGTTCCGGAAGATTTCTTACTTTTGGAAGAGTATTATGGAAAAGAAGAATTTAATTATAATACTTCTGGAGAAGATCCTGCGGGTGCTCATATCGTTAGTGTTTATCAAAATGGTCAATGAGTTTTAATTCCTGTTGAATATCATAAAAATGAAGGATATTATGTTGATGCGACATATTATACCGCTGATCCATACGTTGAATATAATAAATATTATACTTTTGAAAATGGAGACTATTATTTAATTTATAAAGATGGATATTATTATGTTGTTGATGGATATTCTTCAAGAATTTATATTAATACCGGAGTTAGTGAAGGGATAGTTTATCACAATGGTGAGTTATATAAACCAGATGGAGAAATCTTACAACCTTACATTGATTTAGCAAATACTGGTAAATTTAAAACTGATCTTATACCACAAATTACTGATATTTATGTTGGTGATGGTGTTATATTAAATCTTTCTTATCAAGCAAGAGAAATTGAATATAGTGTTGAAAATACAAATAATAATCTTCGAAGTAAACGTGAAGAATTGCAAGAAGCAATCGATAATTATACAGGACTCTTCTACACAAGAAAAGATACCGCAGAAGAGTTATATGATTATTATGATGATGAATGAAAAGAAGATTATGAACAAAGATTAGATATTTCTGAGGCTTGCAGGAAGCAAATTGATCCTTTAAAAGAAGAATATCTTGATCTTTTAGACAAAGAAATAGAACGATATAAGGAGGAACGTGGCATTGAATAAAAATCCATTATTAGATGACGAGTTCTTAAAAGAATTATATCGTCATAGAGAAAAAGAAGTATTTGCAAAGATTATTGCTTTAACTTTGCAAAATGACCCAATAGAAGAAATACAAGGACAGGTGACTGGGGGATCCGTTAGTTTAGATGGATCCTCTAGTGTCCGTCGTACCTGTACATTAAGTCTTGTCGCAAAAGATTTAAATATTAATCAATATTATTGGGGATTAAAAAATAGATTTAAATTATATGTAGGATTACGCAATACCGTTGGGTATGGCTATGAAGATATTATTTGGTTTCCTATGGGAACTTATGTGATATCTGCTTTTACGACTTCTCAGGCTGTGAGCAGTTATACAATTAATATAACCGGTAAAGACAAAATGACTTTACTTAATGGTGAATTAAGTGGGTCTTTATTTGCGTCTGTTGATTTTGGTAAAGAAGAATATTATCAAAACGGTATAACCACAATTAGCTATATTCCTATTAAGAATATTATCAGAGAAGCAGTGCATGCTTATGCTGATGAACCTTGAGAAAATATTGTTGTTAATGATTTAGATGATTATGGAATAGAATTACTTGATTACAACGGCAATGATCCAATGTATTTACTCTTTAGACTAAATGCAGAAGATAATACAAAAGATTGTTATCAAAGTTTTTTTAATGGAGAGCAGAAAGTTTATCCAGCAAAATTAAAAGATGGCCAATATATTTTAGCAAATATTCAAACAATTGATGGCGAACCTGTTGATAATACTCATGGTATTTCAATTAGTGAAATTGCTAATTATAAAGACGAAGATGGCAATGTGTTAAATTATGACCCAAGAATAGAATTGGATCTGGGTGGAGTGCACTCAATTACTGCTACTAAATTTTTCTTATCAGATATTGATGAAAACAAAGAAAGTATAATAAATTATAATTATATTTATACTGTTGTAAAAGTTGAAAATGGCCAAACATGTGGTTACCGTTTAACAGATATTACATATCCCGGAGACTTAATTCTTTCTGTTGGAGAACCTATTACGGCAATGTTAGATAAATTAGTAGCCATGTTAGGCAACTTTGAATATTTTTACGATATTGATGGAAGATTTATTTTCCAAAGAAAACCAACTTTTATTGATAAAACTTGAAATAATATAAAAACAGGGAATCAAAATTCTTATGTAACAACAATTGATGAAACTTATGTAGAAAGCGCGTTTTATTCATCCCCAATTACATGGACTTTTGGTGATAGTTTTTTAGTAACAAGTTACGCTAATAACCCAGCTTTAAGTAATGTAAGAAATGATTTTTCAATATGAGGGACAAAAGCATCTGTCACCGGGTCTGAACTCCCAGTTCACTTGAGATATGCTGTGGATAAAAAACCAACTTATTACAAAGCATTCGATGGAAAAGAGTGGGTAACTAAAACCGGACAATGGTGAGTTAAAAAGGACGAAGGTATTGTTGATGTTACCTATGATCAATTAGTTGAAATGGTTAAAGACGAGGCTCGTGAAAAAATTCGTAAAAGAATAAAGAGAAATATAGAAAATTTTGAACCAACTCATAAAGTGATTGATGGCCTCCAAAAACCAACAAAAAATAAAGATGGCTCATGAACTGCTGGATGGTGAGATTTGCGAGATTGACATACTTATTATAAATATTTAACCGGCAATGATCCTATAAATCATATGCGGATGTATGCTACAAATCCGAGTGGAGATGTAACACAGCCAAAAGGCTATGTTGAGAATTTGGATTTTTCTACATTTTTTAATGGCCAAATAATAAGGAATTCTACATCAACTAATAATATATGATTATTTAATGCTTATAAATATGAAGATGGAAGTTTTTATGTTTCTGTTGAACATAATGGCACTGAAGATAAAAATATTCAAGATGATGATGGAATTACTAGATGATATATTGCTCCTTTCAGCGGTTGTTCTATACATACTTATGAAGATTTTGAAGATTGATTTTCTATTATGGATAAACCAGAAGAAGAAAGAATACATAGGAATAAAAAAGTTGTAGAAGCTTATGCTTATTTTTATTCTCCTAATTTCCCTACTAAAACAAACGATGAAACTTTTATAGAATACATTGAAGAAGAAGTAGAAAAACAATTAAGCGATGAAGAAATCGATGCGTTAATTGCAGAAAAAGGATATCGATTTGTTGACAGAATGCCAAAAGTGGGCGAAAATGGAAAAATAAGTGAAGATAATACAATATATGTATGCGATTGGCGTGAAATTATTTTCCAAATGGCACTTGACTATAGAAAGCATAATCATGATGATGATTTTTATCTTAAAGTAAGAACAAATAATGGGCTTGATTTAAATAATCAATGGTATTATCCTTCTGGTAGAACAGGATATGAACAATATTATGTTGATATGGAAGGATTTTGGCGTCAATTATATTGTCCGCCGCAATTAATGGAAGTTCTTTATCCTTCTGGCGTATGAACAGAGAGAAATACTAGCGGTGGATGGGTATTTACTACTGATGCGATAAAACCAGATAGCGAGCAAGGAATATATTTTAGTAATCCAAATGGTATTGTTTATGGATTAAATATGAGTTACGATGATTGACAAACTTTTAAATGGGTTGATTCGTGAATAGAAGACCAAGATACCAATGATGGTTGAAATGTTGAAATTTTAAATGCGCCAGAAAATCTTAATTTCTGATTTGATTTTTTAGAAGCTGATGAAAGCACAGATTTAGTTAAATATTCAGTCCCTGCTATTGGAGATAGGTCAAAATCTGTTAATGATAATATGGTTAAAGCCATATACTTTAGAGAAACGCCTACGGCTTTATATACCACAGATATTTCAACTGTAGATAGAAAATCTGGCTATACTTATTTGCAATACAATGATGAATTAGCGTCTGTATTTAATATAAGTTCGCAAGGCAAGAGCGCGTATGACGTTATGGAAGAATATATCAATCTTTATTTATATTGTATTGAATCAATTTCAATTAATTCAATACCTATTTATCATTTACAGCCAAATACAAAAGTAATGGTTTATGATGAAGATAGTAAGATAAATGGAGAATATTTAGTTAACAGAATTACAATTCCATTAACATTTAATGGAATTATGTCCGTTTCTGCGGTTAAGAGCGCTGAAATAATATATTAAGGAGGAAATGGAGAATGAGAAAGGCTTATCAATATAGATGAGTTAAAAATAATGTTGACCCCAATAGCACTAATGTTTTCCCAGAAGGTGCCACAATTGAATCCTTTTTTACTGGTAGTTTATTTGCAGATAAAACGCCAATTTATCAATTAGGTATTCAAGCTTTGCCGGGAACAAAATTTTTCTTAAATGGAGGAATTGATCCTATAATTGTTGGCGCTACTGGTATTTATGAATTAGATTTACAAGATAAGGCATCAATTAGTGCTTTGCGTTTTGACGCCAAATCTATGAAAACAATTGAAGAGGCTGGCGAAGCTGGTAATGGATTTTTGATTGTTGATATAGTGTATGAAGGAGAGGAGGAGTAATTTATGGGTTTCTATGGAAATATAAGGAATACCACAAGTAATTCTTTTAAGTTTGATAGAATTTATTCTAATAGAACTATAATGGAACAAAACGCTAATACTGATAGCGTTTTTGGTGGTAGATATGTTTTAGTTGAATATGATCAACCATTAAATGAAAATCCTGTCGAAGCGGTTAAAACTGTTTATAATAAAAATGGTAAATACTATGCAAAAGCAGAAATTCTTAGTGCTTATAAAACGAAAGATGATGGAGATAATTTAAGTGATCTTTGTTATTATTTATATTTAAGCGAAGAATTTAATGATATAAAAGAAGAAGTTAATTGGGAAAGTGGTAATTATTCAAAAGTTATTTATGAAATGACCCCTACTATTGCTTATAGAGCCAAAGAAGCTGATGAGCATGGCGATCACTTAATAAAAACCATTGATTGAGAAAATGAAGAAGGAATAGTTCTTTATACAAAAGATCAAATTACCCAAGAAATTACTGAAATACCTGTTTATTGTTATGTTCAAGAAAGCGATATTTATTCATCTTCTAATGAAAATGATATTTATTCAAAACCATATCATTATATTGATGCATTAAGAAATAGATGGTTCTTATATGGGAAAGAGGGCGAAGAAATTGGCCTTCCTTGGAATAGCGATAATGTTGTAGAAACGGAAGATGCTTATACAACAAACTTTGCTATTGATAAGGCTGTTTATGGCTTAGGTAGAGGCTATGATTCAACCGTTTGGCGCAAAGTTTATGGTAATGACGGTAAAGCAAAATATGTGAATATCGCTGAATTAAATTCAGTGGTTCCAACATTTGCATTAACCTCTGATTCACCAAGCGATGTACCAAGGACATTGCATTTTGATAAAGATAGTACAAATGTTTATTATAATTTACATATGCAAACTCCTTGGGGTTTTATGATTGCAGATGTTGATGAATTAAAAGAAGATATTCCTCATTTGGATGGAAAAACAGATGTTGGCTTATTAGAGTTAAAAAGAACTGAATTAGATACACAACATAAAATAAATGAGTCTACTATAAAGAGTTATAATGGAGCTATATATTTTAATAAAATAGGCTTCAGCAGAGATAATAGTGTTTATTCTGGAGTTGGCAAAGACAAAAACGTTATTCAAATAGACAATTATCAATCTGGCACAAAATATGCAAATCAAGATGAAGATTCTACAACAAACTTTGAAAACAAACCTTATGATGATATGAAAGGTTTAAGCGTTATTTTGCCTGCTCTTGGCGATACTGTCGCAGAAATGTGGGATATAATTTATGGCGTGAGTGGTTATGAGCCGATTTTAGAAGAAGATTTTGACGCGAATGAATCTTATTATGAAAAACTTGACCCAAATGAAGAAAAATATATTGAATATAAAGGTGAAGAATTTAAATCTGGACTTTATAAGCAAACCAATAAAAGAAAAACTCTTCATGCGTGGGAAGATGCAAATGATATTTTAACAGCTCATAATGAAAAACAGCACTTAGTACATTATACAAGAGAAGATGACTATACAGAATACGTTCCAGAAGAGGGCGATTCTTTAGTTGGAACAATTAATAGTGCTCATGATTTAATGGGTATGATTATTACAAACGAGGATATTCCAACTACTGATGATTATGCCGATCCTCAAAAAGCGCATACTTGGCAAATTTATTATGCAACAAAAGATTATAACGCTTTAAATGAAGACGGCGAACCAGCAGATAAAAATATTCAGCAAGGTCATTACTACTATGTTTCAAAAAGTGTTGGCTTTAAAGAAATACCTTATACTGAGCTTGAAACTTTAACAGCTGAACAATTTAAAGAAAATTATGAGACCGGTAATGATAATTACTTTGAAGTTATGGCAAATAAGATGCCAGACAATGTTTATAGTAATGAAATTAACGGCAATATTTATAAACGTGTTAATGGAAGTGGTATTGCTTCTGAAGGTTGGAAATACTACACATTACCAAGTACATTAAAATACGTCGGAAGTGCTAGTAAAATTAATAAAAATGAAATTTATTATTTAGAAAAAACAGAAATTCCTACTGGTTACACTGACGCGCAAGAACCAAGTGCACCAAAGCATTTTTATGAAGCACATAATGGAGAATATTTAATAAATCAATGAAAACAAGGGGCTCAAATAGCAGATAAATGGTATGAGTTATTAGATTTCCATGAAGTTAGTGGATACATGTTAGACAATGAACGTTGGTATGTCCTTAAAGCAGATAAAAACGCAGATCCTAATAGAAATAACTATATAAAATTATCAGAAGTTAAAATTGGTACAGATAATCTATGAGTAAAATATAGCAACGGTGATATAAAGAGTGCTGATGAATTTAAGGAAGCATTGCGAAATGCAACCAATAGCTCAGAAATTAATTTAAACGAGCCAATTCAAGTCCACTATTATTATGAACACGCACCAGAGCTATCCCCAGAAGGAGAAACCGTTACTTCTGAATTTGGCCATATTGATTTAAATAGGATATTATTTAATAATAGAAGTTATTACAAAGATTATGGTACTGAAGGAAAAATAGAATTAGGCTGGCCGTTATATTATAATCATGATCCAAGTGAGAGTCATTATGCAACAGCCACAAAGAAAAAGGTAACTTTACCAACTACTGGATGTTATTATGCTGACTTTAGGCACCCTGAAGACGATCCATTAAAAGCAAGGGCATTGGCAATTGAGGCTGGTGAAGATGTAAGTGAAGAATTTAATTTAAGTACTATAGATGAACAAAATAATCCAATTATTTCATTTAATAGAGTTTCTTTAAGAGAAGAAGATTTAGATTTCAATGGAGTTAGTGAAGAATATACTTATTGGCAAATTAAAGATCAACCAAATTGAGGAAAACTTGAAGATGAAAGTTTTGTAGGCTTCGGATTAACGAGTAACTTTGATGTAGATAATGAGTATATCACCGCAGGAAAAAATGGATATTATACAGAATTTACTCTTTATTACAAAGATGGTAATAAGTATATGCCAGCTGATAGGCCTGATTTCTCTACTGGGCAATTGCCAATGAATTTATATGTCGCTGGTAATGAGTATTATATTATAGATGTTGATGAATCAGTAGAAGATGATTTTACAAAATATCAAAAGTTAAATACACAAATTATTTTAGAAGATTCTGATATCGAAAAATATTTTGGCGGAGAAAATCCAAAATTAAAGATTGGCATTAAACAAGATTCAAAAGTCTTTAAAGAATTAAATGATTTTGCTAGAAATATTAATACTTTACATGGCTTATTATTAAGAATAAATGAGGTTTTGCAATCTGGTAATACAAGAACTCGTGATAATAATACCGTTCAGGGTTGCCTTAACCAATTGCACGATATTATTGATGGATTTGAACAACCATTAATTCCGGGCCAATTATATGGAGTTAATGAATATGGTAAACTTGGGCCAGTCGCTTTAAATTCTGAAAATGATAATGGCGAATCTTGAGTTAGTCTTACTCCTAGTTTTGATGAAGAAACTGGTCAAATGATATTAGATATTGTGCATGACAATGTTAATGATTTTGATGGAGAAAATTCAACCCATTTGCCATTAAGCGAAGACGCAGATCGTAATGATGAATTAAGTGGTTACGTAGATGCTTTAAAAGATACATTAGAGGCTGATGAAGCCAATAATGATAGAGCCCATGATCCATTTGGTTTTGTCCCAGATGATGCTACTGGCAATAGGATAGTTCTTCATAGCCCTGTTATTGATAACGCAGGACACGTGATTGGAGAAAAAGAAACCACTGTTAAAGTTGCTGATATTTTATTAGAAACAAATGGTAGTGCAACAATTGGTACTTTAACTTCTCCTTCTGGAAATGTTTCAATTACTTCTGCTGATACTGTGCGTGATGCATTTAATAAATTAATTACTCATATTAACGCCGGTGCTAACAACATAACGTTAAATGATTATGATAATTATTATATTAATGACATTAATGAATCGATGGGCGATAACGTTGATGACAACGATAATCTTACCGAAGCAATTGCTAAATTGCAATGGCAATTAGATCATATCGCCAATAGACCATTAACTGATTTAGATAGTCCTAGCAATAGAGGATCTAATACGCCAATCGCGGCGACAGATACTTTAGGGCAAGGTTTGAATAAACTTCAAGCGCAGATTAATAATATTAATAATCAGACTATTGAAGGCAGTGGTAATGAAAGCGGTATTATTAATAACTATTGCGGTATTATTCGTTCTGATCCAGACCATATCCCTACGAATTTAACAACAGGTTTAGGTAGTAATGAAATGTCTGTTCCTGATGTAAAATCTGGATGGATTTGGGTATGTCATTCAGACGCAGTCGCAGAATCTGGAACTCAAGGTGAGTCAAATTATGTTGCTCCACAACCAGAAAAGAATTACATTTATATCAAAACAAAGAATGGCGTAAAAACAGGAAGTTTTACCGATAATATAGACCGTAATTATTGAGAATTACTCAATGCATGGCAATAAAAAAATATTGAACTGGCTTGTCCTTTGGGCAAGCCAGTTTATTTTTTTGTTTATATTTATTAAATAAGAGTGAAAGAGATAAAATGAAGGAGGAATATTACCTTGGCATTAGCAAATTATGTAAAATTTAGACGTGGCACTCCTGCACAGTTTCAGGCATTAGCCACAAAAGATGCTGATTGCTTGTATTTTATTTCTGAAAATAATGCGATTACTGGCCTTCTATATTTAGGTGACAAATTAATTAGCGGAAGTTTAACTTCTAATATTTCGTTATCTGATTTAGAAGATATACTGTTAAGTGGTAATATATCACCAAATTCTATTTTGGTATATGATGGGGAACAGCAAAAATGGGTAAATAAACCATTTAGTGAAGTCTTTGATGATATTACCGGCAGTTTGGTCCAAATGGTTGGAGCTACTGCAACTGTTGACGGTGTTGCTGGTATTGTTCCTGCCCCACGCGCTGGAGATCAAGAAAAATTCTTGCGTGGAGATGGCACTTGGGCAGAGGTCGCTGGGTTATCAGAGATACAGGCGCAAGAGCTTGTCCAACTGAGGACAGATGTTAATACTATTAGGGGTGAAGACTCTGCCTTATCAATGAGAGAAGTCGCCGCTGAAGAAGTTGCAAAGATTGTGGCTGGCGCAAGCGAAGATTTCGATACTCTCAAAGAAATCGCAGATTGAATTGCTGACCACCCAGATAGTGCATCAGAAATCAATTCAAGATTAACTGTTGTTGAAACAAGTGTTGGCAATTTAGAAGATGAAATCAATGCCTTAAAGGCAAAAGATACTGATTTACAAGATCAGATTGATGACCTAGATAGTCGTTTAAGATGAATGAGAATCGATGGGTCAGAAGAAGAATAATAAATAACGGAGGAAAAAATAATATATGGCAAATGTAAAGTTTTTACGTGGCTTACAAGCTAATTTACCTTCTGGTAGTAGTATTCAAGATGGTGCGTTATATATCACAACCGATAGCAAGCGTTTATTCTTGGGTAATGGCAACGAGTTATTACCAATTGCCGAAGGTATTACAACTGTTACAAGCGTAAGTGTATTACCAGCCGCTGCTCAACATCAGGGCGAATTCTATTATGTAACAGATGGCAATATTTTAGCTTGGAGCAATGGTACTACTTGGTTACAAACAAATGTTGATACTCAATTAGAAGCTGCAAATGATGCTTTATCTGTAAATAATGGTGTAGTTTCTTTCCATGCAGAAGATACTCATGGTAATGAGGTCAATGGTAGTTTCACTGTCGCCGCTGCGACAAACAATGTAACGATTGGTCAGGGCGCAAATGGCGAGTTAACTATTGGCGTTGCTCCTGATACAACTTATGCTGTTAGTACAGCTGCGGATAATAATGATGTTAGAATTAATTTAACACCTTCTCAGAATGGTACTGCTCTTGCTAGTGGCGATAGCTTTGTTAAATTAGTTGATAGTACTAGTATTAACGTTTCTCGTGAAGCAGATGGTAGCATTAAGTTCCAAGTTAAGGAAGATGGCGTTAGTGGTATTGATGATTTTACTGCTTCAAACGAAGCTACTGGCTTTAAATGGGAAATTAGCACTGGTGGTGGAACTGACTTCCCAGTAACATTAGATCCAACTATTGTCTATGGTAATAGCGCAAATCAGACAGTTCATTTTGTAAATGGCGTTGCTACTTTAAGTGTACCGACAAGTGCTGAATTAACTAATGCTATTGATAATCTTGAAAAGACAATCAATGCAATGACTTATAGAGGCGTTGCTTCTTCCGCTGCTACGATCACTGGTTCTACACTTCACAATGGTGATGTATGGTTAGCTGATCAAGAATTCACAATTGGTGGAAAAGCAGTTAAGCCGGGTTATTTAGTCATTGTTCAGGGCACTGAAACAGATGGTGTAATTCCTTCTGCTAGTGCAACTTTTGATGTAGTTAAGGGCAATGATACTGATACCACTTATGCTGGAAGCGCAACTACTCATGGTATTGTAATTAACAATAGTGATGATGATCCTGTTGCACAGATCGCTCTTACTGCTGGAACGAGTATTGAATTAACAGATACTACATCAACTAATGGTAATAGTATTGAAGTTAAGCATGCTAATGTTACTCGTACTGATCCAACAAAGGGTGCTGAAACTCAGTCTCCTAGTACTAACTTAGTCTTTGATGTTGTTACTGGTGTTACCACTAATGCACAAGGGCATGTTACTGCTGTTGCTACTAAGACAGTTACTGTTGTTGATACACAGCTTGATGCTGGTGCTTGGACGACAACTTCATCTGTTGCAAACAATGTTGCTACAATTACTCATACCAATGATGGAGATTTAGGCACGATCAGTTTGAAGTTAGCTTCTACTGGTAGCATTGCAATTTCTGGTTCTGGCGATACCACAACAATTGATATCGTTTGGGGTCAATTTTAATTAACGGGCAAACCCTATTAATCAATCTTTTATCTTTTTAATATGTATTAGAAAGAAATAATAAAAACTTTGAGGAAGAAAGCTTTTTTATAAACTTTCTTCCTCTTTTTTTTGATAGAGGAAAGGAGATAATAATGAGCGAACAGAAAATAGCTTTTAAACCTGCGTATGGTACAAGGCAAAAAATTGATCAAACCAATATATCGCCGGGATTTATTTATTTTTCGACGGACTCTGGAGAAATCTTTTTAGATACAAAAGACGAAAGAGTTAAAGTTGGTAGTTCAAGCGCGGGAGCTTCCTTATTTTATAGCTCACAACCAACAAGCGAAGAAATGCCGATTGGTACGATGGATGACGATGATGGTACTAATTATTATGTACTTGATTCGGCTTACGTTGATACAGGCGAAGCTGAAATTAAAGTTGATGATTTAATTATTGGCACAGATGGAGCTTTTTATCGCTTTGTAAAGGTTAACGCAGAAGGAAATTACTTCTGTACTCGTATGGCCATCAGTGGTTCTGGTGGTGGCGGAGGAGGCGGTGGAGGCATCGTTGAACCGACATTAAAAGTTACCATTGATTCATCAACGCTTGATTCAAATGCTACATTAGTACAAGGACAAAATTATTATGTTTCCGTAACTGGTGAAGCAATTAATGGAAATACCGATAGATATGTTTCTTTAAACTTTGAATTTACAGGAAACGATGGTTATTCAGAAGCTTTTACTCAAAGTGGTATTCGTTCTGGTGAACCTTATAAATTAAATTTAAATTTCTTACCTATTAATTCAAATATTACAATGACAGTAAGTGTCGATTCTGATAACGCCGGTATGGCCGTTTTACCTTCCACAAGGAAAAGAAATATTAAAGTTGTAGACATGCATATTGATAAGCAATCTGGTACAAATTATATTGCTGTTCAAAGTGGAGATTTACAACTCCGTTATATTCCTTATGGCAAAGGCTTAAATGTAAAACTTCATACAGCAGTTGACGGAGAAGAGTTTGATAACAATGTCAAATTAATTGATGATAATATGGAAAATGCGCAAACCGTGGCTATTCCTCGACAATCTCATGGTCAACATACCATTGATTTATGGTTAAGCGCAGATGTTAATAGAGTAACATTATCATCTGACCCAATTTCTTTTGAAGCCTCTTGGGCTGATGATGAAGAAGATACACCTTTAATTTGGGTTGGTGATATTACTCCAGTAGTAATTCAATATGAATCTGCTATTATTCCTTATATGGTCTATGACTCCGTAAATGAAAGAAATGGCGCTCCTACAACCGTTGATTTTTATAAAAATGGAAGTCAGGTTAGTTCAGAATTGGTTAGATATTCTGCGGATGGTTGGTTATACTGGGATGTTACGACCTTGTATGACGTTGGTGAAAATGAATTTATGATTAGTTCTGGCGCAACAAGCAAAAGAATTAATTTCTCTGTAACGACAGAAGGTTCGAGAGACTTGTCTTTAGTCAACCAGTCTGCATTAGATATTAACTTTGATTCTATGGGTCGTTCTAGCACAGAAATCGCTGCGACTAGAGGCATTTGGAAATCAAAAGTAAAAGATTACTCTGCTGTTCTTAATAATTTCAATTGGTATAATAACGGTTGGAAAGATGATAAAGATGGCTTAGGTTCATATTTGTCTATTGCGAATGGCGCGAGTGTTCAAATTCCATATAAGACAATTACAATGAATACCGGTTCAACCCAGTATACTTTTGAAATTCGTTTTAGAATTAAAAATGCTCAAAAATATGCTACGTTGGTTACTGAAATTCCATTATATAAATATTGGACTTCTGTTACCGAAAGGGACGCAAATGGTAGAGCAATTGCCGGTACATTAAACAATATTGGTGAAGAACAAACAATTGATTGGATTAGACAAAATGGTTATGAAGTAAAACTTGATAGCGATGGTAACATGGAAATGGAAGAGTCTAATACAACTCGTAAAATTGTTGAAACTGAAAACAATGTTGTATTTAAATATTTAAATTCCAACAATGAAGGTTTCTGTATTGGTACTCAAGAAGCTTACTTTAACACTGCTGGTAAAACAGTTAATGTTAGATATAAAGAAGGCGAAATTATCAATATTACTTTTGTTGTTGATAAAGCAAAAGACACATTATCAATTTACTTAAATGGTATCTTATCTGGCGCAGTTAATTTAACTGGTATCGCTGCGATCACGATGGAAAATATTCCATTTAAGATTAATTCCAATTATTGTGATTTTGATTTATACAAATTTAGAATTTACACAATCGCTTTAACAATGCCAGAAGTTATTCATAACTATCTCGCAGATATTAAAGATATTAATTTATATGATGAAAACCAGTTAACAGATGTTAATGACGCAACAAAATTATCATATGCTAAATTGGTTCAACATAACATTGACCACCCAGATAACTTAACAATGCCTTATGTATTGATTGACTCTTCTGGCACACCGAATGATGATGAATTACCTCACTTTAAAGGCGGTAATAAAAAAGTTTCAATTACATTTGTTAACCCAACTGCTGATAAATTATTAGAAGATGGCTTAATTAGTGATTATGAGTATTATACTCATTGCCCAAGCTTTACGGCTGACAATGTAGATATCAATGTTCAAGGTACTTCTTCACAGAAATACCCAAGACGTAATTTCAAAACTAAGTTCAAAAAAGCTAAAAATTGGAATTATACAAAAGGTGAATTGGCTGGTCAATCAGTTATGGGTGTTCCGCAAGAACAACCAGATGGCAAAATTAAATATAAAGATTTTACCCTCGCTGATGGTAATAAATTAGCTAAAAATTGGCATATGGATAATGTCGATTTAGCAACAAACGTATTTACTTGGAAGATTGACTATATGGAATCTTCTGGCTCATATAACTCTGGTTTTGCTAATTTAATGGGTAGTGGTATTTACAATAAACACCCATTGGACGATATCGGCTTTGATGCTTCTCAAAAGAATTATAGAACTTCTGTTTATGGTTTCCCATACTTGTGTTTCCACAAACGTGCTGATGGTTCTATTACCTATATTGGCCGTTATAATTGGAACTTAGACAAGGGTTCTAATGAATATTATGGCTTTAAAGAAGATTATGAACAGCCATACATGAATGGCGAAACAGTAGCTGATATTTCAGAATGCTGGGAATTAAGAGATAACCAAGGTACTTGGTGTTCATTCCGTTATCCAAACGACGCGGCGAGAGAATTAGGCTTTATGACTCCAACCGCTGACTCAACGAATGAAAATCCAAAGATTGAAGTCGCTCAACACTTTGAAGCAAGATATAACGCCGAAGCAGACGCATTCAAAACTGCGCAGAGCTATAAAACAATTGATGATGGTGGCGATGACTGGTCTGAAGTTATTGGTGGTACATCTAACGCAGATATTTGTGCTTATATGAATAGAAAGATGGCCAACCTTAAAGTTTTATTTGACTGGTTAGACAGCACAGATACAACCCATGCTCGCCCAGATTTCGTATTTGATACGCCAATTAAGATGAGCGTTACTGCTCGTTCTGATGATCCAACTGTTACTTATACGACAGAAATGGTTGGCGGTTCAGAAAAATTATTCGGTACATTCCACAATGATACCGTTGAATATAGAAGACAAAAATTCAGAAATGAATTTAATAAGCACTTAGATAGGCATTACTGCACTATTTACTTCATCATGACTGAATTATTACTCTGCTACGACTCACGTGGTAAAAATATGATGATTGCATCGTTCGGTCCACATGAGCAAGGTGGAGATTACATTTGGTATCCAATTTTCTATGATATTGATACTCAGTTAGGTTTAAATAACGTTGGTGCTTTATTATGGGATTATGATGAAGATTCAACTGAAAATAAGACATTCTCAACTGGCGATAGTGTTTTATGGACTAATTTCTATGATATGTTCCAAAGTGAAATTATTGCTACTTATAAAGCATTAAGAAATACAAAAATCACTTACAATACAATTGAAGGTGCTTATACATTTAATCCAGATGTATTCACAAATTCATATGCTATGAGAGGTGTTAGACCAATCGTTGCTATTGGATTAGATGAATATTATAAATACGTATTACCTGTTACTGAAAAATGGAAGATGCAAGATGGTACTTATGGTACAGCTAATTACTTATATGCTTGCCAAGGTGATAGAATTCTTTCAAGAGAATTATTAATCAATAACCGTCTGTTATACATGGATTCAAAATGGCATAGTGGCTCATTTACAGTCCAACAAACAATGAATGCGGTTGCATTCCGTGTTTCTGGTAATGACCCTGCCAATACCTCAGATAAATACTTGGATAACGTTAATCACGCTGAAAATCAAATTCAAGCAACTTATCCAGTACCATTCTATGATGCAAATCCGGTATATAAGATTACTCCATACTTGAACTTCTATATTACTTGGTTTACAGATGAAAATACATTTGCTAACTCTGAAGCTTATAGCGCAATTAAATACCCAGATGGAATGGATACAATCGTTTCTACTGGTGTTTTAGAGAGCTTTAAGTCCGGCACCGTTGATGAGCAGTTAAACTACTTCTCTGGTGCTGATTATATTTCAAGTTTCGGTGACTTAAGTACAAAGTATGCTACCGAAGTTGCTTGGCCGCAAGGCGCTAAGTTATTAGATATTACACTTGGTAGTGATGCTCCTAATTATTACAACAATAAATTAAAGGTTGCTAACTTTGACTTAGGTACTGGTGCAAATAGCAATGAAAAACCATTATTACAAAAAATTAATTTAACGCACTTACGTAACTTTGATACATTCCTTGATATAACAAATCCAAAGAAGTTGCGTGAATTTAGAGCATTAGATACTAAATTAAAATATGCGTTATTTGCTGATGGTGCTCCATTAACAATTGTACATTTACCATCAACTGTTACAATATTAAAATTTATTCAAAATAAGAATTTAACAAGAATTTTAAAAACTGCACCAGTTGTTGCCGATGTGGTTGATAATAAATTAGTTTATAGACCAGAATCAGAATATGCTGGTTTATATGTCGAAGGATTAACCGATTATGTCAGTGGTGCTCCTATCGTAGCTAGTGATTTGGGTATAATTGAATTTGAAGGCGATGCTCTTGGTTATGATTCTTATACAATATTAAGAAATGCCGTTGAAATCAAAGAAAATGCTGGTGGTCGTTTGAAGATCAGAATGGATGAAATTGATTGGTCTCCATATACGCAAGTTGAGTATGGTGAAACAAAACAAGACGGAGTTAATTACTATTATGTAACTGACCATAGCACTTATGAACCATACACAAGAACAACTTGGGAAAACGATACCTTAAATGGTAGAGTTTATACCTTTGATGAAAGCGCACCGAAATCAACAATTACAAGTCTTGAATTATTAGATAAATTTATTGATGATTATGAAGATGGCCTTAGTAGAGGTGCTATTAATCAATTTACAAATAACAATGATTCAATGGCAAGTAGGGCTACTGTTCCAACAATTACCGGTAGCTTATTTGTTGCTAACGCAGATGGTACTGCTATTGCAGAAGATGAATTAACTAATAAATACGGTAAATACTGGCCTAATTTAATAATTAGAGCTGAAAATATTAGTGAATCATACATTGCTAAGTATGTACAAATTATTGATAGTGGTAAAGAAAACGAAATTGATGTAATTCGTTTTGCGCCAAGTCAGTATGAAAATCAAAATCCGACGAGAACAACAAAGATCCCTTCAAAAACTAATTATACATTTAAAGGATGGGCATTAGATCCAGAAGGAAATAAGATGGTTTGGAATTATGATCTTCTTACCCAAACATTTACAGATGGTCAAGCCCTTTCTACTGATGAATGTAAATTTAGCGAAACAAATAGTGTCATTACTTTATACGCAATTTTTGAATTACAAAAATTTGGTATTAAGTTCTATGATGGTGATGGAAATTTACTTGTTGAAGATGCTAATAATCCTGTTTATTTGATTACTGGCCTTAATCAGCAAGAACAAGTTACTGTCCTCGTACCTTATGGACAATATGTGCCAACGCCAAAGAGAACTCCTTATAAGAATGACCTTAGTTTACCATTAGAAGATACTTATATCTTACGAGGCTGGTCCACAACTCCAGACGGAGATCTTGCAAATATCGCTCAAAAGAAAGTTACTTCTAATTTATCATACTATCCAATTTTTGAAATTGGCGATGTTCACAATAATCCAATAAGCGAAGAATTCTTTGAAACAGAAGACTATACTTATACCAATGATGTTAGAGGCGCTTACTCTTTAGGTGAACCTTGCGTTTATATCAAATTAAAAGAAGGTTATAGCGTAAGAGGAAAAGTCACTTTACCGAAGACAGTTGGTGGAGTAAAAGTTGGTGGATTATCAATAAGCTCTTCAAATGAATCATTAAACGGATTCTCCCACAATACAGAAATTACTCATATCTTCTGGGAAACTGGAGCTGTTCCTGAGGTTTATGACAAATATTGTTTAGCAAACTGCACAAGCCTTGCTTATGTAGAATTCCCGGCATCTCTTTCTGTTATTAGAGAAAATGCATTTAGAAGATGTGAAAGTTTGGAAAATAGATCGTTGGCTCAATGTATTCATTTAATATCAATTGACGCTAATGCATTTAACCACGCTTTAAAGCCTACAACTAATACAACCTTTATAATTCCGGGTTGTGTAAAAGCCTTGGGCACAAATAGCTTTAGCTATAATGACACTGTTGGTGGTGCTACCGCAATTACAACATTCCAAATTGGTGATATTAATGATCCTAGTAATTTAGCCACTTTGCCAGATGGTAGCGGTAATCCATTCCGTACAACGTCTGTTCCTTATTCTTATATAATTTATACAAATAAGGGCAAAGAAGATGCTCCATGAGCAAGATTTATAGAAATAGTTGGGGATAACCAAATAACTTGGTGTGAACCATAAAGGAGGATTAAAAACAAAATGAGACAAACTATAATGTATCGTTATTTAGGAACTAATGGAGTTATTGATTCTCCTGTCCATCTTGAAGGAATTTATTCAGTAAAAACCATTAGTTTAGTTGCTGATGAAGGAAAAGTCTTAACAAAAGATAATAAAACCTTTGTTAATTCCGTTAGAGTCGCTGACGAAGAAGAAGCATCTAAGTGGAAGGAAGTCAAGGGCAAATCCATCTAATTAGCACCTTGAAAAACTAAAATATAATAGATAAAAAATACGGTTAGAGAGCGAAAGCTCTCTAACCAACCTATATTAATGAAAAAGGGAGGAAATAAGAGTGATTACTTATGTAAATAGTAAGGAAGCTAAACTTTTTGAATTGGCTGCGGCCGATTTAGGCGTAGAAAGTTTAGATATTGATCAATATTTAAATAGTCTCGCGCAATTAAAAGCTATTAGTCCTAAGTATGTACGCTTACCTTTATATGAAGAAGGCCATGAAGACGAAGAAATCTTTTTAATTGATGCGAATGAAAGAACTATTAAAATTCCATCTTCTTTCAGTAAAAATGGCGTTGGCGTTGTTAGTGATGAATTAGCAGAAACAGTTTGGTTCAGAATTAACCGTTACTTTGATATTAAGGATTTCGGTAAGGCAGCTGGTGTTGTCGGTGAAGAATTAAAAGATGGTAATTTACATATCTTAATTCAATGGGAAGCACCAGATGGCGCTAAGGGCGCTTCTTGGGCTTACGCTATTGACGCTGATACAGACCCAGAATATATTTATTTTGGTTGGGCATTAACCGCCGATCATTTAACAGCAAAAGCCGGTAATATTAGATTTGCAGTTCGTATTATGCAATATGATGAAGGTGGCAAGATTGCGTATAGCTTTGCTACTCAGGCTGCCGCTGTTGCTGTCAAAGCAAGTTTAGACTTTGATTTAACTGATGAAAATGTTGAATTTGAAAATGTTGCAGATAAAATCGCTAGCAGATTAATGGGCGGACAAATTGCTTATTGCCCTGTTTTTGCAGAAGATGGTGACTTACCTGCATACGTTATTGATTTAGAAGTTCCGGCTGGCGCTCCAGAAGGCACACCAGCATCTGCAATTTTATCTGTTAATGCGGCTGCGCCAGAGGGCGATTCTTATGACGCAATGGCTTATAAGTGGTACAAGAAAGGTGCCAATGACCCAGATTTCGCGCAGATTGATGGCGAATATTCTCCGGCATTGACAGTTACCTCTTCTGGCCAATATTATGTTGTCGTATTTGGCATGAAGGAAATTGTTGATAATGAAGAGTACATTTTTGATGGCGAAAATGTAAGCGAAGAACCAGTAAAATTTAAATATCATACTTCTGTTGCAAGTTCAAAGAGTACGGTTTGTGAAATTCCTGCTCCAATTAAACTTGAAATTACTGAAGATATGGCAGAAAAATTGGTTATTGAAGATGGCGCTAATCTTGTTATTGTTGTAAATAGACAAAAGATTAATGATGCTATTGTTGGTGATATTGATTTAATAATTGAAAAGACCAGTAGCGCTGAAAAGGATTTAGATTTAGATTCAGCTGAATTTGTAGCTGTTGACTTAGTTCCTGTTGAAGGTGTTGAAGCACAAGAGGCAGTTCTTTATACTGCTGAAGAAGCAGCCGCTGAACTTGAAAGAGCTACTGCTGCTGGAGAAGAGCCTGCTTTTGTTGAGGGCGATATTAAAGTTCCTGCTGTTGAAGCAGTTGAAGGATATGAGCCACCTATTAGCTTTGATGTTAATGAGAATACAATTAGCATTGATATGCATAAAGCAGAAGAAGGATATTATAAGATTACTATTATTAATAAATTAAATGGTGACCATGAAGATACACTTTCTAGTGTTATTTGTAGAGTTGTTAAGCCAGCAAAAGTTGATGAAGTTAATGCGACATTATTAACAGCTGATAACCAACCTTTAGATGCTGAAGATGGTTCTGTCGCAAGAGAAAATAAGATTAAAGCAAATATTGTTATTAATGGTTTAAGCGATGAATTACAAATTCAATGGTATAAAGTTGTTGATGAGCAGGACCCAAATCCGGCAGAAGCCAGCGACGACTTGTTAATTGAAGGAGCAAATTCAGATGTTTATGTGCCAGATGATGATGGTTATTTCTATTTCAAAGCTATTAATAAAGTAGAAAATACTGAGGATTCAAAGCCTTCTAACGTCATTAAATTTGCTTTATAATATAAGGAGGTAAATCGTTATGATTACATCCGCACAAGAATATTTAAGCCATTTACAGGAAATTAGAAACGAGCATTTGCGCACGGAGGCATTAAATATACCATCTGATGAATTAATATATGCGATTGATCTTAATTCAAGAACCGTTGATGCTCCAGTATATTTAAGCACAGAAACCGATCATACCGCTGAAACAGTATTCTTTATTGTGGATAGATATTATGAAACGTATGATTTGGCCCAATCTACTTGCATTATTGAGTTTATTAATGCAAAAGATGAACCGTATATATATCTTGTTCCTGTTTATGATTTAGAAACATATGCGAGCGAGGGCAAAATGCTTATTCCTTGGGTTATTCAAGGAAATGCGACTGCCGCCGCTGGCAATATTAAATATGCCGTTCGTTTTTATCATTTAAATAAAACTGAAAGATTAAATGGGGAAAATGAATATGATTTTGATTATATCATCAATACCCAAGTAGCTCAAAGTAAAATTTTAAAAGGCATGGGCGATACATATCTTAATGATGCGGAAAATCCTCTTGAAGAAATTGCTGCCCCATCTGTATGGGAAGAAATTTTTACAGAATTAAGACGTATTATTGAAGATGAAAACCATGAATTAAAATTATATTGAACGATTTTATAATAAAAAAGGGGAGAACTTTATGTTCTCCCTATTTTTTTATATTCTGAACCATTGGCCTTTTTCTAAATCCCAAATTTCGTCTTTTTCTAAAGAATACTCATCAAATTTATCATCGTCTTTAAATTTTCCATCTGGGCCAATATCTTCTTTTGTTGCATAAAATCTTTTTCTGTTTCTTTTCGGCATAATAATCCATAAATAACCTTTTTCTTTTAAATCGTTTATAAATTTCATAAATATTTTTTCTCCTTTTATATTTATATTATATCATAAAAAATAAGCAAAATCAATATGTTTTATCTATATTTTTTTTATATAATATAGTATATAAGGAGGATTTTTATAATGAACTACGTAGAATTATTAGAAAAGATTTTTCAGGTTTGCATTATTCCACTTTTGGGTATTCTCTGTAATTTTTTAATTGAATATTTAAAGATTAAAAAGGCAGAGGCCGCTGCTTCTACAGATAATGAATTAGCAAGAAAATATATGGATTTGTTAATGAATACCATTGAAACTTGTGTTATTGCTACAAATCAAACTTATGTCGATGCTTTAAAAGATAAAAATGCTTTTGATGCCGAAGCGCAAAAAGAAGCTTTTAAAAAGACATATGATGCCGTATTAGCGATTTTAACAGATGAGGCGCAGGTTTATCTTACTAATATTGTTGGTGATTTAGAGTTATATATTAAGCAACAAATTGAGGCTGCTGTTAATGCAAACAAATACATTCCGGTTATTGTCCCTACACCTGAAGTAGCACCGGAATTGTCTACAATTGAAGAGTAAAAAAAATAAGGGGAGCGTTTGCTCCCCATTTTTTTATTGGTAAAAATAAAAAAAATATAGTATAATATAAATAGAAAAGGAATAAGAATATGATATTAACTGTTGATAACATGGAACAATTCCAGAAAGTAGAAACTTGGCTTTTTGGGCAAGAATTTCCAGAAGAAATAAAATTATATATTTATATAAAAGAAACAGAAACTTTATATCCATATAAAACGATTTTATTTCGTAATAAATGGATGTTAGTTACTGATGAAGATGCATTAGGAGAATAAATAGGGGGTTTTCACCGTTGGGAACGGAATCGGTCTTTAAAAAGAGTAATTTTACTCAATTGGAGCCTATTACTGGAAACAGTAATAGTGGAGCTGATGATATCGGTGAATCCTTAACTGGTAACACCGAGGGAACAGAGTAATTTGGCCCGTAGAGACTAGATAATCAGCCACCTAAGTAGAGATATATGGTGAAGATATAGTCCAGACCACAAACCGCAAGGGCAATGAAAATTGCAGTGGTACGCAAAACCGCGAACCGAGCTCCAACCTCGGCTATGAGGGTTCGAGTCCTTCGCCCCCTGCCATAAACATGAGGCTAACTGGCTGCCTATGTAGAAGGTCCAGATAAATAAAAAAAGAGGAAGAACTTTATTGTTCTTCCTCTTTTTTTACGTGCAGGTCTTTCATATCGGCCTCCGTAACATATAATTCATCATCCATTTGATCAATTGCTTTATAAGAATTATCGCTAATAATTTTTAATTGAGTTGCTTTTTCATAATACATATCACCTTGGCTATTACCGCCTAAATCATGATAAATCTTATGTAATTCACTTAATCTATCAAATTGATATTGTGTAATAAAACCTTGTGAAATATATTTTTTACAGCTATTAATTAATTGGTATTTATAAAATGCTAAATCTTGTTCTCTTAAATGTTTGAAGTTCTTTTCAACATCTTCTAAATTACCAACAGCTTTCCAATACATTTCGCTATATCTTTTAAATTCATTTTCGGCATGAGCTTTAAATTCATTAATTGATTCTTCTAATCCGCCTTTAAATTGCATACAAGACTCTTTTACAATGTCTTCTACAACCTCTCTTAAAACTTTTTTATCATACGCTTCAGCTTTTTCTGATTTTTCTTTGCCATTTTCAACCATTTTATCTCAAAGATATTTAATTAAAAATCCCCCAACAGCAACCAAAATATATGATAACATTGCATCTGCATTAATATTCATTGGTTTATTCCTCCCCTTTTGCCTATCATTATTATTAAAAAACGAGGAGTATTATTCTAACTAATCTGCCCAACTTATACCGGCTTCCGCAATACACATATGGGATCCAATGCAAATAGCGTCGGCCTCATCTTGCGTGCAATTAACGCCATATGTCTCTTGGACATAGTTTTGTGCATTCTTTTTTTGTTCTGATCTACTTTTTCCTTTTATTTTTAAAGTAGATTTTCAAGTGTTAGAAGATACAATTTTATATTTTAACTGTAATTCTTCACATAATTCTAATATAACTCCATAAACATTAGCTAAAACCTTAAAAGTTTTAACATTATTGCCAACAGAGGCTTGCATTTGAATATCTTCAAATGCAATTGTTGTTATATTATTTTCATTTATTAATTTTTTTATTTCATTTCTTAAAGTAACTAATCTTGGACCAATTTCTTCATCTTCTAATTTAATTTTTCCATAGGTGACTAATTTATCATTTTCAAAAATAGCATAGCCAGTAATAACTGAAGCTTGATCCAATGCTAATAATTTTTCCATATTATAATCTCCTTATATTAAATTTTACATAAAAAAAACTAGACAAGCAAATTGTCTAGTTTATTCTTTCGTCGTTGATCCAAAGCCACCAAGTCTTTCACCTTTGGCAGTGTCATCATCAGTTATTTCAAATTTTTTAATAATTCCTTGACCAATAACATCTCCTTTGTGAAGATAAATCGGCGCTGGCCCAAAGTTAATTAATTGCAAGAAAATCTCGCCTTCATTATCAGGATTATCGGCATAATCAGCATCAATAATTCCTACACTATTGGCAAGAACTAACCAGTATTTTAATGGGGTAGAACTTCTTACAGATAATTCAAGACAAGTTCCGGGATCAAGATAGCACTTAACCCCAGTAGAGACAAGAGTTGGTTTTACGTTATATGTTTTTACAATATCGCCAAGCTCTTTTAAATCCATCGGCGTTACTCTTACTGAAGTCACATTGCCTTCTTCGTCTTTGATTTGATTTTCTTTATCAAGCATTGCAATCTGTGCAATTCTTTCTGCCAAAAATTTCATTAATTCCATATACGGCGGTATAACAATATCTTCAGCGACTTCAAAATCATATCCTGCGCTGTTGGCTGTTTTCCTAACTGGTAAATTAAAATCTACATCAGCTAGCCTAGAGACTTTTTCAAATTTAATCATTATACATCTACCTCATAAGAAACCTTAACTTGTCTATCTGGCATATCTTCTGCGGTAATATTTTTCTTTACCGTTACTACATAATATTCTTCATCAAGTTTTGGCTTATACTTATAAGTATAGGAGAATGAGCTAACATTAAACCAAGCGCTCTGCTCCATTTCGTCTCTTAATCTTTCAACCTCTTCAAGGGTATCAACTCTGTAAGTATCCGTTGTCTTTAATAAATATTTCATTTTAATTTACTTTAACCTCAATTTTAGACTTTCCATATTTCTTTATTTCTTGTTCAACAATTGCGTCGGCTGCCTGTTCGGCCATACCCGGCACATTACAGAACAAATGAACTGTATAAATTTCTTTTTGATTACAAAGCTCTGGCATAGCTTTTCCTAATTCAACAAAAGGAATTTTAGCGATTAATTTTGAATCTCCTTCACGAACAAGATAAACTTGTTGTTCATAATCAAAAATATTAATATTACAATAAATTACTTGCATTCTATTACCCCCTTATCATAATTAAATAGATAATATACATAAGGAGTTTCATCGTTTTTGTCAATTACCCAAGCTTCAATTGCATCGTCATCAACTTTTTCAATACTTTTGATAGTCCCAAGTTCCTTTAAACATTCAATAATTTCATCTTCAATTTTAGGAACAAGACAAATTGATTTATTGTCAACCAGATGAAATACTGTATAATATCTCTTTTCATTATTTAATAACATCCAATATCTGCTCTTGGAAGGAATAAATTGAGCAATTTTCTTTTTCGCATCCTTAATTTGCTCATCGGTTAAATCTGGAAGATTTGGCATAGTTAATTTATTTACATCATATAAAGTTAAAGTTAGTCCTCCGTCTTCTGGGTTATATTCAACCCACTCATCTTTATAGACATAAACTTTATTTTCATCTTCTACTAATGCTAATTCTTCTGGTGAATGATTTGGCAAAGCCAATAATGTTTTTAAATCTTTTACTTTTATCATATTAATATTATACCATATTTTTATTATAAATTCAAACTAGAAAGAAAGTTAAAAAGCCAATAAAAAGACACGAGGATTCAGTATACGCCCATTCTATTATTATCATTTTTAAATTGTAAATTACTTAAATATAATGATAAAAATGTAAGGATTATTTTTAAGATGTTAGTTAGGATCATAAACATAAATTATATCTCCTTTATTCATTAAAACATTCTGCCCATTTTCATAATGGTCTATTGTTATAATTCTTTGATTTTTACTTCCCCTTAATTTTAAAGTTATATCTCTTTGTTCTTCTATATATTTACCATCTATAATTACATCGGCCCATACAAAACAATGGTTATATGGTTCTCCCATTTTTATTATTTCTTCAATTGTATATCCAGTCCATAAAAATATTTTTCTATCTGGATAATTATTTTTTACATACAAACCAATTGGGTTTGTATTTAATATATTCTCTGGGCACAGTGGCTCACCCCCTAAAATAGAGAAATTGCGCTTAACGTTGTTAGCGTTAAGCGCATTGTCTATTTCATCTCAAAGGGGGATAAGTCCAATTTCAGTACCGCCATTAAAATCCCACGTTTCGGGATTTTGGCAACCTTTACAATGGTGGGGACATCCCTGCATCCATAAAGAAACGCAGAAGCCTTGCCCATCAACCATATCATTTTTCATTAACCCCGCAATTCTCATTATCGTCTCCAATCTGAGAGTTGCTCTGAGTGTTTTACTCTATCATGAACCTCGGCTTGTTTTCCAAGATTAAATGCCGTTGTATAATTACCAGTTAAGTACCCTGTAACCCTTCTTAACTGTTGGATATGGGTGCTTCCGCAAACAGGACACTTATCATTAAATTCGCCGGTATAACCACAGTCAAGACAAGTATCATTTGGAACATTGATTGCGAAATAAGGGATATCTTTATCCATGGCATAATTAACTAACTGTTCTAATGCGTCAAGGTTATTACCAGCCGTGCCTTCTAATTCAACATAAGTGATACAACCAGCATTTGAATAGCCAGTTAATTGACTTTCAATATCAATTTTAGTAAATGGGTCAATCTTTACCCAAACAGGAACATGAATTGAATTTGTAAAATATTCCCTATCACTTACATTTGGAATCTCCCCATATTTTGCTTTAAACTTTTTCATTGCTGTATAGCATAAGTTTTCAGCAGGAGTATAATAAACACCAATATTTAAATGATATTTTTGTTTAAATTCTGCACATCTCTTTTGGAACAATTCCTCAATTTCTTTTGCTAAATCCATGCCTTCTTTTGTTGTATGATCTTTACCAATTAAAATTTGTAAAGTTTCAGCCAAGCCCAATTGACCAAGAGCAAGAGTACCGTGCTTTAATGCACTTCGAATTCCTTCTTCTGGGTGGTATCCTAACATTGTACCATTTTCATACATAAACTTTGCACTTTCTGGACTTTGAGAACAGATATATTCATACCTTTCGATAAGCATATCTTTTGCTTCAACAAGTTTTCTTTCTAAAATATCAAAGAAATTATCAACAGTATCTCCGGAAATTTCTTTTGCTTCCATTGCTAATGTTGGTAAAATAATGGTAACAGGGCATATATTTCCCCTACCATCTTTTGTTTGTGGGTTTGTGCCCGGTTCTGCATTAATATCAGCGCCATTTGCCGTTCTGCACGTATTTTTCCAATGTTACCATTGGTACCGACTATATCTTCTACTATTAAGTAGTCTTCCGCTTCGGAGTGGTGCTTATCTCCACCCCTACTCCCTTACATTCATCAGGGATAGTCTGTACACTTTATTTATCATAATACTCAAATATTCATTTATCTTTATAGGGTGTTTTTATATTCCCATTTAATCTTTGCGAAATAGATGTTTTCCCATTTTTTATACCACAAGCTTTTGCACAAGCAATTATCGTATCATAAATTTCAAATTCATTGGTATTAACATCTATTCTTTTAATTTTACGAGCCATAGGATTTAATTTTCCTATTTTTGTTTTTCGTATTTTTTCTTCTATATCTGCCATTTCTTTTAAAGTTTTACTTTTATAAGTATTACCACCGCATTTAGAAATAGCATCCGTTTCATTATAACCATCAATAGTAGAATTATAATATTTAATTCAATATTGTTCTTTTTTATTTAATTCATCTTGCGTTTGAGCCATGTCAATAATTTCAATTTTGAAATTGTTTTTGCCATATTTTCTAATCGCTCTTGCAAAATGAGTATCTAATATATTGTTTAATGCATCATTTATATGACGATTAAATCTTTGCTCTATTGGTCTTATTGTTTGACCAATATAAACTTTATTATTTTGAATATTTGTAATTTTATATACTCACATATTTTCTCCAATATGAGTATTATGATAAATCTTAGCACGGTCTCACCCCAGAGGGGCCTAACCGTTAGCTCGCTTTAAGCGAACACCCACGAGCGTGGTTCAAAAGATTTTAGATGAGCTAAGTTTCGCTTACCCATCGTGCTAAAATAAGTTTTTGGATCATTTATATCATATCCAGCGTTATTGCTCCAATCAATATTGGCATAATTTGGATATAATCTCTTAGCAGTTGATTTTAAGGCTAACTGGAATAAATCGTAGTTAGGATCTCCCGGTTTCCTATTAACGCCTTTCATGCATTGGAAAATTCCACAAGGGAAAATTGGAGTTTTTCTAACTTTGCCAACGCCTTCAATAGATTTATCTAATAATGATTTAATAACCATTCTTCCTTCTGGCAATGTGCAAGTACCATAGTTAATTGAGGTAAAAGGTAATTGATTACCACTTCTTGATTGAAGGGTATTAAGATTATGATACATGCCTTCAACAGCTTGGTCTAACTCTCTTTGTGTCATAGCCATAGCATATTCATAAGCACCATCTTTATAATATTCATCATCAATTGACTTATCTGCAAAAAATATTAAGTTATCTGCATCATTATCATTTAATAAAAATTTATGCCCATCTCGCCAATGTTTAAAGAAACTCTTTCTGACATATGGAACCATAGTCCAATCTAAATGACTAGCACTAACACCGCCAAATTGTTGTAATGATTGTAATTGAAAAATTACAGCTACCAATTGAAACGCAGTATTTACGCTGCTAGCAGGGCGCACATCAGTTTGTCTTGTATTAAATCCTTCTGCTAATAATTTATCAAATGGGATTGTAAGACAATTATGCATACCAACAGCATAACTATCTAAATCATGAATATAGATTTCATTATTTAAATGATTATTTCTTGATAATTCAGATACGCAATAATCAAGGGCGTACTGCTTCATCAGTTCGTTTGTTGCTTCACCTTTTCTTCCGCCGAAAGAGTGCTCATCTACATTAGCATTTTGATTAACAACATTAGAGGCATCTAATTTTTCTTTAATAACGCCCATTAATCTTGTTTTTCTTTGTCTTTCTTTGCTTCTTTCTTCTCTATAAAGAATATAGGCTTTTGCAACATCTTTTCTTTTACAGCTCATTAATCCTTTTTCTACTAAATCTTGGATTTCCTCAACTGTTAATTCTTCTTGTTCTAAATTATTAATATAATCAGCTATATTTTTTGCTTTCTCTTTTGCGTAATCTGTTGCTTCACCGTCAACCGCAATAAATGCTTTTAAAATAGCCGCTTCAATTTTTGCCTCATTGAAATCCTTTCTTCGCCCATCTCGTTTAATCACATATTTCATCATTATTCCTCCTAAGTAGTTAAATTATTTCTAGGTTTCATAATTAATTAAGAAATCTTTAAAATACTTTATCTTAAAATGTCCTTTAATTTTCTTCATCAAAACCGCCATTATATCTTTCTGTTTGAATCATTAAATTATTATCTTTATCAATATTTGTTATTCTGTATAACTGATGACCTTGATTTCCATATTTTCTTGGAATAAAATTATCTTCACTTCTAAATCCTTGAACTATAATCATCTGGCCTCTATTAAACCAAGATTTTTCAACCACATGTTTCGTCCCATCTGGCATTCTTTCAGATATTTGTTTGTCAAATAAACTAAAATATTCTTTTCTAAATTTAACATCAACAACACCATTAACCGTTAATAATGATACAGTTGACCTTATTTTATCTTTCGCGATACAGGTTCCCGCAATCTTTGATAACTTAAATATATTTCCTTTATGCCCAGTTTTTGTTGTATAAGTTCTTTCCACTTCTGGTTCTGTATCTAAATCAAAGAAATCAACTAAACCATATTTATCATTATTAACATTTATTAATTCATGATCGTGATAATAGAAACATAATGTTTCCATTTCCCAAGATGAAATATTTCCTTTCGCATATTTTTCCATATCTTCATTGAAGATAATATTATTTAACTTATCTAATAATTCATCTTTATGGCTATTAATATAATCTCTAAAACTATCTATATTAAATTGATAAACCTTATCCCAATCTTTCGCTTTTAATATAAACTCATTCTTATCATTCTGTTCTATTAAATCATCACTTTCAATTTCAGTTAAGAATTTAATACATCTGTCATCAAGTTTGTAAGTTTCTTTATCTAACTTACACATTGCTTTTAAATATCTTGTAAATTCATAAACTCTTTTTTCTTGTTTATATTTATTCTTTGGGAACAAATTATATTTCATTAACGCCGCTAAATTCTGCATCGTTAATCTCTTTTTCTTATCACAAGTTTCCCAAATATAATCTTTCATACATTTGATTCTATCTGGCTCTAATACATCAAACGCTCCACCTTTTATTAATGCAACCATCGCTGTCCTATTTGGATTAACTTTTTCAATAAAATCATTTACTGAACTATAAGGTCTATTCTCAATAATTTTATTCGTGACTTCATCGCCAACACCCATTACCGCTTTTAATCCAAATAACACTCTATTATTTTCTGCATCTGGTTCAAATCCAAAACCTGACTTATTAATATCAACTAAACTAATATTAATACCAGCTTTTCTCATTTTACCAATCGCTATCGCTATCTTTCTATAATTTGTGCTATCACTACTTTCTTCTAACGACCCACTGTCAACAATCAAACACGCCGTATTCCAATAAATTGGATTAAAATGAGTCGCTAAATATAAAGTTTGCATACCAACAAATGAATATGCTAATGCATGAATAATACTAAATGAATAACCCATCTGCGGGCCAACACCTTGTGCCCAAATATATTTACCTAACGCTTTACTCTTGGCTTGGTCTAATACTTTTTGATGAAGCTCTGGAATCTTATCCATCTGTTTTTTACCAACGATTTTTCTCGCCGCGTTTGCTTCTTTTAAATCAAATCCGCAAATATTTTTATCCATTAACATCATCATCAATTGTTCTTGTGATGGTGGTACCCCATAAGATGATTTAAAATATGGTTCAACCGTTTTCATTTCTTCTTCGGTTAATCCCCATTTCTTCATCTCTTGATACCATAAATTAATATTATTTTTAAATCTTACATATTTATCTAATGGAGTTTCTGCGCCTTTCTCGGCTGCCATTAATCTCATTAAACCATTAGCATCCGCCATTTCCATTGGCGTATGAGGTCTAATCTTTTTCGCTGCCTGAGAACCAACTGCACTATCAAATTGGAAACAATTTATAACAGTTCCATTTGCTAATGCATCCCACATTTTATTATCATCTTGCGGTAATACTTCTGGATGTAAATACTTATTATATATTTCTCTTAAAGTTAAATCTTTTTCAATCTTACCATCTTTCTGTAAAAGATTAATCGTTTCAATAATAATATCTTGAACTGATGTTAATAAGAAATCATATTTAACTGAACCTGCGGCTTCTTGCATATGTAAATCCCACTGAGTTACAATCGCCCCAGATGGAGTCCTCATAATCGCTGCATCATCATAAATATTTTCATCAAATAAAATTACACCCGACGCATGACTTCCTCTTCTACTTACTAATCCTTCAATGCCTTTGACAATATCTAATAATCCCGGATACTGTTCAATCTCATTTATAAATTGAGTTACAGGCACTCTGCCTTTTTCCGCATCTCCATTTATAACATCATTAATACTCCACTGAAATCCTCTTTCTACTGGAATTAACGATGATAAATATTGTGCTTCATCTACATCTATACCATCGGGATAATCAACACTTCTATAACCTCTACAAGCTGTTTGAATTGCTGATTTTGTACCTTCTGTTCCAAAAGTACAAACTTGAACTAAACCAAGTTCTCCCCTTTCTTTTCTAATTTCTTCAAATATTGTTTGTAATCTACTTGGCGCCAAATCCAAATCAATATCACCTAATTCAACTCGTTCTGGATTCAAATATCTCCAAAACGGCAAATTCCATTTAATCGGATCCAACTGAGTTATACCCAACAGATAATGATTTAATCCACTACACGCAGAACCTCTTCCTGCGCCAACCGTTGAACCACAACGCCAAAACAAATCAATATAGTGTTGTAAAGTATTTGGATAACTAAACATACAAGTTTGAAGTTTCTCACCAACAATTCTTTTTGTTGTTGCTTCTTCTTCTAATCTATCCCAATACCTTTTATCTTTATCTAAACCTTTTTGAATTAATGCTTCTTCACATTGATTAATCCAATATCTTTCTTGAATATTATCAGAGTTATATAAACTTGATAAAACCGCATATTCTTCTTTCTTGTTTACTTTTGGATAATCTTTAACTTTTACTTCTGGAATATCTTGATGTTTTTCTAAACTATAATTTTCTATCTTATTTTGTAAATATAAAGTATTTTCAAATAACCAATCTATATCTTTCTTTTCAAAACTATAACTTAATAATTCCTCAACTTCATCACTATTCATTAAATATGAATATTGATAAAATTCATCAACTTCTCTTTCGCCATCTTTTGAATTTAAAAATGCTTTATGAACACTTCTATCTTCTGGTCTTAAATAATGTGCGTCTGTCGCAAATATCATTCTTAATCCATAAACTTTCGCTATTTGAATTAATTTCTTGTTTACTTTAATCTGGTCGGGATTATTCGCTGGCGCACACTCAATAAAAAAATCATCTTTGCCGAATACATCAATACAAAAATCAATAAATTCTCTAATCTTTAAATAAGATGTATTCGCATTCTCTTTATCATTAATTTCTCTCGCATGTTCCATTTCAAGAATTAATTGAGATAATTCACCACCAATACAAGCAGTTTGTGCTATTACATCACCTTTATAATTTTTCATTACCTCTTTCAATTCGCTTTTTAAAGTTGGAACTCTTTCCATACCTCTATCACTATACATATTATACCAAGCGATTGAACTTAATTCTTTTAATGCTCTATAACCTCTTTTATTTTTTGCTGTTATAATAAAATGATAATATTTCTGCCCACTACTTCTATCATCTGTTAAATAAATTTCATTACCTAATGCAATAACAAAATTAGGATTTTTTTCGTGAATCTTTTTTGCATATTGATTAACTTCCATCCCTGCGGATAAACTTTCATGATCAGTTATAGCGATACCAGATAACCCCAACTCTATTGCTTTATTAATTAAATCCTTTGGTTTATTGATACAATCAATTAGTCGCAAATTGGACTTACCTAGGAATAATGAGTATGGTTATGTGCTCCAAAATATGTTCTCATTATTCTATATCACCTCACTTTCTTCCTATTTTTACATTTATATTATATCATATTTTATAAAAAAAATCAATGGGTGGAGCCCTAAGCCCCACCCATTCTTTTTACATTAGGTAGTTTAAGATAAACAAGATATCACTTACCAAAATGATTGGATGGACTTCTTTTATCTTTCCTTTACAAAGTTTTACAAACGTGTATGCCCAGAAACCTAACATAATACCATTTGTAATACCATAGGTTAATGCCATAGGCACGCTTGCACACATTGCAGGGATTGCTTCTTCTAAATCATTCCAATTAATCTCTCTTAATGATGCCATCATCATAACACCAACTACGATTAATGCAGGAGCTGTTGCCGCTGATGGGATACCACTAACGAAACCAGCGAATGGTAATGATAATAAGAAGCATAATGCTACAACGATAGAGGTTAATCCTGTACGACCGCCAGCGCCGATACCAGCCGCAGATTCAACATAAGTAGTAGTTGAAGATGTGCCGAGTAAAGCACCAATAGGAGTAGCAATTGCATCTGCGAATAATGCTTTATCCATTTTTGAATCAAAACCAGAACCGCTTTCCATATCTTCTAAATCAGCGTCATTAAAGATACCACTAACTTTACCAGTACCAATGAATGTACCAATTGTATCAAAAATATCAGACAACGAGAAGGATAAAATACCAATCAAGATAGGAATGATATTTCTTAAATCACTAAATAATTCTGGCAGACCCTTTGTAATAGGAGTTCCAAACCAATGGCCATAAGCAGTAAATGCTTCACCAATACTATAACCAGTGCTGAAATTAGTTACTCCAAGAGGAATACCTAAGAGAGTAGCAACAACAATACCGATTAAGATTGCGCCATTGACATTTTTTAATAAGAGATAAACCGTTAAACATAAGCCAACAATGAATACTAATAATACTTTAAAATCAATTGTCGTGCTAATAGCAGGAATACCGAAAGTGAAATGAACCAAACCAACATTGCATAATGCGATATAGATAATAAACATACCAATACCCGCACTAATTGCATTCTGTAATGACTCTGGAATTGCTTTAATAATATGCTTACGAATATTTGTAACTGTAATTAATACATTAATTAAACCAGAGAGCAAGACAACTGCGATAATGCCTTCTGGGCTAAGTCCTACGAGGTAAGCTGTATAGCCAGCAAGGATGTTGGCGGCGGTGTTGTTTAACCCAAGTCCCGGCGCCGCGGCGTATGGGATATTAGCGATTAAACCAAGCAGAGCCGTACTAAGCGCAGATGCAAAGATTGTAGCAATAAACATCGCTCCGGGTTCTCCAAACCCAGCCAATGTAGCAGGATTTACGACAATAATATATGCCATTGCCGCAAAAGTAGTGAGACCAGCAATTAACTCGGTTGTTAATGTAGTGCCATTCTCTTTCAAATGAAACCATTTCTCTAAAAGATTATTCATTCATTACTCCTTTTTTCTTTATCGATAATAAAGCATTAATTAGAATACCAGCAATCGCTGCCCCAGCAACGCAAGGAATATTCATTCCAAACAATGGAATATTTCCACCAAATGCATATTGTCCACCAATACCAACAATAACAATTGTGGCAATAACAGCAATATTTTTACTATCAAACATATCTACTTTTTTATCTATCATAATTGCCATACCTTGCGCTGCGATTGCTCCAAAGAGATAAATCTCTAAACCACCAATTACAGCTAACGGAATAGCATAAATTCCTTGAATTAAAGGCGTAAAACAAGAAATTATCATTGCAATAATACTAGCGGCAATTAACACAGGAATACTAAATACTCTCGTAATCGCCATTGTGGAAATATTTTCGCCATAATTTGTTCCAGCTGGACCACCGATAAGTCCAGAAATCATGTCGCACAAACCATCTCCAATTAAATTTTTATCTAATAGATTTTCAATTCTATCAGCTTCAACACCTTTCTTTTTTGCAATATCTTGCACATAAAGATCTAACTGATAAACATGCGCAGTTGACTCTGGAATAGTGGCAATAGCAATTGGCATAATTCCAATTAAAGCCGCCCAACTATATTTCGGTAAACTGAAAGCTGGAATTGCAAATGGGCCAAAAGACCAAAGTGAATTAAGTGCTTCTGTTGGAATACTTCTAAATAAATTAATTCCAAATAATGCGAATAATCCAGCTACAATACAACCAGTAACTGCACCCAATAATAATGGTAATTGTCCCAATAATCCTTTTAAATATCTTGAATAAATCATAGTAGAAATTAAAGTAATTAATGCGACAATGCACCATGCGGTATTACCAGCTGAAATAGCATCACTTAAAGCGTTTCCAGCTAACGTAAGACCAATGACCATAGATACTGGACCAGTAATTGAAGCCGGGAGAACTTTTTCAACAGAGTCTTTACCAAATTTCTTTACAAGCAATCCAGCCGCAATTGATACAAATCCAGACATAATAATTCCAAATTGTGCTTTTGAAATTAATTCAGTCGGTAAAATTCCTGTTGCCTGCCAACTTGCAATTTGATCAGCAGTTCCTTCTGCCATAACCATTGCGCTAACAGCAGATAAATAAGCAAAACTTGAGCCGTAGTACAAAGGAATTTTCTTTTGTGTAATTAAAATAAAACACAAAGTCGCCAAACCTGACGCGAATATCGTTGTTGATACTTGGAAACCAGTAATCAATGCTACGGTAACTGTCGCTGGAAACATTACAATTACCTGCTGTAAAGCATATAAAAGTAATTTACCTAACGATGGCGTCTCATTTGGAAGATAACCATATTCATTTTTCATATGTTTTTCTACTCTTTCTTACTCTATTTATTATACCATTTTTTTATAAAATAGTCAATCTTAAAATGCCCAAAGTTATTTCCTTACGACTACCAATTTTTCAACTGCTCTTGTAATACCAGTATAGAGATATCTTCTATGCTCTTCTGGCTCAAAAGGGAATCCCTCTTCAAATAATAATACTTTATTATACTGATCACCCTGCGCTTTCCAACAGGTAATACAATAACCATAATCAAATTCTTTTGGTTTCCAAATTTGAGGAAATTTTCTAAAATTTTTTTGTGTAACTGTTGGTTCACCAGTTGTTAATAATTTATAGTCAATATTCAAATCTCTAAAATATGGATCTTCAGCACACTCAGATGGGATATAACCATCTGGTAATAAATCCCATTCAACATGGGGTTTTAAATATTTATTATTATCATCATATCGAATATAAGAAATAGTTCCAATGGTGCCATTAACTAACATATCTCCATAAGCGTTCATACTATCCCAATCGTTTTTTAAACAGATGACTTTATCACCTTCCACTGGGTCGGGTGTTTTCATACCCAATGTCATTTCACGCATATACTCATTTATTTGGCGTCGTGTTTCATTTTTAGCACAAATAATTTGATCAGCCCAAGTATACATTCCCGATTTTAAATCTTTTTTATCAATTACTTTAACTTGGTTACCATTGAATAATTGTAAAGGTTTTCCTTCACGAATATCCATGCTCAATTTAATGATTTCATTATCTTGGGCTTGACGTACGATTTCATCCAAAAATATATGCGGATTTGCCAATACCCCATTATCTTCTGTGATAGGAGGTAATTGGGCCGGATCTCCAAGCGCAATAACATGAATATGATGAGATAAAAGAAGCTCCCACATATCTTTTGGTAACATTGATATCTCATCACATACAATTATTTTATAAGGTGGTAAAGGTCTTCGTGGCATATGAAAGAAAGTTCCATCTGCTTTTGGATGAGAAATATATAACAATCTATGTGCTGTCATGGCATTTTCGCATCCCTTGCTTTTTAATACCAGCGCTGCCTTACCGGTATAGGCAATATAGCAAACTTCCCATGGTTGTAATCCAAGAGCGGAAATAATGAAACTAATCAATGTTGTTTTACCTAACCAACTCCAGCATACCCGCTAATACATGTGTATGCTTCTCCATTGACATAGCGAGAAACAGCAAGCGTAAGAGCTTCCTGTTGTTTTACTGTAAGTTCCATTATATCGCCCCCTTTCTTATTTATATCCTAATTCTTCAATTTTCCAAACATCATCATGAAGTTCTCTATGGCAATTTGCGCATAACAATACGCATTTTTTACTTTCTTCTAAAGCCTCTTCTAATTTAAAATGATCATTACTAATAGTAAAATCTTTTTTGTTTGGATCTAAATGGTGAAATTCAAGCGCTTTTATAGAAGTATGATAACCGCATCGCTCACATTGCCCTCCGCGTATTTTTTTAATTTTTGCTAAAAAATCTCCACGTCTCAATTGAACTCCATCTGGCATACATTCATAGCAACAGCTTCTATTATTCGCCGCAGCGGTTTTAGGAGAAAACGGTTTCCCACAAAGCAAGCATGTTTTTTCTGTCATCCCGTTTTCATTTCTTTTTTTAGGATTATTTTTTTCTTCTGCCACCCTAATTCTGCGCGCTTTATTCATACACTCTTTACTACAATATTTTGCAGTACTTTTTAATGCGTCAAATTCTTTCCCGCAAACAGTACATTTACATTTTATAATCATATATATCTTTCTCCTTTATATATTATATAAAAAACATAAATGTAAATCAACTGGTTATGTCCAATAGACATAGCCGACGGTTTAAAAATACCATTGCTGTGTTTTTAATTCATAATCTTCAATTCTAATTTGTAAACCATCGCCAAACCCAACATTACGGAAACAAGTTCCAATAATATCTAATTTACTATTTGGTCCTTTTATAATTTTATCAAACTCATCAAAATCCATTCGCATTTTAACAATATCTAACTCAGATCCAAGTGATATTTTAAAATAACCTCTCGGTGATATATCAGCAAGCGCTGAATTGATGGGTAAATCTTTTATAAGAATCTTCGGTTCTTCAAGACCCTCTCCCCATAAATCATTATTATCAGCAATAGAAGCAATATCACCAATATCGATATTTGTCCCATAATATACTATATCTATTTTATATTTTGGAGTAAAATCAAAGTTAGCCAATTCTTTATTCCCATATTGTATCAAAGCAGAGAAATTTTCATCGGGAATAGAAACGCCAAATGCATTGTCGTGCCCCTGTGCCCAATCTACTAAATTTGAATCTATTAAGAATTTTTGAAAACTAATTAACCCATCTCCGCCATTTCTGCCAGAGCCGGCCCAATGAACCGAGCCATCTTCTAATACTTTTTTACTCAGTACAAGAACTGGTCTTTGATATTTACTCATTAATTTATTAGCAACAAGCCCAGTTATATTTCTATCCTCTTGGGTTGAATCTGGCATTTTAAGAGCCAAGATTTGATTTTCAAGTAAATTTTTATCATTAATTAATTGCTCAAACTGTTCACATAATTTATCTCTTGCTCTGTCTTGTCCAGCTTTAACATTTTTAGCAACTCTTGCCGCCTGCTCAATTAATAACTCTGTTTCACCTTTGTGCCCTCTTTTGGTTGATGGAACTTCTAATTCGCTATTTTTTTCAAGCATTGCTTCAAATACAATTTTTTTATCTTCTAAATTACCCATTCTACAAATAGCATTTATTGCTGGCGCCATAGTCCAAGAGAATGTCTTTGGAACTATTTGAACTCCACTTTGAAAGCTATTAGCTGAAGCAAGAACATTTAAAAATGGACTTCTAAAATTATCTATTGCTTTAACAATCATTCTTCTTGTTTCAAAATTGGTAAGTGGCATTACATCAGCGATTATCCCAAACACCGCCAAATCAATAAAATCATCTGCAAAATCAAAACCTAAATATTTATCAAGATAGCAACAAAATTTATAAACCATGCCAGCCCCAGATAAATCTTTATTCGGGTAGTTACCAATTTGATTATTAATTACGCACGCATAATCAGAATAGCCCTCTGCGTTATGGTGGTCTATAATTAATACATCAATCCCATTATATTTAAGTTCAGCATGTAAATCAAATTCGTTTGATCCAGCATCTGGGACAACAACTAATTTAATATTATCTTTAATAGCATCCATATCAATACCATGTTCTTTATTTTCATGAAGACCATAGGTAATATGCGTTTTAGCAAAATCTGGATATGCTTTATACAAGTAATTAATTAAAATGGCTGAACTTGTATAACCATCAACGTCTGAATCTACTTGAATATAAATATCATTGTTGGCATTAATATGTTTTAAAAGCATTTGAGTGCCTTCTTGTATATTTTCAATTAAGGATGGGTCAATTAAATCATCGTCTGTTGTATTTAAATAATGCTCAATATCTTCTTCTTTCATTCCCCTATTCAATAAAACCCGTACAAGCGCAGTTTTATTATTTTCATTTCAATCTCCACGCATTATATATTTCATTATAACACCACCCTTTCATTAAATAACAAATTTACTTGTTTCTAACATTAAATCTTCTATTTTTAATTCATTTAAATGGTTGTAAGGAATTCTAATTAATGGGATATTATTTTCTTTACACCAATTATTTTTATATTCATCATGCATTTTAGTTTCTTTTAAATGTTGTTCTGTATTTCAACTATTATTATATTTACTTTTTTTAAAATGTTGTTCACCATCAAATTCTATTAAATATTTATTATTAACATAAAAATCAAAACGACATAAGAAATTTGTTTCTGGATAACGGCATGTTTCAAAAGTTTTTTCTTTTTCATAAATTATATCATATTTTTTTAAAATGTCAATAATTTTTTGTTCTCCTTGTGATTTTACACATCCACAACTCTGTATCATTCCATTAACTAATAAATTTCCACGAACCATTGTATGTGTTCCACAATCACAAACACACTCTCAAATTATTGCGCCATTTGTATCTCGTAATTCAGTTGGCTTTAAAACAGTTAATTTGCCAAATCTTAACCCATCTAATTTTTTAGGTTTTATTTCTTTATTTCTTTTTGCGGTAATCTCTTTACGATAACACCCACACGATTTAGTATGTCCAGTTAATAATTCTCTTCTTGTGACAATTACTTCATTCCCGCAATCACATTTACATAATCAACATACTTGGTTATTTTTATTTGGTGCTCTTTCTTTTACAATAAGTTTTCCAAATTTTTTCCCGGTCAAATCAATTAATTTTGGCACTAAGATACCTCCTATAAAAAGATTCTTTCATTAAATAATTGTAAAAATATTTCTTTACCATTATCTATTGGACTCGCTTTTATTGGTAATAAATTATTTTTATCAAAAATAAATGAAATATTGCAATAAATATGATATTTATTATATATCCTCTTATATTTATTAATTTGAGCCATATATGTTTTATCGCCTTTGACCTCAAAATCACGATCAAATGCAACTATAATTTCTTTTGCGCCAGCATCCAAAAGCATTTGAATTTGATATGCTGAGATATTACTACCACAACACGCTACACTTATATCAGCATCTTTTCCAAAATAACTTCTATAAATAAGACAACTTTTCTCACTTTCAAAGATAATTGCTTTTCCCATTTTCTTTATATTATCTTTACTAAAATTAAGATTATATAAATTCATACTTAATGCATGATTATATTGAGTGTCCATAATTTTTATAGGACGATATTTTCCATAAGCCATGGCTTCATCTTTACACATGGTTCTACCACGCAATCCAACAAATCTACCATCTTTATCATAATGTGGAATTGTTATCTGGTCTCCACCGAGCCAATAGCCAATCCTTGCGCTGTCAAGAACCTCTTGCGTCATATGCTCTTTTAACCATGGGGTTAATTTTAAATCATATCTCAATTTATCTAAAATACTATCATCATATTCTTCAAGAGTTACTTTTAAATCTTTTATTTCAATATCTTTAATATGAGAATATTTTTCAAATGCTTCCCAATCTTCGGCATTAACTACGTTATCATCATCAGTTCCAAAATTCGGCGCAATTCCAAATTTAACCGCAACATAATATATTGCCCCATTTAAATCTGTTTCTTTATGCCATTGGATTCTACTAACCTTTTGGACTAATTCAAATATGTCAAACGAATCGCCACAATCAGTATAACACCTAAACAAATCACTATTTTCATAATAGTATAATTTGCGACTTCCTTCATGCGCAGGATTATGACAAATCGTTCTTGAAATAATGCCAAAAGAAGAATATTCTGGTTCACCTCCAAACTCAAGAAGTAAACTATAAATATCTTCTATTTCTAATTTTTCTCTTACTTCTAATTTATCATATCCTGCCATATTTTATCCTGTATACTTTTTATCTGTTGATGTATTTTTAGTTCCGTATACAACTCTTTCAGCTGTCCAGTGCGGTGCAAAATCGGTATTTGCGGTTGTGGTTGTGTTTGTTGTAGTTGCATGTGTAAAATGAGATGAATCATCTGGAATATCAGTGCAGACAGTATTTCCATTATTTTTCAATGGCGTTCCAGTCGTTACTGTTCCCAGCGTATTTGGATCATCACCAACATAAATATAGTCATTTGGAAGTGTTGGATTTGTTGTTTTATCTGTATAAACAATATTTGGGGTTGTAGTAAGATATGATTTCCAATACCAATATGGATACGTATATTGGCAAGTTTTTCTACCATCTTCATATCCATTGTTATAAACTTCATCAAGTAACTTCTCTAATTCTTCTTTAGTGAAGCTAATTCTTCCGTTTGCGTCAAGTTGTAAAATTTTATATTTCATTTTCTTCCTCCATAATATTTTGTATATCTATTAATGCGCCAATAGCGTCATCAATATTATCATACAAACCATAATCTTCCATATTATTTAACATATACTCATCACTAACGCCGTTACCAGCAATAGACACATTAATTTCAATCCATATCTTATTTTCCATTAAAACGCACCATCACTTTCTACTTCAATTTGAAAATCTTCCATTTGTATTAACTCATAACTCCAATTTGTTGCAAAAATTGGATTAACTCTACAAGTGCCCAAATCACCTTTACACCATAAATATATTCCATTATACCTACCTCTTCGGTTTTTATAAATTGATAATTTATGAGTTGGTTTTTCAAAATTACTTCTTTGTAAAACTTTTGCTAATGATTCAATATCTTCTTGTTTAACTGGTAACAATATACACCCAAAATCTATTTTATCAGCAATCGCTTTTGCTCCTCTTAATAAATTTTGATCCGGCGTTTCAGACACTTGATAATCCGCATTTAGCTGGGTACTTGATAAAATAAATACTCCATACTGATTACAAATATCTTTTAATCTTGTTGATAACATAAATAAGATATTATCTTCTCTTAATTTTACTCCACCAGAACGACGAGTAATTTCTTCTAAAATTTTAATACTTGTATGAATATAATCATGAAACACAAATTTAACATCATGTTCTCTTATATTCTTTTTAATTATATCTTCAATATCTTGTAAAGAAAAATCTGGTAGTTCAACTATATATAAAGGAGAATTTTGTAATACCTTTAAAGCATAATAAATTCTTTCTTCTTCATCTCCTTCATATCTCCCGTTTAAAATATGCTCTTCATTTACGCTTGCTAAGAATGCAAGCATCATGGTTTGAATTTCACTTTTATCTTGTTCTGTTGTTATATAAACAGTCGGTTGAACAATTCCATTTTTAACCCACATTCCAATAGTATCATTATAAATCTCATTACAAGCAATATAACAAGCATCTGCTATCATCGTTCTTGATTTACCAACACCAGTAGGCGCAGAACGTAAATAGAATTTTCCTAACCTTGCGCCACGTGTTACTGTATTGATTAATTGGCCATACATTGGTACACCGACTTCTGGACGTTCTTTAAAACTTTTAATCAAATCCTCAAGCCCATCGCTTGCTTGAACTGCTTCTTGATATACATCATCAACATATTGTGCCCGGATACCCTCAATCATATCATCAACTTTTTGAGCGAGTTGGTTCAATGTTGAATTATCGAGTTGCTCTTCTTGTAATTCTTTTTTCTTTGTATCAAGAATATTATCTGGGTCATAAATGAATTTTACATCAATTCCATAGTTATCATAAGCTCTTAATAAACTAAACTTTTTTAATCTATTATAATAATAATCAAATGAAGCCGGGATTGCGTTTTCAGCCACTTTTAATAACCATTCTTCACCTTTTTGTTGTTTGAAGATAGCTTCACTCTTGGGACGACTTGATAAGAAATCCATAATATTTTCTAATGTAATTTTCTTTGCGCCTAATTCATGAATTTTATAAATTGAGCCAAAAGCAATTCTATGAAATTCATCTGCAAAATCGTCAGCTGTTATTGTGTATTTATCTGTTGCATCTAATAAAGAGGGATTATTATACACACATCCAACTACTTGCATTATTGCGGTCGGATCAACATATTTACTTGTTGCCATTATTCTCCCTCCTTATCTAAAAATTCAAACAATTTTCTTCTTTTCGGTTGTTTTTGAGGATTTTTAATTTTTATTTTTACCTCACTAGGAATATAGTCATTAATTATTTTATCATTATTTTGTTGTTGAGCTACCCATATTTGATAATAATAATTTCTTGCTTGTTCATAAACATATGGCACAATACCTATACCACCATTTGCTTGTTTAATATCACCTTTTTTAACTTCAAATTGATATACTAATGCTTTTTTAATCCCGGTATAAGTATAACCATATTCGTTATGAAAACTATTTATTTGTTTTTCAATTTTAATCGGAATGACCGTTAATTTAAAAAGTTCCTTGATATATTCTTCAAGGGCCTCTCTATCCTTATCATCTTGAGTTTTTGAGGCTTCTCTTCTTGCCCAACACTCCATGTGTAAATATCTTCTACCCTCTTGATGATATGGCGTACTATTTCTATCAAAACTTTTCCCACAAACGGGGCATTTAACCATTAACTTAGCCATTTACACCTATATTATACCATAAAATATAAAAAAAATCAACCCCAAGTTTCCTCAGGGTTGACTGTTTTATACTAATTCTCTTAATTCCATAAGAATTAAGTCAAGCTGTGGGGCATTTGTAGGAGTGCAATCTCCAACCTTCTTGCCCTTGCCAAGATACTTATCAGCAATAGCAGTAATCTTCTTCGCATTGTTCTGGTTCTTTGACATTAAAGCACCAACAATGTTTTGGAATTCTGCCATCATAGCATCAAAGTCATATTCTTTTTCAACTTGCTGATGAACATTTGATTTTTCATTTGTTAAAACTTGATCACCTAAATTCTTTGCTTCTTCATCAATTGAATGATTAATAGCATTTAACAAATTTTCATAACTTAATTCAATTCTATCTGGCGTATATTTAAATCTTGAGCCGGCAACATATCTTGGGGTACCACGCATTTCCATATAAGTGGTAGTGCCTCCCTCTGCATTGTACTCGCTATGGGTATAACCAATAATATCGCATGTTCTTTCACAAATCTTTCTTGCTCTATTGTCAAGAGTAGGCACGATCTGGTTATATTCATTACCATTTGTATCTGTGAAAGTTTTATCGGTAGCATGACTAATCAGCACAAGACCATAATCCATCTGAAGAATCTTTCTTAAGCACTCATCAAATTCGGTTTCAGCCATTTTATATCCCTTACCATAGGGGATATCTCCAATATTTTCATAATCATTTTTTGCGTCACTTGCTTTGGCGCAAATATATTTAACACAATAATCATAAGCAATATCAGCTGTATCTACAACAATAGTAGAATACTTTGCTTTTGCTTCTGGTTTTTCTAACTGTTTAAGCAACTGTCTAAATTCATTCCAGCTGTTAACAGGCGCTGCTAATACATTAGGAATAGCAGAATAGCCCTTTTCAAAAGCTACAAGTAATGCATTTGGAAACTTAGATGCTGTAGTGGTTTTACCAGATTTTGGCGTACCATACATCAACACCGAATATCCACGCATATCACGACTAACTTTATTAGGTTGTAAATTTAAAATATCTAACATTTAATTTACCTCCTAAAAATCAAATGAGCCCATTGCTGGCGCGGCAACATTGGTGGTAGTAGAACTTGTATCACCAAATGGCATACCATTACCTGCTTTTCTATTTGCTTTGTATTCGTCGTTTCTCCTCTTAAGTTCAGCTAACGCCATTTCTCTATCGGCGATCGCTTTCTTAAATTCCTCTGCTGTTAAAGTTGATTCATCATCAAAGAGATATGGTTCAGCTTTCGCCCAAGTAATAACGAAATCTTTTCTAGTGGTTTTTACTTCTCTTACACTCGGTTCACCAAACGCACCTTCTTCTGTAATCTGACGAGTAATAGTTTCAGAAACCTGACGACCTCTTACTCTTGTGAAAATCGGATTTTTATTTGATGCATCTAATCCTTCAAAATAGTTCATCGCTGCTGGATTTGTTACTGAAAATTCAACTGGTAATAAACTGTTTCTGAAATCAAAAATTGCTCCCTTAACAATACTCTTATCATCAGTTCCCTTATCAGCATCTCCATCAACATGACGTACACCTGTAATAACAATATCAACATCAAATGTATTTCTTAATGTTTCATCGTCTGTAAAGTTTCCATTAGTATGGACAAATCCACCCTCATTTCTCTTTACACTTACAAGTGTTTCTGTGCCATCTCTATCTGAATAAAATTCATTCAGACCAATAGCAGAATCAATTCTAATCTTTGTTGCATTATCAGAACCGTCTCTAACAACAGTCTTATAGGTTCCATTAATAATGTTTAACAAAGTTGTATAGGTTGCATTTTCTTTTCCTGTTGCTGTTACTGGAGTTACATAGGTATAATGTACTGAAACAATATTAATACCGTCATTATCTGTTGCTACATCAACAGTTCCTGCGATAAATTTTGTTCCGGGATTTTTAGAATTTGCACCTGACACCTTTTCCTCTAAAGCGTGGTCGTATAACAAACCTTCCACGTGTGTTGCATTAATCATTTTCTTCATTTTTACTAAATTCCTCTTTCTTAATACTTAATTAATTTTATAATTTTTTCCTTTTTCTGTCAAAATATAAACGGACGGGCTGGTGCCCACTTTTTCACAGTAGCCATCTGTTACTAATTTTCTCATTGCCCCAGAAACTCCTCTTGAACTAACCAAAATTCCTTCGGAAATTCTTTTTGCCGTAAGAGCATTAATATTAGACGTCTGCATGTAGCCAAGAATTAACTTACCGTTATCAGTCATTTCTGGCTTCTCCTTTTCCTCCTCTGACGCCATACGCAAAGCTTCTACATAAGTTTTTGCATTATCCGTCATGTACTTCGCTGTCTGTTCTGGCGCAGCTGCCATCAGGTTGTCTAAAAATTCTAAAAAATCCTTTTTCATTTCCTATATAAATTCCCCCTATACTATAATAATTATATCATATTTTTTTTATAAAATCAAGTCTTTTGCATATGGCATATCAGCAATCCGGTCACAGAACCAATGCCACTCACTTAATTTATGGTCTTTTCTCTGTTGGTACATTCTACTCAATACTTCATAATCTAAAGTAATTGTTCTTGTCTGTAACCAGCTTTCTGGAAGCCATCTAATTAACTCTTTCCAGTAGCGCATATCTTTTGTTTCAAGATATTTTAAACGCAACATTTCCAAGAATTTAATGTAGCATTTATCCCAATAATAAGTGCCTTCGCTTTCTCCACCTATAACGTGGTCCACTTTACACTGATAATCCCAAGAATGCTCACCTGCTGTGCTTTCTTCAAAAACTAAATCTTTTTCATAATCACCAATCTCAAAGCAATCTAATGTAATTGGTTTAGCCGCCATCTTATGCATCGTACTTTGGCTATTGGATGTTGTACCGATTTTATAGGTATCAAATTCTTTCCCAATTATCTATTATTTTCATAATAGATTGGACTATCTTTTACTCTTTATTTAAAGAGAATACCATTTCCAACTTCGTATCAATAGAAGCCGTACTCCCAGTCTCACCCGGGATAGTCTCTACAGGTTTATAATTATAATAAATCTTTTAAAGAATATTGTTGGTCATATTTTATGATAATTAATTTAATATTATTTTTTTCACAATATTCTTTTTTTATTTTATCATTTTTTTGTAATGTGTCAAATTCTTTTTCTCAACTACCTTTTGATTTTTCGTAATGTTGTTTTCCATTAAATTCAATTAAATGAGATAATTTTTTATCTTTAAATATCGCAAAATCAAATCTTAATGCCCCACCATTAACTCCTTTTAAATCTCCAAAAGTATATTCTCTAGCAAAATCTATATTATTTTCTAATAACATTTTTGTTATTAATTGCTCGTTTAATGAATGAACGCATCCACAACTTTGAACAAGACCTTGTCTAATAGCTGAACCAGCAGAAGTAAATTTTCTTCCACATATTTTACATTCACAATTTCAATGAGCGTAACCATTTTTATCAGATTCGGCTTTTGATATAACTTTAATACCATTATTTTCATACCCGGTCATATCAATAGCATTTTTTCTTACATTTTCTTTTTGTAAGCAGCCACAGCTTTGTGTATGATTACTATTTAAATTTCTTGTGTCCACATCTAATTCATTTCCACAATCACATTTGCAATGTCATTTTCCTTTTGGAACATAATATATTGCAGTTAATTTACCAAATTTTTTTCCACTTAAATCTTTTCGTGGACCACAATTTCTTGTTTGTTTCATTATTTAATCCTCCTATTATATATAAGAAACATATAATAAGAATTAATATATTTTGACACATTTAATTTATTATTTTTTATATTTCCCACGGGATTACCATGCTTTTCAGTTTAGGCTTCCCCGTTAGCCGCTAATGCGACCCCGCTGATGAAGCGGTAAAGTATTTTTTGGCAGAAAGTCTACCAATATAACGGTGCAGTAATATCCATTGTAACAAAGATTTGTCTTAAATATTTACGGTGTTCTGTGCCAGCATCTTTTAATACTTTTGCTAGCTTCATATCGTTAGGGCCGATAACACAATATTCGCACATTTCATTATCATCTTGATACAAAAGGATATCTTTTAAATCAAATTCGCTATCTTCAGCCATTTTAACAACTTCATCATAAGTTGCAATTCCACTCTTGGTATCTCTTCTATCCCAAGAATTTTTTGGATTTCTCATTCCAAATAACGCTGTTGAAATATTATATACTCTTACATTTTCTAATTTCATATTAATCGTTTGTTAATGTATAGCCAGCTAAATATGGAACACAATAATTTACAAATTTTTCTAACTCATCAATATAAATCGGTCTATCATCATTTTCATTATACAAATCACCTTCGATAAGTAAATATTTAAAATCATCATATCCAATCGCTTTCACTAATGGAATATTGTATGCTCTACATTTTTCACTAATACGCTCTGGATGAGCGCAAACAAATACACCATTGCTTCCACATTCAGTTAGTAATTTTTTAGTTTTTCCGGTATCATTGCCGGCGATAACTCTATACATATTTTCTCCTATCTTACACTATAACCAAACTCTTTCGCCTTATAGAAATCTTGCCAATATTGTTCTCTTTCATTTAACTCTTCTGGCAAACATTCTTCCATAATCTCAAAAGTAAAATTTTCTGGGCCAATTGCCCGCATTACCGGATACAATTTATTATTAGGCGCACTATCGGCCCCAATAGCGCACTTAATATGTTGTTTTCATCTTTCTGCAATATTAACAGCTTGTCCTATATAAACCATATTATTAGTAAGATTTGTTAGTTTATAAATACCCGTTCTTTTTTCTCTTCCCATAATACGCCCAGTTAAATCAGTATATGGGTGCTCATAATAAACACTTCAAATGACTTTATTAAGTGGACGCGCATCACGTAAATATGGCTCAACCTCACGCAATTTTTTTATTTCTTTTAAATCAATATCTGTTAATTGTAAACGATAGAAATCTTTTTTATTATTCATCTCTTGCGCTCGTTTATAATCTTCAACTACTGCATCATGCTTTGATTTTAATTCCTTTAATTTTTTTTCTAATTCAATAATTGATTCCGTTGTATCGATTGATGTTTTGGATAAATCTGCTAATATTTCTAAATATTGAGAATTTGCATCATCAATAGCAGATTGATATTGATTTGCTAAATCTTCTGCTTTTCTATCCATTTGTTCTTTCATTAATTCAATTTTTGAATTAATAATATTTTGAGCCGTTTCTGATTTTATTTTTATTTCAGCATCAAGAGATGAAGCAGATGATTTTAAATCTATATATTCGCTATTTAGTTCTTCTTTTTTCTTTTCTCAATAAATGACCTCATTTTGTATTTGTTTATTTCTTTTTATATTATCTTCATTAATTTTAACTACATGATCTAATTTGGATTTTAAAATTAAATAAGCAAATAAAATTCCTATAACAAACGCAACGCCACAACTAATATATATATTATTCAGCGTCTAAATTAAGAGCCATTCCAGCATCAGTTAATGATAAGTAATTTACATTTACATATTTACCATCTTTATCCTGAACTTGCGCCGGGGTTCTTACTCCTAAATCTTTCTTTTGGATTGCCATTGTAAAGATACCATCTACCTGTTTCTTTGTTAAACCAATGGCCTTTGCAACGTCTGCGGATGTTAAATTTTTACCATTTGCTTTTTTTAAATACATTAAAACTTTCTTTGTATTATCTTTCATTTAAATCTCTCCTTTTTTTATTTTATCTACAAACTCATCAACGAGGTCTGTCATCATTGCAAATTCAACCGGATTTGGACGCAAAGCATTTAATGTCGAATTCATTTTATCCATTTTTTCAGTATCGGATAATTTTTCATCAAGTTCGTCTCTTGCCATTTGAATGCAAAAGTTGATTATTTGTTTTTTTCTTTCTTTATTCATATTATTATTATACTATTTTTCTAAATAAGGGTCAAGATATTTCGCTATAAAGTCTGGTTCACTCATAACTGGGATATTCAATTCTTTTGCCCGTTTATTCTTACCAGTAGTGGAATTAATATCATTATTAACAAGCACGGTGGTATTCTTACTAACCGAACCGGCTACTTTTCCGCCATATTTTTCAATCATTTCTTTCATTGCGTCTCTGTTTTTAAAAATGCCAAGTGAGCCTGTTATAACAACGGTAATACCATTTAACGGTTTTTCCTCATTGGTTTCAAACAACGGATTAGAAACATTGAGATACATATAAACCTTATCAGCCTCATCAAAATTATAACTTCTTAAACTATTTGCCTTAGCTTCGCCAAAATTTTCTAACTCTTCAAACTTATATCCATTAACGCACGCAGATTTAAAATCATCATATGTTTTAAATATTTTACACAAATCTTTTGAAACACTAGACCCAATTAAATCAATGCCAAGCGCAGATATAAACTTGTCAAGAGTTGTATTTTTAGCTTCTTCAATCATAGACAATATTCTATCTATACTTCTGGCGCCATACCCCTCAATATTAATTAATTGTTTTCTATGCTCTTTTAGTGTAAAAATATCACTAAAAGTATTAAGGTACCCTTCATCAATAAAATCTTCAATTATATTTTCAGAAATGTGTTTAATATCTAAGCCTTTTTTACTACAAAAATGATCAATTTTATAAACTTTTTTACCAATACAATTATCATTAGAACATTTTGCTATTATTACTCCATCAGGTGAAGTTATATAATCTATTTCATGACCGCAATAAGGACAAAACTCTGGAAGCTCTATATATTTTTTTTCTACCATTTATTATTTATTATCCTTTCTACAATACTCTTTGCTTGTTTTTCATTAAAAGAATATCCTATAACAATCCCAGTCGTTTCTGTATACCACGGAGCAATATAATATTCTTCTTTTAACCCATTATGGTCTGTAAAATGAATTGTTAATGGATTACCATCTTTATCCATTTGACCGCTATATTTAGCGGTTAGTATCCCCCAATGAGCCCAACAACCTATAATATAAATATTTTTTGCTTTTTTATATTTATATTTTAAAATTTTTTGTTTTATATTATTCAGCATATTTCCAATGTAATCTTCCCGCCGTTTTTCTTTGTCCTCTGCACACCATACAAATTTTACTTTGTGTTGTTCCTTTGTTTTGTCTTGCTGCTTCTGACGCACTTTCATAAATAACACCAGTTTCTACACATAATACTTTTCTTTTTCTTGCTTCTGCCATTTTTTTTTGTGCTCTTTCTCTTTGCTTTTTAACGTCATCTGGATGTTCTTTTTGTCATTTTAACATATCATTGGCCCTCGCTAATCCAAAATCAGGATGTGCTCGCATTCAATTTATTGCATTTGGCAAAGCATTTGGTGAAATATTATTACTTCCACCATTAGTAATATTATAACCTTTATTTATATTTGTACTATCATATAAATTAATATAATATTGTTCTTTATAATTCGCCTCTTCTTGCGTTCAATCTCCTTGCTCTAAAATAATATGCTCAAAATTATCTCACCCATATTTTTGTATTGCATTATTAAAATGATAGCATTGCGTATAACCTTTACCATTTTTTCATCTATCTATTGGTGGTTGCGATGTTTGTCCAATATAAACTTTATTATTAATTTTATTTTTATGTAAATAAATTGTAAACATTTTTTATTCCTCCTATTTATAAAGAAAAACGGAATAATTTGATTATATCAAATTGTCCCCATTATTTTCTTTTTCAGCCCATTCTATTTGTGGAATAATCATATTACGTTTACTAATTTTTATTTTTTGTCCAACCCATGGATGTTCTCCAAGAATATCTCGCAAAACACTTACATTATGTAAACTTGCCTTTTCAACTCTTGTAAAGTCTATTTCTACTGGATCAAAAACAGCAACCGGGGTTAAGACACCAGTACGCCCAATAGTCCATTCAATTGTTTTTAATTTTGTTTCATAAACCTCATCTTCAAATTTAAAAGCAATGGCATTTCTTTTATGATGATCAGTTTGCCCCAGTGAGTTACCATATTCAATATCATCAAATTTAAAAACTAAACCATCTATTGGATAGCCTAATTTTTTTGCTTGATTAACTAAAAATTCTTTTGCATCCCAGTCATCGCCCATTAACCAAGGTACAACTGTAAAATTAAGTTTACCAATTTCTTGAAACTTTTGATTTAGATATTTAAGATTATCAAAACCCTTAATAACGTCCCAAGCAACAAATGTCAATTTTCTTTTGGCGCACTCTTTACTATCAAGTAATCTAATCGATCCGGCGGCGAAGTTTCTCGGGTTTTGATATTCATCTTTAAACTCTTCAAAATCTTGATAAGTGCAAATAATCTCACCATCAATAATTAATTCATCTTTATAACTAATTCTCTTTGGCACATTATCAATGGTTAAAACATTATGTAAAACATCTTCACCAATATAGCCATCACCACGAGTTTCTGCGGAAACTAAAACGCCATCTTTATAATAAAGAGAGCAAGTTAGACCGTCCATTTTTAACATTGTTATAAAATCTTTTGAACCAAGAAAATCATGGACTTCTTTCATATCTTTTGTTTTACCAAGAGATAACATATCATGATTGTGATGAACTTTCTTTAATTCATTCTTTACTTCAAAAATAACCTTACTTGTTGGTGAATTTGGCAAGTGTATATTGAATAACATTTCTAATTCTTGTAATTCAAAATACATAGAGTCCCATTCTGTGTCAGAGATTATGGGCTTACCTTCGTCGTATAACTTCGTATGATAATTTAATTGTTCTATAAGATATTCTATTCTTTTTAATGCTTCTTCACGGTTATACATTACGTTTTTCTCCTTATACTTATATTATATCATAAAAAATAAAAAAAGTAAAGGATTTCTCCTTTACTTTATACTTTTGATACGCTTACAATGCTATTGCCTTTTATAAGTATATTACCCTTCGCAACACGAGAAGTTACTGGAATTTGTGAAGCGTCAATACAAATTGAATTATTTTCACCAACCAATAGCAAAGAGTCGCTATCATTTACAAGAGCAAGGGCAATAATACCGCCTCTTGTTTCATCTGGTTTATACATCACTAAACCTTTACCCCCGCGTTTTTGTGATGAAATGTCTTTTTGTGGAACTCTTTTACCATATCCTTTTGACGTAAATACAGCCACGTCATCATTTGCATCTCTAATCGCAGCGAGACTTGTTACATAATCTCCTTCTTCTAATTTAATACCAACTAATCCTTGCGATACTCTACTTGAAATTCCTACGTCAGTTGATTTAATTCTAATAATTTTTCCACCATACGTAGAAACAATCACATCCTCGTCTTTAAGAATAAGGACATTTACAAGGCTATCTCCATCTTTTAACTTTAACGCCGCGAGCCCCTTTTTCTTTCTAATATTTGTATATTCATCTAATGGGGTCTTTTTAATCATTCCATTTTGAGTTACAAAGAATACAAATTGAGCTTCTGTCCCACGATAAATTGAATAAATAGTTTCTACTTTTTCGTTGGCATCCATTTCAACCAGTGCTTTAATTGAAGTGCCTTTTGCTGAATTAGTGCCAATAGGGATATCATTTACTAATAATTTATATAACTGTCCTTTGTCTGTGAATACTAATAAATTATCAATTGTATTAGTCCTAATGGTTGCCATTGTAATATCGTCTTGTGTTTTAACTCCATAACCATTTCTTTTTTGAGCATGGAATGAAGTAATAGGAATACGCTTAATATACCCGCTTTCAGACATTACAACCATACACTGTTCTGGCTCAACCTCGGCAATTTCTTTTTCTTCGTCTTTTGGCTCGTCTATTTGTGTTACCAAAGTTTTTCTTGAATAACCATATTTAGTTACAAAATTTCCCAAGGTCTTTTTAAATTCTTCTTTTATAATTGAACTGTTACTTAAAGCAGTACGATGTTCTTCTGCTTCTTTATCAAGATCTTCTTTTTCTTTATTTAACTCAACCGCTTCCAAATGAGCTAATTTTGCTAATTTCATATCAAGAATTGCTTGAGCCTGATTTTCGGTAAAATCATAAACTTTAATAAGATTTTTCTTTGCAGTACTTGCGCTTTCACTTTCTTTAATAAGTTTAATAATATTATCAATATCTTCTAATGCTTTTAATAATCCATTAACAATTTCAAGGCGTTCTTCAATTTTCTTCAGATCAAATTCATGCGCCTTTGTTAAACAAGTAATATTGTGATTAATATAAGCCTCAATATATTGTTTTAAATTCAATAATTCGGGAACTTTTGTAATCATCGCATATTGATTTGCGCTATAAGTTTTCTGTAATTCGGTCATTGAAAATAATTTATTAAGCACTACTTTTGGAGAACCATCGCATTCAATTTCAATTAATAAATTATTTTTATCACATTTATTATAAATATCTTTAATACCAGTGATTTCTTCTTTGTTTACCAGATCTTTAATAGAATTAATTAATGGCTCAACATAAACCTGATAAGGTAATTCTGTAATAAGAATACTATTATCTTTAATGTCTGTTTTTGCACGAAGAACAACTCTACCCTTACCAGTAGCATAAATATCTTGGAGTTCATCTTTATTGATAATTATACCGCCTGTTGGGAAATCTGGATAAATATTTTCAAAATCAATATCACCTGTTTTGAGATACTGTTTTACTTTTTCAAAGAACTCATTAAGATTACCGGGCAACCAAGAGTTAGCAATAGTGTATCCGATACCTTGGCTACCATTTACAAATAATCTTGGGAATATTGCTGGGAATACCTCTGGCCATTCATCATCTTCACTGAAGTTTGGTATCATCTTTACTGTATCTTTTTTGATATTTGTAAAGAAACCATCTTCACTCGCCTTCGATAATCTCGCTTCTGTATAACGAGCACTTGCTGGTTCTGGCCCTCCTTTGATTGATCCATTCGCGCCGTGCCAATCAATCTCTGGAATATTGTTAATCCAAGGCTGGCTCATACGAGCAAATGTTTCATAAATTGCGGTATCACCATGTGGCCACCAAGAGCCAATAACACCTCCACTAGCTTTTGCCGATTTTACATGGGGTTTATTTGAACTATAACCTTTTACAAAGAACTCCCATAAACAAGCTCTCTGTCCGGGTTTTAACCCATCAACAACAGAAGGGAAGGCACGCTGACTATTAACCTCATACGCATAATCTACAAAGTTATCATGTAATTCATCTAATACATTTACACCCATTATTCAGTTACCTCCTCTCCGTGCTGTAATAAATATTCTCTTCTTGGCGGAACCGCAGGTCCTTCAACGATTTCAAGTAAATCATCTACTTTCTTTTCATCTTCAACAACTAACTGTTGAACATTACGGGTCGCATGTTCCAAAAGGCATTCAGCCAATTCTTCTGGGTCTTGTTCACCAAGACCTTTCATTCTATTGATTAAATACTTATCATTCTTATGCTTCTTTCTATATTCAGTTAAAGCATCCATATCTTTTAAATAAATATATTCATTTTTCTTTGTTGTAATTCTAAACAAAGGAGGTACAGCTACATAAATATGACCTTTTGTTAAAAGTTCTGGACATAACCAATAGAAACAGTTAATTAATAAATTTTTAATTGCTTGACCGTCTGGATCAGCATCACAGGCAAATATGATTTTACCATATCTTAAACGATTTTCATCATAAATCAGCCTTTGTGTTTTTTTATCAATTTCAAGTCCAAGAGCCTGAACAATATTTGCTATCTCTTGGTTTGCATAAATTTTATCCACCGAGGCTTTACGAACTGATAATATTTTACCACGAATCGGGAAAATCGCTTGGGTTTTACCATCTCTTGCAGAAATTAAACCATTCGCTGCGCTATCGCCCTCTGAAATGAATAATTCACATTCACTTCTATTCTTACTCCAAGCATCAACCAGTTTGGTTGGTAAATTAATAAATTTGGTTTTTGCTTTCGTTTCTAATGCTCTTGCATTATCTCTGGCTTTTTTCGCCGCTTCTCTTGCTCTTCTCGCCGCTAAAGCTTTATCGGCAATTAATTTAACTTCTTTTTCATTTCTTTGAAACCAAATATTTAAATTTTCAACAAGAGCAGTTGAAAAATTAGTCATATCAATTTGAGTAATTGTAGATTTAACCTGAGCGTCATATCCAACATTTGGAGCAGTTATATTAAACACAATATACATGCCCTCTTGGACGTCGTCGCCAGAAAGGTTATCTTCTTTATCTTTAATCCAACCTTTTTCTCTAAAGAACTTATTAAATTCTCTTGTTAAAATTGTTTTTATTGTTATAATATGCGGGCCTTTTTCTGTAAGACCGGTATTAACATAAGGGACAATCGTTGATGAATAATTAATTGTATAAGTTAATACAAAATCCATCTTTTCTTTACCCTGTTGAAAATTAAATTTACACCTGTTATCAATTAATTCTTTATCTTTAACGGCCTCATCGACCAAATCATCAATACCATTGTTTGAATAATAACTTGTTTTTTCGCCATTATAAACTAAATTAATTGTTAAACCCTGACATAATGCAGCGGTTGTTTTTAATAGATCTTTAACTTTACCTATTTCAACTTCAGTATGAGTAAAGAATTCTTCTGATGGTTGCCAAGAGACAGTTGTGCCAGAATGAGAATTAACATTTTCATCTGCAATTCTATCTTCAAATACACCTTCTTTAAATACAATCCTCTCACTTTCGTTGTCTCTAACAGTTTCAACTTCAAGCCAATGAGACAAAAAAGTAGTAATTTTACTACCTATACCAAATGAACCCAAAGAAGTTCCTTCATATGTGCCATCTTCTCTATATTTACCAGAAGTGTTAAGAACACTGAACGCTGCTTCAAGAATTGTTTTACCATCTTCTCTAAAAGAATTCGGAATAAAACCTTGTCCATAGTCTGAAACCGTAATTATATCTTTATTAATACTAATATCAATTTGATTTCCATGGCCAAGTCTAAATTCATCAACAGAATTTGAAAGTATTTCAACCAAAAGCTGAGTTGAGTATGTGCAGTCTCCTGCATAAACCTGTGGTCTTAATCTTGTAAACTCTAATGGGGATAATGATTCAATGCTATCTTTTGTATATAATCCTTTTTTCTTTGCCATCAATACCTCCTACTTATTAACTTTTTCTGAATTTTATATTAACATATTTTTTTATATTTTTCAAAATATATCCCATTTTTATTTTATCACTATAAACATAATAAGCATAAACAACTAAAAGCAAATCAATATATAATAATATAAATACAAGCAGTGGATGCCCAAGAGTCAGTAGAAATAAAGCTAATGTTAATACACCCAATAATATTATCATGGATATAGAAATTAATATATAATTAACAACTCGGATTGCTTCATTATTTTTTATTTCTTCTTTTAATTCATCAAGAGTAATTCCAAAATCCCATTGGACATAATTATCTATTTTTTCAATAATTTTTTTATTCATTTTTTAAAACATCCTCCGGCGTTATTTGGCCAGTAGCGAGTTTATCTGCGATATTATTCCATTTTGATGTTGCATGACCTTGAACATATTGATAGCTAAATCTTGACCATGAATTTCTTTTTCCATCTCTCATGTTTTCAAGATATGGCTTCCATTGTTTGTTATAAAAATTCTGAATTAAATCTAAATTTTTAACATCGGATCCAGAGGCAGTTTTCCATTCATTTCTTTCCCATTCTGGACACCATTTAAATAAAGAGTTTAAAGCATAATTTGAATCAGAAAATAAATAAATATATGCTCTTTCGTCTTTAATTCGCATTCTTTTTTCGTACATAAAAAGGGCGGCTAGAATAGCAGTTAATTCCATTCTGTTATTTGTCGTGTTTTCTATATTTGTTTTTGCATAGGCATCAATTAAACGTCCAGAAGAATCAGTAACAACAAAACCGTATCCACCAATTGAAGATTCTGAGCCATTATTTTTAGCTGATCCATCTGTATAAATGTAATATTCCATATAAAAACCCCTTTTTAACTTTTTCTAATACTATTATACACCTTTTTTTCAAAAAAATCAAGGTTATGAGATAGTTAGCAAAAGTTGTAGAAAAAATTCTAGGCGAAGCCTAGAATTTTTTCAAATAATATATAAGTAATAATATATTATTAATATATAAAAAAAATAAAGGAAGAAAACGCCCTCAACCATTTCTTCCTTTATAATAGTACTTAATTTTTTTATGAAAGTCAAATAAATAGACATAAAAAGAAGGGTAAGTTTATACTCATTACCCGGGAGTGAGAGAAGCCAATTATTATTTTTTATATCTGCCATACGAGGCTATGCTTTCTCTACTTTCTATAAGCATTGAAAAAGGACAATTAATTTGTATTGTCCTGTTCTTTTTTGTTCTTACGCCAAAGTTTATATGCTTTATCCTTTTGGTCAATATAGTTCTTAAGATACTGTTTAGTTGTTTTAATATCAATTTTTAATTGTGTGATATCATTATCTCGCATATTCATTTGATGACGTAACATAATTGCCTCATAAGATTTTGGGTTATATCTTTTACTATGTTTAATTGAATAATAAAGCGATTTTAATCCATTTAATTCATTTGTTAAACGGTTTTTTTCATATCGAAGAACTTCTACGGTTGCTCTATTAAACGCAATTTCTTGTCCTGTCTTTTTACTGAGATAATCCATATCTTCTTTTGCGCAATAGGCGCGCCCATAAAAAACATGATTGTCATATTTCATTATACATGTTGTTGTACCAAGCTCTTCATCAAAATCAAATTCTAAATCTTTATAAATTTCTTGTTTCATTATATCTCCTTTTTATAATGTATGCTCTGTTATCCATCCATCGCTATCAATTTCCCAATAATATTTTAAACGAGCGTCTTTTTCTTCGTTGGATGGGATATCCATAGAATTTTTCATTCTTTCTATTGCGTCTACTGGTATTTTTTCAATACCATACCTTTTTTCATTTCTTGCTAATAATTCTTCAAGAGGGATATTAAACCATAAAATAATAATTTCTTTAACATTTTTTAAGTTTAATCTATTAAGTACTTTTTGTCTTGACCTTTTATTTAAATGGGTTGCGTCAATATAAATTTCTTTTTTTCCTATTGGATTATTAATAGCTTTTTGTATTTTATCTATAAACTCTTTAAAAACTTTTGCCTCATTTTTAAAATAATAGTCACCGGGTTTAAGCATTGAAAAACGAATTTCATCTCTTGAAATACGAATTCCACCTAAAGCGTCAATTCTTTGGTCTATAAAAGTAGTTTTACCAGAACACGGTGCTCCAGAAGCAATATATATAGTTTTTTTCATATTATTTACCTTTTCTATATATATTATACCATATTTTTTTAAAAAAATAAAGGGGTAGATTATTCTACCCCTGCTTTTTGTTCTATATCTTTAACGACAGAGTCCATGTTGATTGGTTTCATATTATGAGCTTCAAGTTCACAATGATAAATATAACCTTTATCCCAGTCTTTAAATTTATCATTTGTATGAGTATGCCCGCATAGATTAATAATTCTATTTTTTAACGGTTTTTTGTAGTCGTGATTTGAGGTAATTGTTGGATAATGGCACAAAAAGAAATGGTATTTATCATATTTAATTATTTTTGCCAAAGAAACATCTAAAACACCATGAAGGTTGTTATATAATTCTTTTCTTGCGTCTGAGTCATGATTGCCAAGAATAATTTCTTTAAAGCCATTTAACTGATTAAAACACTTGCATCCATAATCATTATCATTGAGCATAATATCACCCAATATATAGACAAGATCTTCTTCATTTACAATACTATTCCAATTATCTATTATAGCTTTATCATGCTCATAAATATTATTAAAACCGCGTGATCCATAAAGAAAATCACGATTATGTCCAAAATGCAAATCTGATGTTATATATACTTCCATCTTTAAAATAATCCTATTATTTTACCTTCATTATCCACGTCTATTTTTTCCGCTGCGGGATTTTTAGGGAGACCCGGCATAGTCATAATTTTCCCACAAATTAAAACGATAAAGCCAGCCCCAGCGCAGAGCCTTACTTCTCTGCAATTCATTATAAAATTGTTCGGTGCACCAAGTAATTTAGGATTATCGCTAAAACTATATTGCGTTTTTGCGACACAGATAGGCAAATTACTAAAACCCATTTCTTCAATCTTTTTACACATTTGCGCTGCCTCGATTGTAAAGCTCATGGCACTCGCGTGGTAAATTGTTGTTGCTAATTCATTTGCTCGTTGAATAATTGTGTTATCATATCCATACGCGGTTACAACTGATTGATGAGATTCATTGCATAATTCAATTACACTGTTTGCCAATGCTCTTGCTCCAAAAGAGCCATCATCATGCGCAGTTGTAATTTCCCATTTAACATTTTTGCTTTCACAGTATTCGCCAATTGTTGATAAATCATCGGGAACATCATCGCCAAAAGCGTTGATAGCTACTACTACTGGGATATTATATCCTTTCATATTATCAATATGCTGTCCAAGATTGCATAATCCATCTTTTAAAATCCCATTTCCGTTGTATTTTAATGCGCGTGTAGTTGTAACTATGACAATACAATCAGGCGCAAACCCAAGTTTTGGACATTTAATATCTAAAAACTTTTCAGCTCCAAGATCAGAACCAAATCCAGCTTCTGTGACAACATAATTAGATAAGCTCATGCCCAGTTTTGTTGCGACAATGCTATTACACCCATGTGCAATATTTGCAAATGGTCCACCATGAATAATAGCAGGTGTTCCTTCAAGAGTTTGAACTAAATTTGGATTAAAAGCATCTTTTAAGATTGCCGTCATTGCGCCTTCCATGTGAAGTTGTCTAACATAAAGTGGTTTATCGTCTTTATCATAGCCAAAAATAATATTTCCAAGATTATCTTTAAGTTCTGATAAAGTTCTACTTAAACAAAATACAGCCATTACTTCACTTGCAACAGTAATATCAAATCCATCTTCTCTTTCAACTGATTTTTCATCAGCAAGCCCATCCTTAATTTTTCTTAAATGGCGATCATTCATATCCATGCATCTACGCCAAGTAATTTTTTCTGGATTGATATTAAGTTCATTGCCCTGATAAATATGATTATCAATCATAGCGGCTAAGAGATTATTAGCACTTTCAATGGCGTGAATATCACCAGTGAAATGTAAGTTAATATTCTCCATAGGTACGACCTGTGAGTATCCTCCGCCAGCAGCACCACCTTTTACGCCAAAAACTGGTCCAAGAGATGGTTCACGTAGGCAAACGCAGGCATTTTTACCTCGCTGCGCTATGGCATCTGCTAACCCAATAGCCACAGTTGTTTTACCTTCTCCTGCTGGGGTTGGATTTGTTCCTGTGACAAGAATTAACTTTCCCAATTTTCCATCTCTATATGCTAACCGATAATCAATTTTTGCCATATTATCGCCATATTTTGTTAGTTTATCTTGCGGAATGCTTAATTTTTGTGCGATTTCTTCAATCGGTTTTAATTCAGCACTCTGGGCGATTTCAATATCACTTAACATATAATTTTCATACTCCTTTATATATATATTATACCATATTTTTTTAAAAAATCAATATAAAATAAAAAAAGCATTTCTTTTAGTGTTGAAATGCTAACAATCACATCAGGGATATAGGAATTAATTGGGGATGAAAGCACTTCCCAATGCTTTCTAATATTATTATAATATTTTTTTTTAAAAAAAACAAATTTTTTTTAAATTTTTTTCCCATCCCTATCAATGTTGTAAAATTTTTCATTTCCAACGGTAGTAACATCATAAAATTTTCCGTTGTCTTTAATTATCATTGTTGGAAAATCTTGAAGTGTTACTTTATAGGTTGTAGTTGTAACTCCATAGGCGTCAGTAAAACTGAATGCTGGTTTTTTTACCTCGCCATATTCAGTCTCGCTATTTAAAGAATTAACCGCCATTTGAACAATTTTATTTGGAATGTTTGTGTTATTATTAAATTTCATGCTTATTTCCTCCTAATTTACCAAAAGTATAACCAGCTAAAAAAGCAGAAACTCCAATGCAAGTAACACCAACTACAACTGGTTTGTTAATTGTTCCAATATTTTTGTGGGTTGTCATTGCCTCAATTTCTTTGTCTAACTCAATCTGCCCGGGATTTCTTAAATCTTGTTTTAAATTTTTTCTTAATTCAGCAAATTTTTGTATTCTTTTCATATGTTATTTTAACCCTTTCTAATAAAATTATAACATTTTTATAAGAAAAAGTCAAAAAAAATAGGGAAAAGCAAATATGTTTTTCCCTATTCGTATTTTAATCTTTCTTCTAAAGTTCTTATATACCCTTTTAAAATAGCTAAATGCTGTTTTAATAGCTCATCAGGGCAATTTGATTCTGCTCCAGATGTCCCCGCAATTCTTTGCGAAACTAAAACTTCTAAATCATGATACCTTTTAATAGCATCTTGATATTCTTGTTGTAAATCAGTCATTTTCTAAATTTTTTTTAGGTTATAAATATCAACAATAAAATTTGTATCACGGAATGATACATAAACTTTATTATCTTCAATATTATTTACTTGATAATCAATATACGGGGAAAGAACTATTTTTTTATGATTGTATGTTTCATTTTTAATTAATTTCACTTTATCGCCAACAGAAATTTCTGGTGGCGCAACATACGGACTTAATTCTTTTTCATCGAATCAACCCCACATTCCTTCAATAGCGTATGGGTGCGCTCCTTTTTCAGCAATTTTTTTAATAGTTGCTTTAAATTTATTTAAAGTTTTACCATATAAAGTGCCATTTGCTGATTGATAAATTTTTCCAGTAATTAGTACCTCATCTCCGGGTTTAAACTTAAATTCTTTCATAATTATACCTTCTTTAAATTGTCTTTATGAACCGCCGCGGTAACAACCTTACCAATACCAATAACAATTCTATTGCCTTTAACTTCAATAACATCATATTTAGAGAATAAAGCCAAGAATTTTTTACCATCATATGTTACATTTTTTAATACTTTTACTTTATCTCCAACCTTAATTGTTTCTTTTGGTACTGCGTTATTATAGAATTGAATTGAGCTTTCATCCATTCAACCCAAATCATTTGTGGTGTTATATGGATGTTTTGCACCAGCGACGACTCGCGTAATTTTTGTCACTTTTCCTAATACAGAAGCCGTGGCAATAGTTGCATTTGAACTTGCATATAATTTACCAGAAATAACAACTTGATCGCCAATTTTAAATTTTAAAGTTGGTTTAATTGGTTCTGGAATTGGAGTTGGGGTTGGCACTACCGGTTCTTCTTCTTTCTTAGGTTCCAAAATTTTTTCTCACTCATTGTTAAATGCGATATATTGATCTTCGGCAATATTTAATCAAGTATACCCTTCAGCAACTTTTTTGTTTAAAATATTGTAATATCCTTTTTTAGCAAATCCAATACGTGTTGCTTTTGTGCTTGGTTCCATTCTAACATTTAAATCTGGAACCAATACTTCAACCTGCTCTTTTGTTTCATCTCTTTTAACATTTGATGCAACTTTTATGGTTTTAACAGCCGGGTTTACAATACAGCCTCTAAAAGAATAAGCTGAGCCCATACCCCATCTACCATTTGTGTTTCTTCTGGTTGAATTATAAAATGCGCTACCACCTCATGCACTTTCGCTTGTATAAATGGTATTATCGTCAATAATTTTTTCAACAACACCAACATGGCCAGCGCCATCTTGCCAATTTAAACTACCTTTTTGTCATACCATTATACCACCAAGAGTTGGCGTTTTTGAAATTTTTAATCCTAATTGTTCTGCTCTTTCAATAAAGTTTTCAGCATTGCAATTAAGAATATTTCACTTATGGCTTCCAGTGTGTCCAGTAATTTCATTATAAATTTCATTAAATCTTCCACTTGCATATCCAACGCAATTGCTTAAAACATTACAATCTTTATCTGTTGGACTCCCAATAACACAAGTATTTCAACCACCATAAGTTGTTTTAATATAGTTTTTATTACCAGCTTGCGGTTTTGTTGTTCTAATATTAAACTGCATTTTCAACTTCTCCATCAGCTACTAATTCACTTATTGGGTCAGCATTAAAAGTAGTTTGTTCTTCTTTTAAGTCTTTTAAAATATTAACCATTTCTTTCTTTTGTTCAATGGTAAGTTTTGTGGATTTAGCCTTTTGGCTTTTTAGGCTTGGCTGTTGATTGCTCTTTCTTGCCATAGTCAATATCTCCTTTCAACGTAACATTTACATTTAATTCTTTGTTACTATCGGTTTTTAATACAATTCCTTCTTCGCCATCAATTAATTGATCAAGTTCTGATATATCAATATTTTTAAGTTCAATTGATTTTTCATAGCAATTTTTAATTGATGCAACTAAAGGGAAAACTAAAACGACTGTAACAATTTTTTCTAAAGATAAATCTACTCCAAGAGTATCTAAATCTATAAAAACAGGTAACATAAATATTAGAAATAAAAATAAAAAATATCCTAATTCTTGATAGATACCCAATAATGCTTTTCTCCATTGAAATTTTTTAATCATATAAAATTTAGTGGAGCCCATTACATGATAGGAGATTGTGAAGCCATATGTAAATAATAATACAGCTAAACCTGTCATCATATCTAACATATTATGCACCTCCTTATTCTCATTTTATATAAAAATAACGATCATCTAATCGTTATAAATTGTCCCCATATAAAAAAAATAAGCCTCTATTCATAGAGGCTTCTACAATACTTTAATATAGATGGATAAATTGTATTTATCATATTATTGTAGTTAGACATTTCTTCTAATGATTCCATAATTTCAATTTCTTCCATTTTATCATAAAAATCAATTCCTAACTCTTTTTTTAAATTGTTTAATTCTGTACTAAAATCTGCTCGTTGATTTAAAAGTAATACAATTTTTATGTCTATATCATTTATCTCGTCTTTTAACTCATCAATTTTTAAATTTTCTTCCATAATTATTATATCCTTTCTATAATAATTATCTTCATAATTTTTATAAAATGCTATTTTTTTGCTTTTGCTTTTGCTTTTGTAGTAAAAATTAATAAAAGACGAACAACGCCAATTGCGCAAAGTAATCCCCCAAGGATATATAAAGCAATTTTTTGATCCATATCAAATTCCTCCCTAAAAAATAAAAAAGTGGGGGCAGTTTAATCGGTTTAAACTACCCCCTTTATATCAAAATCAAGCGCAAGAAAGCCTGACGCTCAATGGACAGCATCCCCTACTCTAACTATAAATTAAAATAGGTTATTTTGATTTAATCAATTTCGTCCTCGTTTAGCATTTCTCTTTCTGTAATTTCATCTACTAAATCTTTTTTTGTTTTAGGTCTTATAGTAAGACGTCCTTGCTTCTTTGTGAAATTATTTCCTTTATAAAGACGATGTGGTTGTTCTTCTTCTTTTCCATGAAATTTACTATAAATTGATTTTTCTTTATAGTTTTTCCTAATGTGTTTATAAGTAGATTTTCTCCGTTCAGCCTTAGTTCTCATCTAATACCTCCTGAGCTTCTTCAACATCTGGTGCAGTTGCATCTTCTTTAATTAATCCTTCAAGAACTTTAAAAAAGAAATTCTTATGTTTGTATGCACAAAATTTTGGTCTATTTACAATTCTAACAACAACCCCCTCTCGAATATGAGTTCTGCCGATTGGATCTGTCCCGTCATAGTATTCTTCCGCAATATCTTTTACATAATCTCCGACACAAAGTTGTTCTCCGGTTGTAGCATCTTGATAATCAATATCTGGAATAATAAATTTAGTAAACATAGGAACAGTATTTGCTCCCATCTGTTCACAACGATATCGCATAAAATCAGGCGTATATTCTACAATATCACCATCTTCGTTTGTCATTGTCATACGATAAACATAGGCTTTGCTTTCTCCGGGGTTACATCCATAAGAAAAAACAGTTGTGTCCCCATACTTTTTAAGAAAATCTTTATCATTAATTTTCTTATTATTGCCCTTGCCCATAATAGGATTATTTTCATCAATATAACCAACTACCTCGTAAAAAACTTCTTCGCCTTTTAAGAGTTTCCCCTCAAAGAATTTTGCATGTTGTTCACGAAATTGATTACCACCATAATATCCGCCATCATATGTATCTAAGACAACTCTGCGTGTACCCGTAACATAACCCCAATCATAAATTGGTTTACCCGGTCTTCGTAAAATAATATCTAATAATGATCGTTTAAATTTTTTAAATACAGGCAAATATCCAGTTCTTTGAGATGTGCCATGCATTTTTAAAGTAATCTCAATCTCATCCCCCGGTTTAAATACATTAAGATTATATGCGAGTTGTTCTGTGTCAGCGTGCTCAATAAACAATGGAGAAATTGGCGCTTTTCTTTTTCTCGTTTTATTTCCAAGGTTTCTTGGCCCAGATGAGTTAGTTCTTGGAATATATTTTGTGCAAATTTCATGCCCATTTAATACAGTAATTTTATCGCCGACATTTAATTCATCGTGTTCAAAATAATCAAGTGAAGAAAGTGGCATTAATAATCCGTCAGATTTTTCACCACGTAATTTAATTGCTTTTACATTGCGCTTGCTTGGATCAAGATAACCACCAATATTATCACCGTTTGCATCTCTTTTCCGGAGAAGATTATTATATTCACAATATTCGGTAGATAACTGTCCATCTGTTGGGAAATAAATTAAAATATCTCCTAATTTAACATCCAACCCAACAGAAACGTCATTACCAAAAACCGTGGCAATTTGTAATCTGTCTGCATTGGTATGTTTTCTTAACTTATCAATTTTTACAATATAACCACAATACATTTTCTTTACTCCTTTTACTATATATATTATATCATATTTTTTAAAAAAAGTAAAGGGTTAGATTTTTTATCTAACCCTTAATCAGTAATTACCCATTTAAATCCGCAATAGGTCTGTTTCTGCTGTGAAGCGGAAATTATTTTATTTTTTATTCTTTTCTTATACGCATTTTGTGGAATATGGTTTATTTCAATTATCCATTTCGTTGCTTGCGCCATTCCATAAAAAGTTTCAACTAAATTATCTTCAGTGTCATAAACTTCAATTCGTTGCATATATTCTTCAAAAGGATTATCTACTAATTGCACTCCATTTTGAATTTTTTCATATATAAATCTTAATAATTTGGCATCGTTTAATGCGTTATGATCTTGATTTAAATCTTCTCCTGAATAATATTGAGCCACTTTTAATAATGATACATATTTTGATAATCCAAAATATGATTTCACATAGTCGGCATAATCAACTATATTTGAAATAATTAATGATAATGCCATTTGTGCTGTCATTGAATTGTCTAAATTTTTTAACGTATTTGATGCAAATAACAAATCGCAATTTCCATAACAAATAAATTTTATTTTTTTATTATCTTTATTTATCTCTTGTAACCAAGAGAAAAAATTAGAAAAAACTATATCAGCCGTTGGCGCATTTTCCAAATCTTCTTCTTTAATACCGGTTAAACCAGATACAAAATTTCCTATTTTATGCTTTGGCTTTACCAATGAATAAAATTCTTCTCCACTTTTTGCTGTTGCCCCAATTGAAATAATTTCTTGCGTATATTGGGTTGCTTCAAAATCTATAAATATATTTTTCATTACATATACTCAGCCAGTATATTTGCTCTTATTGGATTTCTTAATTTTGTTAAAGCAGAAATCTCTATCTGGCGTACCCTTTCTCTCGTTAACCCAACTAAATCGCCAACCTGTTCTAATGACTTTTGAACTCCATTATCAAGTCCAAAACGCTTTATTAAAATATCTTTTTCCCGTTCATCAAGCGTACTTAAAACATCTAAAATTACCTCTTTTTTATCCATTATCCTGCTATAATCTTCTGGGCTAATTATGTGATTATCTTTTATATAATCACCAAAAGTAGAATCATTATCGCTATCTGGTATTAACGCATCAAGAGATATAGCGCCTTGCTGAACTTGCATAATATCTAACAATTTGTCAGAACTCATATTTGTCATTTCTAATAGCTCTGAAAAATCAGGTTCTCTACCGTATTCTTCAATAAACTCTTCTTTTCTTTTATTTAATTGAGCCATTTCGTTAATAACATTTGCCGGTAAACGAATTGTTTTAGAATTATCAACAATTGATTTCATAATTCTCTGTTTTATCCAATATGTTGCATAGGTAGAAAATTTAAAATCAAGTGTATAATCATAGTGCTCCGCGGCGATTTGTAACCCAATTGTTCCTTCTTGAATTAAATCAATTAATGGAATTCCTATTCCCACATATTTTTTAGCTATATTAACCACTAAACGCAAATTAGAGACAATTAATTTATCAATTGCCTCTTTATTTTTTTGCTTTATTTGTTTCCCAAGTTCAATTTCTTCTTCTTGAGTTAATAGAGGAATATTTTTAATTTCGTTTAAAAATATTTTTAAGCTATCTCCGCTATTATCATTTTTTAAATTATTACTCATCTGCTTTCATCTTTCTAATAGTTCTCAATAAATACCTCCACATCATATCTAATGCCCAACTCATTAGCGAGATCATGGCTTTCAACATAGATATCAATCCTGTTTTCACCATCATAAATAGAGGAGAGCCGATCTCTGACCACGTATTTATTACCATCAATATAAACAATAGTACCGAGAGGAAGCACGTTACAAGCAACAGTGCCAACTGCAAGGGGCTCACCAAGGGCGTCATAAGCACCCCAACTGCCATTACAAATATCGCACCCGCAATAGTAAGTGATGGTGAAGAGATCATAAGTTCCTTCAACTGTTGGGTCAGTGTCAATTTCTTCAATGTTTTGTTCATCATAAGTGTCCTCTTGATCTATTACAAGTATTGGTTCTCCAGTAGAAGGAATATTGGTATTATTTTCTTTTTGAGATTTTGCATGAACAAAAGAGCCACATGCAGTAAAGCACAACAGCGCACTTAATAGGCAACTCATTTTTTTAAATTCTTTCGTCATTTATTTCTCCATTATTTGAAAATCATCAACAATAAAGCCCTTTTTAAATAATGTATCTGCTTGAGCTTTATTAACTACCATTCCTTTTGTATACCAATCTCTTGTATAAGTAAACCAACTTCTAAATACTTTTACCCAGCCATTTTGAGTTAATTCCTCTTCTGGCGCTCCTAAAAATAATATAGCCACTTTTTCTTGATTTTTTGAAGAACAACCAAACCAAGTTCCATCTGGAGCAACCCACCCGATAGAACTTTTTCTATCAAGAAGACAAGACCAGTCTAAACTACTCCAATCATCTGCTTCTATTACAGTGGCTTTTTTATCTAATTTTTGATAACCACCTTTGGAATTATATATTTTATCTCCTTCAACTTCCCACCAATTATTGTTTTTAAATACAAATTTCATTTTATTTAAACCATTCTGTTAATGTTTCTATCACTTGTTCTGATATGCTTTTTTCCTCGTTCTTTATATCTTCTTTTTTTATATTTTCTACAATAATGTTACAAAGTTTGGTGTAGTTACAGGGGCAATTTATTAATTCGCAAATTTGATTATTATTAAACGGACATTTACTGGGTAAGTCATATTCCATATCTTATTTTTCTCCTTTTACAATATAATTATATCATAAAAGTCAAATTTTGTCAATATAAAAAAATAAAGGGAGAATTAATTCTCCCTTAAATAATTAATTATTACATTTGAGGCTATATCATCAGTGACATTTAGTGAAGTATAAACCATATCAAGTAGTTTATAAATACCACTATAAAAGCCTATAAAGTCTAACGGAATCCCCAAAAGCTGTAAATAAGTTGCTCCAATAACAACTCCGCCGTTAGGAATACCGGGCGCGGCCATATTAATCATCATTGCGAAAAATAACATCATTAGATACTTTGTGAATGTTATTTCAATGCTAAATAATTTCGCACAGAACAACCCCAATAGAGCGAATGAAACTGCTCCGCCGCACATATGAATTGTTGTGCCAAGCGGTACTACTACATCAGTTACCTCTTCTGGTATATTGAATTCTTCTTTACAAGTCTTGATGGTATATGGTAAAGTAGCCGCGCTTGAGCATGTGCTTAATGTGATTAACCAAATCTTATAAACTTTTTTAATAAAAGTTTTTGGTGATATTTTACAAATCAAGAGAATTGGTAAAATCATTATAACAACCAAAGCAATAATTGTGCAAATATATGCTGTTAAAATATATTTTGTACCAACGCCTACTACTATTGGTCCATAGGTCGCCACTGTGTTACTAATAAGCGCAAAAACAGCGATTGGAGATACCCACATAAAATAATCTAATATTTTAATAAGGAAATCTCTTACTTTGCTTATAACATTTATAATATTTTGACCATAGTTGGTGTAATTACAAACAAGCCCCATTACGAATGAAATTAAAATTGTAAAGAATAAATATCCTCCCGTTAGAAATTTATTTAAGTTTTTTGGTAATAGATTTAATAACATATTTCCAATATTAAGATTTGCGGTAGATCCATTCCATTCTGTAGATTCAAGGACAAACCTGTTTGCTGGATTAATTACCATTACTATTGCAGAGGATAATAGGAATGTAGCAATAAACATTAAAGCAAAGGTTAATAATGTTTTTGGTATTAATTTGTTATTTAATTTAATTGAATTAAATACAGAAACGGTGATACTTGTAAATACAACCGGCACAGCCATATATTTTAATATTGTTATATATAATGTACCTATTGGTGCAATCGTTGAAATATATTGTTGTTGAGCAAGTAGCCCAAATAAAATGCCTGCTAAAAGTCCTATTAATGTAAATAAACTTAATTTATTTTTCATTTTAAATAATATCCTTTTTATTTGTTAAATATTCGTTTAAATATGGATTTTTCTGAATTGATTCTTCTTTTGTTAAAGCAGGGTCTTTTTTTGAATAAAATAAATTTTCATTTACTTTTTTTACATAATCAAAAATATCACTAATTTTTTCTACCCTAATACTTTCTTTAATATCATTATGTACAATAATTTTTTCATAATAAAGTTGTTCATATTCATTATCATTTTCGTTCTTTATTATATTTGGCATAATTTTATATATGCCCGATGATATTAAAGGTAAAAAATGTTTATTTAAAACACTTTGTTCATTTCAAGAAAAAAATGTATCTGATATTAATTGTAAATATAATTCTTTGTTTGGCGTTAAAAAATATGTTTCACTAGCTAATTGATGTAATTCTTTTTCATTTTCATATAATATACCTTTATCATAGAAAATAAAATCATATTTTTCATCAAAAATATCATCAAAATTTTCGTTTTTGTAAAAAACAACATCTGCATCTAAAAGACATAATTTATCATATTCAGTTAAGTTAAATGCTTCAAATTTTTGTCTAGTGCATTGATAATGTTTTATTTTTTCTTCTACTGGATAATGATTATAATAATCATTATGATATAGCCAGTTTGGTATTTGTTTTATAATTCCTAAATTATTGTTTTGTAAATATAATATATTTTTTTGATCAATTGTTTCATTCACCAATATAATTAATGGGTATTTTGAATTTGCTGTTTTAAAACTAATTGACAATGCTAAAATGTTTGGAAAAAAATCATTTGTACCGAATAAAGTTACATAAGCATAATTCATATATTTTTTATTCTCCTTTTATTAAAATTATAAGATATAATCTTAATAAAAGCAAAAAAAAAGAATGGGATTATATTTCCCATTCTTTTAAATTACATCTTTGGATTAATCTTTTTTTATAAATATAATTATTTACTATAATATCTTTTATTTGAAATAATTTTCCCAGTAGTCTTTCTTTGTTTGAGTCATCATTATCTCATGAATTTATAAAATTTTCTAAAAAAAGTAATCTTTCAAAATCAATAATTGAATAAGGGCCCATTCCGTCCCCGTTTTCAACGATCATTTTATCTAATTCTTTTTCAATACTTTGTCAAGATAATTCATCAATCTCTTTACAGTAACTATATTGAATTATATTTTGAAAATCGTCTAACATACAGGCTTTTCTCCTTCCATGTTATAAAGGATTGAATTGATTAAGTCTTTTAAATATGTTTTTCTCATTGGAGATATTTCTTGATCTGTTAAATTATCTAATTCATCTCAAATTCCTAATATATTATATTTATATATTAAGAAAGTAAGTTTTGCTCTGTACATTTTACAAACTTCATATTGAGGCACTAATAAATTTCTATATTCTTCATAACTTGCCCCATGGCAGTGTCCAACGCAAACTCCTTGGAATTTACAATTTTCACAATGTGGGAAACAAGATCTTTTTATATTTGTATATAATGCCAGAAGAGCAGGATTCGTTGGCACAAAATCTCCAATTTTATTATTAATTATTTCGTATTCTCCCAGTTTTAACTCTTCATAATAAGTTCTATGACACGGGTTAACAACCAAATCTGCTGCCCTAATAACGAGGACATTGCCAATACTACAGCAAGTTGTGTCGTTATTATAACAAGTATCAACAGATGGAAGACCAATTACATTATAAGATACTGGTGGTGTATCTTCTGTGTCTCCATATACTGGGGTTGGAAGACTAAGAATAAATTTTAACATTGTTTTTTTATCATAATTAAAATATTTAAATTTTTCATCTGCTAAAAAATCACAGTATTGAATTAATTGTTGAATAGATTTATCTGTTCATGTATTATCTCTTACTTCTAAAGACATAATTCTATCTCAAACTCGTGGAGAAAAATTTTCTTTCCACCATTTAAAATTTTGTATTCAAAATTTTACATTATTAGAAGAGATCATTGGGTGAACATAATATTTATGTTTTTCTAAAAAAAGATTTAATTTATTATAGAAATCGTCTTCTACTTCTGTTCTTCCAAAATCACAGAATTTTCCGTCAACACTTGCTGAAATAAGAAAATCTATTCCGATTGATTTTAATCTATCTATATTTGCCTCTAAATCAGCAGTTGCTTTTTCATCTTTTAAAAATTGCATATTATCAGCAATTCTAATATCTTTTGGTAATTTTGATTTTTCTACATTTGAAAATTTTTCATATAAAATATCAAATATTTTGTTTGCTAATGGTGTTGTTATTCATTCTGCGCTGAATATATCAATTGGACAAGTAAATTCATTTTCTATATACCAATCAATAATTAAACTAAAATTACTTAAAATTTTTTCTTGATTATGTAATGCTAATGGATATAATTCTTTTATATGCTTTTTTAAATAGCAATATTCGCAATTTGCTTTGCAAGCGCCAATTAAAAAAATTTCTAAAGTTTTTTGTCCTTTTTTAAAGAAATTATAAAATTTTGTTTTTAATATATTATTTGCTAAAATTTTATCCTCTGTTTTAAAATTGGATGAAGCATCATCATTTTTTGGCAATACCGATATTAAACAGTTTTCCATTTTTAAACTCCTTTAACCTTAAAATTATACTAAAATAATTAATTATAATCAAAATTATTATAATGCTTTAATTTTAATACATTATTATTATATATATAATCCATAGCACCATTTAAATATCTTCTAAAGCAAGATGCTGTGATTAGATATGGAACTCCTGTTTCTTTTAAATTTTCTCTTGTACATGATATAAGGGTTGATAATGCCACCAAATGCTTTAATAATAAATCATCATCTTCATATTCTTTAGATATTTGACCGCATTTTAATAATTCTTTACATACGGCAAACATCGCCATTAAATATGTTGATGTATTGTTTTTATAACCATATTTTATATACCAATCATGTTTTTCTATTTCTTCTTTTGTCATTTTTCCGGGATTATAGTTTATTTTATCTCTTAGTTTTGAAACTTTCAATTCTTTATCTAATCCCTTTTCTTCTAATTCTTTTTTATATATATCTAAATGATCAATAAATGACCCATTGCATTCGCAAATTGATCCATCCGGATTAATTGTTACACTATTTTTTAATTCGCTACATTCTATATTTGGTAAATTATAGGCTTTATTTAATCCAAAATCGTTCATTCCATAATAGAAGCAAAAATATTTATCAATATCTGGAAAATTTTCTGCTTTTACTCTATCTCATAAAGCAAATATATTAGCTAATTTTTGTCCGTCTTCAACAGAGTCATAATAAGGTAAAGACATGCCGGGGAAAACAACATATGAACAATAATTTAATGCTTTATTAATACAGTTTTTTTCTAAATATTTGCTAAAATTATACATATATTCCATATAATTTTTCATATTATTATAATCGCCAAATTGTTCATAATAAATATTTTCTGCTACCGTTGCATTAATAGTTAAATTAATACAAAGATTTTTAAAAAAAGTATTATTAATTAAATTAAAAAATTTATCAAAATTTTTATTATAAATCTCTCATTTTCCATTATGTCCTTGTTCTGTATATATTCCTTCTGGACCGTCTATTGATATTTGTAATGAAAAAATTACTTTTTTAGGCGCAATTTTATCTAATTCACATAAAAAATTATAAAAATTATCAATATTTATAACCCAGTTAGTAGAAACTTTTCATTCCTCAATTTGAGGAAAATAGTAATAAAATTTTGATAGATTTTTAGTAATATCATCTATATTTAATAGAGTTTCTCCACCTCATAACTGTATAATTTTTACTTTTTCTGGACTAGCAGGAAAATTTATAACGGTTTTTAAAATATTGTCTAAATAGCTTCCATCTTGCCATGCTTTATGAACTTCTTCGTTAAAAATTTTATAACTTTCGTTTTTATTTAAATAACAAAAAGAACAGTTTAAATTACAGGTCGCAGAAGATATAACGCTTATTGAATCAATAAATGAGGGTTTTTGAGGTTGATAATAATTCATTTTTTCCTCCTTAATTAAAAACCCAATTATATATCCTTTTTATTTTTAAATTTGTATTATATTTTTCATTAAAAATTTTAAATATCCCTGAACACTTATTCGAAGTAAAGTTTGACTGATTAGAAGAAAAATATCCTTTACTAGCATTTGTACTAAAATAACTAGAAAAATTATTTGTAAAATTACTAGATTTATTAGAAGTAAAATTAGCAGTAAAATTACCTTTATTCGCTGCTGATGTAAAATTAGGACTAAAATTACTACTAAAATTACTACTAAAATTACCTTTATTCGCAGCGGAAGTAAAATTAGCACTAAAATTACTTTGATTTGCTGCTGATGTAAAATTACTACTAAAATTACCTTTGTTCGCAGCGGAAGTAAAATTAGAACTAAAATAACTACAATTCGCGCATGCGTTTTTCATATTTGTTACAACCGTTTGCCATCCGCTTGACATACTAAATGACAATAAGGCTCCAACTGTTGGTATCGTTATTTGAGATGAAAACCCAGATAGATACGGAGAATTTTCTAAATTAGTAATATCATTTTTTAACTCTGTTGGTACAGATGTTCGTACAGTTACTCCTGCATTAGCAACTGTCGTATTATAAGCGGTTGATAAGGCGGTTTGTTGTGCACTAGTTAACCCACTGGCTGCTTTGTGCACCTTCCTAATTTCTTCTAATTGTTCAAATAGTTTATTAAATTCTGCATCATCAACTATATCGCCAGCTTTAAAATTTGCAGTTGCCATAAAATAAACTCCTTAAATTAAAACAATTTCTTCTTGAACTTCATCATCAACAGTAATGCTGTATGAAGCTGAAAGAAAATTAAAATCAAAAGACATTTTCTTTTCTGCGTCTTTATATACTTCAATTGTGGCTATTTTTTCAAAATTTAATTTTTCAATTTTTTCCCAAATATCATCTAATTTTACCAATGATGAAGCAATTCTAAATTCTGGCTTTCTTGATAAATTAGTTGATTTGGTATAGCCAATTGAAATATCATAACTAATATTATCAATTTCATAATCCAATGATTCTAAATCTTCATCTTGCTTAAAAATAAATTTAATTGTTTTCTTTTCCATTAATCTTTCTCCTCTCCAAAAATTATATATTTATCTTTTTCTTCATAAATAATATAAATATATAATTTTTTAATTAATAAACCGTCATCTTTTTTAATAGAAACGGTTTTATTTAAAAATAAATTTAAATCAATATCAGAAGAACCAAACAATGTTATTTCTAATAAAGGCGAAGTTGGTTTTTTGCTAATTACAACTTTTTTTAAACCGTTTATTAATGTATCATTAATTTTTATCATTATTACTTTCTCCTTTATTTAATAAATTTATTTCTTCTGAGGTTTGCGTTAATCCATGTATCATTCAAGTAAAAGCATCATCAACAAACTCTGGCTTAACAATGTATTTTGCTATTTTTAACGCCAATGCGGGTGGTATATCTCCACGACTACAAAGCTTAAAATGGCAATAACCTTCATTTAAATAAAGATTTATATCTTCTGGTTTGATTGTTATTGCCCATTTGTTGGTGTTGTAATTCATAAAATCATGATCAATAGTGCAATAATTTCCAAGTAAAGTTGCTTCTGTTTCTCTTTTTCTATCTTTTAAACATTTATTAACGATATTATAATGTACCATTCTATTACAAATAGGAGTACATGCATCGTTACATAAAAATTCAATTGTTGGTCTTTCTTCTAAAGGGATTTTTTTTAATTCTTCCCAATTATTATTTAAAGATCTTGTCCATAAAAACATGTCATATCTTTCGTCTTTTTTGCTTAACCCAACAGTGTCATTAGAAGAACAAATTACGCTTTGATAATATTTAAAATTAGGATATTTTTCTTTTAAATAATTAAATAATTCTTCTGAAGCAACAGTTATTGCGTGTTTTCCATCATGGAAAATTTCTGTGATCGCATTGCAATATCTATCATAAACGTCTGTCCCAGTAATTAAATGATTATTCCAAGTTAAATTAATAGAGATATTTAATTCTTCTGCAATATCACGAATTCTTTCTATATCTTCATAACTTATATGTCCACCATCATAATTAGGCGTTCTTCCGTTCCAAATTGCTCCAGAAAAAGCCCCATAAATTTCGCTAATTTCAAAGCCATCATAACAAGCTTCTGGATAATACTGCTTAAATTTTATTAATGGAATAAAAATATCTAAATTCTCAATTCCCGGAAGATGAAAATATGCTTTTTTTGTATTTTCTTTTTTTTCTTTTTCTCCTTCTACATATCCATTATTTTGAATACATTCATCGCAACATATTTGGTATCTGCGCCCATTTAAACTATATGAAACACAGCCTTTATTAAATTTATCACAATGAAATAAAGTGCTATATTTACATCCCTTACAAACAAATTGATTGTTAATTTTATTCATCTTCTTTCACCTCATCTTTTAATACTGTTAAAATATCTTCAACGGTTGGTTGTATTAATAGATCTTTATTATTAAAATTTTTTTCAATATAATCTATTAAATATAAAATTAATTTATCGTGATTATTTATTATATTATTATTAATATTAAAATTAATAATATTATTATCTACTTGGTATTTTAATATTTCAAAATTTTTAAAATCAAAATTTTTAAAGCATATACTATTTGCGTTTTTTGCCTTTAAGCAGTAATAATAGCAATAACAAATCATAAAATCGGTCATTTTTTCGTTATTATATTCTTTAATTCAGCTCGCCACATTTTCTAACGCATTATTTCATATATTTTCATTAAAAATATTATGATCAATTAAATAATATAAATATTCTAATCTTGCTGATAATAATACAAAAAATATTTTTTCTTTTCAGTTATTTATTTTTTGTAATTCTGTAGATAAATTTGTCTCATTTTTTTCATTATATAATACTGTTTTCCCAATAGAAGGCCCTATGCTTATAGACATACTAGAATCTGGTAAAAAGGCATATAATTTTGACATAAAAAGATAGTCTTCTCCATAATACCAATTATTAAATTGAATATTATTTGTATTTAAAAAATCTTTTTTTATACAATAGGACGTTTTTTCGGAGGCATTCTTTTTGTTTAAATTTGAAAAGCAATTAAAGAAAATTACATTTAATTCATTTTTTGTCATAAATATTTTATATAAAATTTCTAATAAATCATTCCTTAAAAATTTATCATCAGCATCTAAGAAAAAAACAAAATCTCTATAAGAATTATCTAATCCCTTTTGCCTTGCTGCCCCCGGACCAGACCTAGTTGGCATTTTTAGCATAATACAATTTAAAATTTTATGGTTATGAAAGCGATTAAAAACTTCCTTTTCATTTGGAGAATTATCGCTAATAAAATAAATCACACAGTCTTTAATTATTGTTTGATCTACCAATGTATTTTCTAATTCGTCAATTTGATCTTTATTTAAATTATAATATGGAATTATAATATCTATTTTCCCTGTTAAATATCGTAGCTTATATAAATTGGTTGTTTCTTGCCTTAAAAAATCTTCTCGAATTCCGCAAGGATTATATTTTTTATCAAAACTTTTTTTAAAAAATGTTTCATCTATATTAATAATTTTTTCATATAAATCATAATTTTTAAAATACATCTCTCTTAAACTATATTTATATTCATCCACGCTAAAACTACTACGATTTCAAGGAATTATTTCTCCTTTTCTAGCACAATATTTACAAAATTTTTTGGGTGTAAAAATATATGTTTGTAATTTGTCAATATCCCCACCAATAGTACGAATATCTAAATAATCACTTTCTTCTATTGGGTATTCTAATCCAACTTTTGCAAAATAGTGTCTAGAATGCTCCATAAAAGGACATATATATAATTTATAATCTCTTAATGTAAAACAAGGTAATTGATGTTTTGGGCAATTATAATAATTATCTATATAATTTTCTTTGCCCTCCTCATCAACGATAATTTGTTGCATAATTACCCTACTATTATTAAACTCAGCTATTCCCGCTTCTTTTAATATTTTATAGTGTTCTAAATTTGTATAGCTAGGATAATTACAGATATCAAAGCTTATTCTTAATGATTTATAATAGTCCTTTTTTTCTATTACATTCTCTAAGTTTACTCCATTTGTTAAAACACGTATTTCGGCTTTTCTTAATATTTGTCTTGCTATAATACAAATTTCTAAAAGTTTTGGGTGTAAAGTTGGCTCTCCTCCAATTATAATAAAATCTTTTATATTTGGAACATTCTCATTTAATGCTATTAATTGATTACGAAAATCTTCTACTTCAATATATTTTGGTGTAGCAATTGGGCAAAAATGATTGCAAGAACAGCAATTTAAATTACAGTGATCCACGATATGCATCTCTATTATTATGCCCTCATAAATAGAGTTAAATTTATAACTACTATAAGGAGGAAGATATGTATCAGCACCTTCTGGATTCCTTTCTGGATCATTATAATTTCTATCCCTATCATACGGAATAACCAAATTATCTAAATCTATTTTATAAAACTTTTTTTCTCTTTCCATATGACTACATTATACTATTTTTTTATTATAAATACAAAAAAGGGGAATTAGCTTTCGCTAACTCCCCTCATTTTTTCTTCATATTCTTCTTTTTTACATTTTTGGTCGCCCATAATTGAAGCTATCAAAAAATCACCATCTTGTTTTTCAATATAATATTTTTTAACATCCGCAAGTTCACAATCAACGTCTTTTAAAAATTTTGTAATAAATATTGCATCGCTAATACATCCAAGAGCCATTAAATCAGTATAACTTTTTTCATATAGCTTTTTTGTTTCTTCTTCCCAACTAATTCATTTTTCAAGTCCTGATTTGACTGAACTTCTTTTGGTATTAACATCAACTTGTTCTCTTGTATAACTCATCCAAGAGGAAGGAATTACTTCCGGATTTTCAATAGATTTTTCTTTTATGAGTTTTTGATGGTGTTTAAAATAATATTCTTTTAGGCATAAATAATTTTTACTCTCTTCCCAATAGTGTCATTCATGACATTTTGCATAACCTTCTAAATTGAGAAAATAATAATAACTTGCCATTTGGTCATGCACCATAAGACCCTTAATCATATGCGCTGATAAGTTTGAATAAATTTCTTCTATGGTAGCCATAATCTACCTCCTACACGCGCACTACAGTAACATCAAATGTATTATAAGTTGCTTCAATTCCATCATTAATAAAACTAATAGTTGTTGGCATAGAGCATGGGCAATTAATATTGCTACTTTCTGGCACTTGAACTAAAGTTGTAAATGAAGTTGATAAAATGCTTGTTGCATCAGCAGATGTTAATGAAGCTGTTGCTTGTGGTTGGGCGACGCCATTCTTTAATAAAGAAGTGGAGATTTCGCCAGCAGCACTACCAACAACGCTATAAGATACTGTAACCTCATAAACTCCACATTTTGTTAATTGAATTGACGAAGTGCCTAATGGCATAGTGCTTGTGCCTTTAATTAACGCAACCGTATTTAATGGAATTGTTCCATCAGCTGAAACTGTAACATTTTTTGAATAAATTTCTAACATTTTTGTTTTCCTCCCATTTCTTTCCCATTTAAAAACAAAAAAGGGGTTCATAAGAACCCCCGAATATATTAAAGTGTAGCACCGCTACATGCGCAGAAAGGATTGGTTCCTGCATAATATGTGCTTGCTGTTGGATAGCGAACGACACCAGCAACTGCCTGAGCAAGTTTTAACTGATCAATTTCGTTTTGCATATCTGCCATACGATTTCCTGTAATAGCATCTAAAATCTTCTGTGTTTGAGCTGTTGTGTTGGCGTTAATCGCTGCGGTGTTCATCGCCGCGTTGTAATTTACACCATCAATGGCTCTAAGTGTAGAACAGCCAATTTGTTACCATATAAGCTCTTTATCTTATATTTCTTATAGTTTCCTATAAGTTCAGACTATATCTTCATCCTAAAAATAGGAGTTCGGCACTCGTGGGAATATTATATTCTATTTTTATAGTTTCAATTCCTAGTCGTTGAGCCTTCATTAGTCATTTAAACTAATGCTTGGTTGCTGATTGGCATATTTACAATTATGACCTTTACATTTTCTATTTTGTTTAATTGCTCTAATAAGAGTTTCTGGCCAAACCCCGATATATTCTGCTCCATCTTTTACTGTATCAAAATATATCTCATCTATAATTACAGATTTAGGGGTTGTCGCTTTTGGGTGCGTCTTTTTTATATTCGGTATTTCTTTTGGTGTTTCATTCGCATAATAACAAGATTTTCCGTTTGTATCATATCCTTGTTTACACCATCTTGAAATTGTACCTTCGGTATGTGATGTTTTTATACTTGCCTCTTTAACGCTATTATAATAAATTCCATTTATTATAACTGGTTTAGACAATTTTTTTACAACCTTTTTTACTGTTTCTTTATTTTTCATTGGGTTGTTTTTAGACATTCTTTCTCGTTGCTCATAAGCTTTCATTGGATTATAGATAGATTGGTAATTTTTCATTTCTTCGGTTCAAGCAAAATTACATCCACCTTTACCGCCATAATCAAGATTTGCTTTTGCTTGATTATTTTGTTTTAATTCCATAATTCTTTCATGTTCAAAACAAAAAGCCTCATCTTCATTATCAAAATATTTAATTATCTTAACATCACAATCAAAATTTTCATAAAATATTTTAAATATTTTATTTCTTCTTTTTATTTCTTTATATCTATTTTTACACCCTTTTCCAACATAGAATATTTCATTTGTGTTTTTTATAAATCATTCATATACATAAAATTTCATTTTATAACGCCTCTTAACATCAATCGTTATAAATATTATACATATTTTTTGAATAAAAGTCAAATTTTTGTAAACTTAGCTTTCCAGCAGTTCACCGAATTGCCAATGCGTATTACTACGCATAAGTGTCTACTGCATTTAAACACTCATTCTCTTTAGCTAATAAATTAGCTTGACCAACTGCTAAACCAGCGATATCTCTCTGTAACTCAGTATATTTATCACTTAAAGTTGCAGTGATATCGTGGAATGACTGGTTCGTCGCTGCGACAGACTGAGCTGTCCCAGAAGTAATAGCGCCCAAGATATCACGGTTCTGATCTTGTAAATCATTAAAATTAAAACCGTTTTGCACAAAATCCTGTGTAGCATATTGCGGATGATAGCCATAACCACCGCCAAATCCGCCAAAACCGCCACCGGCAAGAATTAATAAAGCGAATATCCACATCATAGAGTTTCCACCCCACATGCCATCGCCATAACCATAGCCTCTATCGCTTAATAAAGCGACATCGCTTGCACTTAAACTTCCATTATCCATTATATTTTGCCTCCCATTACAAGTTCTAAATAGATAGGGAAGCCCTTATCTTTTTACATAAACTTTTGTAAAAAATTTAGTACTTGTTGGGGATCCTGACCACTCTGGCGAGCGTACTCATAAAAGGCAGTTTTCGGGTCTCCATTTCCAAATTGATTTATCAAATTTGTTAATTGTGGATTTTGCGTAAGTATGTTATTTATAAGTTGTTGAGGGTTATTAGAGTTTTGTAGTAATGACAACATATTATTTGTCGGTGCTGGCGTCCTTGGACTTAGCTTTTGGAGCATTGGATTTTGACGCATTGAAAGCCTCCTCTAATTTTTTAATTCTTTCTTCAAGTTCAATTAATTCTGGGTGTTCTCCACCTTTTTCTCTTAAAGGAGAAATTACATATCCATTTAAAGTTGGATATGAAGCACCGTCTGTTGTTTTTAACCAAACGATTGGCGCAGTTTCATCTAATAATAAAATACTGCTATTCGGGGCCATTTGGTATGCCTCTGCCCCATTTCTACCATTAACTCTTATTACCTCTTGTCTTTGTAATGTCATATTATAAAGATACGGACTGTTATACATGTTCCCATTGTACATATAAGGTCTTCCTTTCTCATATTTAAACAAAAAAAATATGGAAATATCCTATCAAAAACATTTAATCTACCCATTTTTACTATAATTTTATTTTGTTTTTGCCTCTACATTTAGATATGTTTTTTAATAAAACATTTCCATAATTAACTTTTTAAATAAAAACATTCGCGATTGTCTTTATTCAACGTAGTCGTACGCTTGCGGGGATTTTAGTACCATTTCCCTACACTATATATAAAAATAGGGGTAGAAAGTTTAGTGCTTTCTACCCAAAATTTTATTTAACTTTAATCCAAACTCTGCCGTCAACTTTTACATTATCAGTACCCCAAGTTTCATACTTTGGTACTGCGCTGATGTATCCTATAACGCATTCAGGATATTCTTTAACTTCATCTTTTGTCATAATAGATACTGTACCATCAGGCCCACTACAAACAGCTTGCCCAATAAAGAAATTGTATTCTTCTCTTGGCTCTAATGGATATGCAAGAACTCTTCCTGCAACCGCAATTGGGCATTTACACTCATCAGTTTCACCAATTGCAAAACCATAAGTATCAGAGCAAATCATTGCACCCGGTTGTAATCGCTTAGTAGACATGCTAATTGAATCGTCTCCATTTTCTACCATTACTTTACCGGGACTATTTTCGCCTTGGCGATATTCAGCAAAATCGTTCCAAACTGCGCCATAGACTTTTGTAGCAGTTAATGTTCCGTTTGCTCCATTTCATGTCATTTGTCTTGCGAAGGAGTTTGTTGTTCTTCCTCTTTCTCCATACCCAAAATATAATAAATCTGAATCAGAAGAATAAGTTGATATTGCTATTCTTCCATTTTTAGTTGGCCCACAAATTCAACCACCATATGAACTTGTGTCATCCGTTAATGTTATTGCTGAATTTGTTAAACTATTTACTCAACTGCTACTTCTAAAAGAAGAATTTATAACGCCAGTCATAGTTCCACCGCTAAGTTTTAAATAAGTAGAACTAATTGTATTTCCATCCCCATCTTTGCCAGCTTGAATATTAGGAATACTTGTTTGTCCAGTACCACCTCTTGCTACTGGTAATGTACCCGATGAAATATTGCCCGCGTTTAAACTTGTTAAGTTTGCGCCAGAGCCAGAAAAACTTGTTGCTGTTAATGCGCCATTTGTTGCATAAACAGCGGTATTTGAATAAGTTGTTACACCAAAGGCGTCTTGTGACGTAGCGCCAATTAAAAACATTTTACTTGTAGAATTTGACGATCCAGCTGTATTTTTGGTATCATTGATTATAAGATTTTCAGCATATGTTTCTACAGAATTATTTTCATCTACAATATATTCAAAAATAGTTCCTGCGCTTAATATAAGCGTTTCAAAAATAATATGTTTGTAATTTGAATTTGTGCTTTCTTGTACAGCCACTAATGGCGCTATTACTGTATCTATTTCTGGTTGTGACATTGATGATGTTTCATCAATTAAATATACCTTTTTATTAGCGTGATAAGCAGTAACAATTTCATTAAATGTTTTATCAACTACAAATTTACTTTGCGCACTATCATATGCTAATGTTACAAATTCAATTGGATATTCTGGTAATGATACTTCAATTTCTGTACCCCCAATATCTGCAATTGAGGTAAAAGCATTTCATTCCAAAGTTGCATCAAGGCTTGTTACATCATTTGCTCTAACAGCATTTGAATTGAGGTCTGTTAATGTAGCGTGATCAGTTGCTGATATAATACCAGACTTAGAATCTGTGGCATATAACGCACTATTATTAAAACCATTAAGACCATTTATTAATTGTAAAATACGTTGTCCGGTTATCAATCCAGCACTTGTATTATTAAGTGTCATTCCAGAGGTTGAAATTACATTATAAGTTGTACCTTCTCAGTTATTTATAATCCACGCTGAACCGTTATATGTGAAAGTAACTATGCTACCGGCGTACCAAGAATCATCTCCAGAAGAATATGAGCCAGTAGTCCCATATTTGTATATAGCTTTAGCTCCGGTGCCATTAACATTTAAAGTTCATCCTCTTCCTTGATAAGCTGGCGCATTTACAAACCTAACTGTAACTTGAACGCCTTCCACTAAACTAAAAGACCCATTAACTGTAACAATTTTTTCTGGACTTGAAGAAGAAGTTGAGCAAGTGCCATAATAATTTACAAGAGCTGGGGCATCAACATCGTCAATATCATCTATGCTATGAGTATGATTAACATTAGATTTTGTGTTTATTAATTCTGCTCAAGTTTTACTTTCAATTTCAATACGATAAATTGTTTTTCCGTTTACTACCGCTTTATCATAATAATATGGCGGATCAGCATCTAATTCAACATCAATATAAAACCTACCATCATCTGGAGTAAAATAAGCATAACCATCATTAAAAGCTGGCTTAGTCGCTGATTCTGGCGCAATTGTCGCCGCGGTACCTCTTAAAACTTTAAATAACGCCATATATATCTCCTTTCCAAAAAAATAACCCCTTGGGGATTTTCCCAAGGGGTTTAGTAAAATACGCATAATTATTCTATCGTAACAAATCCATCGCGTATCTTACTGTCCAATGGAAAAATATTTCTCTATATATATTAAGTTCTTGATTTATTTATTTAATTTAGTTTGACCATTTATTAAAAACTTCGGAAAGATAACTTGTTTTTTTAATTTTGTAATATATTCATCAGGAATATCTCTAACGATAATTTCACAATCTTTTATTTCTTTTTCTTTCCCTTTAAAATATGCTTTTAATTGTTCTTCACTTTCGCACCCAAAAACATAATTAAAATTTTCTTGAATTTTTTGTCCCGTTTTTCTTTGAGCCCCATCAAAAGTAAAATATGGGCCTCCGCCATCTTCCATTTCATATCTATATATTTTCATACTTATATTTTACTTATTTTTTTTATATAAATTTATTACACTATTTACTGCTTTATAAATGCTGTCAACAAAAGAATTTTGTATTGGTTTTTTAATTTCTGATGCTTCGGCATTATTTGGGATTATTGAATATGCATCAACAATTCCATAGTTAAAAGGTAAAATAAATCTGCCTCTTTTCCCCCATAATGCACCTCAAGAATTTTGGCAAAGTCATCCTTGGGCATTTCACCCATAAATTACAATAGCGTGGTGAGAATCTGCGGTTTTGCCTTTAATTAAAACCCCGTTTTTATTGGTTTCATTTTGTTCATATCACACAATTGACGCAAGTACCGGCCCATAATTAATTAATGAAAATTTTATATCATCATCTTTGGTTAATCTAGCATACTCTTTAATTTTATATTTTTCTGCATTTTTCATAACTTCTTTGTTATTAAAAGCGGTTTCCGCTATGCTATAAACTTTTTCTACTTCATTATTCCCTTTACATAATTTTTCTTCGGGATCTCCATATTTTGAGGCGATTTTTAATGCTTCTCTTAATCTTAATCCCGGTCCTTGTGAATTATATAATTGATAATGTATGCCGTAAAGAAAATTTGTAGAAAGTTTTACGTTATCGGTATAATGATATTCTAAAATTGAAGATAATGCGTGCGCAGTACAAGAACCAACACTACCTTGGTGTTTAACTTTCATAGTTTTTTCGCATTCAAAAGTTTTTGGAAAACTTTGCTGTTTTATTGAAGCTCTTGAGATTTTATAATCACGCACATCAACTTCATCTGGGATACACCCAAAAGAGATTAAATATTCGTTTTTCATATTTTCCTCCCCAAATTAATTTTTCTTTATATATTTAGCATTAGGATCACCAACTAACGCAAATTCTTGTTCTATCCAACGTCCATCTACTTTTTTATAAACTTGGACCACTTGTCTTCAAGTATTTTCATCTTTCCAATAAAATTGAGTTTCGCCAGAAGAAAATAAAACATAAATATTCGCATCGCTTTGAATATTACTTAAAGTATAACTATTGTTACTAAAAGCAACTGATACTGAATTTAAGAAAATTTTATCAACGGAATAATTTGTATCCCCAGTACCAGTGATAGTTAAATTTTCGCCCTCTTTAACCTGAATTGCGCCACTTGGATTAATGGTGCCCATTGGGCCACAGGTTGCAGTAATTGTGTAAACAGGAATTTTTTCAGAAAGAATTATAATATTATGAATTTCTTGTATATTAGTTAATGAATATGTATAGTAAGGTATTTCCAAACTTTCTAATGCTTCTATTGAAATTTTGAATTTTAAATTACCTTTTGTGCCACTATTTGAAGAAATTTTGTGCTTACAAGTAATAAAACTTTCTCCCGCTGGAATATCAAATGTATAACTGGTATCACTTGAGTGGAAATTGCTTGAACCATTCATACGAATACCAGAGGTATCTGTTGCGTAGTCTGTTCTTAATTCGGTATTTAATTCAGAAATCATACTAAAATTATATGTACTACTACCACTATTTTGATAAGTAACAGTTACTCTCGCGGCGACCGGGGTGGTAAATACTACATGACACAGGGCAGCCGTATTATTTGCTGTATTTTGAGATTGGTAATATCCATTAGTTAACGCAAACCCGTAACTCGCACCGCTTACGGAAGTAACTTCATAACTTGGCGCCTCTAATGTATGCGGAACAATAACCGAAGAGGTAACATCTATGTTATTATCTAATACTTTACTATATCGGTAATCAGCAGTATCTGTCGGCATAAAATGAATTTCCAAGTTAGAACCTTTATAAACTTGTTCATCTTCTGGGTCAATTGACGCATGTTCTCCAGTAGTACGAATATTAAAGTTTGAAGATATATCACCACAAACAATTTTTATTTCTGTATCTTGATTTATTGCTCCGGTATTTAACGAATATTCTTGTACCGTTGATCCGGCTGCTGGATTCATGGATACTTTAAATTGTAAAGTATCATTATTATCATCAGTCGCGTCATCTTTAATATATTTTACATCAATAAAGTGCTCTCCAATAGGAACCGTATAGGTAACGGTTTGAGCAGTAGATTTATTATGATCGCTAGAAAATCCGCTTCAATAACCAGAGTTATCAGAATTATAAACCGGTTCTAACGTTGTATCCAAAAGACCAAGTACACCAAAGTCATATCCTTCTTCAGCATAGTTAATTACTTTAAAGGTTACTGTCGTTTTTTGAATGGCTGTGATATTTACTCTTGCTACCGCCGCAGATTTAGATACCCCTTTATTATTTGAAACATAATATCCTGTTGAGCTATTTAAAGTAAAACCATAACTTGCTCCAGATGCTTGGGTTGTAATATTAAGAGCGCTTGTTAATGTATTTTGTTGTAATTGATTTGTAATATCAACCCCATTTTTATACGTGGTTACTGGGTCTTCGCTATTAAGAGGAATAAATGAAATAGTTTCAGAACTACCCTCTTTTTTCTCTATTGTCCCATTCGTATGATTAGAAGTATAATTACCACCAGAAAGGGTTAAATCAAGATTATGCTTAATAGTAGTTGCTAAACTTACTACCTCAATGCTTAAACTGCCGTTTGTATAAGTGCTTGTGGATGAGCCTTGTGTCGTTGATGCGTTAGTTAAGAAAGAAGTAGACACATATCCACTACCACCTCCACCTCCACCTTCTTGGTTTGAGGCGGCGCCACCACCATAGTAGCCACCACCACCAGCTGCGGAAGCATAAGAACTTGTACCACTGGTATTATCACCACCTTGGCCAAATGAGCCAGCGGTTCCTTTTCTTGTTGAATTGGTTCCAGCGGCGCCACCTTCTGATTGAGTTCCACCTTGGCCAGCATAGTTTGTACTATTTGAGCCATTTGATTTTCCAGCTTCACCAGAAGTTCCTCCGCCAGAGCCACCATTTCCGTAATATTTAGAACCGTAATAAGCGCTTCCACCACCACCGCCAGCAACCATAATAATCGTATTTTTATAATTCTCAAGAGCAGATAGTAAACCACTTCTGGTAGCTATATGCGTGGCGCCTCCGCCAACTCCTCCATAAGAATTGGCAGAACCACCTCCATTATAGCCACCGGTACGAGAATTTGTTGATGTGCCTGTATAAGTTTCGCCACAACCGCCAATATTTATATAAAGAGTAGTTTCTTCTTCTAATTCTAATGTGCCAGTTGAAGTTCCGCCACCACCAACTGCTGTATATGTCGCAGTAGTAGTTGAGTTTCTTCCGCCAAAATTGCCTGTAGCCCCTTTAGCAGTTAATATATATACACCTTCTGGTAAAGTAATTTGTGTTTCATCCCCAGTATAAGAGCAATTTAAAATATCGCCTTCTTCTATATTATCAATATTAAATGAACTTGATGTTATATCATATGTAGCCATATTTTAAACCTCCTAAATTCTTAAATATAAATCTCCATCATTGCCGGTTGAAGCGTCTGGAACGGTTGATCCAACATAATAAGAACTTGCGACCAATAAGCCAGTTTTTGGCGCTCCATTTGCGTCAATAAACCTTTTGCCCGTTAAAACATCATTAACAGTTGCTGTTGTTGATGAAATATCGGCATAATTTGATGGAATTGGGTCAATTGTAACTGATGATAAACCATGGTATCCCGTATCAGGAGTTACTGAAACAGGAACATTAGATGGGGTTGCTGTTTTTGATTGTAAATTAACTTTACTATCTTCAATAGCAACTACAACCTGTGAATAAAAATTACCATTAGTCGCAGTATATGTGCCATTCGCACTAACATTTAAAGTTGTTGAATTAACAGGATTAACTGTAACTGAACTTAAACCGTTATAACCAGAGTCTGGGGTAATTGTCTGACTACTGGATGTTGGCGAAATTGTTTTTGATTGTAAATTTAAATAAACTCCACCGGTATCTAATCCATTAACTGCGTCAATCATTTGTTGAATCGTTAATGGGGTTGATATCTCTGCTTTTGAAGCAACTGCATTTGCTAAATTATTTAATTTTGTATCAGTAATTAAAACTTGTGCCATTATTAATTACCCCCATAAGCGAGATTATCTCCATTTGTATAAGTTGGCGCATAAATATTTGTACCATTAATTGTTGCGATGAGAGTTCCAGAAGCAAGAGTATTTGAAACTGAAACAGGATCTGGAATTGTCGGTTTATTTAAAATTGCGCCCATTCCAGAAGTTGCGTTTCAGTCCGACTGAACTTGCGCTGCTGGAATAGTTGGTTGATCAGTTAAATCATTATATGAACCGCTGAAATCAGATTTAGCATTCCAATTTGAAATATCGGTTGAAGTAATATTGTTTACGACATGCGTAGTCGCTATAGCCCCAACCTCAGAAGCCGTATAAGTTGGTTTTGTAGAGGCTTTTGCTCAATCCGCAATATCAGTAGTTTGTAAATAATTACTTAAATCTACTGCTGTTGAGCCAATTAATTCTCAATTGTTGTTAATATACATGTATTCGTCATATATATCATTATTTGTTCCAGTTTTTTGTTTAAAATAAATTGTATGAAGATCTGGTGATGCCGGAAAACTTGAAATAATTTCAATATTAAAAGAAGTTAAGTTTCCTATAGCAGTACGAGCACCAGCATCTTTAAAATTATAAGTAACTCCATTTAATTTTATTTTACTTAAATCAGCCATAAATTAAAATTCTCCCTTCGTATTAATTACCAAAGTATCATCTTCTATATTATACTCATTATTATCAATAAAAGGAAGTTCATTAACTTTGGTCTTACCATTACCGATTTTCATTTTATTAAAATCGGTATAAACTATAATTTCATTTTCTTTCGGGATAAAGTTTTTTGCTTTGCCCCAATTTATAGAGGTATCTTTTTTTATTAAAGTTTGTTCTTTAATCATTATTATCTCCTAAAATAAAAAAACGGGTAGAGGACATAGTATCCTCTACCCGAGAAAAAAATTATGCCCTCTATCGTTTCAAAAGTTTATAATTTATTTTTTATTATAATTTTCTATCGTTTCAAGAAAATTGAGTTTTTAATTAGTTAGCACTGAAAGCAACATTGATTGTCTTTTCAGAAGTTTGTAATGTTGGTGTAATATTTTCAGAAGCAACAGTAACAGAACCATCGGTACCTGCTGCCTGAACCGTTGTAGCAACACTTGGGGTAACGCTCTTGCTTGTGCCTTCAAATGAAGCCGTATATGTTGGCTGAGTCATTGTAGCATTAGCAGAAGTATATGCCGGAGTTGCATTAATCATAACACCAGTACCTGCAAAAGAAGCCTCTGCGCTTGCGCTTGAAATACCGCTAACAACAGATTCAGTACCAAATGTTGGAAGAGCACCACTTAAAGTAGGCGCTGTGTAAGTAATTGCGCCAACTGCCGTAACAGCATCAGCTTTTGTCGCATCAGCAAGAACTAACATTTCATTATCTTCTGCGTCAATAGAAGCAAGCATACCAGCAACCGCAAACTGAGAAGTCGTATCAGTTGCATGAGCAACACTACCTTCTGTTAATTGATAAGCAGTACCAGCATTAGTGACCTTAGCAACAGAAACATTGCTTGGAGTAACAGTAACGCTTGTAACTGTAACTTCGCCTGCTGGCGTATAAGTAGCTGACTGACCAGCTTCTGGAATAGCAGTTGCCATAGTGATACTGGTTGTCTTGTCATATGACGCTGCGGCTGCGGTGCCTGCTGTAATTTCAACAGATCCTGCTGGAGTAACATCTAATGCATCGTAAGTAGCTGGAACTGAAACAGGAGTCGAGCTAACATTATATTCGCCAGCTTTACCAGTAGAGAATTGATTAATTCCGTCTGGGGTTGTAACAGCAATGCTACCAGCATCCATATAAGCAAGCGCATGGAGTTCAAGAGCTTGCTGTAATTCTGCCTTTGTGATATTGTCTTGCATATCAACGCCAGCAATCGTAAATGTCTTTTTAACATAGGCATTTTCACTACCAACTTCTCTCCATCCATTACCATCATAAACCCATTCAGAGCCGTCGCTTTCAACAACGAAATCACCAACTCTTGGATCTTCAACCGCTGTATGATCTGTAGCAGAAATTAAGTTAAGAGCCTTACCGACTTCTGTAACTTGCTGAACAACAAAATCATAAACTTGATCAGCATTAGGAATGCCGGTTGCGCCATTCTCAATTTTAACTGCTTTATTTTCGGTGACAACATCACCGAATGTATCTAAAATCGCACGTACATCAGCATCCTTTAAATAATAAGTACTCGCACCTAATTTAACTTTAGAAAGAGCTGGTGTATGAGTGTATGTTTGTGCCATTATTTATTTCCTCCTATAAACTAAAAATTATTAATTCTTCTTGGGCATCAATATCCATTTTTGTTCGTAAGTTTAATTCATCGGTAATACTTTTTTGGGTCATTGTACCGTCAATATTTTGTCCGGTTGTATTATAAAGTTTCATTATTCCGGGCATTTCAGCGTTTGCTACAGATAATTCAGCATCTGCTGGTAAGTATTCTTCTCCATTAAAGTAATAAATTTTACGGGTTGGCTTATCAATATAAATTTTATTAATCATACCAACAGAAACAGTTTGTTTTGTTTCATCTCTATAAAAAATACCGTTATCATAATAACCTTGTTGAACAGTATTGCGGATATCTTCATCAGTATAATGTAATTCAGCATAGGTGCTAATTCCATTACCCACTTTTGCTCTTAAACCGTCTTTTGGAGTGTCAACTAAAACCACTTCACCATTTGCCGGAATAAAAACATCTTTAATTTTTTCATAATTATAATCATTATCTCTGCGGAGGCGAATAATACTTTCAATAAGTTTAGCCATTATTTATCTCCTCCTCAATAACATCGGTAGCGGAGCCACCGTAAAGAATGACTCCGTCTTCAATGTCTGTAACACGATTTTGTAATAGATTAAAATCATTTTTAGAAACTTTTTTATCTAACTCTTTAAGTATTCTGGCTCACAGAGTAGATACGCCAGTTTGGTCTAAAAATTTTTGAATTCTACTTGTAGCCATAACCTATTACCTCGCTATTATTCTCTATTATCAACTATTCTTGGATTTTCTTCGTCGCTAATAACAGTAACATCTTCATGAGCGCCCTGTAAAACAGCTTCTGCGCCAATAACAACTTCAAGAGTATCCATTGCTGGGTACTTACTGTTCTTATCATAAACAATTGCAGAACAAGGAACAACTACACGGCTGTCGCCAACCTTACCAACTTCAAGTGTTGGATGAGCAGTAGCAACGATCTCGCCACCATTGATAATTGTTTTACCACCACGGCAAACAATACCAGCACCACCATTAGCAGTAATTTTACCACCGTTCATAGTGAATGTGCCACTATTTGGCATATAAACGCCAACAGCAACATAACCTGCGGACTGAATGTTAGCAACTAATTCGCCACCATTCATAACAATTTCAACATCTCCCTGTCCTTTCGTGCCGTTACCCATAATTGGACCATTATCTAAACCAGTGATAACGCCACTGTTCATTTCAAGCTTAGCACCTGTTGTTACTAAAACACCACTCTCTTGAGCTGTAATAGAACCGCCATCCATAACAACCTCAGAGCCAGCGCCATTCGCGCTAACAGCGACATCGCCAGAAATAACATCAGCACCTTCACCAATAGTTAAAGAGCCACCATTAAATACAGCAAGAGCTCTCTTTGTAGCATTAATTGTACCATTTTCAATAGAAACATCGCCCATAATTTGCATACCGGCGTAGCTACCAACAGAAGCCATATTTAATTGCTTGCCACCAAGGTCAATAGAAATTGATTTGCCTTCTGGAATTGAGATAATTTGCGATTCTAAATCAACATCATCTTCTAAAACAATTGAACCAGAATTTTCAATATTATTTAATGCTCTTAAAACATCTTCTTTATCAGCCGCCACAAATTTGTGCAAGTGTAATTCGTCATAAGTTCTATCGCAGATTTCCTTAACTTCTTCTGGAGTTAAAGCAGGAATTTCTGCGTTTTCTAAATTAGTAATACGATCAATCATATCAGTAGCACGACCATCATCGGCTGCGATATAATCAGCAACTTCTTTTAAAGTATCATAGGCTTCTGGCGCACCGTCAAGAACTGCTTGAACGGCTTCACTAATACGATCTTCTTCTCCGGCCGCGTTTTCTTCAAGGGCAATGATTCTTGCCATCGTATCAGCATCAATACCAGCTTCTTGTAAAGCTTGGATATCGGCTTGAATTGATTCAATATTAGCTTCCATGCCAGCTTTATCTAATTCATAATCCGCTTGATGCGTAAATGTATTATGAATTTGTTCCCAAAGAGCCTTAACACCTTTTTTGTCTAAAAACTTTTCAGTATTAGCCATAAAATTCTATTCTCCTCCTTGATCATCAAAAATTTCTTGTAAATCTTCTAAAGGAATTGCGGTCGGAGCGTCTTTCCATTCCAAGCCTTCACTGCTTTTTCTTGGGATTTGTCCAACGCTAGCATTAGCATATCCATATAATTCTAAACTATTGTTTGTAAAAACAACGCTTTTACCATCAACAGAAATATCAAAAGATCCGTTATAATACGGAAGAGTTTTCCAGTCTTTTACGCCATCGCCAATTTTTAACTTATTGGTGTCTTTTTCAAAACCGGGTTCTCCATATTTTAATACAGGGTTTACTCTATTTCAAGCTTCTGTTGTACCTCTGCGCAATAAAAAAGTTGTTTTTATAACTTTTACTTTTTTTGCCATAAATAACCGCCAGCATCTCCTTTCTTTATATAAAACTATTCTTCAGGCAATGCTTCTCTGTTATCAATTATATTTGGATTTTCTTCATCACTAATAATCGAGATATCCTCATAAGCACCCTGTAATTGTGCATTAGCACCGATAATAACTTGTAAACTATCCATCGCAGGATATTTACTATTTTTATCATAAACGATCGCAGAGCAAGGCACTACGACACGACTATCTCCAACTTTACCTGTTTCAAGAGTTGGGTGAGCGGTTGTAATAATTGAACCGCCATTAATTGTAGTAACGCCACCACGAGCGACTACACCGGCTCCGCCGTTAGCAACGATAGAACCACCGTTCATTGTAAATGAACCACTGTTCGGCATATAGACACCACAAGCGACATAACCAGCACTCTGGATATTGGCAATTAACTCACCGCCATTCATCACTATTTCTACGTCACCTTGACCTTTTGAGCCATTCCCCATGATTGGGCTATTGTCTAAACCGGTAATTTTACCGCCATTAACAGTTGCTTTTGCCCCAGTAGTAACTAATAATCCAGCTTCTTGTGCTGTTACTTCGCCGTTTTCCATAATGATTTCAGAACCGGCGCCATTAGCAGTGATTGCGCAATCACCTGCAACGATTTTTGCCCCTTCGCCAATGGTAACAGAACCGCCAGAATAAACAGAGATTGCTCTCTTGGTTGCATTAATTTCACCATTCTCAACGGTTAAATTGCCAGAAACCTGAATTAAACCAACATTACCACTTGAATTTAAATTTAATTCTTTTCCGCCCAAATCAAGTACAATACTCTTGCCTTCTGGGATACTCATAACCTGATTACCCATATCAAGATTTTCTTCTAAAACTAAAGAACCGGACTCTTCAATTTGGCTTAAAGCATTTAATACACTTGCTTTATCAGCAACAATATATTTACCAAAAGCTAATTCATCATATGTTTTTTTAATTAATTCTTTAATTTCTGCTACAGACAATACACGTCCATCTAAATTTGCAATATCTTGAGCTTGACTATTAGAAGTTACTTCTATATCACTAAAACGCTCATTTAAATTTGTAATATCTGAATCATAATTTTTTACATCGGTTTTTAGTGCAAAGGCATCGTTGATACCTTGCAAAAGGGTTTTTACGCCTTCTCTATCTAAAAATTTTTCTGCCATAGTTATTCTCCCAAAACCTCATTAAAGATTGATTGAATATCATCCGCAGATAATGCTTCTGGTTCTTCTGCGCTTTGTCCGCCATCACTTCCGCCACCAGATGACCTGCTAGATTTAATCCATTTATGCTCGCTATTCATTATATATAAATCGCCAGTTGCGATCACTAAGCAAGAACTACCTACACTAACACTACCATCTGTTGGGAGTTCTTCAATACCAGATGCGTCATCAACAATATATTTTTTAATACCATAACCCAATTTTCCATTGTGGCTATATAAAAATGCTTTTTGTTTTGATTCTGCCATATTGAATCTCCTTTCGTTTTGTTATTCTCTTATATAAAAGAAAAAAGCAGAACTTTTTTAATTAGTTCTGCCCGTGATCTAAATAATATCTTATGTCAGTATATTTATCTATGGTTGCATATAAGCAAAATTTTTGTATTTCTCTTAAATTTCCGCCTCTTTCACAATATGGAAAAATTATGAAATTAAGCAAATCGTCAATTGGAATCTGTTCTCCTTCTTTAACTATATCTTTAAAAGGATTTTTTTCTTTTTCTCCTAAATTTAATCTTTTCCACCTTTCTGGTTTATTTTGATCTTTAGTAACGAATGTTATCGTCATCTTTTTTTTCTTTATTTCAAATCTTAAAATTATTTTTTAAACCAGAAATAGATTTTTCATAAAGATTTAATTTATCTGCCATAATTAAAACGGTAAAATTCCAAACAAATCCTATGCTTATAAAAAAAAGTTGCCAATTGAGAAAGCCATGCAAAATAAGCAGGGTTCCGATAAATGTTAATATGTAAACTACCATTATCTCTTACCTCCTTTACTATTTAGTTATATTTTGTAATATAAAGATTATAAAAAAATACTTAAATGGCACCGGCGCAAGGATTCGAACCCTGATCAAGCGAGTTGGAGTCGCGTATGCTACCAATTGCACCACGCCGATATACATTTATATTATAACATAAAATAAAAATTTTGTCAATAAGGGGTTGCCTTAGCAACCCCCCTATCCTACTGTTTTATCTTGACTTAATACCACTATTTTTTTGATATTATTCATTTCTTCACAAGGTTGAGTATAATAATCTTCAACCTCAATAAATTCCGGTTTCATACCTCTTTCTACCCCAAGCTTAATTGCTTGTTCTTTAGCGCAATCTTCGCATAATGGGGAAATAAATTTTGTAGAAACATATTTTGCTGGCTTACCGCAAATAACACATTTTTCGTCCATAAGTTCCTCCTAAATTACGTTTAAATCACTTCTCTCATCCAAGAGATAAGAGGTAATGTTTCCGTCTTTCATCTTTAATCTACCGAAGCTATTTAAGTTAGCACCGGCTTCATGGGCTAATAAGACTCTATTACCGCCCTTGTCTTTAATAACTTCTGCGTTTGTCGCGAAGTTATAATGACCTTGAATAACCGCAGTTAATCCATTTGTATTTTGAATTAAACTATCAGTTCTTGCTTTATATCTACTATCGCTCTCATATGTTGATTTACACATATGACAAACCGCAACGATATAATCAAAATCATTATCTTTTAATGTATTGATACACTTCTGGACTTGATTAAATAATCTTGTGTCATCATAGAATTGATATTCACCAAAAGTCCAAATACCATCGCTATAACTTCCTGCGCCATTGGCTGATGGATACCCTATACCAATAACCGCAATTCTCTTTGAGCCAATCTTAGCCGTTTTATATGGAGCGTAAAGTAATTTGCCATTTTTAAATAAGTTACAAGCGCACATACAACCGAGTTTATTTAAAATTGATTGAGTGTCAGCCTGACCATATTGAGACCAACGCCATTCATGATTTCCATATGTTGTCATAAAATATTTGGCTTTTTTCATTTCTTCTGCTGGATACATGATGCCTGTATTAAGATAATCATTATATGCCTTTGAAGGACGTGACCAGTCACCGGCATCAACCAAAAGAGCTTTAATGTTATTCTTTTCTAATTTCTTTTGGTAATTTGCAACGTCTTGGTAACTGAAAATTGGGGTCATATAGTTACCATCAAGTGAATAACCAGCCCAAGCGCCATGAACGTCGGTGGTGTAAAGTAAGTCAATCTCATCATATTCTTTTTCATCAACATAGTCATACTCAAATGGGTCAAAATAATCATTGATATATTTATTAATTTCTAAAGTTTTATTATATAAAACTTCATATAGCTCCGTATTTCTATTTTTTTCTACACATTTGAGAGCTGTATCTATATTTAACTTTAATAAATTTAATTCAGCTTTTAATTGTGGGGCAATCCTTGATGAGCCGGCCGGATAATAAATAACTCCATCGTCAATTTGTGCGATCCAAGCCTTCTCACCAATTTGATACCAAGTATAATCACTTTCTTTTCTAACCGCAAGTACGTTATAATTAGAATCTTTTTCACAAAGACCCATTTGCGCGCTACTTGTGCTATATGAAGCCCGGATTTTCAAAGAAATATTGCCGATATAGACTTGATTTTTAGAGTTATCTGCTTCTACTGGGGTTGGACTGACCCATTCATTCGCGGGGTGATATTTAACTCCGTTAACGCCAGCGCATCAAGCGTCCTCGCCAATTTTATACCAAGTATAATAAACGTCTTTTTTAGTGTCATAGACGTTATAGAAAACATCCATTTCGCAATATCCAACCGTTTCGCCAGAAGTGGATGGTTTGGTACGAATGCGCAAACTATCTGTACCAATATAAATTTGATCTTTTGATTTATCCTCTTTTACAGGGACAATAGCGCTTTCTTCTACCTCTTTTACTTCATCGATACCAGCAACCCAACCTTCTTTAATTTTATATCATTTATAAGAAGAGCCATTATAGGTTTCTAATACCTCATGGGTTCCTTGTTTTGCAAATCCAAGTGAAGCACTTGTTGTAGAATGATCAGCACGAATGCGTAAAACTGAAGTATTAATTCTAATTTTCATTCTAAAAGTTCTCCTTTTATTATATTATAATAAAAAAAACTGGCATATGCCAGTTTGAATTTTTCTTGGTGGAGCCGAAGGGAAATTATAATTTTTCCCATTCTTCGTTTGTGTAAGATGTAATTTCTTTTTTTGTAGTTGGTAAATTATATTTAGCACACCATCTAGTTATTGACGTTGCATTAACTCCGTATTCTTTTCCAATACTAACAAAACTTTGAACTCTAATTTTATCTTTTAATTCTTCTCTTGTAATAATTTCTTCAATTTTATTAGCGCGTTGTCTTAATGGCATTTCAAGAGTTTGCCAATAAAATCCACCTAATTTATAATGATTTTTTGCAGCGATAGATAAATGATAAGATAATTTTCTTAAATCTGCTATATTACTTAATTTATTTTCTTTTAGCCATCTTCCCGCCTCCATTTGACTTGGATATTCTTGTAATATTTCTCCTGTCTCAGCGTCAATTCTATAAATTTTTTGCCCATATTTTTTTTGAATTGCTGTTTTTGAATCATCTTTATTTTCTTTTTGTTTAAAACTAATTTTACCCGGCGTTTCATTTAATCCGTTATTAAATGTGTCTATTTTTTTTATTCACTCTATTTCTTTTTCATCTAATAAAGAATTATCACATTCTTCTAATAGAGTTGGTTCAAAATTATTAATACCATATTGTAACATATTCTTATATAATTTTCTATTTGGTATTCTTTTATAAGATTTAATATGTTCACTAAATCTTACATAAATTGAATTTTTAGTTTGTCCTACATATTTTTCATTTGTAATTTTATTTGTAATTAAATATATATATCCCATTAAAAAATCCTCCTATTCTTTATAAAAATATTATAATAAATATTTTTATGAAATGTCCAAATAGGAGGATTTTATTTATTTTTTGGTGGAGTCGGCGAGAGTCGAACTCGCGTCTTGCTTAGCCTAATTTCTCAACTCTCTATACTTACAGTTTCTTGGCTATTATACAATATAAAATCCAAGCCAAATGGAAAAATATAAGGTTGTTCTTAAAATACTTTATTATACAGAACTAATTTAATAAAGTTTCACTTTCAAATACTGCGGACTAGGCAAAAGTGTATGCCATAGTAGGAGTGGCGAATAAAGACTTAATATTCGCGATAATGTTTTTAATAAATTTTGCGTTTATATTTAATTTTGGTGGTTAGGGTCACCGCCCCACTGCGAGTTTTGATTTCAACTACCAATCGATACCATTACGACCCCATTTATGGTGCTCTCGGTGGGACTTGAACCCACACGTCTTATAAGGACAAGGGATTTTCTTACTACTTCATGTCGCCATGACCGCATTATTGCGTTGTAGTCTGGACTATGTCTTCTCCGTGCCTTGCTAGTTTAGGAGGTGGGTATATAGTCTCTACACATTTAGGATATTAATCCTTTTAGCTCGGCGTTATCTCCGTGAGATTTTCGCCGAATTAGCCCACATTCACATTAAATATTTCTATTTAAGTGCTCTTTTTTAAAAGTCCCTCGCGTCTACCTATTCCGCCACAAGAGCATTTGGGGTGTTAGTACGGTTATGCTCCGTAGTTTCTAGGGCCACAACCTAGTGCTCTACTATTGAACTACAAACACCATATTGGTAGAAGTATCTGGACTTGAACCAGAATCTAACGGTTATAAGCCATTTGTTCTTACCTTTAAACTATACTTCTATATGGGGGCGATAAATTGCCCCTATTTTTTAATTTTAAAAACTAATTTAATTAGACCAACCGTCGTTAGCGCAAACACAGCTATCGCCGCCACCGCCATCTTCGCGAAATGCCCCATCGTCTTTCATTGGAACATCAGTTGTATAGTAAACACCAACACCGCTATCATCTAAAACATCTCTTGCGATATTTTCATATAATGTTGATTTAACGCCGTATGGGTTATCCATCTGGTCATTGTAATACTGAACAACCTTATTAGCAAAAATGAAATAAGTTGCAGGGAAAGCTACGTTCGGACCGGTATCAACGATCTGTGATAATACAGGATTACCGTCAAAAGCCTTTGCAATTAAATCTGCCTTAGAAGGTACATAAGTATCATCATTAGCAGGTTTAACAGTAACTTTTACGGATACACCACCGAAGTCTTTTACCGCAGGTAAAATCTGCATTAAAGCATCAGCTTTTTCACTACCTTCTACGAATAAAGTGACTTCTTTTTCGTCGCCATCATCATAAACAACCTTAATAGCTGGGTCTTCACCGAATAACAGCTCAAGTTCATGGGCATAAGAAATCCAAGGCGGTGATAATTTGAGTTTGTTGTCTGTCATTTTCTCTCCTTTTTCACTATATAATAACATAAAAATATGTTATTCTATAACTGGCGCGGATACTTGGATTCGAACCAAGGAACCGGTATAACCCGATTGCACCCTTAGCAGGGGTGTGGTTTCAGCCACTCACCCATATCCGCACATCGCCCTTTTTACAACGATTTACCAAAGTAATTAGCTTAGGTGGCGAAGCAAGGAATATCGTGAACCCAACACCCGCAGTTATACTCAGCGGTTCATGAGTATGCAAGGCAAGCCTATGGCTTCCCTTAGTTCTTTTTCTACCTACCAATGGTAGTTAAGATAGTTTGTACAGCCAAGTTCTGTACACGGCATATTTAATGAGGTTTTTCTTCGTGTCTCTCTGGGGTGTCTCCCCCACCGGTAAGCTATTTACCTCTAACCGGTAAACTTGTTATATCGACCAAGCCTTCTCCCAACAGCCGATAATGTGCGGCGCCCCCTGATTTCTACAACCTCTGGGTTCGGTTTTGGCTAGACCGCACGTCCCATTATCCAAATTAATTCGCCGACAGACAATCGTCATCCAGTGTTAATTCACTTATGTTCTTTTTGTTTATTTGTTCGCGTTAAGTGAAGCGAATTCTTTGGCTCTTTATTGTTTCCCGTATTGTCTTTGGTAGGGAATCACCAATCTTTCTTTAGGTAAGGATTTGCACCTCGCATGACCATCAACTGCATCCCTGAAGTTAATGTTTTGTCTTTAAGCGTCTACCTATTCCGCCACTAAATCAAACCGAGCCCAACCTCAGCTGGCAGGGAATTTCCCTAGAGTTCCCCGACTTTGCGCGCTACCCACTCTTCGGTATCGGGTGGTGGGACTTATTTATTTTTAGAAAGAATTAAAAAATTCAATCCAAAAAACCACAATTCTTTATCATCGACTTGAAAATAATTCAAGCCACCTTTTTCCTCTACAAATCTTATTTTATCCCCATAAAACATTCTTATAGGAACGCCAGTAGAAGAAAAGATGATAATAACTTTTCCCCTATTTACATATGCATCATTGATTTGAGAATGCGTTATTTCCCCAAAATCGGGCAGGATTCCATTTTGCTCAATCTCCTCATCAAATGCTAGGAAAGGTGTATTTAAGGTAAAAGTTCTTCCTGTCGCAGAAATGCTAACCCACTTTTGGGCTTCATTATAAATAAAACTTGGATTATTAAATTTAAACCCTAATGTTTTATCTCCTGCGGTTGTGTATAAATTAATCTGTTTCATACTAAAATGGTGACCCCAATGCGATTTGAACGCATGACTCCAAAATTAAAAGTTTTGTACTCTACCAACTGAGTTATGAGGTCAAAAATGATACCTCTCAGTGAAAACAGCACCGCCGCGTGAAGGCGTGTATCAAGGTGCCTCTGGATAAAGGGATTTGAACCCTTAGTCTCTTGATCCCAAATCAAGCGCGTTGCCAAGTTACGCTATATCCAGATTAAGCTAACTCTTTTTCAAGAGTCGCAATTTGCCTATTTACTTTCTTTAAAACACCGGGAGACTCAAGATATCTACCCCTTGATTTGATATGAATGGCTCTCGCCTTTGATTTCAAAAGTTTTGCTTCTTTACTCATTTTAAAATCTCCTTTTGTTTTAAATATATTTCCATCCATAACCACCTGCGCTTTTTCTTTTTCCATGACACACATCTTTTATATGCGTATGACATTTATTTTTCTTTTCTGCTTCACTTGTTGATGGATAAATTTCTATAATTTCATTTGTAATTAAATTGATTTTTGCGACAGCTAAAGACCGTATTTCTTTATTTATCTCTTGCGTCGTTTTAACTTGAATATTGTTTTTATATAAAATTTTGCTAATAGTTTCTTGGTCGTGCCCAAAATACTCTGCTGTCTTTTTTATATTTTGATTTTTTATATAAAATAAACAAATTTCTTTTTCTGGCAAATTAAGCGGTTTACCATCACCACCGATCGTTTCGTTATATCCAAAATGATAAGTATTGTAAAGTTGAATATAATATTGCTCTCGTTGTTCGGGGTTTTCAGTTTTTTCAATAACATTAAAATGAAAATGCTCTATTCCATATTTATTAATAGCTCGATAAAGCGCCCTATGATTCCTATCTGGACGTTTGCTATCTCTAATATGTTCTTGTCATCTTTTTAATGGGTTTTTTAATCTAGTTTTCCCAATGTACATTTTTCCATTAATATCATTAGTAATTTTATAAATGTATGCCATAACTAAATAGCTCCTTTTTAAATTGGCTGGGGCTAGTGAACTCGAATCACTATTGGCAGAGTCAAAGTCTGCTGTCCTGACCTATTAGACGAAGCCCCAATTTTCGCCAAGTAAAATACTTGGCTTGGTCTAATTTGTTCGTCTTTTGGACGAAGTGGGTTTTTTAATGGTGCCGGATGAGGGAGTTGAACCCCCATCAATGGTTTACAAGACCATTGTAATACCGCTATACTAATCCGGCATTTTAGAAAGTGTTTTCCTCACTTTCTATAATAATTATATCATATTTTTTTATTTTTGTCAATACTTATGCCGTATAAACTTTATCCTTTTCTTCGTTCAATCTAAAGATTGCTCTTTCAGCAATATCGATCTGACGATTAAGCATATTGGCTTCCATGTTAAGACAAGCATTTTCTGTTGCTAAGTCAAGAACCATATTGTATAAAGTGAAGACTAAAAAGCAATCCTCTTCACTGTGGTTTATATTGCTTAAAAAATCATTAACTTTTTCCGCAATGTTCTTTTCTTCGGTATCTGTCATTTTCTTTCCTCACTTTCTATATATATTATAGCATATTTTTAAAATTTTGTCAATAGATAGAAAAAAATAAAGGGTTCAATATTATATTGAACCCTTTTAATTTATATTCTATGATTTAACTCAGGATGGTTTCGAAGTTGGGCCACCACCAACGTTATTATCATGATCTTGTGTTGTGTCTTTAGCTCCTTTATATTTAGTAGATGTAGTTGATAATCAAATAATTTGTTTAAAGTCATTTGATAAATCTGCTGAGCTTAATCCGGCACAATTTCCAGAACAACCCGTACAATATGTATTACAACCAGTGGAACAATCAGAACAACCACTTGTGCTATTAATTTCTATTGAACTAGATGATGTTCCCTGTCCTTGGCATGAATCATTGCATCCCGTAGTGCAACTGCTTTGACAATTTGTTTTACAAATTGTTGCGCAACTATTTTGACAATAATTTCCGCACTCTGTTGCGCAAACATCTCCGCATGTGAGCGTACAGGAATTTCCGCATGTTTCCGTACAAGTTTTTCCGCAATTCCCCTGACAATTATCAGTACAATTGCTACCACAGCCTTCACAACCATTTTTGCACCCATTAGCGCAAGTTCCACTACAATCACTTCCACAGCTTCCGGTACAATTTCCATAACAACCATTACAGGCATTTACGCAATTCGCATTACAGCCACCGCCACATGTATTCTTACAGCTACCCCTACAATCTAGATCACAACCGCCTTCGCAACTCTGCTGGCAATCGCTTGAACATGATGTGCAATTTCTATCACAGCCATAAGCACAAGTTCCAAAACAGGTAGAAGAACAGCTAGAACATCCGGTATTTACATTATAAGCTATACCATTCCTACTACCTTCAGCAGATGTGCAAACACGAGCACAATTACCACTACATGATATACTACATCCTCCCTTACACCCATTTTTACAACCGCTATAACACGTATTACTACTACAACCATCAACACAATAGCTCGTGCATGCGCCAGAACATGTTTTACCACAAGCACTACCGCAGTCACCGCTACATACGCCACTGCAAGTTCCTGTGCAATTATTAGTGCAATTACCACCGCAACCTTCGCACCCACTTGTGCATCCATGGGAACAGGTTCCTTTACAACTTCCCCCACATCCTCCGGTGCAATTGGATTCACAACCAGTTTGGCATTCTTTCCCGCATGCTGAAGAACAAACAGTGCCACAGTCATGCGTACAATTTGAACCGCAACTATTAGTACAACTATTAAAACATTGATTTGTGCAATCTTGGCATTGAGGGGTATATCAAGCAGAAGCAGTTCCACCACAAGTAACACTACAAGTTCCCGTACAAACATTATTACAACCAGTAGCACTTCTTGTAGAGTTATTTTCATTTAAACTTGTGTTATTAATAGGAACAGTTTTACCTTTATGTAAATCATAAATTAAAGTTTCAATTTTATCTTTATCGGCATTTTGATATCATTCTTCTTTATTAATTTGATATTCATCTTGCCCACCATATGCGATATAAGGACGAGTCATCATGGCTTCATTAAAATATTCAACTCTGGCTTTTTCTTCATCTGTATCTAAATGATTATTTTCATTCGGACTAAAATGAACTATGCTTTGATAGCCACCTCGTTGCAATATTTCATCTTGTAGCCGTTGATATAATTCCTGCATATCTGGCTTGATAATTTTTTCTATTTTTTTATTTGGCTTTTCATATGTACTATCGCCAGATTGAGGAAATGATATATAATCTCTATCAGCCATGAAAAATCTCCTTTCTTTTTATTCTTCCGCTAATTTATTTAGCATTTCGTATTCTTCTTCACTAATTATTTCCAAAGCCCATTCTTTTGGACAATAATTTTTCATTCTCTTATTTTCGCCTTTTTTGCGATAAAATAAATTCCAATAATAAACATTAACTAATGCTCTTGCTTTATGCATTGGGCATATATAAGTAGCACGTTTATTATAAGAACCTTGACTTTCCCAGTTATATGCGCTACATCAAGCACAACCCTGTGCTATTGGACAATAAAAACATTCATCAGTAGATTGGCTACGTCTTGTAACAGAACGCATATCTTCAAGCAGAGCCATATCTCTACCATCTTTTATATTACCGCAAGTAACATATGAATCTCTATTTCGCCCAACAGAAGTTGGCATATAGCGCAAACATGGATATAAATCACCATCTGGGCTACAAGCTAACATTGAGCCTGTTCCACCGCATCAATTTTGATTATCATTTGGATCCATTGGATGAAACATATCCTCTTCGAAAAATGAAATATATGTATCAATATAATTTTCAAGTTTAAAATCTGCTAATTTTTTCATTTCGTTATAAAGAAGAGTGGCATGTTCATTTGTTCAACCTTCTTCAAAAACACAATTAGCAAATATTTCTGTTTTACCCTGTTCTAAATAATGTTTTAAAGCTGGATATGTAAAAATAATATTACTTGGCGCAATGGTCATTTTACTACCAATTTTAAACATTGGGTATTGTCTTTCATAATCTGTCGCTGCGTGAATGGCTTCATCATATGAGCCTGTTATACCATCATGATGAACTCTCGCGCTATCATGTAATTCTTTATTTCCATCAATTGAAACAGTAAAACTTAATGCTGTTCCAAGTTTATGAATTAATTTTTGAACCTCTGGTTTATCTCATTCAGTTCCATTAGAACAAATAGAAAAACGGGTTAATTTTCCCCAAAGATGATTTTCCATTATGCATTTATACCACCAATAGTCAACTAATTTACTAATTAATTCTGGCTCTAAAAGTGGTTCGCCACCAATAAATTCTAAAATAAGTGCATAATATTCATCTTGCATATCGCGAAAAAGCATGTCAATAAACTCTTTTCCAGTTTCAAATGACATGCGTTTTGGAGATTTATCATGTTGATAGCAATATTTACAAGCTAAACTACATCCTTCTGTTACTTGAAATGTAACTTCAATACATTTTTTATTAGGATATTTTCAATGATATAATTTAGCAAGATTATCATTATAGCTGTCTGTTCTAAAACTACGCCTGCTCAATGACGGTTACCGTATTGGTGGCAAAGTCTAAATTCCAAGATGTTTTTGATTTATCAAAATCTTCTGGCACCATATCAGTGACCTGCTGACGAAGAATATTATATTCAAGATTAGTTTTATTATAATCCGCTTTTAATTCGTCAATCTTCTCTTTTGGAATATTATATTCAGTTGTGCTCCATGCAAAAGCAAGCATTCTTTGAAGACCATCTAATTCAATCTGTCTTGTTTGAATTGCCTCACTTAAAGCATGATCAATTTGAAATGTTGTTTGTTTCATATTCTTTATATCTCCTTTTCCACCTAAATTATATTAAAAAAACATTTTAATAACAAATTGTGGCATTAAAATTTAAAACGTCATAATCTAAAAATCCAGCAGATGTATATCAGTTATCATAAACTTTTAATACAGTTTTTTCTCTGCCTTCATTATCTTTATATGTTATATATCCAACAATCGTTATTGTATGATGCTCATAATATTTTCTACCATCTTTATAGATAGAAATTAATATTGGTTGATTTGCATCTAAAATCTTTTTAATATCTTCTAAATTAAATCCAATATCTTTAAAATATTTCGTTGTTATTTTTCTACCAACCCCGAATTTTTTAAAGGTTTCTTTTACAATAGCCTTATTAAAAATAGGAATTGTCCCATAAGTATCCCCATTATATAAGTATTTTTTTGCTATTTTTTCTATATAATCATAAATTTCTACATCCGTATAAGTTCCAAGGGTATAGAAATATGTTAATACCAATACGGAAGTTAAAGTACAATCTCCCAATTTACCATAATTTTTTTGTAAAAAGGGCTTAACAGGCAAAAGCTTATTTTTTATCATCTTTGTACCTTCTCCAAGAAAATTATTTTCTTTTAAATAGTCAATAATATTTTGTCATTCCAACCTTTTTCCGATATATTTGTTGGTTATTTTTGGCGTATTCATACACATAATTTTCCCCCTTCCTAAATCTATTATAAAAAGAGCCCAGAGGGCTCTTACCTAATTCATATAAAAAGCAAATTATTTTAATTAAACAATAAAGCCCAATTAATAATCATGGTGAATCTTCCAACAATCTCGGCAATAATAGTAGCCATCATCTTCATCATAATACGCATTATCACGATATATGTACTCCCCACACTCATCGCACTGTACAGCATATTCGTCAAAGCATTCTTGGCAAAGGGTATCACCTTGAACATTATAATAATCATCATTATCAATTCTGTTACCACAATTATCACAAATGAGTCTATCATCACAATGCCCGCAACAGAAGCTGTCAGATGAATCAACTGTGTCTTCTCCACAATTTAAACATTTAATTGCTGATCCAATTGTAAAATGAACCGGTGCACCACTTGCTAATCTCCAACAATACCATGGAGTATAATATGAACTATAAAGCAAATCATTAAAATGATGAGAATTTGGAGCATCTTCTACAATTTTTTTAATTGGGGTAAATTTATTTTGCATTATGATCGTTGGCTCAATATCTACTTGTTCATTTGTCCCATCTTGAAAATCATAACGCTTAATTATATCATGATGCCACAATGTCCAACGATATGTTGAAAAATTCAACATTTGGAATAAATTTATTCTAATATAATCCAAAACCCCATTAATTGTAAATGGATATTGACGTCCTGCCATTAACGCATTATGATCATCAGCCAAATGAAGCCACATACGCCATTTTTTGTTATTCCAAAGAACATCATATGGGAAATTAGGTAATTTAACTTCTCCTTCACTTTTTAGATAACAAATTACTGTACTGCTATCCAAAAGATAAGAAAGGTTTCCTAAACGATACTCCCCATCAAGCGCATGGCAACTGCGCCAATTATGGCAATTCTCACTCGCCGACAAGAAATCAAGAGGATGAACCGAAATACAGAAGTATCCTTCAATTTTGTTCTCTTGGATTATCATGCTCGCTGCCTGCTGTAGATCTTCAAGCTGAGACTCAATATCAACAAAAAACTTAAATGCTTTTACGAGCTTCATGCCTTTTGGGATAATTTCTCCACTGTTCGTTTTATATTCGTTTACAACAACATTATCAAAAAAACCATCTTTTTCTTGTTCAAGGAATCTTGTTAAGTCAAAATTATTGTAACGATATAAAACATAGTTATCAATAAATTGACGGAATTTTAATTCCCTATCTTTTGGGTCCAATGGAAAAACAACCTTTTCTGGTGATTGCCAAATTAATCCACCAAACTTCTCTATAAAGTAAGATTTTGCAATCTGCCATTTTGCGAAAAGATCATCGGTTTTCGCAAGGGTGATCCCTTGAGACCAAGAGACCACCTTATTGAAATCTTTTTGTATTTTTTTTAATTCTTCTGCACTAATCATAATTACCTCTAATCATCATAATCATACCATTTACCACTCATCACATCTAAATAACAATCCGGGCATAATCTTCTTTCCGGATGCTTCGGATCTCTTTCATAAGCTTCGCCACAAATTTCGCAATAGTGGATTATTTTTTTCTCGCATTTAGGACAGCAATATTTAATTGAGCCATCTAACGCTTGGTATTCAATCGCGTCTTCATATTTGAGATCTTCTCCGCAATTTTCGCAAAATTCATAGTAATTTTCGTGGGGAAACCAACCACCTTCGCTTTCTGTAGCTCCTTTACCGTAGGAGCCGTAATAGTCATCGTCCCAACCCGGATAGTCGTACGCCCCGTATCCACCGCACCATCTCCCATATCCTCTCCATGAGTAGTAACTGGGAACATATTTGAAATATTTGATATCTTCATCAGACTGAGTTAAAATATTTTTAACCTTATCTAAAGTCGCATACATCGGTGCTACATATAATTTTTCATTTGCCGTATGTTCATTATCATATCCAACAGAAAGATTGACTCCTGCCATTTTCCAAACTGGACATAAAGTACAGATATCTGTGAATGATCCATATGCTTCTTTAAACCCAAATTTCTCAATATAATCTACAAATTCATCGTTTTCACAATCATAAAAAACGCAATCGATCAATCCGCGTCGATCTAACATAATAATAAATCTACAATCATCAAACGGACATGTTGGATAATCTTCTACTAACTGTTGGGCGCCTAAACTACCAACCTCTTCATTTGCACAAAAAATAACATGCGGTTTCAAACCTGATTCCAAAATCTTCAGTATCATAAAAATACCTACTTTGTCATCATACCCTCCACCGTTTAAGTTTAACATAACATTCTTTCGCTCATCATAAAACACCTCGTGATTTACCGAGGTCTCCCAAACGGTGTCCATGTGCGCTGCCACCCCAATGGGTATATTACCTTTACCAATGATATAATCGTGGGTATAGATTAACTCATCTCTTGAGTAATATTTTTTTAATGTTGTTATCAAAAACTTTCTTGTCTGTTCTTGTTTATTTAACATTAAACGTTCCATTAAGGCTAAATCTTTTTCATTTAGTCTATTATTCCTCATCTTATTTCTATCACCCCTTTTCTACTTATATTATATCATAAAATAAAAAAAATGTCAATATCTACTCGGAGGTAGCATTGACATAATCTCTTATAAGCTTTGGATTGGCGAGAGCCAATAATCGATAGCAGATCTGGCACCCATTACCTTCTTGGCATCGTTGACCACAATCAAGTCGCCTCAATGAGTATTCTTGCCCGATCATACGATTTACACCGCTGTGATTGAGATTTGTAATTAATAATCCCAGATCAGTTGGTCACACTTTATCTTCAGCATAAATACGATACATTGCCTGTTCTTTCTTCTGGTCACAATCCTCAAACTCAACTGCGGTAACATATTCACCATATGCGTCTATATCTTCTGGGCGAATCCAAGTTCCGCAAACCCCATCAACTCTGTCAAGACCATCATTATAAGCAACATTTGGTACTACTCTAATTGGCACACCAACAGATGATGCTTTTTGCATATCAAAGAAAATTGGAGCATCGAGACGGACATAGCAAGCGCCTAATTCTTTTAATGCCCTTAAAGCATAAAATGAACTAACAGGGAATCCCCAATACCAAGGAATTTCTAATCGTTTTAATTCATTAACATATGATAAATTAGATAAACAAACAATTAAATTATCTTTAGCCAAAATCTTTAACATAGAAAGATCATTAGCCTTTAATTCATCGCCCACATATTGCATTAATATGATTGTTTTACCGGGATATTCTTCTGCTAAATCTCCAATAATATTTCTATCTCTAAAATCCACTTTAATTTCATCAGCTTTTTTTAAATATGCATCACTTTGGCGGGCACTTAAACAAAATTTCATCAGATATAACCCTCCTTTTATATGTAGATTTTACTAAATATTTTGTTTTAACACAAAAAATTCCCAAAGGCATTTTAATTCCGGGCGGTCGAGTGAGGCGCGCGCCCGCGGGGCGACAAAACCGACCATAATAAAAAAAATCGCCCCACTTTAGAGGCGATGTTTTATTGATTAGGCAACAACGTAGGTGACTTTCTTTTTCTTGTCAACCTTGACGAAGCCCTTGACAGCCCTGCCGTCTTTAACCAGCGTATTCAGACGAGCGCCAGCCTTAGCCGGAGAAATACCCAGAACATCAGCAACTTCATCTCTCGTCTGAGGAACATCGGAGAGAGCACCGAGGACAGCATCGATATAGGCATCAGCTTTCTTAGGAGCAGTCTTCGCACGGGCAGCTTTCTTGTCGAGCAACTTGATCTCATTCTCTAAGTAAGCGACATAGTCAGCATTTCCAGAAACAGCAACATCATTCAGCATAGCAGTGATAACTTCTCTTTTAGTCATAATTTAGTGTACCTTTCCCTTTCCTTTTCTTTTTTTCTTACCTTACACTTATATTATATCACAATTTTAGATTTTTGTCAATACCCAATCTTTTTTGTGATAGCTTTGTAAGTTTCGGGGGAGAAAGTTTTTGATTTCTTTCTCTTCCCTTACCTTACATTTATATTATATCATTATTTTTAAATTTTGTCAATGACCGAGCATTAACGCCTAGTCAATGTAGTCTTCTGGGCAGGCATCAAACAGATCCCAAGCTCCAGACTTTAAGTTGTTAGCATAGATATAATAATATCCTTTACTATACCAGCTATTCGGATTAGTGCAGTATTCTGGATCTGCATCAAAATATCTGCTCCAAGTGTATGAATAATGATTCCAACAACCATTATAAACCTCGATGTAAGAGATAGAACCATTTCTTAAATAGTTGTATTTCTCTCCCTCTGATTCAAACTGGTCAATACCCTTATCTACAAGATATAACCGAGTCATATTTCTTTCGTGATGGTCTTCACCGGTGACCGCATCGGTTCTTGCGTGTTCATTGTAGCAATATTCGCAATACGGATCACCGTCAAGCCAGTAGGCGCAATCTTCATCTATCCGCTCACCACATTCAGAGCAGTAAACACGATTATCGCAGTCTTCACAGACTAATGAGCCTTCACTCTCGTAATATCCATCAAGACTACCGCAAGACATACATTCTTCAGCACCAGAATAAGTAGTATCGAAAGTATATCTACCTAAGTTCTTACCAAGAATACAGTAATGATAATCAATCGTACCAAAATCGTTGTACATCGTATGAGTATCAAAATTTAAACAAGCAGTATGAGAATCACCATTTTCATCATAGAAAGTGAAGTTATGATCTGGCTTATATTTGAGATTATTTGCCTCAAATTCCCAACCAAGATTAGCAACCGCTAAATCTCTCAGCCAAGAGTTAACCATCTGAACCAGATCTTCGTTCTGATAAGGATAACCTTTAATACCGGTGATAACTTTCTTATCAACAATGAAAAGTTCTCTCCATTTTTTATTAGACCACTGACCATCGCCACCACGAACGTGCATCGGATTGTCGGCATTCAGATATGCAACAACAACGATTGGCGAGTTCATCATTTCAACAGTTCCTCTGCAATAACAACCGCTTTCTCTCCATGACATACAAGAAGACCAATCGCATTCATTATCGCTCATCGTCATATAATCTAACGGATGAATCGAAATCGTTAAATCGCCGGTAAGTTTCTTCTGATTCAATACGATAGAAACCTCGTTCTGAAATGCCTCAAGCCCAGTCGGATCCACATTATACAGACGGCAAACCTTGGAGATCAAACGCATTGGCTTGCAACCGTTTTGAACTTTGATTTCTTTTCCTTCTGGTGAATTGACATAGAAAGTCGGTCCATCATAAGTCGTGCTGATCAAACGATCAACATCCATTAAAGTCTGTAACAGATCATAGTCATTACCAAGAGCCAATCTGTTTTCCCACAGGAATCTATCAAAAGTTCTGCGGAATTTGTTGCAAATATTGTCGTAATCGCTAAATCTTGCAACCAAATCAGCTTTTAAAGTCTTCGTCGGTTTGTTGTATTCAATTTTTTTATTCAAGATCAGTTCATTACCGAACATCTTGAATAAAGTTTCTTTCTGTTTGTCCCATTCTCTTAACAGATACTGGACACTAGCGTGAGAAGAACTTACATTGTCCGTAACGTAATTATCAATTTTTTCAAGATCACTAGTACTTAATTTGTTGAGTAATTCTCCCATAACTTTAACCTCTCTTCTTTTACCTTACATATATATTATACCATAAAAATTTCATTTTGTCAATAGGCGACCATTTATGCAACAGTCTCTTTGTAGGTTCTATCTCTTAACCTTACATATTTATTATATCATAAAAATAAAAAAAAGTCAATGGTTGCTCCATTGACTTCCATTAAAAGAGGATTGATATATGGGTTTTATCGTATATATATTCAAAATCATCTGATGTTAATTCCCAATCAATTCCGCAGTCATTACAAGCAGTTGAAAAATCATACGGATTTTGAGGATCAATATCATAATGAGTGATATAATCACAAAGTGCATTTAAACAGCCTCTATGGGTTGGAAGTAATCCCTCTTCCTCCATAGCATAAAGGTTAAAAGCCATATCATAGACCGGATCTCCCGGAAACGCAGGGTTTCTAATCATTGTTTGCCTCCTTTCAACGATTTTGAACATACCATAATTCTTTGCTACCGCAATTACTACAATGACAGCGGTTTAAGTGTTTTAAAATTTCGCCTTTGCGGTTATATCCTTTAATGAAACCGCAATTAGGGCAGAATACATCGTATTTATAAGTTGATCCAACTCCTTTTAAACGCTCAACTTTGTAAGTTGTTTTATTGTTTGTACAACCTATTTCAGCACAAATGGCTCTAAAGTAGGCATCATGCCCATGGCTTATACCATCTCGCACATCGGCGATATAGTGCGCCGCCTCGTGGAGCAAAACCTGATGGATCGCTTCATCGGTTGATGTTTCTAAAAGTTGCTGTGAAAACTCCACTCTGTCGGGTTTATCCCCAATATAGCAAACCTGCCCGAGCGTTGTTTTTAGTCGAGTGTTAATTCTGACAGGAATTTTTAATTCAATCCCGGCTTTTTCACAAACCTCTTTAAATTCTTTTTTTAATCTGCTTAAATCGTACATTTAAAATATCGCCTTCCAACAATCTATTCCTGTCGTTGCGATATAATGCTCCCAACCTCTTGCTTTAACATACGGGATTACCTCAACCGCCATTTCTTCAAAACTTTGAGCAGTATCGCTCCACCAATAACCACGATTTCTACCAGTGCCTTCAATGGTTAATTGCCATAAACCATAATTTTTATTGAAATAAATGTGGGCTTCTTTCTTTCGTTCGTCAATCCAATCCAAAAGAATATGACAATAATCTTCAATATATTCAACAACAGCCTTTTTAAGATTTTCTAATTCTTTGCTGATCAGCGTATAACCACCTTCACCCCAATTGAAGCTAAAAGTTGAACCATCTTTTCTTATAACTGTTAAGATCTTACTTGCGCCTTTATCAACAGTGATATAATCATAATTGCTATTGATATAAGGATACATGGCGATCGTGAGATTGTCTACTGGTTTAACTTTAATAATAACCTTTTTCGGCATTGCTTCTACTAGAGTAAAAATATCTTCTAGGTTACCGTCAGCATGAAATTTTTTACCAAATAACTCCATAATTTCTCTCCTTACTTTATACTTATATTATATCATAAAAATAAAAATTTGTCAATAGACGAGCTATTTGTTAAAATACTTTATATAATTTGTTCTATATCATAATATTTTTCAAGGGTATTTTTTTTAACCCTAAACGCAGTTCCATGATCGTGCATTTTACCGTTTGGGTTAATACCTATTCTTAAATCGATAAATATGTTTCCATTTGTAATATTATCAATTAAATTATCGGCATTAAAATTTGTCAATAAAAATGCTTGATTATAAAAGAAATATTCAAACCCATTTATATTTTTTGTTTCTGCTTTTACAAACAATATAGTATTATTGGAATATTTTTTATTATATGCTTTTAATAATGATTCACTAGACCAATAACAATCATCTATAATTCCATCTTGATAATGTTCTAAATATATTTTATTGTCTTTATTTACTAATCGTAAAAATGGATTACCAAATAATGTATTATATTGATCACCCCTCAATGTTGAATGAAGTTGTTTTTTATCGGTATCTTCTTTATAATACCCATATTTTTCAACGAGCTTTTTATTTATTCCTCGCACATCTGGACTTTTAGTAAATAATGTTAATAAAGAATTTTCAGAAATTCGTGTTGCTTTTACTTCTGCTATTGGCAAATCCGGCAAAGATAAATTATTTTCCTCTATTCCAAGTAAATCTTCCAAGGTTTTTCCAACCCCTGTATCGCCATTTCTATGAGTTTTTATAAATCCCATATTTTTTATATTATATAAATCTTTTTTTAACTCTTCTTTTGAAGCGTAATTTTTAACATTTATTATTTCCATATTTTACCTTTTTATTTCATAAAAAATCGGCGGAGAGGTTTAACGCCAAACTCCGCAGAAAGCAACTATTAATAACAATATATACGAAACAAATACTTCCCACCATTCTGGATGAGGAATTTCATTGATTCCGTATCTTAAGCTCTCAATAAACCCGAAAGCAATCATACCGATAAATGCTAATAATGGCATAAAAGCTCCTATACAAGAATTTCATAACAATATTCGGGATAATCAAGTCGACTTGTTTTACATTCTTTGCTATATCTTAATCCAAGAGAATGTAATTTATCTTCATATAATTTACATAATTCATTTATAGCTTCGTATCTAATAGCCCACAAGTCAACTCCATTGTAATAATTATTATCATACCCTTCATTACCATGAAATCTTTTACAATAACTCATGCCATAATGAGTTTCACTACACCCCGCATGATGTTTCCAATATTCTATATGAATATATGTTTTACTATTGGTTTTGATGTTTCTAATAATATCTTTCTTTAACCTATCTTCAAAATCAGGGCGTTCTAATTCCAACTGAAAATGATCTACAATATTTTTAATAACCATTGCTTTTTTATTATTATGATCGTCTTTTGCTTTTTTAATATCATCTAAGAAATTACCCATATCACTATCTCCTTTTCTACCTTTACAATATAATTATATCATAAAATAAAAAATTTGTCAATAGGTAAAAAAAATACCCCGATTAAAAAATCGGGGTTATTGGAGTTCTTTTAACTTTTTCTTTAAAATTGCTATTTTTTCTTCTAATGATTTAATTTCTTTTTCAATCTTTTCAATTTCTTCTTGGTTTGCGTTTTTAGCCGGATAATATATAACACGACCAGATACGCCAGCAATCCATTTATCTTTTTCAACTTCGTATCAAACATATTGACTATCTTTTTTGGTGGAAATTACATTATAATAACCTTTTCTTGCAGTCCCTATGATTTTATTATAAGAATTTCTAATATTTTGTTCATTGGTAAGAACTTTAATTTGATTTACATTTTTATTTTCAACAACAGTTAAAACAGTAGGTTTCTTAATAATATTATCGGGCTGATAGCCAACATATTTGCTTTCAGTATCAACGGATCAAATGTGAAATACTCTTGACGGATATTTATTATACATAAAATCCCATAATTCTTTTAATGATTTTATACCGGTTCTTGTATCGAATTTGCCATTATAATATGCTCTACCATGAATACCCGTATAAAATGAACCGGCAATGTAAATTATTCCATTTTCTATCTTATGCACCCTTGCTACATGGCAACCTTTAACTCATTGAATTACATCGCCAACTTCAACATTTTTTGGGTTATATGGTTTTACCGTTCAACCATTTGTAGTTTTTAAATGCCAAGTATCTGCGTTTTTAGGGGACGAAACAGGTTGAGGTAATCCTTCACTAGCAATATCCCCTAATACGAAACAATCACAATCTGCTAAACCGCTTGTAATAGTTGCTTTTGGGTTTATAGCGGGATCTCAAAAGTATTTATGATACTTCCCGCCATATGCGAGATCTTTTATATTTGTAATCATTTCTATCTCCTTTATATAGTATGTTAAATATCTATTATAAAAGAAGAATAAATGAAATAATTTATAAAAAAATACCCCCGACTAGATCCACTAATAGTCGGAGGTAAGGAGGTTCAAATAAATAACATGAGCGGGTGTTTTATTTTCACAAGGTATTTCCGCTTTTGGTAGCAGGTTCCGCACACGCCCCATTTCTGAGGTCGTTCCCTGTGGCGAACAGCAGTTTTGTGAAAACTACCAAACTCTTACTCTAACCGCTTATAATTACATTCACCATCAGTCTTCCTTGCGGGATACAGAGCTTGCGGGCTCTTAGATACTGACAATTACTCGCAATTCGCATATTCTCTTGCGGAGCCTATGCGTGAGTATTTTTCAACTCTTAGGTTCGCTTGCACGATTAGGTGGGTTAGCACTTTCGCTTCTCCTTAAATTTAACAATAAATAGAAAATCTTTGTTTTCTAGTAAGCAGTTTGCTAGTGCTATAATCTGTCCTCTTTCATAGACGTGGCTACCCTTTGGAACAGACTAGCTTTTGACTAGCCCCCATCCGACGCCTATGTCTTTCCCTTGTCTTTGGTACTCGTCTCTTGCTTTCGCCCTTTCCTTTCGGGGTCGGGTTAATCGCATTTGTAAAGTCAGCATTTAGTTTGACGACATTCACACCGACAATCATACTTTCTCTATTGGCTCGTCACCTCAAAGCAGGGCTCCCCCACCCGGCTTTTGCGCCTCCGTGTCATCTGCCCGATGCTTACGGATCGCATGTGCGCTTAGTGCAAGATACTCATATGGTTTTCCGTAGATAGCTTAGGTTAGTTTTTTCCCTTCCGCTACGGGACCCTACCGACAGTAGTGTAGGTTATTCCCCTTATTCCATCACTGGGTTATCCATTGTGGGTACCGAAACCATACCCTTTACAGTTTTATCTGTAAATAAATTATATCAAATTTTTTTAATAAAGTCAAATTTGATACAATGTATTTAGAGATAAAGATAAGTTAAGAGGTATACTGTTAAGCCACCTATAATGAGAGGCAAAGTCATTAAATGGGATAGGTGGCATAACACTATATCTCTTAACTTTTACGATATAATTTTACAAAAAATTTTTATGAAGTGCAATTTTTTTTGGTAGGAACTACAAGTAACGCTCTTGTTTCTCATCCTTATCAGGGATGCGTTCTACTTTTAAACTAAGCTCCTATATGGTGGGGTATACGGGATTTGCACCTCGTTTTTCTCGGCTGAGAACCGAGTTTCCTACTCATAGAAGAATACCTCATATGGTACTGTGTAAGGGGATTGAACCATTGTATGCAAGGTTGAAAACCTTGTGTGTTAACCACTTCACCAACACAGCACTTATTTTTTAACTCTCATTTTTTTAAATCCAGTGGTTTCTAATTGTTGATTACAATTAGGACATACCCATCGCAAATTTTTAATTCTGCTATCAGTATTATTTCCACTAATATGGTCTAAAATAAGAGTTAATGGTTTACCATTTCATTCTGGTAATTGACCACAAATACTACATTTATATTCAGAATATTTTCCTGCTATGTAGTATTTTTTTACCGTTTTTTGATCAGCGGTTGAGTTAATACATAAAGTATTTTCAATATTGCGTTCTATTGGAGTAGAATATGTAAAATGGTCATAATGAATATCTAATTTAAGTAATCTTGCTTTAACGGCTTTCATACTATCACCAGAAATGGTTTTATATCCCATTTTACGCATTGCCTCTTTCATAGAACTAGAAGTACTCACACATTTTTTAATCGTTTCTATTGGCAATGTATCTATTAGGGCTTTTGGCATAATCATTCCTCCTAATATAATTCAAAATAATTATACCAAAATTATTTTACATTGTCCAATAAAGATTGTGAGTTTTTTAATAATTGGTTCCGGGGGTGGGATTTGAACCCACGGCATCTACCTTATGAGGGTAGCAAGGTAACCGCTCCTTCACCCCGGGATATCTATGAACTATTAGTTAGCATCACGCCATTAAGCCACCGAACCACGACAAGGTTGTTCATTCTCAGCGGAAAATGGGGCAAGGGGAGGTAAAAGACCCAAGCCCCGCTCTCAAATTATGAGAGGTGTAAAGAGAGCTTGGCGCAAAAGCACCAAAGATTATGATACGGACAGTCCAGAACACTGGAATAGAAACCTCGCACGATTTCCCCAATTCGCAATTCAATGAGTGGTCACTTGCCCGTAGGCTCGCAGACTAATTTCTGGACCGGACTTTCACCATCTTGCCACTTATATATCTCGTCCGAAACGTAGATTTCCTCACCTCGCACTATGCTTCTTTATTTAAGGACGCTTCACTTATGCGAGAATTTCAAGCAGAGGTACGCCGATAAATTAACTATTCCTAATTAACTTATCGCCATATCTCTACGGCGGATTGGAGGAAGAGTTGCGGGTGTCATCCGGCCTCTTGCTACGGGTCTTCGTTATGGACAGGTATCTCATCGCCGTAGAGCTTTTTATGATGAGAATTCATGCTGCGTACACCTTATGTCCGCCAACCCCAATCTTTTTACCCCGTAGGGCATATAAGGTCAGAAAGGTAAGGGGCGTATATCCGTCAGCTCTCGCCTTTTAATCAAATTCGGACACAAACCTTTCTTTTTCACCTTACATATATATTATAGCATATTTTTTAAGATTTGTCAATAGACAGATCTTTTTGCAAGGTTGGTTTTTATTTTCCGTTTCTTTCCTCACCTTACATAATAATTATACCATAATTTTTAAATTTTGTCAATATATAGATCTGTTTGTATTTAATCTAAATTTTCCTCAACAGACATTAACATATCATGCCCAAGCACAACAAGTTCTCCAAATGCAACCCAATCAATATCAGGATTGCACATTCTATCACCAACTTCGTGCAATTCAAAACAATTTTCTTTTTTATTCAGATCAAAAGAAGCGATAGTCCAACGATGACTAAAGTCATCTGCCCATAAATAAATCTCAAGACCGTCTTCAATTCCGCAAAGTTCAGTTTCTAACTTTGTCTTTCCATTTTCATCGGTGTAGATATTCGTAAGTTTGGAGATATACCCAAGCCCAAGTCTACCGATTTCTTTTATCATATACTCTTTACTCATCATAATCTCCTTTCTTTACTTGTCTACGAAACTGTTTTCTGTTTCTAACTTTCCAATAGCGCCATGCTTTTGGTTGATTTTGAACCCAGCATGCGTATTTTCTATCAAACTTGTCTTCAAAAGTTGCTTTTTTATGGATATTTCCTTTGCGCATAAGCGACACCTCCTTATATTAGAAGGCAGTCACCGTCATTTCTTTGTTGACAAAGTATCTGCCGGGTTCCATTTTATCATTGAAATAAAATTTGATTGATTTTCTATCATCACCCCAGCCAGATTCTGCTATAACAACACAAGGTGTAACCCTCTTTTTAAAATCTTCTTTTGAAAAAGGAGAATTGATATAAAAACTTTCTGCTGTCAAGATTTCAAGATCAATATCAACATAAAGATCAGCTATATCAGAAACATAATCATCATATACGGTACCGGCATTATGTTCATATGGGGCATCGTCCCAATCATCGCCGTGATAATCATTACAATCATCTTCACCGAGATAGAAATGAACCGCATTGCCATAAACCGCAAAATCAATTATCTTCATTTACCTCTCCTCCTTCTTTCATCTTACAATATAATTATATCATAGTTTTCAATTTTTGTCAAGAGAAAAGCCATTTTTCAATGGCTTAGTATTTTAATACATCACACTCTTCCGCGATTGCAATAATTCTTTCTTCAATATATTTATTGCCGAGGAATTTCAGATCCTTACAAATGCCGTCTCTATAGCTCGTTCTACCCCATCCAGTGTCCAACATATCATAGATCTGATCTTTAGCATAAGCAATGGCTTCTTCCTCTGTAAAACGGGGATATTCTTCTTCGCCATTGTCGCTCATTCCATTTGCGTACATGCCGAAGATACAGTTTAGGTTATTTTCAAGCTGTCTTTGTCTTTTATTTAATGGCATACTTAATCCCCCATTCCGATGAATTCTTCGTGTCCATCTTCATATACATACCAATCCCCATAAGCTCCTGCAATAATATCAACGCATTTTCCATGAGGATTGCAAACTGGTTCTCCAAATGCCTCATCAACTTCTTTTTCGCTTAATTCGCCATTCCAATACTTTATTAACAGATCCATAATTTCTTCATTCATCATAACTTTACCTCTTTCCTTATCTTACATTTATATTATAGCATAAAAAAAGTAAAAAGTCAATAGGCGACCGATTATTTGCCGTCTTTTTTTAATTTTAGCAAAACCTTTTTAATTTCTTCATAATCCCCATTCTCAATCGGATCAAACGAGTTTGTAAAATTCTTATAAATATCTTTCAGTATATCATCTACTGTTGGGTTTATTCCCAAATCATTAACGAAATGATTATAAGAACTTATAATAAAATCCATATTATCAACCATAAAATTTAAACCTCTATAACCTCACAATTTACCATATGAGAAACTGCGGTACAGGCATCCATTGCCACAATACCTTCGTCTTTAAACGGAATATAAACAGCATCTCCACCAACTTCATCGGTGCAAATATAATGGATATGGGCATGACCATAACCTACATGCCAGTGTCCACACCATATGGTTTTTCCCGGCTCTTTATTATCATAACGCCACTCTTTCATGCCATTAAGCCAAGTTGCTTCTTTCCATTCACTAATGGTGGCATTCCGCCAATCAGTATTGTATGGAAATCTCGGGATCCACCCATGAACGAAAATATTGTCGCCAACCTCATGATAAAAATGACAAGAGTTAATGTATTTGCGCCATTGCCTATTTACTCGCATAAGCTCAATAGCCTCTTCTTCAAAATTGGCATTAGTTAATTGAAACATTGTATCACAAGTTCCATTCCCTTGATCATGGTATTCGCAAAAACCGCGCCCAAGCATTTCTTCCATTAAAAGTTCGTGATTGCCAAGAACAAGTAACTTATTTTCATTTGGAATTTCATTAACAAAATCCAATACTTCCCATGCCTGTTTACCACGATCAAACATATCTCCAAGTGAAACAAAAACATGATTTGAATTATTCATATCATAACCTTTTTTATTGAGGGCTTCTATCATTTCATCATAGAAACCGTGAACATCTGCTACGATAAAATATTTTTTCATGTTTTTCTCCTACTATATATATTATACCATAAAACTAAAAAATTGTCAATAGACAATCTTTTAGTTATCAATAACATCTTCTACAAGCACATACTCAAATGCTAGTCTTGCAATTATTTTAATATTCGGAAGTGCCTGTGCATAGCAATCCCATTTTTGAAATTTACTGATATCGGTTTCAAATGCATCTCCAACAGAAATTTCATATTCACAGCGACTCCACTCCTGCCACATCAGATCTTTACGAATTGCATTAACATATTCCTCATAATCTTTAATCTTACCATCACGATATTTACGAGCATCGTTTAATGCCGACTCTTCAAAGAGCCAATTACTAAAAATATTGAAATTAACTACTTTCTTTTTATTGAAGTCATAATTTAATACATAGAACTCTAACTTTGCCATATTTCTCTCTCCTTTACCTTACAATTATATTATATCATAAAAGTAAAATTTTGTCAAGATGGGCGCAAAAAAGCAAATGCTATTTTATGATAATGAGATTAAGATATTCTTCTATATCGGAATTAGTTACGGGTGTGATTTCTATATCTCCCAATCTTTCATCAATGCCGGTTTGATATAGATTACTCAAGTATAAACTGTCTCTGATCAAATCCTTTAAATCTTCCAAATTAATTTTGACCACTTCTGGCATATAACTTCAATTCCTCTAATGTATACTTTTGCAACGGGCGCATATTTTTATATTTTTCACTATCATAAGAAAAACTTGGCAAGAGTAAGTTTGGATTACCGTCATTAAATACTATTACAATGCGGTAGTCAGATTTTTCTTTTTGTTCTACTGGTATTTTTTCTACATAATCAACAATATCCATATACGGATAAAGCAGATCGCTTAAATAATCTTTTTCTGCGTTATTAAGTATTTCTCTATCATAGCTTATGATTTTTTTAGAAACAAGATTAGTTATTTCAAAAGGTATAATTTTTTGAATTTCTATACCAATTGTATACCCGGTTGCAATATTTATATAATCTTTTTGTACGGGGAACCATCTATAAACACTTTTATTTATGGCTACTTCACTCGGTTGAGTTTCATCATAAACCATTTTTAATAAATCTAAAAAAGTTATATCAGCTAACATTATTTCTCCTTTACTTGACAACGAATTAGCACATTTCGTTTTTCACCTTTATAAACATCGTGAGCTTTAATTGTGCCGGTTATTTTATAAGTTTGACCTTCTATAAGATTTCGGGTATTGGTGATCCATATGAAGATATTATCGTTTTCGTCTTCCATAATATGCATATTCGTATTGCCATATCGTGTATTAAGTTCTACAACTTTCTTTATAATCAAATTACAAGTAATTTTTTGTCCTACTTCGCCCACGTATTGAGACGGTGATTGGCCATATCGGATACTTGAAATAATTTCAACTATCTCTTGGTCCGGTCGCAAGTACTTGTTATTTAGAGAAACCTTTTCCCATTTAAGAATATGGGTTGTAATTCCTTCTGGGATCGGGCTAATCGGCTCACCCCCAGCCACATACCATCCAAATAATTTGTGATAACGAGCGCCAATTGAATTTAGCCAATCTTTTACCGATGATGTATTTCCATCTATCAAGGTGATTTTATTTTCAATGAATCCAAGTTGTTCTTTGATCGGCACGAGATTTGAAGGATACATTTTTTCGTATTCAGCATCGCTATAAAGACGGACTTCGGTAATCTGTCCGTTGATATTTATCTTTTGATACCAATGATGGTGAGCCTCGTAGGGTTCGCCCACGGTTTCGTATTTCTCATAGTTTTTTGCTACTTTCATAATTATCCTCTTTAAAAATTCCTGATGGTCAGTGGTTTCTGGCCCGTCGGTGTGCTCGGCTGACCGCGCGGCGACCAGCTTTATTGATTTTCCCAAGCGTCGCAAGAATGAGAAATCTCGCGTAAACACCCAAATTCGTCGTTCCAGCAACTGCACCCCTTTTTACACGTGATCTCGATACGAGACGGGTTTTTTACGGGCATTGACGCCATCATATTACCCCGCTTGACGGACTGTTGGATGACCTTAGGGACGGGAGATGGATCCGACTCAAAGGAACAAATTGATGCGTGACGGCAAGTGGTGCAATAGCCCAATTTATGCCCACACTCATCGCAATAAATTCTGCCGTTTTCATATATCCCGCCTGATAAGATCGGTTTACCGCAAAAATCGCAATCAATCTCTTGCGTTGTGTAATATGGGCATCGACATTTTTTATCTACTGGCTTATTTAATAATTTACATTTTCCATCACTACCAAAAGCGCAACTTAACATACGGTTTTCTCCTTATACAATATTATTTTACCATAATTTTTAGAAAATTTCAAGAGATGGACACCCGAAAGAGATCTTGACAAAATTCTAAAATTATGATATAATATATATGTAAGATGAAAGAGGTAAGAGATATGAGCGAGAAATATTATCGGATCACATTTGAAGGAAGAGGGTTCTTCTCTGCTATTCATGACCTTCTTGATTATCTGGGTGATGCTGCTTATGATGATTTTGATGAGGTGGCTTATGGAGATATTGAGAATGCTCTTGTTGATCTGGAGTATGACCTGTATTGTCCGAACTTGAAAAGAATGGACGCCATCTTTGCTTACACCGCAAAGGGGTATGAGAGATTTCGTTCTTATCTTGAAAGATTAAGTTCAACTCTTACTCACTACGGATTTGAGAAATTGAAAATGACAGAATTAGAAACAGACGAAATTGTTTATGAAGATAACGATCAAATTGCTTTTATACCGAAAGAAGGGGAATGGGAAATATGTTAGTTGATTATTGCTTTGAATTGGCTTGTAATGGATATGTGTTTGTTGAAGATGAAGAAGGTAAAGACCTGAGACAGATTAGGGCTTACTTGGAATCACAGACTGATGATGAAGTAATTGATTATCTCGGTGTGTTTTCTGTTGAAGAAGCAGAAGCATATGGATATGATACGTTTTAAGGAGAGGTAGAATGACCTTTAAAGAATTTAACAGCTGGTGCAATGAGAGAGCTGGTGATGGTCATTGGGGTATGAATACAGCACTTACTTGTGCAGCAATTATTAGAGAAGTAAATAAAATACCGTTTTGGAAAAGAAAAAAAATTTGGAATGAAGAATATCATGAAATCGCCGAAGAGATAGTAAAGGTGACTAATGAAAAGATAAAACAGATTATAGGAGATACAGAATGCAAATAGTAATTGATATAACAGAGCAAGATTATGAATTAGCATGTAAATATCCAGATGCTTTAATCTCTGTTTATGCTCATGCAATTAAAAAAGGAACAGTACTTCCAAAAGGGCATGGGGATTTGATTGACGCATGTGAAGAAATGCGTCTGATGCAATCATATAATTATGATACTTACGAAGACTATTTAAGAACATTTGATATGCTTGATAATGCTCCAACGGTCATAGAAGCAGATAAGGGAGAAACAGAATGAGTTGGAGAGATAAAGAACCAACTAAAAAGCAATTAGAAGAAATCGCTTATATTCAAGAGTTCTCGGCTTACAATCCGCCATTATTTACAGGTAAGACAAGAGGAGAAGCAAGCGATTATATTGATAAGTATGGCAAATTTGCTCATGAAGACGTAAATGGAAAAACGTTTGGGTATTAGGGAGAGACAGAATGACAGGTTCAGAATTAATTTGGATTATTAAGCATAATCATTTAGAGGATTATGATTTCGTTGTAAGTCATGATACGGGAGAAAGTGCTTATTCAATTCAAGAATTTGAAATTATAGAAGATAGTAAGGAAGTTGAACTTTATTAGTAGGAACAGGAAACCACTGCAAAGTGGTTTTTCTATTGACAAAATTTCAAAAATGTGATATAATATAAATGTAAAGTAAGAGAGGTAAAGATATGAGAAAGTATAGAGGTAGAAAATTGTCAGCGCTCGCGCAAGAATTCATCGGAAATGAATGTCCTGTTGCTTATGGTCCAATGTGGGCTTTCTGGTTTGGCGATGATGTTATAACTTGGGGTGGTGATGAGTCTAGAATTTTGAACGAGGCTTGGAAGAGATATTTGAAGGCTGAGTTTGATTTTGATCTGACGAATGAAAATGTTTTCACTTTATCCTTGCTCCACGAATTAGGTCATTATTACACTTGGGATCAGTTTGATGAAGATGAATGGGATGCTGACAGAGCCCATGAAGAAGTTATTAACAAGACGATGACTGTTGAAAACTTTTTCGACAATCAGTTTGAATATTTTAATATGCCAACGGAACGCGCTGCGACTGAATGGGCTATTAGTTGCTATAATGCAAATAAGGTTGCGATTAGACATTGGAACAGAAGATTTATGTGTGCTATTAGACACTTTGAAAAGACTACCGGTAAAGTTGTGTTTGAGAGGTTTTAATAATGGGATATGTAAGTGATTTTAGAGATAGTTTTATTGTCAATGAATTGACGGTTCGTGAACTTGTTTCTTTCATATTGGATAGTTATTGTGACAATGATATGTTTGAGGTTATGCTTTGTTGCAATGGTAAAATTGATGTTGATATATATGAGAATAGAATTCGTTGCCATAATCATGAAGGCAATTTACAAAACGCAATTATGTTTTCGGTTTTGAAAAAAAGAGATAGTCTGTGTGATGGTTGGAGAGTTAATTTCCGTGATCCGGAACAGTATTGCGTGTATTCTCATTATAGGGGGTTTTATAGAATGAAATATAATGAGGGTAAGTGGGAAATTAGTGAATTTATTGATGCAGTAAAAGATGGAATGAGTTTTGAGGAAGCCTATGAAAAAGCCAAGAAATGGATTGAGATGTACGGATAAGGTGGTTTTCATAGATAATTTTTGATATAATTTTAAAGATGAGAAAAGGGTATAGACAAGTTGTTGCTGATAAACAAATAACTTCTTCTAAATCTTTTAATGATTTTCTTTATGGATGGCTTGTGTTGAGGGCTAAGGAAGAGAATGATGAAAGGGTTATATGGAAGAAGGATTTTGTCTATTCTCAATTTGAAGAAGAACTTAATATGACGAGGAAGACAATAGCCAAATACTTTAATTGGTTGGTTGATAAAGGATTGGTTATTGATGTCGGAGATAAATGGGTTATTAGAGATCTTGGTGAAAAAGGATTCTGGATTGAAGATAATGTACTTGAAAGATTGATAAGTTTAAAGAAAAGATATGTGATCAGTGTATATGCATATTTGGTTAGAGGATATTGGATTAGTAATAAGAAAAGGTTTGTGGTACTGTTAAGGAATGCTAAAGAGTTTGTTGGGATTGGAGTTAATAGCGATAGTAATAATTATTTGGTAACTGATTGTTTTGAAGAATTTAGGGAGATGGGGTTGATGAATTGTCAGTTATGGTTTGATCGAGAGAGTGGAAAAAGATTCTATTGTGTTGATGGGGTAGGTAGAAATAACTATTTTTAGTATATGGGGACACCTCCATATTTTACGCATACCTCCAAAATTTACCCAATAAGATAAGCGAGGACACCTCCATAAATTACCCAATTTAGGGGGTACACCTCCAAAATTTACCCGACACACCTCCATATTTTACCCAATTTCTTGGTAAAAAGATCGGCGATTGGGTAAAAAATAGGGGATAATATGATAGTATTTTTCTTTCGCTACGCTCAAGAAAAATACTAAGAAATTTCTCTCTCGACTTCGTCGAGAGAGAAATTTCTAGGAGCTTCATTCATGAGGTATATTTTGATGGGGGAAGGGGCACCTCCAAATTTTACCCAATGGAGAGGGTATTGACTTTTTGTTTAATATATGATATAATATATATAGAAGAATAGGGAAAGGGGAGAGAGGCATGGAAAAATATGATATGACTATAATAGTTAATCCGCGCAGATATTCTCGCTTCTGGGATAGAATAGAAAAGATGAGCTGTTTTAGTGATGAAGGCAGTAAAAAGATAGTTTGTTATTGTGTTAGTAGAGCCTGTGGAGTTGAGACAGATAATAAAGGTGCTTTTAATAAGAATGATGATGTAGGTTATGTTAATGTAGAATTTTATTATATAGTGAAGGATAGCACAGAAGAAGAACTTTATGAATCACTTGATATAGAACAGAAAAAGAATTATTGTAAGGTATGTTTGGAGAATAATCGAGGTCTCTATTGGAGTGAGTATGGAACTGCTTATTTGATAGGGGGAGAAGAGTTATGATTTGGATAATGGGGTTATTTCTGTTGCTGTTGGTTTATGTTGGAATGAAAAATGGTAATAGGTGGGGGTAAGGTATGGAATATAATATGATACATCCTCGTATAAGTAAGAGTGAATTGTTTGGGGTAAAGAATTATTTTAAAGAAAGATATAAAGATTGGAATGATGTTCATATTGTTGCAGTTGGAATACAAAAGATAAATGGGGTTGAAAGCGATGGTAAATGTATTTGGAATGGCAATGATTATGAAGAGTATTTGACGGTGTATTATCTTTATAATTATGTGAATAGACCTGAACAGAAGTTTATTGAAGATATGAAAGAATTGGGGGCGTTTAATAAGTATTTAAGTTATTGGATTAGTACTTATTGTCCCGGTGATGGATATAAGTGGTTTTTGTTTGATGATGGGAAAGAGGTTGAGGTAGAGTATGGAGAATTATAAGCATCTTGATATGGTTGAGGCAGGTAGGTTGCTGAATGTGCGGGAGAGTCTTAAAAAGGAACTTAAACGATATCTTGATCGGGAAGATTCTATGATTTTTTGCGCATATGGAATATTGAGAGAAGATATTTTTGAATCGGATGGAAAATGCGTTTGGAATAGCTCGAATAGGGATCGTATCGTAGATGTGTGGTTATTGTACTGTTGGAAAAAACAAAGCGCACCGGAGTTAGCGTTTATTGAAGATTTGAAGAAGTGTGATATGATGAATAAATATTTTAGCATGTATTTAGAAACAGGGTTTCCAAATACATATTTGTCATATGATTGGTATTATTCTACTGGAGAGAAGATTGATTTGGTAAGTTATTAGGAGGCGATATGGTATTATTCGGTGTGGTAATTGGCACAGGAGCGTTGTTAGGAATCTTGGTTGCTATTGGATTATTGATGTATGTAATATACGTCCAGACGGAAAAATAAAATTAGTGGAAATTGGGTAAATGGTGTTGTGGGGGTGCCCCGACCGGCGACCCGAGTCGCATTAAATTTCCCCTGACCGCCACCCATATGAGCATAAAAAAAACTCCCTTGCGGGAGTTTTTCTTTTTACCAATTAAAAGTATACTTAAATGCATCAAGCAGATCATGCATAGCCTTGTCAAAGTCCTCCTTGGAGAGCTCTGCCTTGGTGATCGTTTCAGTACCGCCCGGGATCTCCTTGGTTTCGGTCTTGACATTCTTTGCGTGCTTTAAGATCTCGTCATTAGCCTTGCCAAAATCCTCGACCGCACTGTAAACGCTCTTTGCGATCTGATCAGCGCTCATCGTCTTGAAGAAATCCGGCTCAAACCAGTCGGTAAACAGATCGCTGAGGGTGTTGACTCGCGCATCCACGAGCGCCTTCTTTTCATCTTCTGTCTTCTTCTGGGCGAGGTACTTGTCCTTTGCTGAATTGATATTATCAGCCAATTCTTTAGCCATCTGGTCGTATGCGTCTACGCCATGCTTGTTGATGTAATCATACAGATCTTTTTGTGTTAACACTTTATATCATCTCCTTCATTCTATAATTATATTATACCATATTTTTTTATCAATGTCAAAAAATGCGTTTTAAAGGCCTTTTACTAAGGTTTTTTTACAAAAGCCATATGTTTTATCGTAAAACGTTAAAAATGGGGTCAAAACAGGCTAAAAATGGGCAAATTGGGGCATGATTTGGGGGGTATGAGGTGTGTTTTTTGCGGTTTTTCGCTTAAATAGCGTCCTTTTACCCAGATTTACGCATTTTTCTCCCAAAAATGGGGTGAAATTGGGTGAATATCGGGAAAATTGGGTGAAAAACTCGCATATGCCCGGCTGATTTCAAAATTTGGGGGCGGTGTACCCGATCGGGGCAAAGGCTCTTCTGACCGAAATCGAAGGCCAGATCGGTTTAAGTAACGTTCAAGGAAACGAAATGAAAACTCGTCTGAAAACCTAATGAAAAAAGCCCCTTGCGGGGCTTTGGAGTATTAGGCTACAGAGAAATAAGCCTTTCTCTTGACAACCTCTCTCACGATGGAGTTGTCTTCCTTCAGCTGAGTCAGAAGAGCAGAGACCTTGTTGACAGACAGATCCAGAGCAGTACCGATCTCAGTAGCAGTCATCGGATGATCAGAGTCGCGCAGGACACCGAGGATCTGATCCTTGATACCTTCGTTAGCGATCTGAGTCTTCGTAGCTTTCTTAGAAGCGGAAGCGTTCTTCTTATTCAGAAGTTCGATCTCATGGTTGCAGAATGCAACGATTTCAGCATCTTCAGCGTTGATAGTAGCGATCTTAGTGAACATTTCTTTCTTAGTCATAGTTATTTTACCTTTTACCTTTCCTTCGCCATTCGGCGTATATATGTGAGCGGGTCTTACCTCCCCGTTATCACCTTTTCTTTCCTTACCTTACATATATATTATACCACATTTTTAATTTTTTGTCAAGAGGCGATCTCTTTCGCGTGGCCAGTAGGTTTCGGTACCGAAATGGTTTCTATTTCCTTCCCTTACCTTACATATATATTATACCACATTTTTTTTAAATTGTCAATGACCGATTTTTTTTTGCGGATCGCAAGTCTGGGTGGAGAGATCCTCGTCCTAATGACCGGGGGTCCGGGAGCGTCATACTTCGGTCCACTCACTCTTCGCTATCCCCTTCCCTTACCTTACATATATATTATAACATACTTTTAAAAAAATGTCAATAGGCGATCGAACGCGCTGGACACTATGAGGTTTAGAGATAATAAAAAAAAAAAAAAAAAAAAAAAGACCCCCTTTTATTATAACATAAATTTTAAATTTTGTCAATACCAGATCGGCTGAGCGGGCCCGGGGTTGTGATACTATCCCTCCCCTCCCTCCCTCAATTTTATTATATCACATTTTTTAATATTTGTCAAGGGCCGATCGGATATGCGGGGTTATTTGGAGCATGTCGCAAATTTTGCGACCACCACCCAGCGACCACGCCAAAAGCGCGCTCTGTCGCGAGTGCGTGGAATACCCTTAAATTTTTCTTTCCCTCCTTTCTAATTATATTATATCATACTTCGCTATGTTTTGTCAAGTCCCGATCGGTCGCACTGGCTGTGGAGATCGGCGCATAAAGAAAACCCGACCGGGCAAGCGCGCTGATAATTGGATCTACTTTTGGGAAATTTACCCGATCGGGAGAGGCCCGCACTTTCCACGGAAAAAATCGCATATGGTGTACCCGATCGGAAAACCGGCCATGGCGCCCCAGCGCGGCCGGCTCAGGCACACGGACCCGGGTGTGCCAAAATATTTCCCGAATCCACGGAGCTGGGCGTGCCAAAAATATTTCCCAGCACACGGTTTCAGGCGTGCCGAGTACCCCCACAAAAAAACGCTCCGAGCGGAGCGCTTTTGTTAGCCTAGGCTACCGTGAAGTAAGCCTTACGCTTGACCACTTCACGAGTGACCGAGTTATCCTCTTTCAACTGCGTGAGGAGTGCGGAGGTCTTGTTGACCGAGAGACCGAGGAGTTCACCGATGGCGGTAGCGGTCAGCGGTTCAGGCTGAGTGCGGAGCAGGTCAAGAATGCGGTCCTTGAGGGCCTCGTTTTCTACCTGCGTTTTAGTGGCCTTTTTAGGTGCCTTGTTCTTGCGGTCGAGTAACTCGACTTCGTGGTCGATGAAAGCGACAAGGTCAGCGCGAGCGCCTGCGAGGGCGAGGGTACGGAGTTCAGCATAGTTTTCACGTTTAGTCATTCAGTTCACCTTTGGGAGCAATGCTCCCCCTTTCTCTTTACACTTATATTATAGCAGGTGGGGTGTACAATTTTTACGCCAGTGGCCAGTACCCTCATCGGTATCAGCCGATCAAGGCGTCGGGTTACATCCCCCTCCCTACACTTATAGTATAGCACATCTAAAACCCTATGCACATGAAAATGCTTTCAGTAAGCGCTTACATTTCATTTTCATATTGCCTAGGAAATATTGCCCTATTTCCCAAGTATTGCCCGGGAAATTTGGGAAATAAAATTTCCGCACTTTTTTTGCAAAAACACTTGACAAAAATGCGCGAGGCATGGTATAATAAAATTTCGGCGCGCGGTGGCCCGTTCGCGCGCCGGCCAATCCACTGGTACAGGTGTGCCATTTTTTATTTCCCAACACACGGGTACAGGTGTGCCAAAAAGTGGGTACAAAAAAAAGTACCCTTTCGGGTACTGATTAGGCGATTGTGAAATAAGCCTTTCTTTTCACAACCTCACGGGTAACTGAATTATCTTCTTTCAGTTGGGTCAGTAAGGCACTTGCCTTATTCACACTTACACCGATGCTTTCGGCGATAGCCGTTGCGGTCATAGGAGAGCCGTTTTCAGCCAGCGTGGCGAGGATTTTATCCTTGATGGACTCATTCTCAATCTGAGTCTTTGTAGCCTTTTTAGGGGCTTTATTTTTCTTATCAAGGAGTTCTACCTCGTGGGCAACGAAAGCCACGATTTCGGGGTCATTAGCGCAAACGGAAGCAATACGGGCAAACATTTCTCTTTTAGTCATTTTCTTACCTCTTTCTTTCTACATTATTATTATAACAGATGGGATGTGCATTTTTTTGTACAGGGGTTGACTTTCGGCGCTTTGAGGACTTTTTAAGCGTCTACTCGTCAGTTTAAGGGGCTTGCGGTTAGAGCCTCAATCATTTCCGCCCTCCCCCTGACAACTATAGTATATCATATTTAGAGCGTTGTGCACATGAAAGTGTTTTCAGAAAGCGCTTACATTACTTTCAATTATTTCCCCGGAAATACTTAGGAAATAATGCTATTATTACCCGGGAAATACGGGAAAATAAAAAAGTGCATATTTTTTCAAAAAAGTCTTGACAAAATTTCGCGAACGTGGTATAATTAAAAATACCGCGCGTGGCGAGCACAGGTGCGCCCGGCCACGCGCGGGCCGGTACCCACGAGGGCACCCGTGGGTGGGTACCAGTGCCCATTTGGGTACCCGTCCAAAAGAAAAGGGTACCGATGCCTAGTGATCGGTACCCTTTGGGTACCCGCCCCTATTCCTTGGGTACCCGTGGGGCAGAAAGAGTGATTTTATAAGCGGTGCCGTTGTAGTTGAAACTGATTTCACGCTCGGCGTTTGTGATTTCGTAGTTCTCAACGCCTTTATCGTACAGGGCATTCGCAAGAGCCACAATCAAGTCTTTTTTGTCGGGGTTCTCTTTTCTAGTCCTCTTGACTTTTTCTTTTTTAACTTCTCTATCAGCCATTCTTGCCTTTCTAACAATTTTTTTCTGTTCGGGGGTTAACTCTACTTCCCAATCACATTTTCCGCCATTGTCTATGGTTTCATCATCTATCACCATTTGGGTGGCTTCGGCTTTTGAAACCTTTAACAGTTTCATATATTTGGCTACTTTTTCATCTCTTGTCATTCTTGGCATTTTTCTTTACCTCTCTTTCTACCTTTATTATACTCTTGGGGGTTGAGGTTGTCAACCCCCTTTTTGATTTTTTTTAAGCCTTTGAGAAATAGGCTTTTCTCTTGATAACCTCACGGATAACAGAGTTATCTTCCTTTAACTGACTTAACAGAGCGGAAGCCTTGTTAACGGAGATACCAACAGCAGTGCCGATTTCAGTAGCCGTCATAGGCTTATCAAGTACCTTTAAGATTTCATCTTTTAAGGCTTCGTTTTCAATCTGTGCCTTTGTCGGCTTGGTGCTCTTGTAAGAGTTTTTCTTTACAAGTAATTCAATTTCGTGATTGCAGAAATCTACGATTTCAGCATCAGAAGCACAAACGGAAGCGATACGGGAGAACATTTCTTTCTTAGTCATTTTTTTACCTTTTTTAACCTTTCTTTACACTTTTATTTTACAACTTTTGGCTTAAGTTGTCAACCCCTTTTTTAACTTTTTTTGTAAGATTTTTTTCTATCTCTTTTTCTTACCTTACATATTTATTATAACATTTTTTGCTCGCTTTGTCAATAGTTTTTTGTTTTTTCTTCGGCTGAAGAAGATTTTTAATCTTCTTCAGCGTCTTCGATGATATCGATATCATCGAAACTGTGCGACCATTCCCACAGATCGAGAGCGGTCAATCCAGTATCCTCATCGAGGATAATGTTAGCCATGCGGTTGATTTCGGTTCTTGTAATTCTTGTCATTTGGCTTACCTCTCTTTACACTATTATAATATCACATCATTAGTATTCTGTCAAGCACTTTTTGTGCTTTTTTTTGCGGTTGTAGGCTTTTTTATTTTTTTGGTAGCCCGCCCCATTATACCGCCAAGTTTCGGGAATCCAAGTATCGCGAGTTGATTTCTGTTTCTTCATAGGTCTTACCTCTCTTTACATTATTATAATATCATACCTCTATTTTATTGTCAATACTTTTTTGAATGAAAATGATGAAAATTTAATGAAAAATTTTTCACGATCTTTCGGGAAAAATTAAAAAATTTTTAAAAAAAGCACAAAAAACTCTTGACTTTTCGGTGGCTGATGTGGTATAATTTTTCGGGCACTGGTGCCCGTAGTCGGCAAAAACTTTTTTTATTTTTTTATCAAAAAACTATTGACCAATAGCCCCAAATGTGATATTATTTAAGTGTAGAAAAGAGGTGAAAAAATGCTCTCAAGAAAAGACTTAAAAGAGGATACAAACGAACGAACGCTGAATGGATTCGTGATTGACGAAGAAGCCAAAAAGACAATGAAGGCTTTAAACCTAAAAATGTTTCGCTCCTCTAAAAATAGAAACGAGGATAGAAAGAAGGCAATCGCGAAATACCAAAAAAAAGTTGATTTGCGGAAATACGCAATTCATCACCGATTCGATGGTCTTGTCGGATTAGTGCCAATAGAATTGCACAAGTCAATTCCGCACAACGGGTACTTCTATCGCTTAACGTATGCGTTTGAATGAGTACCAGTACCCCGCTGGGTACCGGAGATTCGGTACCAGTACCCTTTTGGGTACCGGTACCCGAGTACCAGTACCCAAGTACCCGGTACAAAAAATGCGACAGGTACCCTCTATTTAAAAATCGCGTCGTGCGGGCCCAGCACGACGCGCCCGGGTCTTTGAGTACCAGTATCTCCAAATAAAAAAGGGGTACTGGTATCCAGTACCCCAGTACCCTTTAGGCTTTGGAGAAGTAAGCCTTCCTCTTTACCACCTCACGGATAACGGAATTGTCTTCCTTTAACTGGGTGAGAAGAGCCGAAGCCTTATTCACGGAGATGCCGATCTTTTCACCAATCTGTGAAGCAGTCATCGGTTCAACCAGTACCTCAAGAATCTTGTCTTTAAGGGTTTCGTTTTCAACCTGAGCCTTAGTCGGTTTGCTTGACTTGTAAGTGTTCTTCTTGATTACAAGTGCCAGTTCGTTTTCAAGGTAAGCCTTGAAATCGGCATTAGCAGTGATGTGTTCATCGTTAAGCATAGCAGTGATAGTTTCTCTTTTTGTCATAGTTTTTTTACCTCTTTCTTTCTATCTTTATATTACTACTTTTTGAGATTTTTGTCAATAGTTTTTTAGATTTTTCTTTTTAAGATTTTCATATTCTTCAAGAGTCAGATTTTTTATTGATAAATTTTCCAATCCGTCAAAATAACAATCCAACAGATAGTCAAGTGCTTTTTCGTGTGATTTGAAGCGACCGATAATTCTATTTTTATGGTATACAAGATATATCATTTTACTTACCTCTCTTTACACTTTTATTATATCACTTTTATATTTTTTGTCAATTAGATTTTGATAATTTTATCAAAATTTTCATCGTTGGTATTTCTTGCGTAATTCTTGATTAAGGTTACCAGTACCCTTGCAACGATAGACGGAAGAAAGCAACAGACCACCTCACACACTAGGATTACTACTTCTCTCTTGGTCATTTTCATTTCCGTTACCTCTCTTTCTTTTTACACCTTTATTATAGCACTTCTATAACCGAAGTCAAGCGTTTTTGGGAAAATTTTTTTGATCTGTCCGATTTTTTGTACAGGCGCAAAAAATTACGCGGGCTAGGTATTGACAAAAATTCGCGCCGGCACGAGTGGCACCGGCGCGCCGAGCAAGTGCCTCCTAAAAAAAGACTTGTTCAGCCCCACAGTTCAGCAGGGTTCAGCGCAAGTCCTCTGTAAGTGTTTCTAATCGGTTCGCTATCGTCTACCAAGATAGCCTTTGCCGAATTTTTGAGATTTTTATTATTTCCGTATGGGAGATAAATTCTTTTTGTGAGTGTTGGGAAGTACTTGTTCAGCCATTCGTCTTTGGCTTTTTCAACTTTCTTGCAATATTCCTTTTTAGCGTTTTTTGGAGTCATGGACAAGATTTTAATTTCGTACTTTTCTTTTGGGAAGACCTTGTACAGATTTTCTTCTGTTGTCATCGGTTTAGCATTTGCGAATGGTTCAACCTTTTCAGCGATTAAGTCTTCAAGCCAATTTTTTTGATTGTATAAGTCAGCGATTGTGCCGTCCATGTCTAAGTAAACTCTAATTTTTTTCATTTCTTACTACCTCTCTTTACACTATTATAATAACATTTTTAGTTTTGCTTGTCAATACTTTTGAGAAACTTTTTTTATTTTTTTTCTGTTTCTCAATGGCTTTTTTTAAGCCATTGAGAACAGATTTTTTCTCATTTTACGATGAGAAGCAAGACACCTGACCAAGATTTCGCTTTCAATCTTGGTATCTTCAAGACCCGTGTGGCTTTCCTTGAAGTCCTCTTTATTTGTAAGGTACTTGTACAAGTTTTCAGCCGTGGCGCTCTTTTGACCTTTTGCTGTGTAGTACTGATAAGTTTTGTACTTGCAAATGGTATCTCTTGCCATTTTCATCGTGTCCCAAATTTTAGTACCGAATGGGAAGAAATGAATTTTCTTTTCTGTTTCAAACAGATACTTGACAGTGGTAGCAAGTGCCGTGTAGTCAAAGTAAGCATTGTGAGCAGAAACGATAGAGCAATTGAACTTTTCAAGGTCAGCCTTTAAGATTTTTCTAATCTCCCAAAATGATTTTCTAATCCTTGAGCCGTTCCCCATATCTGTGAAGTACTGAGGGAGTTTGTCGGCATAGTAGGAAGAGAGCATTTTTTTGTACTCACCGAAGAAGATTTCATCAACAACGAATGACCTTTCAAGGTAGCAAGTACCTTGTTTGTCAATGATTCTGTAACCGATATCATAGACAAGCATGTTATGAGCATCTACTTTGTCAGACGGAACGATAGGGCAAGTTTCTGTATCAAGTACACAGTAGTAAGTTTTTCTGTTATCAATCTTTGTCATTTTAGTTACCTCTTTCTTATTACACCTTTATTATAGCATTGACCGATTCTTTTGTCAAGCATTTTTTTAAACTTTTTTAATTTTTTTTGACTTTTGGAAGTCTAACCCTTGGCGCTATCCGTCAAGTGTAATCTTTTTATAGTGGAGTGTCTCTACCACTTCTTACATTATCTATTATAGCACTTTCGCAGAGAATGTCAACACTTTTTAGGAAAATTTTTTTAAAATTTTTTCTGCTCATCAATGCACAGAAAAATTGCGATGAGTACCAGTACCCCAAAACTCGCGCGCCCACGTTCGTCGGCGCGCGGCCGAAAAAAATACCTTTTATTCGGCATTGCGAGCTTCACAGGCTCTAAGAGCGGCTTTGCGAGTGTCGAACCCAGCCATACCACCTTTGGCGTCTATACAATACCAAGTAACACGACCACTAGCAGAAGCAACGACTTTGCGCAGAGTGCAAGAACCAACAGACCAAGTATTTTCAGCAATTTTCTTCATTTTGTTTACCTCTCTTTACATTATTATAATAACATTTATCTGTTAGTTTGTCAATAACTTTTTATTATTTTTTTTATCTTTTTATTTGTGTTCGTATAGTGTCTGTACTATGTAGTTACCGATGAAGTACACTGTTACGTTGTCGTTGACTTGTAAGTTATCTGCTTCAACTTCATAGATTTCACCATTAATGTTTACTAAATAATAATCGTTGTACTCATCGTAGCCTTCGTAAGTCTGTGCTACTACGTAGCCATGCTTTGGCTGTGCGAAGAACATTAAGATTGTAAAAATGATTTTGTAGAATATTTTATTTACCTCTTTCTTTTACGTTATTATAATAACACAAAAGTGTTGTCTTGTCAACACCTTTGTTAGTACTTTGCATACTTGTTAAGTATGCAAACGTTACACAGTGCAACAGCACAGACAAGCAAGAGTACAGGAATGAAGGACAGTGAGAAGTCCTCTACCATGCACAAGAACGCTACTAGTAAGAACGTTACTACTTCTAATGTTGTCTGTATAGATTTCCTTAAATATCTTTTCTTCATAGTTTGTTACCTCTTTTCTTTACATCTTTATTGTATCACTATTACTATTGCTTGTCAACACCTATCGTACACTACCTACCCCTACCCCCTAGGGCAGGAGGGGCAGGGCAGGGGCACGGCGCCCCCTACCACTAGTACTATACTATCTATGTTGTATGTTATGTTTGTCTTTGTTGTTGTTATGTTGTTGTTGTCTTTGTCTCTTTGTCTGTGCGTGCGTGTACTAATCGTACACATGCACATGTCCCATTGACTGCACAGAGTGATCATCAAGTACCTCAAGGGTTCTCAGTGTGTATGCTCTACCACAGAAGAAACTTACTACTAATGCGATGATGATTGCTAACGTTACCAATACCTTTTTCATTTATTGTACCTCTTTTTACATTATTATAATAACACATCTACCCTGTGTTATCAACACCTTTTTAGGATTTTTTTACTATTTTTTTTCTTTGCATCGATGAGAAGCAAAATTCTGCAAGGGTACTGGTACACACAAATCGCTGCGTGGCAGCCCATCACGCAGCGATGAAACATACTTTAATGATTAAATGTTTCTAAAAAGATTTTGCAATTCTATTCAATTAATTAAAATAAACTTAATTCATTTTCTATCGACATTATTTATTCTTTTTCGAGGCCCCCTCCCCCATGCTGTTTGGGTCCTCCCTTGCGTCGATAGCTGCAACCTCATGTATGTATGGGGGCTGGGTTTTTGGGATAAAAATTTTTTTTAAACGCGTAAACGTTTTTGCCTGCTCCACACTGCCGCCCAAAGTATTTTCCACCCAGTAGTTCGTAAGCCCCCTCTACTTCGTAAGAGTAACGGTACCGGGGGTGATATTATTAGGAAAAATAAAAAAGGGGTCCCTAGACCCTTTTACTCGCCTCTATAGTATTAGCCAGTAGTTGACACCGTGTTAATAACCCCACGCCCCCGGGCACTGGAGTCACATGATCACTATCAATATCATTTATCACATCGCCACATAACTTTCCATTTTCATCAAAGTTTATCCCAACATCGATTACAATTGTTTTTGGATCAGTATCGCTAGCTCTAAACACCCCTCTCTTACCAACTGCGCAAACCACTAAATCAGCCCAGTTTAACAATGTATGTAAATAACTTCTATTTGTCTTACTATGGCAAATAGTTACTGTACAGTCTCTATCAAGCAAATACCGCGCCATCGGTTTCCCGACTATCTCGCTTCTACCAATCACCACCGCATTGGCGCCCTCGAAGTGAAAACCGCAGGCATCCAAATAATTAATGATTCCGCCCGGCGTACAGCACATATACGGACTATTGTCCTTAAACCCATCAACATCTTTCTCTACTGGGATAACTCTTATAATCCTTTGTATATCAATATGTTTTGGCAACGGTAACTGCACAATAATACCATCGGCTTTATCTTCCCAAATATCTTCCATTATCTCATCGGTTGTCACCGTTTCCTCATATTTCTTAATGGTCGCCACGATGCCAACCTCCGCGCAATCCCGCATCTTATTCCGCACATACCGATTACTTGCCTCATTATCTCCTACCTGATAAATACTCAATACCGGAATCTTATCCATCTTCTGGATTTGCGCCTTCATTTTCTCTTTTAAATTTTTTGTATATTCTTTTATATTCAATAATTCCATTATTCATCCTCTATTGGATGGTACTCTGAAGGAGTGACCATAACTCTTGTATAATCTTTCTCTTCTGGATTAAAATATCTCAACATATCTTCCCAGACTTGCGGATGTTCTGCTATCCAATTAAGTAATTCATTTCCATTTATAATTAAAGTCTTCATAATGACTTTCCTTTCTATTTAAAAGGGGTGGCGCCAAGGTTTAAGGTAAAGGTAAGATATGAAGCGACACCCCACAAGCAAACATTTTTAATTTTGTAAGACTTCTTTTCTTTATCTTACATATTTATTATAACATTTTTTTTAATTTTTGTCAAGCATATTCTCTTTTATCTTTGCCCAATATTTATCTTCCATTGTTACAATAATCAACATAATTCCCATAATAAGATTCAACAGCGGAACAATAGCACAGAAATAAGGTGCGCCATTTCCTAATGAATTTTCATTTTTTTCTAAATATTTATCAACAAAATCTGTGATAAAACTTGGGTTTTCTTGTACTTCCATTTTTAATCGTACTGTTACGCTTATAATTCCCAAGATATAAAATATAAATCCAGTCAACCAAAACTTTACCATATTTTTCTTTTCCTTTTTACAATATAATTATACAATATTTTTTAAATTTTGTCAATATTTGCATTTAATAAATAATTTGCTTATTATTTACTTGTAAACCAAGGAGGAAAGAATGGTTAGTTTAGATTATAATTTAAAAACTAGCGAAGAACGTAAAGCTTATTTAGAAAAAATTCTTGCGGAAAACCCTTCCGATTGAACTCCTGCCGAATTAGAACGAATGGCGGATTATCTTGTCTTCTGTATGGATAAAGAAGAACGCAAAGATAAAAAAATCCTTACCGATAACCGCCTTGTCACCATTAACAAACGCGAAACTTCTTTTGAAGGTCTCGCAGAAAAATTTGAAAATGGGGAAGACGGCGTTTATAATATGGTACATCAAAATAAAAACCAATTATTACAACCAAAAAGTAAAATAACAGAATGAGATATTGAACATTTAGATGGAATGAAAGATACTATTGAAGCTATAGAATTTTGAAAGAATGTAGTACCAAGAGTTGAAGGCAGAGAAAAATATATTGCTAAAAAAGCCTTAATAGATTTTCGTAAACAGCAATACTCGATCAAGGCGGCGAATATGTGCCAAATTAAGATTACACCAAATTTCGTTCAGCCAGAAATTGAGCTTCCATCTGAAGAATGAATCGATGATGATGACAACGTAGCATATTGGGGTGTTTCCCTTTGTGATCCAAAGGTATGCTCCATTATTTTATGCAATTATTCAAAACTTAAACAAAATGGGTGGGAACATTTTGGCTCAGACACGTATTATCTTATGAAAGAATTTGATGATATCTCCAGTTCTATTTTGCGTCAATACCCATTATATTATCGAATTGTAGAACTTAAAATTGATAGCGTTCAAAACCAAGAAATTCAGCGTCGTTTAGAAGCAGAATTTGGTATTTGTCATTCTCTTGAATATATTTCATCATTATGACGCAAAAAAATTCCAAATCTCATTGCCTCAGAAGCTGAAGATCGTTTTTTAAATTGATACTTTACAGTAATTGAAAAAGGCACTTATAAAAAATGTAGTCGTTGTGGCAGGATTAAACTTGCGCATAATAAATATTTTAGTAAAAACAGTACTTCAAAAGATGGTTTTTATTCCATCTGTAAAGATTGTCGTAATCATAAACGTATTCCGATTGGTCAAAATTAACCAAAATTTTTTGGTCGTTTTTCTTTAATTAAGAAGGGGGTACGTTTTATGGGAGATTATAAATCGGCAAGAGAAAAACTGTATTACTGTGAAAAATGTGGCCGTACCATGAACGGCGACCAATTTTATACTTCATACAATTTACAAAAATATCCTAATGATGGTAAACTTAATCAATGTAAAAAATGTCTTACCATGCATGTAGATAACTGAGACCCAGATACTTTTTTACCTATTCTTCAAGAAATAGATATTCCTTGGGTTCCAGAAGAATGAAACAAACTTTTACGCAAATATGGGCAAAACCGTGCGGAGGTAACCGGCACTACCATTTTGGGTAGGTATATATCAAAAATGCGCTTGAACCAATTTAAAGATTATCGGTGGAAAGATACCGAATTTCTTCAAGAATTGGCGAATAGCCGAGTAAAAGAAACAATGGAGCGCCAAGGCTATTCTGCGGCGGAGATCGCAGAAGCCTTGGCAAAAGGCTTCGTTTCAGCCCCACCAGCTCCACCTAAAATAGAAGAACCAGAAGAAGAACAACCTTCTTCTAATAATTTTAGTTGGGCCGGTGTGTCTACTGACCAACAAAATCTTACGGCAGAAGAAATTGGCCTTACTGAAGAAGATGTTGCTTATCTTCGTTTAAAATGGGGCAATCTTTATAAGCCGGAAGAATGGGTTAAACTTGAACAGCTTTATAACGATATGATGGAATCCTATGATATTCAAACAGCTGGTCATATAGATACATTAAAACTTATTTGTAAGACCTCTCTCAAAGCTAATCAACTTATAGATATTGGCGACGTAGAAGGTTATCAAAAAATGCAAAAAGCTTATGATAGCTTAATGCGCTCTGGCAAATTTACCGCAGCGCAGAATAAAGCTGAATCTGGCGAATACGTTGATTCGATTAGTGAGCTTGTGCTTATCTGTGAAAAAGATGGGTTTATTCCTCGTTATTACGTAGAAAAGCCTGCTGATAAGATTGACTTAGTCCTTAAAGACATGCAAAGTTATACTCGTAATCTTGTTATGGAAGAAATGGGCTTGGGCAATATGATTGAAAATGCTTTGCGTCAAATTGAGCAAGATAAAGAAAAAGAAGAATCAGAAGATAAGCTTTCTGATGATGAATATGCTGATTTATTTACTGATGAAGAAGATGAAATTTTAACCGCTGACGATTATACCGAATTCAATGAATTCAAAGATAATGAGGCGGCGAATGATATTATAGAGGAGACCGGCGATGGCACTGAAGGATCTTCTACAGCTTAATCAAAAGCGTAAAAAAATTGGTATATCCGAAGAACGTATTGATGCAATAAAACCATATTTGCGCCAATATATAGCTTTTTGACGCGAATACCCTGATTTATTTGTGGATTTTCTTCAAACTGGTGGAAATCCAGAAGTAGAACCAGAATTTAAGTTTTTTGCTTATCAAAGAGTATTCTTGCGCGTGGCGATGCGTTACAAATATACTTATTGCGTTTTCCCACGTGGATACTCAAAATCTTTCTTATCAGTTTTGATTTTAATGTGTCGTTGTATTCTTTACCCTCAATGCGCTTTATTCGTAACTTCGGGTGGTAAAGAGCAATCAGCAAAAATTGTTCAAGAAAAAGTACAAGATATTTGCAGTAAAATTCCGGCATTTAATCGTGAGCTTGATCGTCGGCCGGGTAAAACACGTGAAGGTAAAGACTTCGTGCGTTACGTCTTTAAAAACGGCTCTTACTTTGATAACGTCGCCGCGTCTGAACGTTCAAGAGGTTTGCGCCGTCAAGGCGGAGTAATAGAAGAGTGCGTTGGTGTTGATGGCCAGATTCTTTCAGAAGTTATTTTGCCAATGATGAACGTTTCTCGTCGTTGCGCCGATGGTACAACACAAAAAGATGAAGTTCTTAATAAATCACAAATTTATATCACTACCAGTGGATATAAAAATACATTTAGTTATAATAAACTTATTCAGCTTCTTGTATGAATGATTACTGAGCCAGAGAAATCATTTATTATGGGTGGTACTTGGCGTATCCCGGTTATTGCGGGATTACAGGAAAAAACTTTCATACAAGATATGAAAAAAGATGGAACCTTCAATGAGGCTTCGTTCGGTCGTGAATATGAATCTCGTTGGAGTGGTACCGTTGAAGATGCTTTCTTCAATGGAGAAGTTTTTGATAGAAATAGAGTAATTAATCAGCCCGAATATGAATGATCCGGTCGTTCAACTACTTTAACCTATTATATTATTTCGGTGGATGTTGGCCGTAAAGATTGTGAATCTGTAGCTACAATTTGAAAAGTTAATCCGCAAACCGTTGGTGAAGCATTTAAATCTTTAGTAAATATTGAAGTTATGGAAAATGACCATTTTGAAACTCAAGCATTATGATTAAAAAAGCTTTATTATCGTTATAAGGCAAAACGTCTTGTAATAGATGGTAATGGTTTGGGTTTGGGTTTAATGGATTATCTTGTTAAACCACAGATTGACCCAGTAACTGGTGATGAATACCCAGATTTCGGCGTTTATGGGGGAACCTATGAGGGCGTTCTTGATGATTATAAGAAATTTAAAACGCCAAATACTGAACAAGATGCAATTTATGTTATTAAAGCCAATGCGCCAATTAACACCGCTGCGCATGCCAATGTACAAACGCAAATGAACGCTGGCAAAATTCGTTTATTAATAGACGAGCGCGTAGCAAAAGAAAAATTATTAGGTACCCGCGCTGGACAAAACATGACTCCAGAAGAAAGGGCAGATTACTTATATCCGTTTACCTTAACTTCCATATTAAAAGAAGAAATGATGAATTTAAGAGAAGAAACGGAAGGATTAAATATTATTTTAAAACAAGCCAACAAACGTATTATTAAAGATAAATTTTCTGCGTTTGAGTATGGCTTATATTATATAAGAGAAGAAGAAGAAAATAAAAAACGTAAAAAGCATAGAAAAATTTCAGAATATATGTTTATGAATTAGGAGGCATTATGTTAGATTCAAGAGGAGAAATTAAAATACATGAGATTTTAGAAGAAGCCGGTCTAACTTTTAAGGAAGAGTATTCTTTCGAGGGTCTTGCCTCTGAAAATGGTCGCCCTTTGCGCTTTGACTTCGTTGTCTTTGATGATGATGGTAAGATAGATTTCATTATAGAATATCAGGGTCGTCAACATTACGAGGCGAGTGCGAAGTTTGGCGGAAAGCGTGGTTTTTACCAGCAACAACATAATGATAATAAGAAAAGAAGATTTTGCGCTTTGCATGGTATTAATTTAATAGAAATACCATACACAGAAGAAAATTTAATTGATTATGATTATATTATGACGAAGGCTGGCTATTAAAAAAGGAGGGTGCAATCTTGGAAGAAGTAAATAAGCAGGAGATTATCCATGAAAAAGGTTTTGACATGATAAACGGTCCTGCCACAGATTATAATAAAATGAAGATTGGCTTAAAGACCGTCCAAGATGCTGTCCTTGAATTAGGTACATTAAAAGACGGTCGTAGAGAATTTTATAGAAAAAAAGATATCATGCATGCGCTTGCTGATAGAGATTTAAGAGCGCTTCGTGCGATTTCTAATTATTTTTATAGAACGAATGGTATTTATCAAAAAGTAGTTGATTATTTTGCGACAATGTATCGTTTTGATTGATATATTGTCCCAGATATACTTGATGAAAATACTAAAGAAGAAAAAATTTTAAAAGAATTTGTAAATATTCTTAATTATTTAGACAATTCTTATATAAAAAAAGTATGCTCTGATATTGCTTTAAAAGTAATTAAAGATGGCGCATATTATGGATATATTATTCCAAGTGATAATGGTTTAATTTTACAAGAATTGCCTATTGATTATTGCCGAGTTCGTTATATGGTTGGTAATTTACCAGCAGTAGAATTTGATATGAGCTGATTTGATACTCGTTTTACTGATGTTAATTATCGTATGCGAGTTTTGGATTTATTCCCTGATGATTTTAAAAAGGGTTATTTACTTTATAAAAAAGGAAGATTACCGGCAGACCCAGATCCTTGGAATATTATGTTAAGACCAGAAAGACCTTGGAATGACACTTGGATTAACGATAGCGTTGCAAGTTCTAAATATGGACGTTGGTATTTGCTTGATCCGGGTAGCGTTATTAAATTTGATCTTGGGCCGGGACGCGGTGATTTGCCTTTATTTGTAAATGCCGTTCCTTCAATTATAGATTTAGATGAAGCGCAAGGATTAGATAGACAAAAACAAGCGCAAGATTTATTGCGTATTATTGTACAGAAACTTCCATTAGATAAAAATGGAGATTTAATCTTTGATGTTGATGAAGCACAAGATATACATAATAATGCAGTTGCAATGCTTCAACGGGCTATCGGTGTTGATGTGTTAACAACGTTTGCTGATGTTGATTCAATTGATATGAGCAATAATATTTCAACCGCCAATGTCGATGGATTAGAAAAAGTTGAAAGAACAGTTTATAATTCTCTTGGTGTTTCAAAGAATTTATTCAATACCGATGGTAATCTTTCATTGGAAAAATCTATTCTTGAAGATGAGGGAGTAATGAGACGGTTACTTTTGCAATTCCAAATATTTTTTGATAAAATTACACAAGAGAGAGTTCAAAGTAAGAATAGAAAAAAATATAATTTCCATTTATATATATTAGAAACTACTCAATATAATTATAAAGATTTATCTAAGATGTATAAAGAACAAGTGCAAATTGGTTACTCAAAAATGTTACCACAAATTGCACTTGGACATTCACAAAGTTCTATTGTGAATACTGCATACTTTGAAAACAATATTTTACACTTATCAGAAATCATGATACCACCACTTATGTCGTCTGTCATGTCAAGTGAATCTATTTTGGGCGAAAAAACACAAACAGATGGTGATAAAACTGAAAATAATACAGGTGACTCAGAGTCTACAGCTGGAAGACCAGAAAAAGATGAATCTGAGAAAAGTGATAAAACTCTTCAGAACGAAGAATCTATGAGTTAGGGAGGAAATAACAAATGCATGTTAGTATAAAAATGAATACTCCTTGTGAGTTTATTAACTTAGAGCCTGTTAATCCTCTTATTAGTAAAGTGCAAATAAAAGTTTGTTATGTCGGTGAAGAACCAAACCGAAATGGTACGGTTATTACCAAAGAGGTTGCTAGCCAAATGGCTAACAGCCTCCCCGGTTCACCAATTGTTGGTTTTTATAACGAAACTAGCGGTGATTTTGAGGAACATAACAGAATTATTGATTTATCAAATGGTAAATTCGAATTCAAGGACACAACACGGCCTTACGGATTTGTAGACATGAATGCACGAGCTTGATTCCAGAAATTTGAAGATGATGGCGTTGAGCATGAATATCTTGTAACAGAGGGCTATATTTGGACGGGCCAATATCCAGAAGCTAATCGTATTTTAGCAAAAGGTAATAACCAGTCTATGGAATTAGAAAATGTTGAAGGTGCTTGGACAAGAAACACCAAGGATGATTATGAATTTTTCATTATCAATGAAGCAATTATCTCCAAGCTTTGTATCTTAGGAGAAGATGTAGAGCCTTGTTTTGAAGGCGCTAGTATCAATAAATTTGAATTCAGTTTTGATGAAAATTTTGTAAAAACATACAGCGCGTTTATTAGTGAGATGAATAACTTAATTAAAGGAGGAACCCCTGTGGAAGATAAAGACAAGATTGTTGACGAAGAAGTAAAAGAAGAAGTCGTTGACGAGGAAGAGAATCCAGAAGGCGCTCCTGCTGAAGAGGTTACTGAAGAAGAATCTAAGGAAGAGGAAGAGGCCGCTGAAGAAGAGGCTGAAGCTGAAATCGAAGAAGAAGAAGAAGTTGCCGAAGAAGAGGAAGAAGCCGAGGAAGAAGAGCCTGCTCCTGCTCCTGAGTTCCATGTTGAGGATACTCAAGAATATAAGGATTTAATGGCGAAATGCTCTGCATTAGAAGAGGAAGTTACTTCTTTAAGAGCATTCAAGTTAAGTGCTGAAAGAAAAGATAAAGAAGCTATGATTGCTAGTTTCTATATGCTTTCAGACGAAGAAAAGCAAGATGTTATCGATAACATTGATACTTATTCATTAGATGACATTGAAGCAAAGCTTTCTATTATTTGTGTTCGTAACAAGGTAAACTTTAACCTTGAAGATGAAAATAAAGAGACAAAGAAGGAAACAGTCGTATTCTCTTTAGACAATGAAGAAGATGATGATACTGTTACTCCTGCTTGGGTAAAAGCTGTCCAAAAAGTTGCGAAAAATAAAAAGTAAAATAAGGAGGATATATAACAGATGGCTAAAGAGAATTTAAGTGGCGTTAAGTTCGTTGAACGTGGTTATGGCCAAGTTGAACCAAACCATTTGTCAGCTCAGAGAACTGGTCAGATTTATGCTCAGTTACCAGCTGCTGCTGATATTGAAATGCTACAAAATGGCCAATTCGTCAAATATGACTACCAAAAGAGTGTAGTTGATTTTGAAGGAAAAGGCGAATGGATGTTAGTATATAACGAAGTTAAGGTTTATAGAGATTATTTATACGATGCTGACTTCGCTATGATTAACAGAAACTATATTGCTAAAGTTTATAACCCTGTTGGCGCTGATGACGTTGATATGGGTCGTACTCGTGATTATACAGACATTACTACACCGGCTGATCCTTATGAGGTTGATTCTATTGAAGATCCGTTTGCTCATTCTTGGGCAAAGGCAGCTCCGGGTATGATGCCAGAAGGTACCAGAATGGTTCCGCGTGTATTCAAAACAAACGTTGGCGATATCTTTACTACTAACTTAGTTGATGAAGACGAGTTAGCATTAGGCGATATCCTTTCCCCAAGAGATGCTGATGGTATCTTGGCTAAGGGCGAAGGCGATATGCAATGGGAAGTTGTTAAGGTTTACACGATGCCTGATCACCAGAAGGGCGTTAAATTAATGCGTATTAAATAAGAGGGGGAGATAAGACGATGTTAGATAGAGAAAACTTGTTAGCATTAGCCAAGTTAGTCGCTGGTGCAGACCGTAGTGCTCCTGCTGCTTATAGTTATAACGGAGAATCCTTCTCCTATGATCAGTTAAATGAGACATTACGTGAAGAATTTAATGAATATGCTGGTACATATGCATTATATAGACAAAATAAGAATTTAATTTTCTCGATTATTGAAGAAACAATCGATGAAATTTTACCAAAAAAGTTAAGCATTGCTTATGATCAGTTTGCTGAAGTTAAGCAATTTGCGCAAGGTGATAAGCCTTTATTTAGAAGAAAGTTCAATAGCCGTAATCGTGCTAAGCAGTTCATCACTAGAGTTGGTTTAGCTGGCGTTTACGAAGTCTTCAAGCTTGCTGCCGGTTCAGAAAGCTTTGAAGTTCCGACTAGCGCTATCGGTGGTGCTGCTCAGATCGGCTTTGAAGAATTCTTAGACGGTAGAGTTGATTTCTCTGAATTAACTGCAATCGTTATGGAAGGTATGGATGAACTCATCTATGAAGAAATTGGCGAAGCTCTTAAGGGTGCTATTAACCAATTACCTGCTAGAAACATTGTTACAGTTAATGACTGGGATGAAGCTAAGTTTGATGAATTATTAATGGTTGCTAGTGCTTATGGTACTCCAACCGTATACTGCACAATGGAATTTGCAGTTAAGATGCTCCCAGCTGAGGCTTGGAGATATACTGAAGCTATGAAGGATGAGCTTTACAGAACTGGCAGACTTGCTGGTTATAAGGGCTACAATGTTGTTATCCTTCCTAATGGCTTCAAGGATGAAACATTATCTGAAAAGGCAATTGATGCTTCTTACTGCTGGATTATTGCAGCTGGTGGCGATACTAAGCCTGTTAAGGTTGCTTTAGAAGGTCAGACTCTTGTTGACGAATGGAAGAACCATGACTGGTCAAGAGAAATTCAAGTTTATAAGAAGGTTGGTGTTGTCGCTATGATGAGCAACAATATCTGCGTTTACAGAGACTTAGAGTTAGCTGATATGACGAAGTTCAACTTAAAGGATAACGTCAAGAATGTTGTCGTTGTTGATGACGGTGCTAGTTCTGATGGTGCTGATGATAGCGCTGATCAGGGTGGCGATGATGTTAATCCATAATATTTAAACTAAAAGGAATTTAAGGGGAAAGAGGAAACTTTAGGGGTTCCTTTTTCCCCGTTTTTTCGGTTTTAAGAGAAAAAGGAGAAAAAAAATGAAAAAAAGAATTAATGTTAAAAATAGAAGCGCTGGTAATGTTGTTTATACAGTTCCAGATTTAAAGGTCCGTAGAGACTTTATGCCGGGTGAAATTAAGAGTATTGACCCAGAAGAACTTACACAGCTTTCTTACACACAGGGTGGCCGTTTATTAATTACTCAATATTTACAGATTTTAGATGTGCCAGCTCGTGAGGAAATTAATGGGCCAATTGAGCCAGAATATAATTATGGTGATGAAGAAGTTAAAGATTTAATTCTTAACAAATCTTTGGATTCTTTCTTAGATGCGCTTGATTTTGCGCCAATTGGTGTTATTGATTTAATGAAAAAGTATGCTGTTTCTCTTCCAATGGTTGATATGAATAAAATGGCGGCAATGAAAGAAAAGCTTGGCTTTGATGTAAGGGCAGCGATTGACGCTGTTAATGCAGAGAAGAAGGAAGAAGATGTAGTGCCGGCTCCTAAACAAACTAGACGTAGAGTTCCGGTTGAAGGAGCAGAGGAAAAATCTAAGAAATCTGGCGGACGTAGAACTAAAGTAGCTTCTGAAGAATAACAGGGATAAAAAGGAGGTACTTTATGGGAACATCGTTTGTAGATGTATATAATCGTTTTTTGGGAAAAATTACAGATGATATGTACATGGAATTAACTCCTGAAGATACGATTAAAGATTTACGTACATTGATAGTAGATGCAATTCCCGGTTTTGAATTTCCTCGCAAAGACTTATATGACTATGCGCTTGAAACTCTTGTCATTGATGAAGATTTAGTTCAAGATGGAGATTTTGTAATTGGGGTTGTTTGGGATGAATTAGAAGATGGGGAATATCCAAAAGCGCAAGTTCTCATTGAGCGCTCTCATTTTAACGTAGAATTAACAAGTGAAGAAATTAATATTTTGGCTATTTTGATGATGAATGGCTGGTTACAACGCCAGATTACGTCCATTGAAAATACCAGAATGAAATACAGCGGTAGCGATTTTAAATTTACTTCACAGGCCAATCATTTGGCAAAACTCCAATCTTTATTAGGAGAAACTCAACGTCAGTCGCATCATATGCAACGTCTTTATAAACGAAGAAGGACTGACCCAGATACTGGTTTAATTGAATCTAACTGGGGTAATCAGCTTGGTTATGGCGTTTATTATGATGTTAGAAAAACTCTTAAAACAAATGATGCTCATGAAACCGAAACCAATAGTGGTAGTGGAAGTAGTGATTCAGATGATTATGACGAGGTTATTTATGACGGCGGCGAAGTTGGATAATATTGAAATTTCAGATGATGTTATAAAAGCTGATGTTGCAAGATTAACTAATCAATTATGGAAGTTAATTCCAATGAGAGAAAATGAGGAAAATTGACAGTCTCAATTAGAGACTGTTTTAATTGAAATTACTGGGTTATGTAGCTTATTTGATATTACTGAAAATCATTTAATTCTTTTATCTAAACTTGAAGGAATGCGAAAAGTAGAATTAGATTTCTTTATTTATAGAAAAACTGTATTTGAATGTATTTCATTGTTAAGGGAGATTTGCAATGGATAAATATAGATCACAATTTTTTGGTATTTCAAATATGGCTAGACGACTTAAACACGGAGGCGGTTATCCGCAACAAGATAGAATGATTCATGATAAGCGTTGGAGTTTAGACCATGCGGTTTTATATTCTTATCAAGGGGCAAAAGTAAAGCACATCGAAGGCGGTGAGCAAGCCCCTGCGCTCATGAATCCAAATAAATTAACTCAAAACTATGATGATAAGGTTTTATCTGTTGGATTTGAGTATAATTATAAACCCGGCGACGTGTTTGAATGATGTAATACAGATACTAAATGAATTATTTATTTACAAGATAAGACTGAATTAGCTTATTTTAGAGGCGAGGTAAGAAGATGTAGATATCAAGTCTCTTGGAAAAAAGAAAATGGTGAAATTGAAACCGTTTATCTCGCAGTTAGAGGCCCAGTAGAAACAAAAATTCAATATATACAAAAAAGTGGAGATAGTATTGACAGACCAAATTATAGTATTAATTTTTTAATGACTAAAACTCCAGAAACTTCTAAATATTTTAGACGTTATTCTAAATTTTATTTAAAAGGAATTGGGGAAGGAGACCCTAACACGTGTTGGCGGGTGGAGGCTGTTGACGGCATTAATATGGAAGGTGTTTTACAAATTAATGCTGTTGAATACTATGCTAATGAGACAGAAGACGATATGGAAAATGGTATTGTCGGTGGTTTAATTGTTGAGCCAGTTGACCCTGCAACTCCATCTGATTTAATTGTGGGAGAAACGTTTATTAAGCCAAGAATTGAGGTTACCTATAGTTATGAGGGAACTGATAAAGCTATTTGGCATATTGATAAAAAGTATCCTGTTGAAGCCACTGTTAATGGTAATCATATTACTGTTAAATGGATGAAAGGTTATAGTGGCCAATTTGAAATAGAATGTAATGGCTCTAAGAAAACTGTTGTGGTTGAGTCATTATATTAGAGTAAAAGGAGATAAGCTATGATTAAGAATTATAGAGAGCCTCAATCTAGCTTTATGTCGGTAGAAAAAGATTTAACTATTATTACTGGCAAAATAATGGAGAATAAGAGGCTACAAAGATTGCTGTATTATACTGATAAATATGCTTTGGTAAGATCAAATAATCCGCAAGGGCATCCAGATTTAACAGAAGAGCAAAAAGCAGAATTATTTGGTAAGAATATAAAAATAGTTCCTAAACTTTATGTTGATGGTAGCGTATTGGCTTACATTATTATCAGTTTTGATAATTTTGTTACAAATGCTGAAAATCCTCAATTTAGAGATAATATCGTAACATTTGATATTATTTGCCATTTTGATCAATGGCAATTACAGGATTTTGAATTAAGACCATATCGCATTGCCGCTGAATTGGATACTATGCTTAATAATCAAAGACTTACTGGCATTGGGTTATTTCAATTCCTTGGATGTAACCAAATTATTTTAAATGATGAATTTGCGGGATTATCGCTTATGTATTCTGCTATTCATGGTGGTGAAGATAAAAACTTTAATAAAGATCAAAGAGATTTATTGAGTGAAGATAAAGAACAGCAATTCATAGATGATTTTAATGAAATCTTTAATAAAGATAGTAAAAAGAAACATTATTAATGGACAGTTTAATGTTAATGACTGGAGTTGATATACCAATTCCAGAATTGCAAATTGCTGTTCATCAACCAACTATTAAAGAAATAAGTATGATCGGGGAGAAGGAATTTTTTATGGGGGCGCAAGTTTTGTGCCTAAGCAAAAGTATGTATATACAGGACGAAAACCTTCTATCCGAAACTACAAATTTTCAAATATTTATGACGATGATGCAAAGCAAGGAAGCAGTAAATGCTAAGATGTGCGTGCTCAGTGTTTTAAGTTTATTATTCCCTAATGCGAAAACGCTTTTTACTCCTAGGTCATTAGTGTTAAATTTAGGAGAACAAAGTATTAATATAGATGAGAATAATTTTGAAAACTTGCAATTTATAATGAGTGCGATTTTTTGTTTAAAGGATAGCGGTCAAGAGGCTTTTAATCCGGCGAATGAAGAAGCACGAAAAATTGCTGAAAAGCTCATGCGAGGTCGTCAACGAGTCGCAGCGCAAAAAGCGCAAGAAGGTGGCGACAGCGTATTTACACGATATCTTTCAATTCTTACAATTGGATTACATATAGAATTACAAAGTATAATGGAATTAACAATTTTTCAGTTGTATGATTTAGTTGAAAGATATATGTTAAATGTCAACTGAGATTTGGATGTTAAGCAGCGGTTAGCCGGGGCAACTCCAGATCATGATGTTGAAGATTGAATGAAAAATATTCATTAAAAAATAAGGAGGAAGATTAAAATATGAAGTTCGGCGTACGCGAAATTTGCGAAGTTGTTTTAAAAGCAAAAGCAGCTATGAAAGTCGGTAACAAGGTTTTCTACAAGAACGAACCAGTTATTTATTTTGATACATTAAAGACTTCTAGCATGGAAGGCGCAGCTACTACTGTTTATGCACAGGGTGGTCGTGGTAACTCAAGACTGGTCGCTTGGGAAGGTGAAAGAACTGTTACTTTCAATATGGAAGATGCTCTTATTTCTCCAGAAGGTTTCATGATTCTTTCCGGTGCTGGATTAGTTGATGCTTCTGAAGACAAGCCTTTATATCAACACCATGTTGAGCAAACTGATGACTTTGATGCTGATGGTACAATTAGGATTGAACATCCTGCATACTTACCAGCAGATAAGAAAGATAATTTTGCTTATGTTATGTTAGTTCGTGGTGGTGAGATTATTAGTGAGCCTTATATTCCTGTTCATGCTTCTAGCGAAGCTGGTGAAGATGGTAAGTACACCATTAAGATTGAAGCTCATGATAACTATGCTGATCCAAGTGCTTCTAATTATCAAGCACAGTATGTCGTTGATGGTGAAGCAGATACTCTCGCTGCTCAGATTGCTTTAGCAGACGCAGTTTTAGTTGATTACTACGAGGAAAAGACTACTGGCGCTCGTCAGATTGAAATCACTCCGGATAAGTTCGGTGGTAACTTCTATCTTGAAGCTGAAACATTATTCAGAACTCAAGAAGGTGTTGATTTACCAGCTATCTTCACGATTCCAAACTGCAAGATTCAGTCTAACTTTACATTCACGATGGCATCAAGTGGTGATCCATCTACATTCAACTTTGTCATGGATGCTTTCCCAGATTATACGAGATTCGATCATTCTAAGAAAGTATTAGCTACTATTCAGATGTTTGATACTGCTGGTTCATTAGCACTTGTAAGAAATGCTACTGATCATGGTAATGACGCTACATTTGATGGCAAGTTATTTGACTAATTAAAAAAATTTTTAGGGGAAGGGTAAAACCTTCCCCGTTTTTTAGTATAGGGAGATGGTAAGAAATATATGACACCCGGAGATTTTTATAAGCCAGACGCAAACCCAAAGGCGTTACATTTTTTTAATTCTAAAATGATGAAACATAATTTAAAACAAGATTTGGGAAAAATTACTTCTCCGACCAATGAACAAATTGCGCAGGCACAATTAGACGTTGCTAGAGCTTTATATTCGACAAGCGGTGGAGATACTGCAAAGACAACAAAATTTTTAAATGCAATAATTAGTGATAATTCTACTTGAATACATGAATATACAACTGAAGAGGTAACTGCACTATTAGAAAAATGATTTTTAAATAATGAAAGAATTGTTAATGTTGGAGATAAAGAGAATAATATGACAACAACAAGAACTGGCACGGCAAGTGCTTTAATAAAAGATTTTTCTGATTCTCAAAATGCAAAAGAACAATTTACAGAATTATTACAAGATTTAGAAAAAATTATAATGATTATTAATGATTATGAGGAAAAATATGGAGCGGCTTTTTTAAATTCGAGTGAACTAATTCATGGAAAAGAAAAAATAGAAAAAGGTATTGAAAATATAAAATCTTATTTATCTACTGGCTCTTATGTAGATATGGCAGAAAAAACTATTTTTGGTACGCAAAAATTTAAAAGCAATGCGAATCCAAATGGGGCAAAAAGTCCTCGTAGCGCTATTGGGCAAATTGCTGTTATATCTAATCAATTAAAAGGCCGTATAAATGAAATTGCTGCAATGGAAGCATTTGAGAAAATGAAAATAGGTGGTCTTACAGTTGTTGATACTGCATTATGAAAAATTGGCGGTAAGCAAAATTATGCGGATATTTTAATTAGCTCAAATAATTTAACATTAAAATGCACTATTGGGAATAAACCATTTGAAGGGACTTTAAAACAATTACAAGACGCAATTAATCAAACTAAAGGTGAATTTACAATATATGTAGATGATTCAGAGTGAGATCGCATTATTGCAGCTAAATCTTCTATGGCAGCGCAGGTAAAATCAGGTGTTTTTCAAAATCCATTTAATAATAAAAGTTTAAATTTAGACCAATTAATTAGAGGTGAAGATCATAAATATAAAATTGCTTTAGCGGCTTTCGTTGAATGATATTCTATGGATCAGAATATTTATGCTTCATCAGCGCAAAATGATAAAACAAAAATTTATGAAGCTTTAGCCAATTATTTAATTAGTCATAATATGGGATCAATTATTAATAAAAATGAAAAAATTTTAGTAATGAGAGGACATATATATACAACGTATGAATATTTAGATAGTATGTGAAGAGATTTTGGAAGATTTATTAGATTTATTAGACCTGTTGATATTTCTAAGCCAAGTAGTAATATCCCGGTTGGAGTAAGTAATAAAGAAGCTAGTTATGATAGTAACAATTAATTGATTTTTTTAATATTTTTTATTATAATATAAATGAGTTAAAGGAGATAATAATATGTCTATTAGTTTAAAAAATTTAAATCTTTCTATTTCAGAAGAAGATAAATATATACCTGTATTTTTTAATGAGCAGGAAATAAAATTAAAAAGGTATTTACCAGTTAATGAAAAATTGGATTTAATTAGCTGGATTATTAATCAAAGTGCAGATAATTTAAAATTTTATAATGTGGGTAAATTAATTATTTTTAGAGATATTGGTATTGTAATGCATTATACTGATATAAAATTTACGAAAAAAGAATTAGAAGATATTCCAAAATTATACGATAAATTGTATGAGTCTACTCTTTTAGGAGAAATTTTAATAGCTTTACCGCAAGATGAATTTAATTGGATTGATAAAGTTCTTATGGATACTGTTGAATCAATTTATAAATATCAAAATTCTGTAATGGGAATTCTTGATACAGTAACAACAGATTATAAAGATCTTAATTTTGATGTAAGCGAACTTCAAAAGAATATTTCCAATCCAGAAAATTTAACACTTTTGAAAGACGTAGTTACGAAGTTGGGCTAAGTCCTTTTATTCTATTGGCTTAATTTTGATATACCAGTAGAGAAGACAAAAAATTTTAATAAGGGTTCTTACTCTAAGTAAGAACCCTATTTTTTTATATGGGAGAAAGGAGTAGTAACTTATGCCTGAAACAAGAATGATTAATATTGGATTATCATTTAGTGCAGATACTAGTAAAGCTAGGGCTGAATTAGAAAAATTAAAAAATGATTTAACAAAAGCCATTAGTACAGCAACATTTGATTCATCAAGAGTTACCTCAAAAGGATTATTTAATGATGCGATAAAACAAGCAGAACAGTTAAGAGCAATTATTGAAAAAGCAACTGATGCTACGGGCAATTTTAATTTAACAAAATTTACTAATGAGTTAAACAAATCTGGCTCTTCGATGACGCAAGTTTATACTACTTTAAGTAGAATTGGTGCGACAGATACTTTTAATAATTTAGCTAAACAAATTGCAAATGCAGACGCAAGAACAAAAATTTTAACTGGAAATGTTAAAAAATTTTTTGATGGCTTAAAAAATACTGCTATGTGAACTTTGCAATCAAATGCTATTCATGCAGTAGAGGGCGCTTTGAGTAGTGCTTATGGCTATGCTCAAAAATTAAATAAAGGTTTAACTGATATTGCCATAGTATCAGATTTAAGCACAGAACAATTAACGGCTTTTGCAAAAACAGCAAACCAAATGGCTAAAGATTTAAGCGCAAGCACGAGCGATGTTGTATCTGGTGCTTTGATTTACTATCAAGCCGGTTTAAGTAACGAAGAAGTTATTAAGCGCACAGAAACTACGATTAAATTAGCGCAGACTTCTGGCGAAAGTGCAGAACAAATTTCTTCATATATGACTGCTATTTGGAATAACTTTTATGATGGTTCCAAATCAATTGAATATTATGCAGATGCAATTTCATATTTAGGTGCAGTTACTGCGGCTAGTAATGCTGATATTGCTGAAGGCATGCAATCATTTGCTGCTACTGCGGAAACAGTCGGTTTAAGTTTTGAATATGGGGCGAGTGCATTAACATTATTAAGAGATGTTACGCAACAGAGTGCTTCTACTATTGGTAATTCTTTAAAAACAATTTTTGCCCGTTTAAGTAGCCTTGAAATGGGAGATACTTTAGAAGATGGCACAGATTTAACTAAATACTCTAAAGCCCTATCTACGGTTGGAGTTGATGTCCTTGATATTAACGGCAACTTAAGAGATATGGACGATATTCTTGATGATTTATCTGTTAGTTGAGGAACGTTAACAGATGCTCAAAAAGCTGCATTGGCACAAACCGTTGGTGGAGTTAGACAATATAATAATTTAATTTCATTAATGGACAATTATGAACGTTTTCAAGAATTAGTAGCTGGAGCAAGTGGATCGGATGGATATTTACAAAATCAAGCAGATGAATTTGCTGAATCATGAGAAGCAGCAAAGAATAGATTAGAGGCTGCTTGGCAAGGAATTTATGATCAATTAATAAATGATAAATTTTTTATTAAATTTACAGATTTTTTAACATTTATTGTTAATAGAATTTATGATATAATAGAAGGCATGGGGGGATTAAAAGGCGTATTGTCTTTTATAACAATGGCAATTACATCTATGGATCCCAATGCAACGGCAAATGGTATTCAAAAAATTATTGATCAAGTAAAAGAATTAAAGGCAGTTTTAACCGGATTACAGCAACAATTAAATGAATTAACACAAACACAGGCTCTTGGCGTTTTTATTGGGAATTTAAATATTAAAGACGATAGTCCTCTTTATGAATTAACAGATTATTTAAATGAACTTATAGTACAAAGAACTCAACTTTATAGCGATGGGGATAAAGCAGGAGCCGCATACGCTGATGCTCAAATACAGCGTATTACTAATCAAATAAATAAAATTTTACAATTAAACGATGAAATAGATGCTACTACTGGAAAATATAAAAAATTTCAAGCTGCTTATGAAGAAGCACAAAATGTATCTTTATCAAATAAACGATATGCTCAAATTTCAAACAGCACCAATGGCACCTCTTGGCAAAAAGTATTATTGCATAATACTCTTGATAATTATCAAGATTATGGACTTGACAAGGAAAGCAGAGACAAAATAGCAAAAGCCATCCTTGGAGATGAAGAAGACTGAAGAAAAGTTGGTAAAAAGGATATTGAAGCTGGCTTAAAAGTTTTTGGCGAAATTGCAAGTGGAGATTTTAAAGAATTAAAAAAAGCAATTGGCGCAAAAAATATTGGTGATCTTTTATTAGAAGAAGCACAGAGAGCTTATGACAACGATCAATCAGAGAGTAAAAGTTTAATTAATATAGATCAAATAAAGCAAGATATTGAAAATATTAATTGACAAAATCCAGTTGAAAGATCTCAGCAATTAGAAAAAATTTTAGGCCAAATTTATTTTGACCAAGATCAAATAGCCGAAAAACAGAAGGAAATAAATAAACTTTATGATGAGGCTGGAAAACAACGCAATGGTAGTTTAGGCAATAAGACCGGAGATTTAGCAAAGACACTTACAGCAGTTACGCGAGCTGTAACCACAGTAATGAGTATAAGTTCAGGAATAGATGGTGTAACTAAAGCATTTTCTGATTTAAGAGATGGAACAATTACATCTGGACAAGCTATTACTAGAGTTATTAGTGGTTTAACAACTGTAGTTTATGGTGGAATAAATGCTTTTAATATATTAACAGAAACAATGAATTTAAGTTCTGTTGCGGCTGGATGATGAACTGCTGGAATTATAGCTGCAATTGTTGTTATAAAAGGATTAGTTGCTTGATACAATTATGAAACAGAAGCTACTCGAAAAGCCGCCGAAGAAAATGCAAAGCTAAGTGAAAAAATAAAAGAAGTAAACAATAACGCTATTGAATTAACTAACTCTGTTTCTAAATTAGTAAATGAATATAATAAACTGTCTGAAAGTGGTGAAAGTGTTTTTGATACATTAAACAGTTTAGAAGAACAGGTTCCAGAATTAATAGAAAAATATAAAGAATTAAGTGAAGTACTTGGGGTAGATTTAAGTGCCAATATTTCAAAATTTGAAAATGCTTTTAATAAAGGAAAACTAACTGGAGATTTTTCTGATTTTGAAAATGAATTAGCTGAATTAAGTGATTTTGAAAAAGTTACTAATGTCGTTAATGCGAGAGATAATTATGAAATAGCGGCAGATAAAATGGCCTCTGCTGGGCATATACGAAATGGAAATTATAGCACAAGATTATATGGAGCTGTAAATTCAAAATATAAAGATATTCTTGAAAATAGCGGATTAAATGAGTATAGAGATGGATCTTCAGAAGTTATCCGATTTAATAAGGACGATATTGAAGGTTATTATAATGCTTTACAAAAGACATATGCCATGTTGAGAGAAGCCGGATATGAAAATGAGCAATTTGCTAATTCGGTAAAATCTCAATTAGATAAATTAAATCCATATTATGAAGAACTTTCTACATCTCATAAAGAATTAATTTCTTCTTTGGCCGCAGATATAGATAATTTTGGACTAAGAGATGAAGATTTAAATAATTTATTAACTTCTGGGTCTTTTGGCGATTATATTAATGAAGAAAATAGAGAAGAATTAATAAATGGAATATCAGAATTATATGATATAAGTCCAAAAGATGTTGATGAAATATTATCAAAAACAAATATAGTTGGTTGAAAAGAAAAACTTCAAAAAAGATTATTTGATGAATTATCAAAGGTTGAAAACGGAGAAGTTAATAAAGAAGCAACCCAACATTTAGTGGAAGAAGTTGCTAATTGAATTGATGGGTTAGAATCTGAATATGATAAAGAATTAGCGTCTACGTTGGATTATAGTAAAGCGGTTAATGGGGAAGAAATAAATACCGAACAATTAAATGCCCAATTAGAAGCCGCAAAAGAAGGCAGATCTAAATTAAGAGCTCAAGAAATTTATGATACAGCAGAAGACATGGGCCTTGATCCAGAAAAGATGCAATTATATGCTAAATCTGTTCAAGATGCTGCATTAGCGCACGATGCTTTAGCAGATTCATTGGTAAATGATGATGAAGCTGCGGCTAGATTGGGCAGAACAATGGAAGAAATGCAACAATCTGTTGATTCTATTGTTGATAATTACGATGATTGAATTGAAGCAATTAATGAAGGCAATGCCAGTATTGCAGAAGGTAATTTAGCTAGCGCAGAATATTATCAAGCCTTAGATGAAGTAAATACTGCGATGGAAAATATGCTTGGTATTGAACCGGGCGCTATGGATTTTTCGCAAGATTTTTTAAGAGATGCGGAACATTTGCAATGATTAAAAGAAGCTGCTGATGGAAGTCAAGAAGCTTTAAATAATTTAAGAGAAGCTGCACAAGAAGATATTATTCAACAAATTGTTGCAGATATAGATTGAGATAGTGTTAATTATACTGAGCAACAATTTATGGACACTATTTCTTCATTACAAAATCAAGTTGATGATATAGAAGTTGGAGCGCGTATTGAAGACGCCGGATTCTATGAAGCATTAAATCAAATGATTGCTGCAACTGGTATGACATATGACCAAATAAGTAATTTACTTGGTAGTATGGGCGTTGATGCAACAATTAAAGAAGTTACTGAACCAATTGAGGGCGATAAAGCTACTTATTATGATACGCCAACATATCATTTAGAAGATTTACCATATGGTGGAATGTTGGGTATTACAGGAACTTGGCAATACCCTGTTTCTGACGATAATGGAAAATGAGTAGATCAACCCGGCCCTCAAAAAAAGGTAACTCATTATGCTATTGAAATGGATTCTGCCACAAAAACTTCTGGTGGTAATTTTAATTTTATTAAAGGCGGTGCCGTTAATGGTGCAAGTAAAGGTGGCAGTAAAGGCAATAAGGGCAGTGGCGGTGGTCATGGCTCTGAAAAGAAAACCAAAGACAAAGATACGCAACGTTACCATGAAGTAACCGCTCAATTAAAACAAAATAAAGCCGCATTAGATTTACTCAATAAATCAAAAGATCGTGCTTTTGGTCAAAGTCGTATTGATTATATGAAGGAGGAAATAGAACTCCTTAAACAACAAGCTGAATATTATGAAAGATTAGCTAAAGAGGCTAATAATTATTTAGCTCAAGATCAAAAAGTATTACTTGGCTATGGTGCGCAATTTAACGAAGACGGTACGATTAAAAACTTTGAGGCTTGGTATGATAAATGGGTTGAAAAATATAATAATGGTTCTGTTAATGATGATTGGTGGAAAAAATTTGAAGATGCCATTAAGAAATATGAAACCGCATTAGACAAAGTCGATGAAGCCGAAAAAGGTCGTATGGACGCTTTGAATAAAATTTATGACGAGCGTCTTGAAATAGTTACCTATAAAGTAAAATATCTTAATGACTTAATTGAAGATGGCACTGAATATCTCGATCATCTTATTAAGCGTTTAGATGACAGCATGTATGATATCGGTGAAACCGTTGCTTTATTAGGTCAAAAAGCTGGTAATACTCTTGAACAAATTTCAAATATTCAAAATGGTATTATTGAAATGCTTTCTAATGAAAATCATCCGGAATTAACAGCTGATTTAGTAGAAAGTTATTTAAATGGCGAAACTTCTCTTGAAGAAATGCTTGAGAAAATCGGCCATTTAACAGATAAAGAACAACAGCAATTGCGCGATTACCGTTCAGAGTTATTAAAATTAGAAGAAACTTTAGAAGAATTACGTAAAGAAGCTTATGAAGAATTAACAAAGAGTTTAGAAGAGTTTAATGATAAAATAGATCGCCAAAAAGATATTATTGAAGAACTTGGCGATGTAATGAAACACTACCGCAATGTTATTGATATTGTCGGCAAAGATGTTTTAGGCATTAGCGATGCTTTATTAAAACAAATGAATAAAGTATCTCTTGACGCCGCTGAAAAGCAATTAATCATCAGCAGACGTCAATATGATACAATCGCCGCGGAATATGAGCGACTTAACGCAGAATATAATTCAATGTTATTGAATCCAGATGCAAGCGAAGAAGATATAAAATTAATGAAACAGCAAGTAGATAATTACTACGATGCACTTCTGGAAGCTCAAAATGAATATTTAGAAAGAGAAGAAAATGCTCTTAAAGTCGCCGCGGATAACTTTAAAGATTCGATGCAGATGATTGCGGAGGCTTTCAGCCAAGCTGTTTCTGGCACTGCTGGAACTTTAGAAAATTTACAAGAATATTTTGATATGCAGAATAAAATAGATGAACAATATTTACCTACATATCAACAAATTTATGATTTAAGTAAATTAACTCGTGATGTAAATAACTCTATAAATAATACAAATAATATTAAAGGTAAAGAAAGATTAAAGAAATTACAGGAAGATATCTTAAAAGCACAACGAGAAGGCACTAAATTAAATGAGTATGACGTTGGACTTTTACAAAGACGTCTTGAGCTTGAACAGGCAAGAATTGCTATGGAAGAAGCCAGAGATGCTAAAAACATGGTTCGTATGACCCGTGATAATGAAGGTAATTGGAGCTATACTTATACTCAAAATCCAGAAGAGATGGATAAGGCTCAACAAAATTATGAAGATAAATTATATGAGCTTGAAAAATGGAATCAAGATCAAGTCGCAAAAATGCAAGCTTCATATTTGCAAAATTTGCGTGATTATTCTAATTATTTATCTGGATTAGATATTAGTGATGAAGAAAGAGCTCGGCGTATGCTTGGAAGACAACAAGAATTGCAAGAAATCTATGGGCAATTTCTTAATCAAGCAATTGAAGATGGCGCTTGGATTACCGATGAATATGGCGTTCAAAATCATAATTTAATTGATGCTTTTG
>Ga0256405_10000262_pt1 | contig 175842 bp, 207 predicted proteins | sample RumenRJG_02DNA_FD_189096 | JGI IMG/M metagenome (GOLD analysis project Ga0256405, IMG submission 189096) | Bovine rumen microbial communities from Lethbridge, Alberta, Canada - RJG_02 | ecosystem: Host-associated > Mammals > Digestive system > Stomach > Rumen | place: Canada: Alberta... | reverse complement strand
CCTTTTAATATTTCCACCTATAGGGTAAAAAAAAAAAAAGACGGCATCCAAGCCGTCTCCACGTGTGGTTTCCTTCACTTCCGCAACGTCATCACCATGCGAAGTAATTCCGGAAGTTTCTCCTGCCTTCCGCCCATGGATACAATCGCATAGCGCAAACAATGCAGTTTCTCCACGTGAGCCGGATATACCGAAGTGTCATCGGTGAAGGCCCACAACCGATAGTCCAGCTGAGAAAACTGCTTTTCGGTTTCCCTGACCTGCCTCAACGTCTTCAATACTGCTTCAAGCATTATCGGAGTACGTTTCTCCACAGGCGCCTTCAGTACTGCGACAGTGGCACGACACCAATCCAACAAGCACTTCTCCACCTGGGCGACAAGATTGCTGTTCAACTGTCTCAGACTGTCCCGACGCAATGCATCTTTGGCGTTCTTCACGACCGCCTTTACAAAGTGCATCTGGCAGTTGTCCTCGTCAAGCATTTTTTCTATGTCATCCAGGGCCATCTGGGTGTAGTGTCGCGGGTAGAATGCATATGGAGATTTCGCGAGTTGTCTCAACAACGGAAGTATTTCAGTCATGAAGCCGTTAGTCGTGTTGTCCGACGCGGCCGACTCCAGATATTCCAGACATCTGAAATCATACTGCTCTATATCACAGGGCAGGAAATTACGACGATTCATCTTCCGTAATTCGGCAACGATGTCATCTCGCTTTTCCTGTGCCTTCCGACAGGCCTCCTGCCGTTTGTTATTGGCATCCTGCGCCTCCTGGTGTTCCCTGCAGGCACGACCAACGCCTACCGCATAGCTGCTGCGCTTCGTCAGTCCTTCCTTGCCGCAGATGACACAGGTGAAAGTCTTGAATCCCATTTTGATCTCCTCATTGTTTGTTAGCCCTTGATCGGAAGATGCTCATATTTGGCAAGCAGATCGTCAAGACGTTTCTTCTGCTCACGAATGCGGCTACGAGCCTCGTCGAAAATCCGCTGAACTTCGAACATCATCTGCTCCTTGATCTCCGTGCGCAGACGGAAGTTGTCATTCATGATGTTATCGCCGTCATAGGAGATCGTTCCCTCGATCACGATCGCCATGTTACCGTTATAATCAACAGTCGGATTGATCGTACGAATTCCGTTGTGCGGAAGATTATCTTCGATTCGCGGAAGATTACCGATTCTCTGATTCTCATACTCATGACCGGCACTGTCGCGATAATAGTCGTAAACCAACTCCCACCGGCCTTCGACCTTTTGATAAAACAGACTCTGCTCATCGACATCACCGGTGGGAATCTGCTTCTCAACCGGAATGATGTACTTCATGATGCGCTTGAAATCCATGTCGTTACTCCTTTTTTTTAATCCTCCTTTTAGGAGAGATTAGCCGCAGATGACGCAAGTAAATGTTTTGAATCCCATACTACGCCTCCTTCACGCTGATGAGCTCTTCCGGACGCAGTACTCCGAACGACGTCATCATGGCGCCGCACTTGTTGCAACGCACCACCACATGACGATTTCCGTCGTTGTCCACATAATAATGGCCTCTGTAAAGAGTCCACTTGTGGATACACCGCGGCAGTAGGCTTTTCTTTATATTTTCCACACAGTCATTGATTTTTTTGATTATATTTTTCATCTCATGATTCTCCTTTGTCTAGCCTTGCGTAAGCAGGCATTTTACGATGTTGTACTTATTGGAGGGAGCCGGAACGATGGCTCCCGACAATAAGTAACGACATCTGTTACAAATTTTTCTTCATTCTGACGAGGAAACACTCCCTCATCTGGGATTCCGGACAGCCTTCCACCACGCAAGTGTTGCGACAAACGTGGTTATATAGCATGCGCAGCTCCACATCGGCCAACTTGGCTTTAATATCCTTCTTCAGGATGTTGTATATTTTCTTCAACGCCGGGTTGATTGCCTCTCCGATGAAGAGCTCGAAGTCTTCCAACTGGTAGACCTTGTCGTCTTCATATATCAGATGGAACCCTCTGATGCCGTCCTTGGTTCCATACAAGGCGCATTCCGGTACCGCGTGATGTTTCTTCACCCAATACCAACGGCCTTCGATCAACGTGGGTTGCTCTTTTTTGACTTCACTCATTTGTGTTTACCCTCCTGGGTTATACTTAAAAGAAAAATCTCGGAAGCACGGAGGAGATCGCCCCAATGGGGATAGGGCGCCATGCTTCCGAGATACTTTACATTACCACCGATCAGGATCTTCGTAATCCTTCTCGGCCTTGTCAAACGCACCGGCTACGCCGATAACTATCAGCGTAATACCGGTAATCAGCAAGAGTGCCTGAGTCCAAGCAGGGAGATTATTCATTGTTCCGTATCCCCCATATCGTAGCCCAGTTTGTTGAAGATCTGCTGAATGACCCTCAACCTGAACTCTATCTCTTTCAATGCCCGGAACCTGGCGTCGCGACACCGGTCGTCGTTACCAGGACCCTTGAAGGTCCAAGTGCGGATGATCGCCTGTTGCGTTTCCTTGGCGAGAGTGCCAAGAATACGCGCCGGCAACGGAGCGTCTTCCGGACAAGACCTGATGATGTACTCGGCCTGCACTATGGCCTTGTAGGCACGTAGCAAGGTGACATCTGCTCCGGTGATGCCCTTCGCCCTGATCTTGGCGAATATCTTCTCACCGTTGCGGATGGCCTGCTCCGGAGTAATGCTCTTACCGGTCTCCAGGCCTTGCATCAGGAACCTGAGAATGAAACTGCCGTCGTTGACTGCTTCATCAAAAGTGAGATGGTTACTCATTGTAGTCACCTCCCTTGATGCAATTGGCACCGCGCAGGTACCAACGAGCCGCACAAATACCGCAACCGGCGAAGTCGAAGAAATCTCCGACCGCGAAACAAAGTACCATTTTGACCTTGGCCATGATCACTTGTCCTGTTTGAAGTGGGCGACGATATCTCTGTTCAGGATAACGATCATACCCACGTATTTGGGATCGTTTTCCATCATCTTTATGACAGGATGCTTCTTCCTCATGATGGCCACATGCTTTTCTATTTTAGCCATCAGCTCCTTAGGGGAGTAAGCCTCATGATCGAGATACATCTGTACAACGTCCTCGACCATGAAGATCTGCTCCGGATCAAACTGGGCCTTTCGCCAGTCTTCATAAAAGCCATCCCGCTTCAGGACCGGAACCAGCTTAGTAGCCACGAACTCCTCTACCTTCTTACGAACGTACCGCAGTTCGAGAGTTCCCAACTCCTTGTCACTGGCTATTGTGAAGCCAGCGCGGAAACCCTGCATAAAGGTTTCGACGTACACTGTTTCGGCGTTCTGCTGCTTCTGCAGTTTGGACACCACGGACGCGACGTCCTGTGGATCCGCGATGTATATGTTGGCCGGGAATCCGGCAAAGACGGTAACGGCGCAAATGAGCGCCAAAAACATTGAAAAAACCTTCTTCATTTTTATTCTCCTTGGTTATACTTTGGGAAATAAAAAGGACGCCACCCACCGTGGATGACGTCCATATTGATTTATAAAATGACGGGGGCGCAGGAAGGACTCGAACCTTCACCCGCTCGATTAAGCGTCGAGAGCTCTACCTTTGAGCTACCGCGCCCCCATGAAAGAATTGGTGGAGCCGAGGGGAATCGAATCCCTGTCCGGAGCTTTGCGCTTTGGCTTTGCGCCCCGTCGAACCTCTTCCGGCCCCCCGATCATTAAATCAGTCGCGGAGACAAAGCACCGCGAAATGGATTGCCGCCTCGCGAGTCTTGAAACCCGCGATAAAACCTGCCGCGTGGCTGAAGATGCCTCCGTCGATGCCGGTGACCTCCGAGAGTTGTTCTCCGCGAAGTCCTCGGAATCTCTCCGGGATCAGTCGACGGCTGGAGAAAGCGAATGCCTTTCCGTCCGCGGGGCTGACTTCCGGAGCCGCGGCGCAAAGAATGCGCCAATCGTCAGGACTCTCGGGGCTGACGTAGTACACGCAGTCCTTCGCGTGTTTCCACAACAGCTCCTTGCACTTCGCCGCCCGGGCTTCCGCCGGGAATGCCACGACGGCATCCCCGTCAGCGGCCACGATCGCATCAAGCGCCGCATTGGTTGCGATCGCCTCGGCATCGGCAATGCCGATGATGCATTGAAGAGCGTCGACGACCGCCGCTACGGCGCGGTCGAAGAAATCTTCTCCAGTTATTACTGTAGTGGCCCGATTAAAAGTCTGGACCATGTCGATGATCCAGTGCCCCTCGGCATTGGGATCGCCGGTGTCGACCGCGGCTACCCGATCGACCAGGTCGACCAGGGCGTCTACCGCCCTGGTCGACAGCGCTAGTTTACGGAAAACTCCGGTGTTTCTCAACAACGCGAACACCCGGCTGCAGGCCGCTACTCCGGTGGTGGCACGAGCGCCGTGATGGTCGAGGAGGCCTTCGCCCACGTCGACCCGGAGGTCGGCGTCCATGAGCTTCTTCGGATCGCGGGTCCGCATCCGCTGTTCGGGGTCCAGCCCCGCGAATACTACCAACAGCGCGAGGCTCAGAACCTCATCGCTGTGGAACTCGCCGTCGTGGACGGCAACCACATCTTCGAAACGCAGCGCGGTCTTGAGGCAGGCCTCGCCGTCCCAGCCCTTCTCGATGAAGAGCTTCTCGTTGGCTGTGAGCAGAGCCTCGTTGAACGGAAGCTCGAGATCACGGCAGCTGATGACGTTGTTGTTAATGGTGTTGGTGTTGACGTTCATGATGTACCCTCCTTATGTTTGGGTTATACTTGTGAATCGTTACGGCTGAACAATGACCGTAACGACGTTACCGTTTCGCCTTTACCGCTGTTTTGCGGATCGTTGGCTCATCGGCAGACGGGAACGACCCGCCTGGACGGTGGGCAGTTTAACGGCACTGCCCAAGCCTGTTTTTTTTTTTGTTCAGTGGAAAAATTTTATCTCCCACCGCCATGCGGCAGGATGACCGATGCACGCATCGGTTTTGTAGCGACTGGCAATACCATCCAACCACTGGTTGTCATTATTACGGTATGCGAACCGGATATCTCCGGCCTGCATAACCGATTCGCCGTCAACAACGTCCCTGGCCACGTTGATGTACGTGACCGGGTACTTGGCGTTGGCGATCCAGATATGATCCGTCCCCCAACTGACCAGTTTATCCGCAAGATCCAGTTCGCGGAGTGCTTTGCGCTCCCGCGCTGGTTTTTGAAAAAGAGCACTCCAGTCCATCATCTGCCCTCCTTCTTTTCGCCGTGTACTCTCCGCGGACATTTGAAGGGATGACTCTGCCATGCACGACGGCAGTTCCGAACCTCTTCCGGACAATTGTCCAGGTAATTCCAGACAACACGATATTGACGGCAGTCCCGACAAGGTATGTCGGGATTCAGACGTCGGTCGAGCTCGGCTTCAGCAGCCTTGAGCTTTAGTTTGAGATCATCCGAGGTTTCTTTGTCCAGCCATGACCTGCACGACTGAATGAACTTGCGAAGACTGGCGATTTTGCGCTTAAGCGCCGGAACGCCATGAAAGTCAAAATATGTTTCGGAGCAAAACTCCTTTTCGAGTTTCAGAAACAACGTAGCGGTCATACTCATTTTTGTACCCTCCTGTGTTTGGGTTATACTTTTGATTTTGTACTTAAGTACAAAATTTACTTTTGGAACTTTCGTTCCATTATATTATGCCGAAAAAACCTTTGAAATTAAGTCGTTTTCGACTTGAAATTATCAACTTTAAGTAGTATACTTTATCAGCGTCATAGCCATACAGTAGGAGGAAGTACCATGACACAGACAGCAGCGGCGCCGATCGAATCAGTAAACAGGTACGTACGCAGCATCAATCAGTTCCCGCGCATCGTCCGTTCCCGCGAAACGGAACTCGCAGAGATCATCCAACATGGTACTCCTGAAGAGCGCACCAACGCAATCAACGAACTTGTCACCGGTAATCTGCGATTAGTTGTGAAGATAGCCCACGACCTGAAATACTGCGGACTTGGATTTCAGGATCTCGTATCCGAAGGTAATCTAGGACTCATCATCGCAGCACAACGCTTCGATCCCTCCAAGTGCCCTAAGTTCGGAGCCTATGCTTCATACTGGATCAAACAGACCATGCGTTTGGCGATATCTGCACAAGCGCACGCAGTGAAACTGTCTACGCAAACCACAGGACAACTGCACAAGATAGAACAGGCAAAAGCGGCCTTTGTACGTGAATTCGACAGACTGCCGGACGATGAAGAACTCGCCGCACTGTCCAACATCGGACTCGGCACAGTAAAGACACTCAAATACGCTGCTGTACACGCGTGCTCGTTAGATGAGAAAATCAAAGAGGATGAAGAACTTACGTTTGGAGACGTGCTGTGTGCAGAATGCGAGGATCCTCAGGATGCTGCATATAACGAAATGCTCGTTAAAACTCTGCAGAAACACATAGATCAACTGTCTGACCGCGGTAAATTGGCTGTGGAGTTGTTTTTCGGTATGGGCAAAAAGACATGGCCTATTAAGGTAGTGGCCCAAGAGATCGGCATGTCCATAAGAAACACCGAGGCATTCCTTCAGCAGGAACTGGCAACACTGAAGAAACGCCTGTTGGCAGATGGAATCACCGGCAGACATGAAGGGGTGTGAACGATGTTCGGGGATGTCCTGGAACTAACTGAATTCCTGAAGGCGGACGAAGACGAAGAGTACACTCCATGTGAATGCGTAGACCCTGCTGTGGTGCTGGCGATGGAGATCCTTCTCGGCCTGACTGACGAAGAGTAAAAAAAAAAGTCCTCCCGTATCCATCGGAAGGACTGTCAAATTTTCAACATCCCCAGCGTGACACAACCCTTGGTGCGCAGGGACAATATTTCCATAGCGAGTACGCTCCTTCCAGATCCGTATAAGCCACTATCCTTGAATCACGTCTGGTACAGCGGATGCAGTATAGCGGCTTACCGTCTATTTCATAGTACAGACAATACACACCACGTCCTGCGCCCATCTTGCGCAATTTTCTCGTGGCACCTATGGACTTCCACAAATGGAAGATACTTTTTCTGTTGTTACCCACTTCATACTCTCGTTATGATTATTACCGCTTCCGGCGGCACGGACTGAAAGCCCGATTTGTTCTGCCCACTGTGGGCATAAAAACAAACACCGGGAGTTACCCCGGTGTTTGCAGAAATATTGGCCTGTTTTTCTATAGGGCCATTGTTCGATGAATGTCTTACTTGCTCGGCTTCGCGGCAAGTGCTTTGGCCTTCTCGACCGTCATCAAATTGATCAAATCGCCGACCGGAGATCCGTTGGCTCCGGAACCCAGCATGACCGTACTCGGCAGGGTCATACGGGATATGCCGTCGGCCCACGCCTTGGCCACTCCGATGCGGGTTTCCTTCTCGATCTCCAGCCGCACCTTCTCCTGCTCGGTCATGGCGCCGGACAGCTTGATCTCCTGCTCACGTGCCTTTGCCGCGGCCACCTTCTGTTCGGCCTGAATACGGATGACTTCGAGCTTGGCAGCCTCTTCCTTTTTCTGAATTTCAGCAACTTCCAGCTTCTTCTGGGCCTCAACCGTAGCCTGCTTCTTGGCGAGCTCGGCAACAGCAACTTCCTGTTGAGCCTTGATCTCGGCAAGTTCCTTCTGCCGCTGAGCGTCGGTCACTGCCTTGATCTTCTCGACCTCGGCCTTACCCTTGGACTCGGCAACCTGCTGTTCATATTGGGCAACAGTGCGCTCCTTCTGCATGAGCAGATTCTGCTTTTCGGCCTCCGCGGTCTTCTTCTGCAGGTCTGCCTTCTGTTGCGCCTGGAACAGGTCGGTGGTGATCTTGTCGAAATTGATCTTCGTGATCGAGAACTGTTCGACAACGATACCGGTAGCCTTGAGTTCCGGATTGTTCACAAACAGCTTTCGGATGTTGCTGGCAAACTCCTCGCGGTTCTCGATGGCCTGACTGGAAGTGATATTGGCGGCACAGGTCATGGCGATATCCTTAAGCTTCGACAACACCAGGTTGTCGACCACATCGATATTGCCGCCGGCATAGTTGTGCATCCGCTTGATGGATTCCTGCTCGGTGTACAGACGATACACCACCTGGCAGGAGACATCGCCTTCGCCCTTGTTGGAGAAGCGGACCTGCACGCCGTCGCGTTCTTTGCTCTCCTGCGTCTCGTTGGAGAAAAACACGGTGTTGACCTTCGGGTACGTCCAAATCTTGGGCAGCACCCGGAAGTAGTATCCACCGTCATGACGAACCTCGATGTCACCGGTAATGGATTGGATGACCTGGAAGTTCTGCACGTTGTTGCTGTGCAGAAACACATTGCTGATGATGAGCGCCAACACGAGCGCCACGACCACGGCTATGATAGCCACAATACCTTTCTGATTCATTCTGTTATCCTCCTTTTTCTTTTTGCTCATAGTGCTTTTTTGATCTTCTCCGCCTCTTTGATCTTACGGGCGGCTGCCTTCTGCGCCTCCGCACAGTCGGCTTTGAGTTTGTTTCGCTTTTCCTTCAGTTCATAAAGACGACCCTCGCAGGGTTCGTCTTCGTCTTCCAACTCACTGCGTACGCGTATGAACCGTCTCAGCAGAAACCTGTAGACAGTCCACCACAGCGCAAACGTGAGTCCCAACACCAACAGTATACGTAGCATCATACCTCCTTTCCGTAGCCTTGGTGTTCGGTTTTGGTTCCAATCAACACTCTTCTCGCTTTATGGTATTTAGGCTCCAACCAGTTAGCCAGTGAGTCCTTGGTGTTCAAGTGATGCTCGACATCCCACAATTTCACCTTTCGCGCTATGGGATTACCCACACAGGATAAGATGTAATCGCGATAAGTCATGATCTTGTCATGCGTAAGAATTTTAAGGGCCTCCAGTTGCTCGTCACTCAGTACCTCGGCATCCTCTATCTGCTGCCAAGTTACATCACCATCCTCCACCAGATCATGAAACAATGCCACCACCGCATCCGGATCGTCGTAATGTTCCAATGCCATGTGAATGGCGTGGTAGTACCTGTACTGAAGCAATCCACTGAAAAGCCCAAAGGCTTTTGCCAACGATGCAGACATGATCTTACCTACATAATACGAACAACACAAACAAAAGCAGTAACACTGCCGGTATTCCACACAGAAGGGCGCCGCAACATCCGCAATTACCACTACAGTACCATGATTTGGAAAAGTGCGGACACCGACCGTTGTTCTTGGATCTGAAATACTCCAAGGACGCTCCACACCAACTGCGCGGATAATTCTCGGTCTTCACACCCTCCGGCGTAATGATATGTTCTACGTCCATATCGCAGTAATCCGCGCCCTCCGGCGCCGGTTTACAGTGTTTGCAGAACCGACAACTCATATCTTTTCCTTTCTTAAAACCTACTGCTCTGTATTGACGCCAAACGCCATAGCGTATACAGACATCCCAGGTGAATGCGGAGTGGATACTATGCGCGGATGTGATTTCCATGTTGCACAGACCTGCTTGGTACGCCAGAACCTTGTGTTCTTACGTTTGTCCCTTCGCTTCAGTCTGCGACAGTAAACCCAATCACGATGACTTGCTCCGAAGTCCATCAACCATTGTCGAGTGCGCTGTCTCCACTGGTCTGTCCCAATGTCGGGCTCTGCGAAAATACGCTCCCACAACATGTCTACCGAAGATTTCATCTACACAGGTACCACCTTGTTAGGATCAAACCATTTACCCTCCGGACCACAAAGATCTTTTGTGTCTCGAAGAATTTTGCAGGAACGACTCATATTACCGTAAACGCAAATGTCATTCGGCCATATGGGAAGCCGATACCGACAATCATCGCAAAAAGGTGTTGTACTTTTCGACGATTCTTGGTTGTCCAGTCGCAGCCCACCGGCGTTGTGGTCGTCGATATATACATCGGCATATATCTTCCGCGGATTATTGCCAAACAACTCCTGCATGGATTTGATGTTGTCGTTGACCGCATCCGGCTTCAGACCTATCCTTTCGCACTCCTTCAGAGCCTTATCCAGCAACTCTCCTTCGCGCATGGTGTACAAGATCCATTTGTCCCCGCGTTTCTGGATGTTCAGGATGAGATTACATACCTCTGGAATAGGATCACCAATACCTGGCCAGGCATCCCTCACGATGGTACCATCGAAGTCGATGGCATAAATGGTAGGTCTATTCATTGATAACACTCCTTGGAATCTCTCCCCTTCTTACCATAGCTACAGCATCCTTCACTTTGACCGTCATATCATCAATGACCTCGCGTTGGTGTTTCAGCATGTCAAGGTATGCCGCGGTACAGATATCGGCCACACGTGCTCTTGTAACAGCGACATCTTCCGAATCATCTTCTGAGTCATAGCAGAAGCCAAACCAGTGATGCCTCATCAACGTGCCGGCATCATCACATACGTGGATGTCACTGCCGTGCCTATATCCTTGCTTGATGGCATTTTTCATTGCCTTCAACGTAGGATATACTCCTCCATGACTGGTAATCACATACCTGCCGCCCTTTGTGACAATACCGTTGCCAGTAGACTCTCTAACAAGATCGTCCACCACGTCGATGCGCAAATCCTCAGGATCTTGGGTAAATGAACACCTAAAGTAAAACACGTACTTACTCATTGACGTAGCTCCCTTAGTGATGCTGACAGATTTGGTCGTTGGTAACCAATATCTTATCGGATATCGCCAACACACGTCTGTAGAGGTTTGCACAGACTTCCGAAACAGGATCGGTAACCGCGTGAAGAATATGACGTTTGGCCTTTTCAACCAACTCAGGATCATCATCAGAGTTATAGGCAAAGGCCCCGCCACGACAATGCAGCAGTTCGTCTCGAAACCGCGGATATACCGTATGGTGATCTGCCGGATGATCCATTGCCAATACCTGCAAAGGCGAGTCCAGTATCCTCCAGGCTTCTTTCGTCAGACCGTCTTTTGCCAGGTAGGTCCCCGACGACATGCGATCGACCTCCTCGTCCATGTTGACCGTGATGTTGAAAATGGACAGCGACTCCGTATACTCCACGGCAAAACAAAAAAGTCGTTTAGACATCAGTATTATCCTTTCCCTGCTTTAAGCACCTCCCTGGTAACTTCTACGGCACGCTCGTCAAGATCACGGCGATACCCGGCAGCCTCAATGCGCCATTGCGTGGTGCATTCTTCAGCTATTCTGACTTTGGTCCTGTACACAAGTTCCGGATCGTCAGTAGATTCGTATTCGAATCCGGCACCGTAGATATTTGTTACCTTGTTGGCTTCGATATAGTACCTGGCCGGCGCCATGCAGTCGTGGTCGCTTGCGTCCTGAGGAGATCTATACAGTCCTTCATCAAGCAGGACTTCTTTGCCGTCCGTTGTATGGATGGAATATTCATCACGGGACCTGATTACACCGTCTATCTTCCTGATCTCGACATCAACAACCGCGGCAGAGTAACGGCACTCGAACCAAAAAACTCTCTTTCTGCTCTTTTTCATGCTCTCCATGCCTCGGGTTTTTCTGTCCACTGATTGAGCGGTACTTTGATTATTTTGTACTCATTGCAATACACATCCTCAGTAATGTGGTCAATGCGAGCATACTCATCAACGGTATTATCGTCTCGCCATTTATAGGTGTGTAATCCAATCATGGTACGTTCGTCAAGATATTTTCTCAAGACCTCACGTGCGGCTTCCGCGGTGGTGTATATGCCGAACACATGGTACTCGTCATACCAAGCACTGCGGACCATGTAGACATAGTTATCCATTTGCCTCCTCCTTCATATTGACGGAGTTGTTGACGGCGAGCTCGGCGCGGGCCACCATTCTCGACTTGTCCGCGAGCGCGGTACGAAGCTCGGTCACATGCCTTTTCCAGGACGCCGTGCACTCCAACGCGATCTTCAGTCTGGCTTTCAACAGAGCCTTGACATCGACGTTTTCCTTGTACACGAATCCGGCGCCGTAGACACTGGTGATGCAACCATACTTGGCCTCCTCGATATCCACCCGCAGCGGTGCCATGCAGTCGTGGTGCAGCGCATCCTGCGGGGACTTGTACAGCCCCTCGTCCAACGGGACGGCCTGACCGTCGGTCGTATGGACGAGGCAAGCCTCCTTGTCCACGCGCTTGATCGGACTGTCGCACGTGCGGATAACTACATCGGAAAGAACATCGGAGTACCGGCACTCGAACCAGAAGACCCGCTTCATTTTGCGGGTCTCTGATTGAGCATCGGCGCATTCACCGGCAGCGGGGCGTCGGAGTATATGTAGCTCGCGCCGTCTCCCGCCCACTCCACCGCGGTGCCCTCGGCCGTGAAGAACCGGATGCCGGGGTTGTTCTGCCCGTAGGTACCGTCCAGATCCGCGGTCGGCTCCAGACAGCAGTTACCGCTTCCGTGGTAATTGTGCTTGTACTCCGGCAGGATGTAGCTGCGGGTGCTCGACGGCTTGCCATTGGTGACGTAGTACCCGATGATCCGCCCGTACGATACGAGATAGACGTAGCACGGCAGATTCGGCGTATCCCACCGCTGCGCCCACTTGGAAATGGTGCGACGCTCCTGATAATACGTCATCCGCGGGATCGGGATCGATGCCTGCGCCGATTGAATGTTGCGACGCTGTTCCTGTCTTTCGACGTCCTGCGGCTCGTCCAAACAGCCGCCCTTGGCTCCGCACAGCAAACAGACAGCTGCAGCGGCGATGGTGAGAATTCCGAATACCTTCTTCATGTTGTTTCCTCCTTGGTTTGTTTGTTACTCGGTGATCTCGAACGGCAGGTCGCGCGGCTTCCACTGCGCCTTCGTACCTGTCATCCGACTTTTGGCGTTGTACTCCTCGATCATGCCGGAGAGCACCATGCGGATGCCGCGTTCCTCGGGAGTGCCCTTGGCCAGTTCGGCCTTGCGTTTGGTCGCCTGGATCTGATGGTACATGTCGTAGAACCACTCGTAGGAGTTGACGCGCACGTCGGCGTCCTGAGTGATGTACGACTCGCGGATGTCGTTCACCCGTTTGGCGTTGCAGGAATGGAACGCCGGTGACAACATGGCGACGATGATGAGAATGATGCCGATGATGGTCAGCAGTTCGATGAATGTGAATTTCTTCATTGCTTTGTCCTTATTCAGGGTTTCGGTTTCTGTCGCGCCAGCCACAGCTGCAGTGCCGCCGAAGCGGCGCAGGGCTCGCATACGACCACGTGATTCAATCCTACGCACCAATCGCCGTCATCGAAATACTGGCGGCACATGGCGAGCGGAAGTTTCTTCAGCACCTCCTCCAAAGTGGGGGCAGGGCAGATGATGTTGTGGTCGAGCGCGGCCTTGCGCGTGTTCACGACCGGTTCATACTCCGTTCTGTCCAGCCCGATGTTCCGTTCCCACACCAGGGCACTGTCGGCAAACTCGCCCTCCGGGATATGTTTGCACAACTTCAGGTCAGGAACGATATTCTTGAGTTGCTCTTCCATACGTACTCCTTATTCCGCATTCCTGCGCCTTACTGTAGAAAGCGTACATGTCAGCACAGGCATGCCAGGCCGCGAGTTCCCACGACGCAAATCCCGTCGATGTGCAATCAGGCATTTTCAGTATCCTTCGCATGTCCGAAATACGTACCGCGCACGTCGAGCTGCTCCGGCGTGATGCCGAGCGCATCGGCCGCCTTCTTCAGCAGCTCCGGGTCGGGATGCTTTTTTAGTTCGAGTTCGATGTACTCGTTCCGCGTCATGCCGAGCTTGGCGCACATCGCATCGATCTACCACAGCGTCGGGACGTATCCCGGATTGACGAAGCTCTGGTACAATCGCCAGGCGCGAAGTGGAGACATGTCACCGATGTACACGTCTTCCACCACTCTGTGCGGGATGAGAGCGCTTTCGATGTTTTCCTTGGACATCTCACATCTCCTTCATCTTCATAATTATATTGCCGAGGACCTTCTTCATCAACCGTAAGGCCTGCTCCAAATCCTCAACTCGACCATGCAGATTGTCAAGTCTCTGCTCCAGACTATTGATCATCGCTTTCCTGAGAGCATGTTTGGCTTTGACCCTAGAGTCGAAAATACGGGCTTCTGGGACATATATGGGCTTATCGTTGACGATCAACACATAGCTATGTTCCTTAGTAACCGTAGTAACACGACCCTCCCACACGTCGCCATCGCCGAACGGATCGATCTCGTAGAAGAACGCCTTGTCACCAACACCAATGGTTTTCTTCTGCACCATCAGTTGTCCCTCCACGGCATCGATGTCATCATCGAGTTGATGCGCTCCCGGATCTTCAGGAGTTCTTCCAGCTCCTCCTTCTTTTCGGAAATAGCTTTTTCAGCCTGCTCAAGTTGCTGGTGACAAGCCTCGTGCATGCACCCGAGAGCCGCCATGTATGCGGCATCCCGATCGCCGAAAACATGGTTTGCGCTCTTGGTGTACGTGACGTTATTATCATCGCCATGCAGCAAATAATACACGCCATTCGGGGTGATCTCTATTTTCGACACTCGCGCAGTCCCCACATTCGGGCCATTGACAAGATTCGACGAGTGTATCACCCACGCCGTACTGCCTACTGCAATCAAGGGTTTGCCCTGGTAGATGGATTCACATGTTTTGTCCATTACTTCTGCTCCACGATGTTGATGATGTCTTTCTTTGAGAATATCTCCTCAGCATCATTGAGGTCAAATGCCTCCTTGGCGTTCTCCCATGCGTCGTCGAGATCTTCCGCCGGCAATGTGAAGCTATATTCTTTGGTGACTTTCATATGCACAGTGAAGTTTTTCATACTTCCTCCTTCAAACTGGATTTGGAAATATAACCGCCTTTTCTCCTTATCACGCTTCTCAGCATGATAATCTCATTATGCTTATTGCCACACAACGGTGGCTGCAGCGACCAGTGGTATTTTACACCGAACTTGTGGATTAACAGTGGTTTCCCACCGGTTGGGTTAACCTCGTAGCATCCCCAACCGGCAGGCAGCTCGTCGGCGGAATGAACAACGCCGGGATTGGTGAGGTAGAACCTAAAATCTCCCATCCCACGATCCGGAAGATCATGGCGAAACAGCTTGTTACGGTCCCGTAGGAAATCCTCCCTGCTGGCCTTACACTCGAAGAGAATAGAACCCCTGCAAGTCCAGCCGATAGTATCTGGGATCTCTCCGGTGTTGTTACAAGTATGGAGTTCCGTTACAATCGGGCTGCACTTCCAACGCTTGAGCTGCTCCTCGGCTTTTATCAGGAGATCAAAGTGCTTCATATTATTGGCACTCCTCCTTTCCGCACATCTCCTCGAACTGCTCAACCGTTTCCGGAATCACATCCAAACAAAACACATGCCGACAGTTGTGACAGACGCACTTGACAGAAGTGTTTTCATCCGGCTCGATACCCACATTGTCACGGTTCTCCACAATGTTGCCGAACTCGTTGGTGAGCAGCATCTGAACGTCGGCGTTCTCATATATGAGCATCACCAGCGTTTCCTGCTCGCACTCGGGGCAGTAGTGGCGCAGCGGTTTAGGAACCTCGGTACAGCAGCTGACCACACCACACCGCGGTTTATCCAATCCAAGCTCCTTCATCTTGTCCCGCATGGTCTGTTCCAAGATACGAAACTTCTCACGGTTGGCCCGGAGATCGACGTCATCACCATCGATCACCACACAGATCTGGTAGTCAGACATGTTTCATTCCTTTATTTTTTAAGTACACATGCTCACAATACGACAGTGCTACTACCACTGCCGTACTCCCGAGAATAACAGCTGATATCCGCGGGTGGTCCCACATCCAACAACCTACGGCGAGCAACGAAGCCAAACATCCACCGACGGCAATATTGCCCAAAAAAGTAATGAACAACGCCTCGACAAAGTCTGAACCATCTCCGCCGCGTAAATCAACCAACGGTTGATCATCCTTTTCCATACAGACCCACTGTCTTGTCCTGACGTTGAAGTAGCAGTAGCTTGCCCAGGTGAGTAGCGTCAGCAGCGGCCACAGTACGATCAGCAGCACGGTAATGCACTTGTCCACCACGTAACCGATGCTATACAGCACTGCCATCCCCCGCGACAACGGTTGCTTTTCCGGAAGTGTGAAAAACCGTTTCACACCATCCGATCGCGGCGTGGTGGGAAAGAACTCCTTATCCTCCTCCATATTCCGCTTCTCCTTTCTTTACGTTTTACCTTTCCTCAAATCATCGGCGATCTTGTCCAGATCGTCGACCAACCCAGAATAGACCTGCGAGATGCCCTCGTAAGACTCTCTACGCAACTCCGACAGCTTTATAGCCTCGGCAGCTTCGCGCTTCGAGAACTCCTCACAAAAACGCTGAGCCTGGATAACTTGTTCCTTATCCCTGCGCTCGATGGCATCCCGCACTTCTTCGAGCAGGTCGGCGATCTCGTATTGCCCGGGCATATACTCGTTTCCGAACATAAACCCTTTCGGTACGCGACGAAGCATCTCAATCAAACGGGTCTCTTCCTGCGTCATCTGGCTGCTCCTGCTTCTCCTTTTGAATGTCCAGCCACGCCTCCAGAGCCGAATCGGTTATGGTGTCGGCATGCTCGCCGCCCATGAGCAGCAGGTTAGCGATCTCGAACTCCATACGGGCGCCGCCCTCCTTAAGGATCTCGACTAGCGTTGGCGCGGGCAAATCGCCCTCTTCATCCTCTGGGAGCGCGTCGCGGAAATCAATGAACATACCGTCTATGCCCTGCGTCCACACCAGCGCGCTGTCCGCGAACGCGCCTTCCGGTATTTCCCGGCACATTTTCGGCGGCGGCACAAGTTGTTCGAGATTATTCATCTTTCGTCTCCTCGAACGGGTTGCCGAACTCGGCGAGAATCTCCAACTGCGCTCGACGCTCGGCGGCACGGGCGGCGTAATAGGCGGGGGCATGGACGACACAGGCGGCACGGGCGGCAGCATAGGCGGCGGCGCTCGCGGTGGCATGGGCGGCACAGGCGACAGCATAGGCGGCGGCATGGGCAGCATAGGCGGCGGCACGGGCGGCAGCAAGCTCATCGTCCGTCGCTTCGCCGTTGGCATACCGCTCCGCCGCGTCGAGCGCCTTGATGATGCGCTCATCCGTCATCAGATGTTGCACTCTCCTCGCACAACGCACGGCGAACAGTCGCAAGTTGCGGTCACTTATCACTCCTTCGCGCGTGATCGTCCAAACCGCCCATCCTGCGGACTTCTCTCCCGCTTCGCCGCGAAGCAAAGCGGCGTAACAATCCTTCATTGTTTCGAACTTGAGCGCGAAGCGTGTGCCCTCGGGGCACGCCCCGAAATCCCTGCAAAACTCCCTCGTCGTTAAGTTATTCATCTATTCTACCTCCTTGTAACAATCAGCCAAACGCCACAAACAAGCTGCTGCGAGCGCCCCGTTATAGTGGACTGGATTCTTTACTCCTCATTTCTCGTCCTCCACGATTCTGATCTTGCGCCCGAAGTGTTGTTCCAGCTGTCTATGTGTCAACTCCATAACCTCGTACTCCTCCTTGATTCTCCTGTAGATACGATCCATGAAACTGCACTCACCGTTGCGTACCAGATCCATCAAAGCAACCGTAGAAACAACAGGAACCCTAGGTGCGTATATCTCGACGATATCGCTGAAGGGTATCCACCCCAATCCGACCAGTACAACGGCAGCGTCTCCTGCACGATTGCAACCTTCCTGCAGCACGTATCCTTCTGCCTCGGTGCCCTTTACCTGTTGAACAAACACCCAGACACGCCCCTGAAGCATGTCCTTGCCGATTACATAACCGGGCTTTATCTCCGGCATGTAGTTGTAGGGTATTCCCTGGTATCTGAGCATATCCTTCAGGTGACTGCGATTGGCTGCAAAGCAGATGCAATCCTTACAGGCTACCCTTGTGTCCCCGTAGCAGCATTTGCTCATTTCGGAGTCTCCCTTCAAACAGCAGGCTCCGAAAGTCACGATCTGTTTTGCCGGATCAGTCAACCCCGCGGGTATTTCATAGTCACCCCAGCGTCTAATCTCCATACTGCCCCTCCTAGTGCAATAAAGCAGCAAGCGGCAACATCGTCATTGCTATCTGTAGGACATGTAGCGCTTGGTCATGCCACAGATTGATGTGATGACGATTGGCCTTCAGGTCATCAATGGCGCAATGAGCAATGATATTAAGGAACAACAACACGGCCAACTTGGCCGTATGTCCGGGCCACAGCCAAATCAACGGTGCATACGTGACGAGCGTCCAGTACACCGCGTGACACAGCAGGGCGCAGGACCAGTCGCACCTATACAACGGATCAGGAGCGTTTTTCTCCCACCACGCCGTGCACTTGGCTTGTGCCAGCCAACCCTGCAGCGTGTAATCGGCGAAAAAGTGCAATCCGAGGCAAAGCAAAAAGATTTTGAACATTTTTAGTCCTCCTTGTCGTGAACAGTACCCAATACAACTACACTGTGCTTTTCCAACAACTCCGAGAGTCTCCTCATACCGTGAACACCCAGCGCATACCAACACCCGTAGAACCATCCGATATAGTATTCGGTGTCTTCCTTGATTCCCTTTATGGGATCTTCAACCTTGATGCGATCCTTCTCATAAATGGGTATATCACGGTCGTCTCTAAAGCCAGTACAACGTTCTACAGCGTGTCTGCACTCGTCATAACTGTCATCATCCACGTAGCGCTCACCCAGGGCCCTACGATAGAGCAACAATGTGCCGTCGACACGCAGCTCGGCATCGGTATCGTCTCCAATGTACTCCTTCTTCTCTGTGTCCCACACCCGATACTTCAGATAATCTCTGCTCATCGTTTGCCCTTTCGTTTTATCTTGATACTCCACGGACGCTCAAACCAATCTCTGGAGTTCATAAAAGCAAGGAGTTCACGCTCACCGAAACAACCAAGACGCGCCTTGTAACGCCGGATCAACAAACACAAAAAGTCTTTGTGCCGCCAATACTTATTAATCCTTACCCGTTTCTTCATTCTTCTCCAGCTCCTTTATCTTTTCTTCCAACTCTTTCCGATGATCGCTAAGGTGCTGTACGGCGTTCTGATATTGGGCGAGCTCCTTGTTATTGCGCGCCAAAGTCGAACGATAAGCGGCCAACATCGAACGAGTCTTGTTACTCTCAGCCTCCGCACAAGTCTTATACAGTTCATCTTCCAAGTGCCAATCGTACCCTCCTTTGAACTGATAACAAGGACGACCAAAGGTGCTGACGCGAATGCTATCGATTACTCCGCACACCACACCGTACATGTCTTTTGCGTACTCGGTCATCACATACACTTTGTCGCCAATACCGTACTTAGTTTCCAGTGTTGCCATCGAGCCATTCCTTTACTTGCTTGATTTTATCCTTTACCTCTTCTATGTGTCTCTTGATGATCTGTACAACACTCTTATGTCCTTCCAGATCGCGTTCCAGAGACTCCAAGCGCTCCTGATACCGTTTGAGAAGATCGGTGTTGAACTTACTACGGGCCTCCTCTTCCGTATCGTAGAGTTCACACTCCTCATACCACTCATAGGCATTCCTGAACTGATACATATTGCCGCCGAACTCGGTGTATTTGATTGCGGAAATTATTCCGCATATCACTCCATATTCCTCTTTGGCGTACTCTGATGTGCAATACACCTTATCTCCGACGGTATATTTTGTGGGCAGTAGTTTCATGGACAAACCTCACTTGCTTCGTATATGGGGCAGGAACTGGCATCGCTAACAGCGGTGATAGGGTGTGAATAAATGCAAGCATTCTTTTTGAAGTACACACAAGACCCGCAATGCTTACTGCTGTTTGCGACTTCTCTATAGAAGCTAAGTCTTTTCTCCTCATTTTCAAGTTCTGCTTGCTTCTCTTGTACCAGTCGCTCATAGTATCTCAAAGTATCGCGAGAACTTTCCACCACCTGCTGTTGACAACTTACAAGTGCTTTGGCATGCGCCAAGATAGCGTCCTCTTCATTGTCATGCAGATACCGCTCCTCGTAGAAGATGTGATCATCACAGGTCTGATACGAAATACTGCCGAAGTTGTCTATACGTATCTCGAAAATTTTGCCCTGCACCGGGCCTTGTTGAAATTGCCCAAGCCTGGTCAACCACACAATATCTCCAATATCATACTTGGTCTTGATTTCCATCGTCATTCCCCTTTCTTGTATTCCAGCGACGCACCATATCGGCATCACATGCCTCTGCGTTTGCAACCTCATCCTTTCCAGCTTCCCACAGCATTATACCAGGCATGCGGACACCGCATTCACAACTGATAAAACCGGGAGCTGCGTACTGCAGTCCGCCTATTTCAGCGTGCCTGACGTGCAAAACATTGTTACCGCAAAAAGGGCAGGGCTTAAGCTTTTCCGACAGAATGTCTTTAGACATCTACGAATCCTCCTTTATTTTTCCCACCAGTAGCTCACCGTCAGGATATACGGCAACCCACGTACCAGGTTCCACTGTGCGGTTGGGTTTTATTGTGATACCGAACAGGGAAAAACGACAGCCAGTCCACTTTACAGGAGCTATCTCCTGTAATTTCGGCATATCATCCACCGGGATATGAATAATGCTCGGCAAGACTTCATTGCTGCAATCTTTCGACATATAGCGTTCCTCTCTTTATCACTTCACCGAATTTGTTGGACGCCATCCAAGTTCCACGCGGCCATCCACGCTTCGCATGTACATGCTCCGCCTCGATGACCTTGTAATACCTTGCGAATTCCTCGTTGCGGGGGTCATGCAGGCTCGCCTCCGACAAATCCTGACTGTTCATGAATAGGTCGGAGACACTGTCGCGAGTGACCGTCTCGATCAACTTTTTGATGCTCTTGGCGAACACCATGTTGTAGTAATACTGCCGAATCACGCAAAAGCACAGCACCGCCGCAATGATGCCGAGAATACTTTCCACTGTCAATCTGTACCTCCGAATGCGAATGCCACGGCGATACATACCGCGGCAAACGGGATATATTTTATGCACTCCATCAGTTCACCTCATGATTCAGGATATCGATACTTTTACATTCGTTGTCATAACGACAAATAAACGATGCCATACCCCACTTGTCCAACTCTTCCTTCCACCACCGCGTACACAATGCCTGGGTACGTGAAAGCTTAACACCGCCGTACGATTTGAACTGAGTTTCTTCCGGCAGCTTCTTTAAGGCCGCCCTGATGCGGGCCAACGACCAGAAGAACTTATTGGTATGGTCTATGCGCAATTCGTAAATGATTGTCTTAGCCACCATCCACGTCCTCCACCATCGAATCAAAACAGATAGAAAAGGCGATCACCGATAATGTGATGACCGCCAAAACTACGCAACCAGTGAACAACAAAAGGTTTACCAACAACTTCACGACTCGGACTCCGCCAGCATCAGTTTGTTCAAGATGTGGTCGTAATGCTCGGTGAGGAAGCTGTCCCACCCCTCTTGGGTAAAGCCGTGAGGAGCCCACATGTTCAGCAGCATCTCCAGTTCCTCGCACTTACCGGCGTCGCACACCCGGCGCAAGAGGACACGCGCACGAGGACGATGGGCAGTGTACTCACGACAGCTTATTATTTGGATAACCTTCATGCTTCAATCCTTTCTGTAATAAAAGCCCCGCACAGAGAGGGCAAGCAACCTGTACTTTTGTTTGTTTAACTCTCTGTGCGGGAACACAATTATGCTTTCGCCTGTCGGATTTTCTCTTCCATCTCCAACTGCTTTTCGTACTCCTGCATACCTTGACGCATTGCAGCACGCGGCGTAGAGAACAGGCGGGACTCCTTTACTATATAACAATCCTCGCTTTCTTTTACATCGTAACGAAAACCGCAATCGGCACAATACCGAATACTGGTGACGGTTACCAGCGTCACTATGAAACCATTATCAGCAGCACTTGATAGCCAATATACAGCCTCGCCGATGCTGAACTTGGGTTGCGGATATTTTCTGTCCTCCGGAGAGCGGTCATCGAACGGATTGTACTCGGGGTCCTGCGGATTGTTACTACTCATTTGAAGTCTCCTCAGCCTCATTCACAGACTCAAGCAGCTCATCGCAACCGCCGATAACCGCATATAACTCGTCGCGTCGCTCATAGAACGTGTGCAAGCACTTTTTCAACTCATCGGAATCCTCGTTAAACAGATTCTCCATCTGTGCAAGTTCCTTGGCTTGATCCACGAGAGCGTCCACAGCCTTTGCAATAGCGGATAACTCCTGTTTAGACCTTGTAATAGGCCGGTTGTAGTCTTGTGACTCCAGATACTCACACAGCTGATCCATCTCGTCACCATCACCGTAATGCAGCGGCAAAACCTTACCGCACGCCGCGCACTGAAAACGCTCGGTGAAGATGTCATCACCACTGATCGCCGGAAAACCGATCCATTCGATGCTGCCGTCGCGGTCCAGCTCGACCTTCTGCGAGACCTGCGCGTTCTGCTGCACGGCCTCGATCTCGGTGCAACCACACTGCGGACATATGAATTTAAGTTTACTCGGCATCTTCTTCGTCCTCCTTCAAAACTTCAGCAACTTTGAGCAATTTACCCAGGCCGCTCTGTTCTTTGTCCAGTATGTCGGCGATCTTCAGCAATTTACGCAGATCATCTACCTTGAAATCAGTAAACTGTCGAACGTCCTCATAATCGAGCTTTCCCTCTGAAGTGAGATCTCCACGGTAGTAAGCTCCCTCTGAATTGTCGGTCACTACATACCCGGTCATCTGGGCACTGTTCTCGTAGCGCAGCCGGTACCAAAGATCCTCCACGACATCATCGAAATCAGCCTTGATCTCGGTAGTGCCGTTGGAATCAATGACCAGCATACTGCACTCGGGCACATCTTCGAGACTTGTATTGCTGTCGGCAGGGAACATCTCCAACCGTGCAATCAGCTGCTCGAGGTTGATTTTTTCGATAAGCGCCTTCTTCTGTCCCTTTGTGTGGTAAGGGACCTCGAAGCGCCACCGTGCATAAACGTAAAAACTCATTTAGTTTCTCCTTTCACGTTCTTTTCCGCTTTGAGATACTCATCCGCGTAGGTAACCATAGCCGCCAACGCGGTCCCGCCATACCGAACGCAGCTCTGCATCTCATAATACGGCAGCCCATCATCGTCTGCAGCGTCCTGAAGATCCTCACACTTCTCCATGACCTCCTGCAGATCACCCATCAACGCGGCCATCTTGACCGCGAGCGCATGATAGCATTCACCGATGGTAGGCATCTTTGATCCTCCGCATGTAGTCCTCATGGTTGCGAGCCTCGTTCCTGTCGCTGGCGGCAGCCACCAACTCCAATACCGGCGCAATACACATCAAGATTACAATGACAAAAGCTATCAGTCGTTCTCCTTCCAATCCTCTGGGATGTAATGTTCGCACTCGCCCTTCTTGTCCGGCTTGAAGCTGGAATAGCTGCACCAGCCAGGGCTGTTGCCCTTTTTATCCTCCAAGTACAAAATGTACCGGTGGCAGGACTGGTGCAGCGGGCACAACCCGTTTTGACAATGCGCGTAGTCGTGGTTCATACCTGGTCTCCCGCTTCCAGCTTCGCCGCGAAGAGCTTATGTCCATCGCAGCTGTGGTCGCACGGCCGATTGTCGAGCTTGCACTGCTTGATCGTTGGGCACCCTGCCGGCGGAGGATCAAATTCAGTGGACAGGATGCAGGAAGGACACGGCGTATCGCTGACACATGCCACACGCATGTTGGGACACTCATTGCAGTGCTCCCACACCTTCTGCACGACACCCAGCTTTACCTCGTTATCCGGTCGCACGGGTTTTTCGGTCCCCAGTGCCTCGTCCAACTTCACCGGCACCTCCTCTCCCCACCGTGCCACCCGCTTACGTACCAGTCTCTCCAGATGATAGCCCGGACCAGCCACTATCGATTCCTGTCCGCCCAACGTTGGAATAAACCAGAGCTCGCCGCCGACCTCCTTCAGCGCACCGCACTCATGTGCATAGGTGCACAAATTGGTCAGCTCGTGCCAGAACTGATCGCAACCGGTAGTGCCGTGAAACCACAACGTGATCCGATCGGCGTTGCGAACGACGTCGAGGTTCTTCATCCAGTATTCGTTACTGTGCGACAGTTTGTTGACCATGCCGCACACCAGTAAATCCAGCGTGAGCAGCGACAACTGCTTCCCGGTTGGCCAGAAGTTGAGGCACTGCGCCTTTTCTTTTTCCTCATCCATTTTGTTTCTCCTTTCTTACACGCCTCCGTCGCTTAGCCTCGCGAAGCATCAGCCATGTCTGCGCCAGCTGATCCTCGGGACGCGCCGGGCCGTGCTCAGTATTCTCGAGGTAGTCGAGCAGGCTGTCCTTGACCTGGCATTTCACGAACCAATGCGGGTTGCCGTCGTTGATGACTCTCAACTCCACGGTCTTCTGCTTGCCCACCTGGCACATGATCGCCCGCATCAGCTCCCCGATCGTGGGCGCCGGATAGACCAGTTGCCCCGGATAGCCGATGCGGTGCGTGCCGCCGTCCGGGCACGAACTGTCGCGCTCGATGACGGCCGCGCCCTTATCATCCTCGCACCACATGAAGTGCGAATCACAGAAGTACGGCGGCGAGGAGTCCTCATGGAGTCGCTTGCACAGTTCGAGCGACGGCACCAGGTACTTACGCTCCATCGTTCCCATACCTTTCCAGATACAGCCTCAACGCAGCGGCGGCAGGATTGGATCCATCGGATTCCGTTCCATCGTCCGACCCGTAACCGCTGTCATCGTGACATTCGTATGTTGTATCCACGTTCCATCCTAGCATATCTCGCTCACAGTTGATGCACTCACAGGTGCCTTCGGCATCCGTGTACAGCGCGTCCATAATCTCCTGTAGAGTCGGAGCAGGGGCAAGAACGGTGCCGAAAACGGTGCCGAGCGTGCCATCGTAACATGCTTTCAAGCAAGCCCGAGGAACAATGCCTTTGAGGTTGACCAAGCCATCCTTAATCAGCACTTCGACATGTACCAGGGCGCTGTCGCTGAAAGCCCCAGCAGGAAGCTGCTCGCACAACTCCAGCGGGGGCACCAAATCCTCTAAATGTCCCATATCATTCCTCCTTCTTTTGCGGATGCTCCTTCAACCATTCATCGATCTCGGTGATGCCTCGAAAGAGTACATGTCCGCAGTTTTCACAGACGTACAACGGTTCGGTATCGCCAATGTCCGGCTGACTTTCCCACTCGGTCCAGTCCAATCCGACAAATCCGGGTGACTCTTCGAACGTCGGCACCAACATCTTCAGATCCTCGCACTTGCGCATGATCCGCGCTGATGTTCCACACGATGGACAATGACATTTGAGATAATCGTCCCAGTACGGTCGTTTTACGACGTTGGCCACCTTGCCGAGTTCTTCTATGAGTCTCATTGCTTCTACGTTGTCGGTACTCAGCTCGACCGTGTACTTTTGCGTACTCATCTCACCTCCACTCGAATAAATCCAGGGACGTGCTTTGAGATGAGCAACAACTCCTCCAGATAATCACGCGTAGCGATCGGACATATCGGAGATGCTTCTCCTGGAGCGTACAACCAACCGTTCAAACATCTGAAGGTTTTCAGCACCTCCAACAGCTTCCGGACATCGGCCTTTTTGAACTCATACCAGCCGGCATCAAGATCTGAGTCGCAATCCCAGCCGTCCGAATCGACGTACGCCTCATAGAGATCAGCCCATGTTACGCACATCTCATCCCATTCACTGGACTGAAGCCAGCTCTGGAACTTTACATCATACCTCCGGGCCACATATGTTTTAGGCATCACTTCACCTCCGCACATCACTTACCTTGGAAAGCAGTTCGGAATGTCGATCGACGAGACTGTTGAGCATCATTGCGATCTCAATAACTTTGCCCCGCAGAGTGGGACTGGCGGTAGGGTCCTGCGCCAACCAGTCCGATATTTCGTCCAACGAGTTATTGAAACTCGCAGTGCTGTTGTTTATCGACTCCGTGAGATTCTGCATGATTTTCTTGAGCGTATCCATTTTTATCCTTTCACGACGCGTCTTACCGACAGCCATCTCAGCTTATCCATCAACTGTCTGCGCTTCGTCTTCAGTTGCCCGATCTTCTCATTGCACTCATTAAGTGCAGTCCTGACTTTTTTTGCAGCCTCGGTGTATGCTCCTACATAGGGAATGTCACGCTTACGCAAAAACGCCTCCCGCCCAGGAACAAAATGCTGCTGTCCGCCCCGATCGCGTACTGTCACCGAATCAACGTAGGCCCTACAACGCCCAACACCGTTATCAAGAATGGGCTCCAAGCTCATCGGCACTAATGCTTTGATAACAATGCGCTTTTCCCAGTCATCGGTTTTGTTGTTGACGCACACCCACACGCCACGCCCCAACAGCTTCTCAGGAGGAACACTACGAATATCACTCATACATGCCTCCGATGATGCTGGAGCGCTTCCATGATCGCCTGGAATGAGGGATCGTTGGGATTCCTGACAGGAACGTCAATACGATCTATATCGCGATATTTCTGGTACAATTCCTCCAACTCATATTCATTGAAGCACTTAAACGTCATGGCCATCAGCTTCTGTCGTTTAAACGCCTCTTGAAGATGCGTCCACACAACAACCTCAGACTCTTTGCTGCCAGAAGTAAAACTCCAATGAAATTCACCGCGATCAGTCATATCGCTGTCGGAGTACCAAATATTGAACTCCTGCAGATCATTTATAGACATCAACCGCTTAAACGTTGGAACATCCGGAAGATTGGAAGCCGTGTAGTATATGCAAATTCGTCCGAATGCACTGGATTCCGGATGACAAACCGAATCCGCTGCTAGATCAGGCCAGTCCAACAGCACAGACAGTGTGTTTTGTACGAAAAAGTCATAGACATCAGGAACCACCGTCCCAAACGTTTTGAAAGTAAGTTCGATATCACCACTGTAGTTACTCATTTTTCTCCTTTTCCAGATAAATCCATGAAACCGTTTCCACTTCCTCGCCGACCACAGACATGGCGCTGGCTTTTTCCAAGGCCTTCTTCAGCGCGCCGGATGCACTGTAGGCATCCACGATGATCGGAGTCACCTGACTGAATCTGACGTAGACTTTGTATCCGCGCTTACGCTTCTTCATGGTGGTCCTCCTCATTGCAAGGGGGATCCATGGAAAAGTCACCGACATGATTGCCGTTGCAGTCCATCAGCGGGGTAGCATACACGTGAGATCCTATGGACAAATTGGACTCCAGTTCGTGCACCAACTTACGCAGAATACGCGCCACTTCCAGTGTTTGAGCATACGCACTGGGCTTGCCGTCGTCATCGTGGAAGGCGGCGTTGTCCGTCTCGATTTTGATCGTTACCATCAGTATCTCCTTTCTGTTTCAATTTCTGCAGCTCCTGCTGCGCTTTGATAACTGTCTGTTCGGCACGGCACTCGCGGATGATGGCTATCTCACGCTTGTCCAACCCGACTAATGCGACGTCCGGATTCATCCAGCACACGAGATTGGCTATCGCCAGAGCGCCGATGAGTACGACGTACACAATCCCAGTGTTCATCGCCTGACTGCGATCGCCATGCTCAAACGCTAACAGCTCTATGAACTGGATAACGAAAAAGAGAAACAGCAATCCTGCTATTACGCCATGCGCGTCAGTCATCGGTCTTGTCCTCCACGTGGATCTTATCCTTCGGGAACTCCGGCAGGTTGACCAGCAGTTTCATCAGGTACCGCATCTGCGGATGGGCGGCCTTGTCGAGTCGCAGCTTGAAGACGTCCTCCCACTGCTTGTACATGCCGGTCATGATAAGCTCGGTCTTGGTAGACAATGGTAGCACGTCGCGCGCTTCCTGCGGGGTGGCGCCATGACGGATCATCTGGATGTACGCACGCTCGGCATATGAGCACGCCTGTTTCCACTCGGCATACAGCGGATCCTCGGAGGCCGGACGAAGGTCGGTGACCACTTCGGAATACGCCGTCCAGCCGAACGGCACTGGTAGCACGAACTCCACGCCCTCTCTGTAGTTGATATAGCGTGTTGATGACTGAGTAAAACTTAGTTGTCTGTGGCGCACCAGTTCGTTGGCAATGGCACGGTCGCAGGTGAATCGCACCGACATGTAGTCATCGGCTTCTTCGAGCGTTTTGAGTTGCTCGAGGGTTCCGCCTAGCGCAATGAAATCACGCGCATTCAAAGTACGCCACCAAGTTACGTGGTATTGGGCGCCATACTCCTTGCTACTGAACCATTTCACTCGATCACGCCATCCATACGGCCGTTCTGCATCCGGTGGGCAGTAACTGAGGGCTGTCTCGGGAGCCAGTACTCTCGCATGTTCCAACACACTCGTATGCCCCCGCTCGATCAGGCGCTTGACGAAGCGTTCTGCGGAATCCTCGGTGATTTTGTCCTCGGACTTGTACGCCACACGGGCGCACAGTTCTATCTTCTTGATGGGGTCCATGCGCGGAATGATTTCCACGCTGGGCATTACGATTTTCACTTCTCTGCCTCCTTTTTCTTTTCCTTCAGACTTTCGATCATATACTGCTTGGCGAGCGTGTACAACTCGCTAAGCTCCTGCGGGATCTTCTCCGTCACCAGCGTGGAGTTGGCGATCTTCGGCACAACGATGATCGCCGCCAGTTCCTTGGTAGTGGGTGTGAACATCTCCGCGCCAATCACCAGTATAAGTGCCGCGGAGAACCCGACCCAAAGTCGCGTCATAGTTCTGGCCAACGGTGATTCGTCACCGCTGACCGTCTGCTCGATCAACGTAACTATCTTACCCACCGAAGCCAGCACAAATAGAAGAATGATTGGTATCATTATCCCCACGAGGCCATGCCGTATCGCATCGGCACGTGTGATCCAATACATCTGTGTTGTCGTAATCACTTTTTCTTCTCCTTTTCAAGTTTCTTCAAACAAGCGGCACAAGTTGCCAACGGATTCGGGGAGTCGTAGAGTTCACTTCCCAGGCACAGCCAACGCCCGCAAAGACTTCTTCCATTGCGGAAATAATGATCCTTACGGGCGTTCCACAACCACGTCCAGCCCTCTTTATCTCTTTCCGGCTTGGTAGACATTATCTACTCCTTCTGGTTACAGGGCAATGTCTTCAAAAATTCAAAAAGAGCCTTACGTCCCTCTTTGACGTCCATTGGTCTTGCCAGTATAGGACGCCCACAGTTGCTACAAAAGAACTCCACTTTAGGTACCTGAGTCGATGTGTCGTCAATGTCATACTCGGACAGGGCGTTATTGCCTTTCCAACATTGGCCATCAGTACTTACTGCGATATACTGCTTCACAAGCATCGGTGCACGCAAATGCTCACGTACATGCGCATCATCTGAGCCACAGTGAATACACACAAATTTCAGTAATTTGAACATGGTCACATCTTCGGAGGAGGATACCCCTTACGCACTTTAGCTTCGGAGTACCATTTGGGTCTTTTGTCAGAAAGCACCGCCTGCGGTGTAAATGCGTTACGTCCAGTGTTCTTGAACACCAGTCGTTTACATTCTGCACAGGCCTCCCTGGCACTACTCGCCCGAACATCGAGGACGAATTCCTGCTGAGTACCGTTGAATTTGGCTCCGTAGTACACATGATACAACTTGCCGTCGGCTTCGACATTGCTCCGCACGTTGTTCCGCAACGTCCCGGACTCCGCCCATTTTCGGGCGGTTTCGCAATCCAGTCCATCGGGAACACCCTGCGAGGCGAACAGTTCGTATCCCTGACACTTACCACAGGCCACGCAAGTTTTTACAAGTTCATTTTTGTCCATCGACCGCACCTTTCAAATTACTGATGAGCGCCTTTCTGCCGAGGTCGTAAAATTCCTTCATTTCACCAGGCAATTGTTCGGTCATGAACTTGGAATTGCTGATGACAGGAATCACCTTGATTAAGATCATCTCTTGTGTGGTGGGTATGAATATTGATCCTTGTACGGCCGAGATAAACAACACCGCGCACAATGCCGACAATCGAAACAGACGCCGTTTCCATCGCTTTGCAAGGTCATCGTCACTGTTGATATCCATCGCAGCAAACGGCAACAAAACAGCAGCAACACTGGATACTACCGCAACTCCGATACAAAATGCACGGATATAATCTAGGCGGAATATCCAATAAATCATGCTTTCGGTAACCACTTCACTTCTCCTTCAGCAAGTAATTATTGTTGATGACCTTGAAGCTGGTACGACCATTTAGAGATTTCCACACCATGCCCTCCCGCTCATGCCCCCGATCGGTTTTGCCCTCAACGAACCTCAGGAAGTCATCCAACGATGTGAACTCCTTGAACACCTCCCAGTTATCACGGACGATCTTGACATGCGGCAGTTTATGGCGTTCACAAAATGCATGACGCGCTTCAGGAGTCAACCACTGCTGCTTCTGCATGTCGTAGATACGAAATACCCGTATCTCATGCTCGGTGTATTGATCCCGATTGCCGTTGACTCCGGGACCGACTATCTCGGCTTGGATGGCCAGGTCAGTTCCCATCTTGGAGCACTGCTCCAGAAGATGCTGCAGATCGTACTTTCTCGCCATTCGCCAGTAGAGATTCTCTCCCGTGTCCTTGAGACGGTTGTTTCTGCCACAGACAAAGAATGGATCCTCCAACGTGGTGGAGTACCCAAAGGTAACGCTGCATCCGTCGAACTTCTCAGTACATTCAAAGGCTACATCTTTCCTGGTCTCGAAATAGTCCATCAGATTCTGCAGTCTTTCCTCATCGGTCTTCGGGACCAATGCCGATGGGAAACTACCATAGATGTCTCCAGCGAGCTTTACCTTGCCGAGAATGGTATCGGCCTGCTCCTTGATCAGGTCGAAATGCCGTACATGCAGTACTTCAGTAAGGTCAATTCCCTCAGTCCTATCCACAATCTCTGGAAAATCGTGAATGGGCATAAACAACCCCTGCGAGATCTGACCACGGAACCGCATGGTACGAATCCGTATACAGGAATCAACGAGCTGTCCGTCCTTGTTCCGCCATTCCTTAAGACATGTCGGCTTCAAGAAAGCATAACGCTCATCATTTGGAGCCAAAGCACTGTCGATCTCGAAAAACACAGCAGCTTCACCAGGTTTGAACTGGTCCTTGCCGACCACACATTGCCATCCACCGGTATGAGCCAACTCGATCTTATCCGCGCCCTCGATAGGACTGAGAGACTCTATCGTTCTGATGCTTGCCAACTTCCTCATTTAGTTTTCTCCTTGTGGTTAATCAACATCAACGGCCAGCCAAGACATCTGATGAACTCGGCAAAGCCGTTACGAAAATAATCGCGACGGTCATCTTCAGATGTCAGCATATACTGTCTGCCGAGCCATGTCCACGCAGTCACGATCAAATAGAAAAACACAAAATCCATAATACACCTACGACCATACGTTTTCAGGATTGTCTTCACGAGCTTCAATGCAGTCGTTAATTCGTGTCATCAAGTGATTGTTCTCCTCAATGGTTTCACGAAACTCCCGCACCTTATTTGCGATAAACTCGGGCCAGGGGTACTCATTACCTTCGAAGTCCTTCGCCGTAGCGGGAGGCGTCGAAGCCATATACGAGAGTATCTCACGCCAGATCATATCATTGATCTGTTTACACTCATCGTATTTGTTATCTAACTCATTCTCACAAATATGAGACAGATAACCCTTGTGTTTGTAATAAGTACCCCAGCTCATGTTTAACCCTCCTGTTCTAGTGCTGCATGCAATCCCACCGACTCGGCGGTCTCGGGATCAATGAAGGCGATACCTTTTTTAAGAATCTGATCCTGCAGCGGTTGTTTCACCGTACGCTTGATGTAATCCCTGGTCACCAGCCACCGTTTACCGGTGGGTTTCCGGGTGTCCGGAGCCATCTCTACTATCGCAATGCCCTTCTTTTTGCATTCAGCGCAAGGTTCAACATCACCCTCGATCTGCACATACATCGGCATCTGGCCGTCTGGACGTCCGTTTTCTTTGGCCCACTTCTCACCGGCCAATCCGGTAAGTATTACCTCGTTCTTTCCTTTGCCGCAGTATGGACAAATCGGAATCGTAGGATTTGCTCCAGTCTTACCTATCATCAATCCCATTGCTACTTCTCCTTATCATCGGCGAAGGTGATGCCCATATCCGCCAGCTCCTGATCGAGAACATCGCCATGACGTATTTCCTCCATGAGTTCATTGATCATAGGCTGGATTGCCGCCGCGGTATATTCCGCAATGTCGCATACCGTGTTGCGGAAGGCTTCTCCCTTGTGACTGGTGTCTTCGGGATTGCACTTGGCCGCGGCGAATTCCTTGAGCAGGTTACCCACCAACGTCGTTCTGACGATGGCCTTGAAGTCATCAGAAAACACCTTGTGCAGATCAACGCTTATGGCCACCGCAGTGCCATTGGGAGTCTTTATGCATGCCTTCTGCATCATTTACTTGTCCTCCCCCAATATACTGGGCAGCGTGCCGCTCACAGGATTCCAGTCGCTGCTCAAACCGAGGAGATCATGCAGTCTCCTGAATGCCTTGCAAAGTTCCATTTCCGCGGATTCCGTACCGCACCCGGAAGACCTGCGCACGCCGACTTTTATGGCACAAGATGTCAGAACACGAATGGCGGCTTTAACCTCATCGGTACTGTTGGAAAGCTCATTATTGTACTTGGTCAAGTACCACAAGGCTTTCTCAATGTCCTGCTTGCCGTTTTTCCGGTTGGTGCGCCACAAGTACTTCCAGGCGTTACAGCGGGCAAAACAACCCACCGCGAAATCGCCGTGGATACTGCGCATCACCTCAATGCATTCCAGATTTCCAACACAATAATGACCGGGGTGATTTACCGGATCATCTGCCTTTTTCTGATCAAAAGAAGCTGCTTTGTCCATTTCGGTTTCCTCCAAAAAGTTTATCGAACAGCGCGGAACCGCTGCTGCCGTCACCTGCGGCACTGTAATTTTTCTGATCACCCAACGCCGATTCCCGTCCCTTCTGGAAAGCCTGACGGATAATGGCCTTCAGTCCGCGGACTCTCAGCGTGACAGTATCGTCGTCGCCTTTGTTCAATCCCGGATTGCGCTGCAGCAGTGCTTTCAGATATTCGTCTTCATTCATGTTTAACCTCGATAAAAACTACGTGATCCAAACCACAAGACTTACCGGATACATTCTGTGCTTCGGCGCATTCCGAATGATCTCCATGTGCAAAGACACAGCCTGCGCAAGTGCGCGCGAAATGCTCTTTCGTCGTATACTGTTTGCCATTTAACTCGAACTCAGCTGCCATAATTCACCGCCCTCTGCAATTCGGTTTCCTTGTTCCTCAGATACTCACGTATCTTCGACTCCACCACCTTCCAGGTGATGCCTCGACTGCTGTCGTGCTCGCGATCAAGCTCGTGCAGAATATTCAGCGCGTCCTCGTGCGACAGTTCCTGACACGTCTCCGGCTCCAAGCACATGGTGGCGTAATTTCGGATATCATTCACATCCCAGATGATATGAAGTTCGCCTTTTTCCTCGTCTACCATCATTACCTCCAGACGTACGGTGGGGACACAGTGTCCCCACCGCTTTACTGTACATTACACCACTGCCGGCTGCGGAAGTCCCGGTATCGGCAGTTCCCGGAGCAGCCGCACCTTTTCAGCACACTCGTCCGGCATGCTGTCGAGATACACACCGTCGACGACATCCGAGATGGACTGCTCGATCTTCTGAACTCCGGCCTCGTAGGCCTCGTTCAATGCATCCCTGGACTTCTGGAAATTACTCCTCAGGGCAATGAATTCAGGGATCTTCGACAGATCGATCCCGATGACATTGTGCTTGGCCGAGGTACGTCCGTCACGGAGACGCCCGATGATTAGGTCAATCAGCTGCTTCTGGATGTAGGCCCCTCCGCGAGACGAGAGGATATCCGCGAAACGCACCATCACGGCGGTGTCGTCGAACACCTGAAGTGCGGCCTCGGTCTTCGCACGGAAGTCTTGAAGTTTCTGCGCCTTCGCCGCTGCCGCCTCACGCCGGATATAACGCAAGTGCTCTGTACGCAGCCGCTTCGACTCTCGGGTAACGGAGACGGTGGTGCGACTGGGCAAATCGGACTTGGAGACGCCGGGGTGAACGATAGACGCCGAGGAAACGGATGCGGATACGGATTTCTTTCTGAACATTTTTACAATACTCCTTGTAAATGGACACAAAAAAGGCGGGGGAGCAGATCGCTCAACCCCGCCGGGTTAATGAATTTTCTTTTTCTTTGGAGCTACCGCGGAAGAATGCTGACGACTTCCCTCCACGAGAACTTACCCACTCGGAGAGGTCTGGCCAGCCAAATATCTCCGCAGTAGTTGCAGTATGCCTTCTGTTGGATGGCATTCACCTTTCCGGTCATTATGCTGGTGGACGCCTCATAACGGTACGCATACGCTTTATCCGGCACCTCGTCAAAAGAGGTCCTCCGGGGGACGAACAGGCACGGAAGTTCCAAACCTTCCTTCAACTTCAACAGCCACTTTTCAAACATTTTTCACATAAACTCCTTTCAATCCTCAGGATCGATAAACGAGGCCAATTCACGCTTGTCGCTGTCCACACGATACTTACGGGCAAGTTCCTGCAGTGTCAGTTGTTTGACTCTGGCCTTACGCAATATCGCCAGACAGCCATCGGAACGACCGATCGTCTCCGGAATCTTGTGTACCAGTTGCGCTACCTGCTCCGAGGAATACCCGGGTAGATGCACCTTCCGGAAGTGTTCCGGTGAGTTGAGCAACTCGGACAGTTGAAACATCAGCGGCGTTGAATATCTGATTTCCCAAGGAGACATACCGATACTTGTACCTCCATACCACACTCGCCGCCTAAGGAAATCGGAACTGGGCATACGAACAAGCAGCGTATCCCCAGTTCCAGGCGCACTCAACTCGATATGGAGAAAATTATCGTCAAACCCGTCAGAGGTCTCTTCGTAAGTTATGTTCGAAAACACTGGAACACAGGAAGTTTTATTGAAATTTCTCCGGTTAAAATGGACCAGTTTGTCTATGGTCACCACCTCGTCTTTGCCATCGGAAAGTCCGATATAAACCCGATATGTTCTTCCATTCACGGGACTGACAGATATCCTTTTTATGCTCAAATCATCAGTGAATAAAGGATGTACATCCATCACGACCAAATGAAGATACTGTCCAGCCTCGGGACTGATGGTATCTAATCTGTACATGGCTCACCTCGTGAAAAGTCGCAGTGATCCGAGAAACACTGCGAGCAAAACTCCGAAAAGTATTGCATCATTCATACTCCACTGCTTCCAAATCCCTTTTCCGCACGATCGGCTTCCGGCAGATCATCCGTGGATTCAACTTTCTCCAAATCTCCGGTGAAAAGTTGGAGCACCACCAACTGAGCGATACGATCTCCGTATTGGAATTGGACATCCGTATCGGAATGGTTGAAAAGCACCACCTTGACCTCTCCACGATATCCGGAGTCGATGACGCCGGCACCTACGTCGATGCCTTGTTTGGCCGCCAGACCGGAACGCGGCTTGACAATGCCGACGTAGCCTTCCGGAATAGCCAGGCGCACGCCGGTAGCTATCACCGCCCACTCGCGTGCCGGAACGGTCACGGTGTGTTCGGCACAGCACAGGTCGTACCCGGCATCAGTGGGATGCGCTTTGACCAGCTGGTCAAGGTTAGGTTCCGAACAATGGAACTTGAGTTTCTGTTTCTCCATCTTTATTCCTCCTTTACTCCGCGTATCCGACACCCCAGTTCACCAGCGATCCGGGTAAGTTCAATGTCAGAATACGTCGGTTCCTTATTGATTGAATTGTCATACAGCTCGCCCTCGTGGAACTGCTGCAGCCACCACCGATCTCCCAGGCCGTAAGGATCGATGATCTCCTCCTTGATCCGGACGAGGTCGCGCTCGTCAAGCAGTGATTTGTGCACGGTGGTGCGCACCTCGATGGGGACGCCGCTTTCGAGTACGTCCTCGATGAAGGCCTGCACATTCTTGAAACATTGTGGGCTGCCCTGAAATAGGGTGTACTTGTCGACCGGAGCCTTGATGTCCAGCCCGATGTAGTCCATCGACGCTATCAGCTGCTTACCACGGTTGTACGGCTCCTCGCTAAAATACTCGGTATAGCACACGCCGTTGGTGTCGAACTTGACCTTGTAGCCCATGGCGTGAGCATGGGCGATGAGTTCATTGATGCCAGGAAGCTGCCTTCGTGCCGCCAGCAGCGGATCGCCGCCGGAAAGCACGATGCCTGAGAGCTTGCCTTTGTGCTGCTCCAGAAACTCGAACACCGAGTTGTCCGACATGTGCTCGCCCTCAGTGCCGAGCAGCGAAGGATTGTGACAGTATCGACATCTCAACGGACAGCCGCGGACGAAGAGCACTGCTGCAAGCTCGCCCGGGTAGTCGATGGTGGTGAAGGGCGTAATGCCAGCGATGAGATTGTCGTTTTCGCTGAAATGATGCATGATTCCTCCTATCCTTTGATGACCGCCAACGGGCTAAGCTGCACCAACGGCTTCACCAGATCAGCCTGCTCCCGCATGACAGTGTCTATGTCCTTGTACGCGGACGGCGCCTCGTCCAGGTCATCGGCACAGCTGATGCCATGCACTATGCCGCAAGCATCCATCTTGGCAACCTCGTCCTCAAGACTCAACACTGAGCGTGCGCGCGAACGCGACATTCTGCGGCCGGCTCCGTGTGAACAGGAACAAAGCGACGCCTCGTTACCCAGACCCTCCACGATATACGAGCAGCTGCCCTGTGACCCGGGAATGATACCGATGACGCCTTTCCTGGCAAGCGTAGCGCCCTTGCGGTGTACCATGACATCCTTGCCGTAGTGATGTTCCAGAGTGGCGTAGTTGTGCTTGATGTTGATGGGATCGGCAAAATCAGGACATTGGCTGCTGAATACCTCACTGATCGCGCGGATCACGGCATCGGCAATATGTCGACGATTGGCCTGACCGAAACGTATGCAGGCGTTCATCTCGCGCATGTAATCAGTATATTCCGTGGTGCCGCGAGGCAAGAAAGCCAGTTGATCCCTGACGCACTCGATCTGCCGCCATCTGGTGCAGAGTTCTACCGCGATGTTGTTGTAATAATCGGCAACTTTTTTACCGAGATTACGTGAGCCGGAATGGATCATGAGCCACATATGCCCATCATCACCCCACTGCAGCTCGATGAAGTGATTGCCACCGCCGAGCGTACCAAGTTGTCGCTTGGCATTTTCGCACTCAAACCCGCAAACACTGTTACTGCTCCAAATCGGCTCGTCGAACAATTCGTCGGGCTGCGGTGTACTCTGATGGGAAGTCCCGACAGGAACGGACGCTCGTATCTTCTGTACGACCCGACACAGCTCCTCACGACCGGGTTTTTCGATGATGGATGTCCTCACCGCGAGCATCCCACAGCCGATATCCACGCCGACCATGTTGGGACAGACGGCATTTTCAAATGCCGCCACGCCGCCTATCGGCATGCCGTAACCTTCATGCGTGTCCGGCATGAGACACACATTGCCAATGAGACACGGATGGCGAGAGATATTCATCGCCTGAAACTGCGCTCCGGACTCCGGATCATTGCACCATGACAGGACATTCTCTGCAATTTTGTACATTGGTTTTCCTCCTTGGTTTTGATGTGTGTATATACAATAAAACCCACGGTAGTTAACTACCGTGGGTGAAAAGGGTAGGGAACTTGACTTTACTTAGGATCGGCAGCGGGAGGTGGAATATATGCTCCGACTGCTCTGGGATCCGGACCAAAGCGTGCGGTTCTCACGGCTTTATCCATGTTGGTACGGTACATGGGAGCATAGCGCGCACCCTCGTATGCCCAACCATACTTGTTGGCCTCCTGCAGCGCCTTCTGAAAGGGCATGCCGAGTGTACGCAACGGCGCCGCCTTGAGACCAGTTTTGAAACCACCGGTAAGATAACTGCGGGCCTTCTGCAGGCGCGCTTTCACTGTATTCTCAGCTTCTCGGAAACGGTTCTCATTATCAATGAACTCGTTCCAGCCAGTATTTTCGTTGGTGAACTTGTTGTTGAAAAACCTCTTGGCACCGGGGACTTCGTACAGTTTACCGTCGAAACCCTCCAATAATGCACCACGGTCGATCATACCCTTCAACAAGGCAGCATAACCTCCAGGAGCTTCTTTGCCAGTCATTCCCATCTCATTCAGTACCAGAGCAGCAACTCCAGCGGAATTTTCCATAGTATGTACCGGCGTATTGTAACCCAACTGCGTAGGGTGGGCTCCGGAACGATAACGTCTGTTAACGTAAACATCACTGCTTTGGCGGGAATCAAACATCGGCAGAATATCAAACTCTGTCAGACCGGGTATTTTCGGTACAGTACGATTCCGCGAGTCGTAATGTCCGGACAACATCCAACGCAGAATTGCACCGCTGCCGCCGTGGTGGAGCGCCGGATTGAAGTTGTGCAGTACCTCCTCGGTGACTGTCCCGAGGTCATCTCTGCGGTCGAGATCCACATAACCGGTCATCGGTATGGAGTAGGAGCGCGTTTCATCCCAGGGCCTGTTGGCATTGTTCGTGCCGATCAGTATCCGGTTGTATTCGGGAGTCCCGGGAACGAACTTGCGTCGCCACGAGGGAAGGAGCACATCTTCCGGAGAGAATCCGCGCTTGCCCGAGTCGTAATAATCTCCGGCGTACACTCCCGGCTCCGGATCCTTGCCTGCACGCCGCAAACGCCTCGCGGCCCGGCCGGTACGGTCATCCACCGTCTTAAGCCTCAACGGAACCGGATTACCGTTGCCATCTAACGGGTACACCACTGGAAGATTGGCGCGGACGATATGATCCTTCGGAATACCCAGCGTGTCCGCATCCTTGTTGATTTCCGCCCAGGCTCTTTCGTTCTGCTCCCGTACATGCCGGGGATTGATGCCCTGCGTAAGCCAATAATACCAGTCCGTACCTTTTGTAGACATTCTCGGATTAGGAACTCCGACAAGACTGCCATTGTACGCTTTCTGGGGATTGATGTACGCTGCCAAGGTGTACGCCGGATCCCGCAGCAACCTGCCCAGAATATAACTATATGGTTGTGCCGGTACATCGGCGAACCCCTTACGAACAATGGCTGCCGGGTCGTTAGGCATCAAAGCTTCAGCGGCCATAACACATTTCTCCTACGTAAAATAAAATGCACTGATACATATAAGAGAATGCGTCTATCCTTGAAGATCGGCACTCAGCCACACACAGATGGAACGGTCAATCCTCGTATTGACGACTTCTTTTCCTCCGACAATGATCAAACAGATCATCGGAACCGCTTTCAAGATTGCTGAAATCGAATGGTCGCATTTTATCGAGTACATATTCGATTCTGCCCCCGAACACGATAAATACCGGATAAACCGATTTCCGTATACAGTGCTTACTGTGCTTGGGGCAGACAGGGATGTTGTAGAAATTATACTGCGAGGGCTGAAACTCATAACCTCTGCAGTACACGATCCTTGCCCTGATCCACTGCGGAGGGTCGAGCTTCTCGCCGCACACCTGACAGACCACCGCACACCGGTGGGCCATGTCGCTATCATTCCGCTTCTCCATATCCTCGGCACAATGGATGGTGCAATAATGTCTGTCGGCCGTGACCGCGATCAGCGGACAATCATCATAATCACATATCCCCGGGGCTTTGCTGCGGCATCCGACAAACAGCATGCACAGCACTGCCGCGCACAACAGTATGCTACTCTTCATCATTTCCTCCGTTTCTTTCAGCTACGGTCTAATATAACCTCCCATCGGGCGCTCTGTCAAGACCGCAAAAAGAAGGCGGCGGGACTTTTATATCCCGCCGCCTTCGCGTGTTACTGGCTCTCAGCACCCGGTAGCGCAGGCGCACTCCTTGCCGTTCTCGTACTCCTTGCGCTCAGCGAACTCGGACTGCTTGCCCTTATTCCAGTTTTCCACCGGACGGTAGTACCCGTTGACTCGGCTGAACACCGCAGTCTTCTGGCCGCATTCCTTTTTCTCTTTCATTTTCCTTCTTCCTTCATTTGTTTGATGATTTCTTCCCCGGACACTTCGACCTCCACACACTTCGGGCACCGCTTATGCTCGCCCTTGATGTACCCGTGTTCCGGGCACACACTGTATGTGGGAGTAATGGTGAACGCAGGGATCTTGTAGGTTTCCGCGATTTTCTTCACCAGTTTCATGCACTGCATGGGATCCTGGATACCCTCGCCGAGGAACACATGAACCACAGTACCGCCGGTGTAGATAGTCTGCAGCTCTTCCTGATGGTCGAGAGCCTTGAAGACGTCATCCGTATAACCTACCGGCAGATGCGTGGAGTTCGTGTAGTACGGCTCCCCATCTCCGCCGGCGGTGATAATATCCGGATACGCCTTCCTATCAGCTCTGGCAAGCCGGTAGCAGGTGCCCTCGGCCGGAGTGGCTTCCAGGTTGTATAGGTGCTTGGTTTCCTCCTGATAGAAGGAGAGCCGATCACGCATGAACTTCAGGACCCGGACTGCGAAGTCCTTGCCCTTGGGGTCTGCGATATTCACACCCATGAAGTTCAAACAACACTCGTTCATGCCGACGAGTCCGATGGTGCTGAAGTGGTTGTCGAATGAACCGATGTACTCCTTCGAGTACGGCATCAGCCCACTGTTGAGGCTGCGCTCGACCACTTTGCGCTTGATCTCCAACGAATCCCGCGCATCGTCCATCAGCTGCTCCAAGGCCGCGAAGAACGTCTTCTCGTTGCCCTGGTGGAGGTATCCGAGACGCGGCATATTCAGCGTCACCACGCCGATACTGCCGGTCTTTTCACCCGAGCCGAACAACGCGCCGGTCTTGCGGAGAAGTTCGCGCAGGTCGATACGCAGGCGGCAGTTGTGCGTGACCATACCGCCGGGGAGTACGAACAAATGCTCGTCCGTATCCACCTCAAAGCAGTAGAGCGCCTTGCCGTTTTTCACCCGCTTGACTGACACCACCGATACACAAGAATAACCGCCCAGTTCTTTATACAGCTCTCCGTACCCGCTACGAAGCGTATAGTCGATTCTGTACACAGGCTTGGAGTTGGGCGAGATCCGATTGTCCCGGACATCCGTGTACACCTTTCTGGCTTTGATGCCCAAAGAGTAGCACAAGTTGAACAGGTCGTCTCTCAGGGCAGGAGAGGAGGTGTAGATTCTGCGACGGACTCTGCAGCCGTCAGTATCCTGTATGCCATCCAACACACCTTGGCGGAACTCCGAGGACATATTGAACACATAGCGCGTCATGCTTTTGTCATTCGCGTCATTTCCGTCTATGAAGCGAGATATGACATGAAACGCCGGACCTGTGGCTCTTACGGTGATCAACGGACTGTCCTCGTGCGGAGTGACCGTGACTGCGAAGCCCATGGGCTGGAAAAATTCGCGTATTCGCTCAGCTACGGGTTTACCTGTTTTATCGACTTTGGAGGCCGACAGCGAGAAGATGATATTCTTCTCCCCGTCTCGGTTGATCTCATCGGTAGACCCGTCGCCGAGATACACCCCGACAACATATCCGAGATCGTAGCTGCCCACACACCCCGTATCCATGCCTCCGAGCGAATACGGAATATACATCCCGTTTTCAATCTCTGCGGCACGTATACTGACGAGCTTTCCATCCGGGTTGACGATGGGTTGGATGTGTTCCACTCCGAGCGTCTTTTTATCGCCGTTTGACAGCTCCACCTCGATGACGTCTGTCGGCTCCTGCCTGGTTGCCCTGGCGGAAACCCAGCTGCCATCAGGAAGCAATGTCTGGAAAGGTTCAACATATCCGCCCGGCTGGTGATAAACATCCTTGATCTTTCTTATATGGATGCCCCTGCCAGCCTTGACCCACACCGGCGTATCACCGTCCATGGGGCACATCGAGCGGGTGTCCTGCGGACTTATGTCGCTGCCGATGAAGTTCTGGAAATACGGAATACCATACTTGCCGGTCAGTGCGAACAGGTCCCGAGAAAGATCGCTTTCCCAGTCGAACTCGGACGTAATGTTGTACGTCGGAATCGGGAAGCTGAACGGCTTGCCCTCATAGTCCCCGGCCATCATCAGTTCGATGAACGCCTTGTTGAGCATATTCATCTCTTCCTGACAATCGCCATAATGGAGACCGTCTACGTACTCACCGCCGATGATTACCGGCTGGTCCTTCATGTCCGGGGGACAGACTAGATCCATGGTGATGTTCGTGAACGGCGATTCGCCCCAGCGCGAGGCGACGTTGATCACGTACAAAAACATTTGAAGCGCCTGCTTGACCTCGGTATACCCCCAGTTGGCGAAACCGCGCTTGGCGAAGTATTCCTTGTCTACTTTCACGAACGGGGCCATGTAAGTATCGAAGGAACTGAAGGCCTGAGCCCCCGCCCACTCGGTCTGCAACGTGGCAAGGAAGTTCGCCGCCTGCTGCAACGCCGGAGCCAGGTGCTTGGCCGGACCTGCGGTATTTTTGTCTGGAGTTCCTTTGAAACCCTTGAGCAAGAGATCCCGTAACGAGTGACCAGCACAGTACGGAATGATGCTGCACTGCAGGTCATGAATGTGGAAATCACCGTCGATATGATGACGAGCGATCTCCGGCGGATACAGCTCCATCAGACCGTACTTGGCCATCACGCTGCTGGAAACATGCTTCAGCAAACTGCTGTAGCTGTATCCACTGTTCGCATTCTCGTGAACCCGCCAGTCGGACTGGTCCCGGTAGGCATTGATGAGACCGCTGATATCCATCATCAGCTCTTTACCGTCGCGCATCTTTTCATGCTGCGCCCGGTAGAGAATGAATGACTTAGCCGCCGCGTAGAGCCCGCGTTTGGTCAACATGCGCTCGACGATGTCCTGCACCTGTTCGACCGTGGGTATTCCCTCATGATCCTTAAGTGCAGTAAGTACATCGCGGGTCACGAGCTTCATCAGACGATCGCTCTTCATACCTACGGAGGCGAGCGCTTTCTCGATGGCGGTGGATATTTTGGTCTCGTTGAAGGGCACGGTCGTCCCGTCCCGCTTCACAATCTGTGTAAGCGACATCTTGTCAGTCCTTTTTGTTGATGATTCCGCGAATCGTTGTAAGATCGGTCATGGAAACCGTTCTGCCGATCTCTTTACCATCGCGCAGTATCACCAACGTGGGAACCGTCGTGATGTTGTACTGGGCGGCCAACGGCGATTCAAGAGCGTTATGCTCCTCGACCAGCACGTCAGTCAGCTTACCCAGCATTTTTCCCAGCTGCTTGCACAGCGGACAACTGGGAGTGGTGAATTTCAGGATTTTCGTCATTTTTATTCCTATGTTCTCATAGATGTTTTCCATTCTTGCCCGGGCGTTCATGAATTCGCGCCATGCTCTCAACAGAGGTGTATGACATTCGATTTCACTGACTTTCTGCGGCTGTACTGCTAACATTTCACCAACAGCAACCAATAAACGACGGGCAATCCGCGGATGCTTTTCTCTGAATTCGGCAAAGCGATCCCGCTCCGGGATCCTTTCGGCACAGAGCCGCAACGCCAGTTCGTATCTGGGATATAATGATTGGAGTATGCGTCCCCGCCACATTGCCGATTCCAGTGTTTTCTTGCTGATACCGACTGAACGCGCAAATTCTTTCACACCTACGCGTTTCACACAGCTGTAAACAGCCGGCGGCATAGCCATCGTCGGGCGGGACATTATGCCGGCACTTTCTTCAACGCGCACATGCGGTAGAACGACTTCGAAATATACCGATACAACGTCTCCCCATGCGCATTCTTCACAGCGACGGCCATCCTCGGCTTTTCGCGGTAGTCGATGAACTCAAACCACGCCCGCAATCCACCAGACAACGGAACGCCCTGCGGTTTATCTCCGGTGGCATCGGCCAATACAGCCGCGGCCAGTTTACTCAACTGCTCGCCGCTCATTTTTTATACCCAAGGATAAAATTACTGCTGACCGAGCAACCGATAGATTTCAGCATTGACTTCATCGAGAGACTTCAACAGCCGATCGCGTTCGGCGTAAAGCCGATCCAAGATCGCCTGGCGATCCTCACTCGCACTGCCGGTTACGGCAGGCGGAGGCGCAGGTTGCCAACTCGAATCCACCTCTGTGATTGCCGGACGCTTATCCTCGGCTTTGTAGTAAGCATCCTGAACACTGTGCACTCCCTGTGGAGGCGCCGGATACCCCTTGGTGGTAAAACCGAAAGATGCGGCAAGTTTTTGCGACTCAGTCATCTCGACAACTCCTTTATGATTATTTTCAATGCCATGAAAAACGGAGTCACCGCCGACAACACGATGCAGAACACCGCGGAGCCGACGATGAAATTGATGATATCACCCATTTACCCCTCACGACTTTCCAGATCCTTCAGGTTCACCGGGGTATCGGACGCCTGCTTTGTGTTCTTGTGCACTTCGCAAACCGGCGGCTCGGTACCGGGAAGTGCATCGGAGTCACAGTAGATGCAGACCTTGTGTTCACTCGAATTCTTATCCATTTTCTTTCTCCCTGCTGTTTTCTAAGCCTGTTCCGAACTTACCTTCAGCAACACGATATAACGTGTCGCGTCACCGAACGTAAATTCCAGGCCGGTGAAGGCAAACATACCTTGACTAACGCTCAACGAGAACATTTTTATATCCTCGCCAGTGCTTACCGGAGGCATGAACGACAATCCCGGGATCATTCCCAAAACCACACAATCAGGTCCGGTACCTATAGCGGTGTATTGACTCGGTATCTGCCCCATGGACGAAAACCCGAACGTCACCGTCTCACGCTCCGACGTGGGTGCCACCGAAGCCGCGGAAGAACCGGAACACCCAACTTCCGGTTGTTCCGACGGTGGTGTCTCGTCCAACTCTGTCGGTCTTCCGGTGCGAAGACCCTCACGATGTCGTGAACGCGGTACGACAATAAAGCCGTCCGCGGTCTTGATGCACCCGTTGGCCAGTTTTACTCCGCTGGGCTCCTCTACATGTGCACCAAGGCCCTTCACGACAGAATCGGTCAATGCCATTTTCTTTACCTTTCCTGTTACAGCATCACCACTGCACTGGGATGCACCACAATGTTTTCGTCATAAAACTGAGACCTGATTGTGCATATGGCGTTTCTTCCCACAGTGATGGAAGTGTCCACACCACTTTGGAAGCCCAGCTCTCGGGTGGAAATAAGCGTGGCTCCGTCATACAATATATGCTTCATAGCACACGTCTTCCCTTTGAATACCGCGGTGACATCATCTCCCGTCTTATACAGACTGGCGCTGTCAGCAAGAATAATATTCCGCTTGCCGACATCACCGCACAAGCGCAAAGTAGTTATTCCGCTAAGTTGCGACAACTCGGTGCTAAGGCACCCTGACCTTCCGATAACCGTGTCATCTCCTATACATCGCGGTATCCTCCGCTTTATGTCATAGGGAGTTTGAATGGAGACTCCGTCACAAAAAACGCGATTGCCGACCCGCAGAGAGTTATACAACGAAAAATCACCATGGCTGTCACGAAAATCCCTGCCTATCGTAAGCGATACTTGATGCGCAAAGATGCTTATACTTACATCATATAATCTGCAGTTATCGCCAATGGATATTTCTATCCCGCTTGGCATGTTAACCGCACATCGAATGCGCATGTTGTGTATCCAGCACTGCTTACCGATGCTGATGCGGCATTCATGCATGACAGAAGGAACAAGCAGCTCGGAAACACTGCTGTGATCACCAACAATCACTTCCAGCCCAGGTGGCAACGGAGTTAACGTACTGAGTTTTGCCTCCCTTCCGAGATGTACATGATCGCCGGAATTATATTCAACGGCCAGCGTAGGAGTGTGTGTTGCCTGAGCCTGAGCCGCATCCAGCAGAGCATTCACACGTTTCCTGAATTTGGAACTAAAAAATTTCTCCATGACAAACAATAAGAGCGTGTGACCACCTTCGACAGGAGAGTCACACGCTCTTATCCTTTCTTGCTTAGTTGTTCATCAGATCCTTGATCTTACCGCACTTCTCCATCGCCGGGCCGGCGATTTCGTTCAGCCCGGTACAGATGTTAGCCATCCTGCGTGCTGCCGCGATCTGTAGATCACGAATAATACGCACCTCATTGACCGCCGCAGGAATATCTGCCGCGCCAAGAGTTACCGGATGCCCGAGATATTCAATCACCTCGTCGAAGTTGAATCCCACAGTCGTGGCCTGCTTCATTCGACGCTGACGCTTAGGCTTCTCCTCTTCGGCGGGAGCATTCGCGATCTCCGGCTGGACTGCTTCCGCTGGCGGAGTCTGGAGTTCAGGGGTGTCCGAAACTTTCGACGTCGATATCGGAGCAGCGGGTTGCGACGGTTCCTGTACCGCGGACTGCTTGACGGTATTCGACGTCACGGCAGACTGATCCGCAGCCGGTGCGACGCCGGCCTCTTCTTTCTTCTTGGCCGTCCCGATATCGGGCATTGGCAGTTTTCCGAGCATTTTTACATCGCTCATTTTTACCTCCTTGGCTTTAGCCGTTCTGAGTTTTGTGAAATCCCGAGTGGAATCTTTCCAGCCATCCGGACAATATATCTGTCCGTAGTCATCATCGACGATGAAATCGGGGAGCGCGGCAGGGTCCTTGATGTATTTCAGAAGATGATACAAGGTCTCGGTCTTGTTGTTGATCGCCAATACCGGATTATTGACGCGATACGACGTCTGGATCTTCCAATCATACTCACCGGAAATACAGTCACTGCACAGACGCGGTTCCAAAGTCGACAAGAGAAACCGTTTGTATGCTATCTTGAAATGATCCGATGCTTCCGAACGCCAGACGATGCGCCATATCTTCTTATCATTTACCTCGCTGGCGACCATCAACAGAAGCTCGAATGTACGACCCGGGATATTGCCGAAGGTGATATACAGATCGCCTGCCATACCCTCCACGGCATACTTCGCCAGCACCTCCGTCGGCAACTTTACCGACTCCGGCCTGAAAAGTTTTTCCGGACGCAGATGATCCACATCGGTGATATTCTTGTGTCTGGGCTTGTTCGGAAGATATGGCAGAAGTTTGCCGTTGGGACATGCACGCTGATGTTCGGACTCCACCGGTCCAACATAAACCACAGCGGCAGTTACATGGATCATGTTCTCCTCAAGCCGTACCTTGGTGGCTTCAGGAGCTTCTGCTGCTATGTCTGCGAACACATCGGCAAGTTTCATATTCACCTCCCGGAATAGGCTTCTGCCAGTTTTTCCACATGCCGCTGACTTTCCTGCATATTGCGGGCTACTTCAACTAGTCGCAATATGGTGTCGATATGTCTCGCCGCGGTGACCAAAGACAACGAGTGGTCTCCATCGCTTATCGGATATCCGCAATAAGTGGGAACCGTGATCTCGATCACCAGCGTTCCCATCCCTCCTACCGAGAATTTGGCTCCGGAATCATCGAGCAACTGGATGCGCTCCATGATTTCATGTATCTCTTCCGAGGTTGCGTGATTGACTACCACTTCGGTTTTCAAAGTCAGTGTGGTATGCGGATCGGCAATGATATCTTCCGGCTTCAACGCCATCTGCTGTGCCACACTCTGCACGGGAGCCAGCTGCAGTTCCACGCGGTCCTCACCGGCGTAGGGGATGATACGCTCCGGAAGCATCGCGGAAGAGTTTTCCGGATGATGATCCCGGTGCACCAGTTGCCTTGCCCAATCCCTGTAATAGGACAGCGCATCCGCCTCTCCCTCTGCTGCCGGCAGATCGGAGGTGAGCAGATTCAACCAGGCACTGAACCACTCCTTGGTCGACAGGTACAGCGCATCTGCGTCAGATGGAGACGCACAGCATCTGTCGATGTACACGGATTTGGGCATCTTGAGCTTGTTCCAATTCGCGATGGCGAGATAGAGAATATCTCTCAGCTGCTGAATGCTTATGTAGCGCCCCTGCCGCGAACCCTTCACACCGGGCTGAAGCACCTCTGAAAGCAGTCCGATGATGGACTCTCTATCCGATTGCGTCTGATCTCGCTTGATCTTGTGCTTGCCGGTGGAAGGCGGCAATCTGTTCATCTTTCTGACGTCGTGTTTCAGTGTATTTTGCCTGTGCAGCAACATCCACAGAGGGTTGTACGGGAAACGCTGACTCAACTGACGTGCGTTCAGATATACCTCGGAATCCTTGTAGAACTCCGGATACTCTTTGGTATTCCGTTTCCCGACCGGAAGATAAACGTCCAGTATTCTTCCGTACCAGTCAAGTTTGAAGGTTGATGGAAAAATCATTTTTTATTCTCCTGAAATCCTCGCACGGGACAATGTCAACCGCGCCCTTCTCGAAAAAACTGCCCCATTTGGAGCAACGAAACAATCCGGAAACCGGATCTACGAACTTGTACTTGCAGTCCTTGCAACGCAGTACTCCGACTTTCTGCAATTCAAACTGCAGTGCATCGACAAGCCAGCGTATCTGGGACAGTTTAAGATCGGAAATGTGGACCAGCTCACCCGATCCAAGCATATCGGAGATTTTCCGATACACCTGGGTACGGGTGAACGGTCCTCTCTGCCACAGCAGATCCACAATCAGATGGAGATCCTTACGACCAGCCAAAAGTTCCGGAGTCGTCTTGAATTTCGTCAGCAGACTCATCAAGATCTTTTCCTTTCCGTCCGTCTATCAGCATGACATCTGGACATTCGCGGAATTCCAGATACATTCCGTCCTGTTCTCCGTACACCTTCTCCACCGTGCCTTTGATCCGCCATACGAGGTTGTCGTCCTCGAATACGATACCTTTGCAGACATCTATCGTGCCCTTGTTGAGGTTGTCATGAATATCCGCGGCCTTTAGGTAAGGAACAAGTCCTCCGGCACGGATGTACTCTCTGACGTTCAGGGGCGTGCTCTGCGGGTACTTGAATATGTATCTGAGTGCTACGATCTCGACCGGAAGTTTGGTGGGAGGCCCCCCGCAGGAGGCCATTATGAACGGGCGTATCTTGGCTTTCCACTCTTTTACGTCCTTAGGTGCGTACGCGCCCTGACCGCGTCTGAACGCGGTGGACTGTACGCACTTGGGACGTACTGGAATGTGTATCTGCCATGTCCGCATAGTGCGGATTACCGACGGCAGCCCTTGGTGCAGGCGGCATGCGGGGAAAGCACGATGCGATCTCCGTTACGGACCTGCCGACTGCCGAGGTTGGCTGCCGCAATGGTTTCACCGTTGATGGTGAAGTTGCTGGCCGAAAGCTGGGCGTCGGTCATGCCGGAGCGGGTGCGCACGGCCTCGCTGTAGACCGCATCACGCACGGTCATGCCTTCGGTGATCGTAACTTCGGTTTCCTGCATGCCGCCGGAGGTGGCGACCACACAAGTTCCGCCCTGAGCGTCGTTGTCCTCTCCCGCTTCTTCGCTGCCGGCAAGATCGATCTCGATGACGTCGCCATCGTTGACGACGGCGTTGAGCAGCGCACTGGCGACCGCCTCGTTCGACATGTCGGTGCCGTTGTAGGTGTCGAAATGGCTGCGGATGGTCTCTGCCTCGGCGTCGAAGAAATTGAGGACATCCTCATGCTCCAACACGGAGCGGAGAGTTTCATCCTCGGCGGCGACGAAAGTACGGGTGACGTTGTTCTCGATGGCGATAATGGTGATGTTCTTCATTTTGAAATACCTTTCTTGAAAAATTGTGTTTTTACATTTGGTTGTTGATTGTTTGTTGAATACTCCCATCTGGTTCCGGGATTACCGGAACCTGATGACCACGGTCTTGCCGTCCTCGCCGGCCTCGACACTCAGCACATGACCGCCGACGCGAACAGAAGCATCGGGCTGCCGGCAGGCTTCGCAGCAGGCATTACCCGCCTCACGATAGGCCCGTTCCGCCAGCGGCAGATTCACGGTCGAGGTGTCGAAACGCACGATGTCGGTATTCCCCGGGACATAGCCATCGGTGTGTCCGATCAAGGCCGTATTGTCCTTACGGATGATCGTGACGTGCGATTCCCGCACATCGAAACCGGCCTGCGCGAGCATCTCACGGATCTCCGCAACCGTCTTGTTTCCGTCCACCTCCATCTGCGAGATGCGGTTGGACCTGACATGGAAGTTAACCTGAGCCATTTTCCTTTTCCTTTCTTTGTTGGCCTTGGTTTACTATAATCACCCATCGTTTCTCGGGTGATACAACGGAGTCATCGTCATAGTTTCTATGTCGATGACGACTTCATTCTTGCGTTCCACCACAACAGATCCCTTGCGGGTTATCTGCCGGTTGATGGTGCCGTTGGCGAGCCATCGGATGAAAATCATCGCCATCACGTTGGCTACGATCGCATTGGTGACCGCGATCTGGTCATGCTTGGGGGCTACCGCAGTACACGCCAACTCGTCCGGACGCTTGTCGGCATCCGGCGTGATGTTGGGATAGATGTCCATGATGTTGGGATCAAGCGGTATGCCGCCAACCCTCTCATACACGGTTACATGCCCGGTGGTACGCTCGTTTCCGCCATTGATGACTAGACAATTATCGAATGTCTCCATATATTTGGAAACCTCGTACCGAGTCTTGACGTTGTCCACGCACAGGAACACTACCGTGGAAGCATAGTGTTTGCGGCCTGGCAGCACAAACCCACCAGAGTTGTCGGCAAACGCGTTGTCCGGCATGTTATCCGGGTTTTCGGGAGCCATGCGAGGGATGAGATCCTCCATATTGTCGGGGGTGATGTATCCATCGACCCCTGAAAGATGCATGCCCTGCAGATAGGTCTGCATCAGCATGGAATCCTTGATCCTCCGCAGGCGCGTCACCAGCTTGCCTCCGGCTCCTGCTCCCTGGCGCAGCGCATTGCGGGCATTGAACGAGTCGCCATCGATCAATACCAGCCTGTCGGCAACACATTGGATATAGCAATTACCCGCTTTCTCCAGCAAGGGGGTAATGTCGGTGCCGTTGGCCTGTATTGCATCGAGACTGGCACTGGCCAGTGCCTGAGGCAGCAAGTCCAGCAGATATCCTCCGATTCCTCCACAGCCGATCACATATATGTTCAGCATTTGGAAGCCTTTCTGCAGCCCACATCCCACAGGTCATCATCAGCGTCATTCGGCGGATACTTATCCTGACCCTCGGCAAGTTGCATGTCGTAGGCTCTGCGCAATTCTGCAGAACTCCATCCATCATCGGACTGGATCTCCATCAATGACTGCATCACCGCATCCTGCCACCCGTGATTATACATTTGCTCAACGAGCAGGTCGGATATCATAAGTTCGGGGAAAGAATCTTCGCACATATCGAGAAGCCCGAACAGAGAATCGATATGTGCCTTGAGCACCTCTTCCCATCCCTCTCTGAATACATCGGTCATGAGCGCTCTGCGTTCGCGAGAAGGATCGGAGTAAGACCCGGAAGGTATCGACAGCGTCGGCTTGGTGAGCAATGCCGACGCCATCGAGGGCGACATCGGAGTAGACCACGCGACATTGCAGCGCTGACGTTCGGCGGATTCGGGCAGCGGCTTATTCAACACCTCCAGCCATTCCTTGACGGGCTCGCCAAGATTCTGGTCATCCGGAAGGGCTTCAACTACGTCAAGAATCTCCTGATCGTACGACGCCCGCGGTGTGAAGATCGTCACCTTCCACCGCTTGGGCACACCGTCGTCAAGTCCGAAAACGAAGTGCAGCCCGTACTTGGCCTTCTGGTCATTCTGATCGGTGCCACTCCAAAACGCGCCCATGTTGGGATGCGTATGCACAGTGCCGATCCAGGCGAATCCGTCAGGAACGCCTTCTCCCTTGTCTTCCATGAAGACGCTGCCGCCGGAACCGCGCTGAGGCGGGCACTTTACATACCACTCCCCACTCTCGCTGTTGATGTACAACATGAATCCGATTTCCCGATGAGGAAATTCTTTCATTGTTGCCCACATGCGGCGCATCAGTTCGACCGGAATTTTGGCTCCGATCCACTTCAGCCCATCCTGAAAGCCATCGGGCAGGGGTTTGGCATACGCCTTGAGTACTTTCAGGTCGTCGCACTTCTCCCATCCGGAAATCAGCTTGGACTGAGTCCGAATCAGACAGCCATCGCTGCCCACAATCATGTTTTTCATTTGAATACCTTTACTTGTTGTCGAGGACGGTTATATCCAGGTCCTCCGTGTTGATTTCCCCAGCCATATGTCGTTCGTTCTTGACGTGTTCAGCCAAGATGTTCATACGTCTGGTCTCCTTGGATTTGTTGAAAGCCAGCGCCAGTGCTTTCAGTTCCGGATAATACACCGTAACATCCTCAAAAAGCATTTTACCGGCGCGTGTAACCATGACTGGCGCTTCTACACACCTCAATTTGGAGTGGCGGCCGGCAATACTCGGTCTCATCACCTACCTCCCTTACCTCGGACAAAGTCCTCGGCGGAAAACTGATTCTCGGGCCATTTTATCTGTCGCCAACCTTCCGGCTGGTGCAGCACGGACAGCATGCGTTTTATGGATGCGGTGGCACTGTGTGCCTTGTCCGTCAGACCCTCGAACGGTACCCTGTTTTTCGGTAATGCATTGAATGCAGCCATGACGGCCTTGTCGGCATCATCGCTGTTGAACAAATGGTAGTTCCACAAACTGTCGAATACCTGATGATACACCGACATGATTGCCTGGCCGCTCGTGGGATTATCGATGCCCCCGGACAGTTGGGAACATCCCAAACATATTTCATTGTTCGGAAATACGTTAGGCAACAGCCATTTGTACAGCTGCGTATTTTTCCATCGCGGTTCTGTGGTTCGCACCACCGCCATGGCGGAAGACAGCAGGGCTCCGGCATTGTTGAGCTTGATTCTGAACCACAGCGGCGGATGCATCACCCGCACCGAATCCACGTCAGCAGCTCTGTAATTGAACCAACTGGCTGGGATATACACCGTGACGAGCAGGCAGTCCTGTTGTTTGATGTACCCGATGATCTGATACGGAATATCTGGAAACAGCTCCAGATTCTGTGTCGTGATCAGGTTGTCGGCCAAATCTTTCAAAGACACTTCCTCGATCGAAGCCACATCATACACCGCCACGTGATCGTCCAGAATCATGGTGATGTTATTGTGGTTGTAGTCTCGGATCAGGTGACATTTCGTCGTCCCGTCAGCCTTCGGCAGTTCGTGCTTCAGATAATGATCCAGCGGCATCCGCGATACCTTGTTGAAGAATACGCGAGTAACCACCCCACCATGTTGCAGGATCAGGCGGTTTTGGTCCTCGATCAGATGCGCATGATCCACCGGGATCACGTCATCAATCGGGAATTGTTCCATTTCCATCTTCCAATCCTTTCTTGTAATTGAATTTCCGACACAGATAGCGCCAGTCGATCTCAGATATCGTCGGATCGGCTCCGGCCGCCTGCGGTTCCGGGCTGTAACTGCGCAGCGTATCCATGTACCTGGCATAACCCAGCAGTTCACGCCACTTCAGATGGTCCTCGTCGAAAACCCTGCCTCGATTTTTCCTGATCTTCTCCGCCAGGTTATGAATACCGGCGCGAGTGTTTTTACGCATTTTCCGCGGTGCATTGAACCCAAGCCCGTCTTTGCGCACCACGACACCGGTGACGCGACGTGCGGCACGACCTTTGATGTCGATGATGTGACTTTTGGATTTCTTGAGATGAATACCCAGCATCACACTGAGAATCTTCTCCACGCCGTAGAAAATGAATGCCTGTCCTTTGATCGGCCTTTCAGACGACTTCAGAGAGAAGGTAATGTCGTCGGCATACCTGGTGTAGATGTAACCATGGCGCGACGCGTAGGCGGCAAGCACCCTGTCGGTGTCCAACATTCCGATGTTGGTAAGATACGGCGAAGTCGGAGCACCCTGAGGGAAATGTCCCTTGTAGGTACAGACAGACAGGATTTTGTCCACCACAGTAGCCGGCAACCCGGCAGACAGCATTCGCCCCCGCACCGGTTCCAGGGGAAAGGTCCCGAAGAAGTCATGGATATCCATGCACAGAATAATCGGTGCTTTGGTATTGTGGTGTGTCAGGGCCGTGCAGGTATTCCTGAACGGAACAAACCCGTGGGCCATGGCAGACGGACGAAGCCGTTTGTTACGGTACAAGTATTGTAAGATAGTACGTTGTACCGCCTTCAACTCGTCGTTGGGGATCTCCAGTTTACGGAATCCCCCGGATTTTTTGGGAATCCTTGCTTCCCTCCATGAGATGGGAGGCATATCGAAATCAAACATATGTCACTTCTTTGTTATACGGTTGATACAGACCCGGTACCGGGAATCGATGTTGGTAAATACGAGAGTATCCTTACCGACGATCCCGGAACTGCACAGATCCAACGTGCATCACTTATGATGTATCCATTATTCGATTCTCCTGACAAATTTGGTAAACTTACTCAGCAGTCGCTCACCTTTGTAAAGGAATCAGATTCTGATGCCTCTTCTCGGGATGGTGTGCTGCTCTCCGTCAACTCCGCACATTGGCGATTGATGGACACTCAGGGAGCCTCCCTCGTTGATCCCGGAGGCAAGGACGGCTTCATACTCATCCATGCCCTACCGGGAAACGTCGTGCTGCAATCACGCTCCGTCGTTGCGCAAGCAATACGAATCAACAACGAAGGCATCCCCGAGGTGTGCGTCGTCAATCGTGCAAATGCCATGTTCGACGCCATCAAGTTGTCGGCTCCTGCACCGAAAGTTCCAAGTTTTTCCAAGCCCGGAAAAGATGGAAAAGGCCGACGAGTTTCGACTCGACCGGGAATTCTGCCTCTGCCTCAGTGACACCATGCCAACGCATGGATTCCTGGATTTTCGGCGAAAACGTCATTGTCATGAAAAATGCCTCCGCGTTACGCAGACTGCCTGAATCCTCAGGCGTCATACATATGCGCATGTCGGCTCCTTTCAATAGCAACGGCAGATCAAACAGATGCCCGACGGCTTCCGGAAGCCACTGCGACTGGAACTTCGGATTGAACGTCAACAGCGTGGCGGAACCGAAAAGTTCAACACAACGTCTGCGGAACGCTTCCTTGTCCAAAGCATGAACCCGGACAAACTCCGAAGTAATTTTATGGTACTCGGATCCTTGAGCAAGCTCCTCTTCCGAAAGGTCTCTGATCAGACAATCTTGTGTGCTTATCTGACTTCTGACGTCGAATATCCGATACCAAACCCCGATGCACTTGCCCTCCGGCGGTTTCAACCCGGTAGTGGCGGTACACAGCAGGATAACCGGACTATTCGTCGGCAGCAAGCTTCCCCAGGTCAGCCGCTTCCTCTGTTCCATAGGAGTCCCCTGTTTTGAGATGCCAATGCAGTCTCGCCATCTCGGCGCGAAACTGGGCGCCGTCCATGCAGTGCAATGCGCCATGTCGACCGTAAAGTCCTTTGGTCGCACACATGACCCGCCCTCCGGCGACCACGAGATCGAACGGTATCACATAACCTTCCTCCTCGTATGTGCCGAATCTGTCGAGATTCTGCTGGAAAAGTTTCTCCAGCTTCTCCAGATGATCTCCCTTGCTGCCGCCTATGGCATGAATCAGCTCCGCATTGAACAGCGGTTTCAGATTCTCCGGCATCCTGGTGGAACGATACCACTCGGGCTGCACGATCTTGAAGGTGTTGTAATAAGGATCATTACCCATGCTCAACACCTTGTTGATCAACCATGACGGGCTGTTGGGACCAACATCGTACTGTCCGCAGTTGGGCGCCTTGCTGACGTCCTCCTCATCGCGCCGAAAACGGGACGGGAAATTGCATCCGGCCCGCGAACCAGACAGACTCAACACGATGTCCTTGTCAGCAAAGATGATCTGAGGTCTGCCGTATGCATACTGCAGATATCCTGCAGCGCTGCTGAACGCAATATCGCCGTCACGACAGGACAACGACTCGAACCTCACGCTCGAAAGAACACAGTACCGCGTACCTGCGGTTCGTCCGATCTTCCAGCGATAGAGGACCTGATCTTTTATGCCGTACAGCCGGTGAAGTTTTTCGATGAAATCACCTTCCATCTTCCTCCTCCACTTCCACACGCATCGTCGGATGCCGGTAGGTGGGATAAGCCAAAGCCAGCGCAATGTTCTCCACGTCGGCAAGACCATCAGCATTGAACTGCTTGTCGCACAAATCAGCCATCTCCTCCCATGTTTCGGCACCGTCGGCGTTGACCAGTCTGGCGGCAATGTCCCGCAACCTCGTGAACTTGTCTCCTGTCTCTTCACATATGGCGGTGGACTCCTGCGATACCGGAAACGTGGAATCCACGCCCTCTTCTCCGAGCCAGGAACACACCTGCCGATAGTGTTCCGGAGACAGTCTCTTTTGCAGGCTGAGCATCCCTGCGGCATTAACGAGATCCTTGAAGTCCCGTCCACGCATCGGCTGATCTCGACGCATGAGCAATGCATACAACGACAACAGCACTTCCATGAACGCCGCACGCCACGTTTCCCGATATTTCAGAGGAACGGTGCTCACCGCGGTATGGAACAACTTCAATTGCTCGTTCAACGGGGTGCTGTCCTCCAGCAGTCTCAACTGGAAGATCCGGAAACTGTGATACAGGTGTTTGTACGCCTGTTTCGCTTCCTGGTCCTCTGTCGAATCCTCCAATTCACCGAGTGTGAGCACAGCAATGTTCGGCAAGATCCCGCGGAAATCTGCCTGCGGATCATAGAACGTCCCGTCACCACGTCCACGCACTCTGACGATATGCAGTTTTTTATCCATTTTTTATTTTTTCCTCATTCGGCAGCCACACCGCAAGCGGACACTCGTTGATGTCGCACTTGCAGGTGTTGCACATATTCTTCTTCCTGCATTTGCAGGGATCACCACGCAATTCAGCCAATTCCTTGTTCTTGCGTTTTTGTTCCGGAGTGCACTTCCAGTCGTGAAAATGCAGATTTCCTGACACCAGGGATACCACGGCTCTGGTTTGCATGCCGGCTATCTCCTCGACTGTGCAGTTGTATTTTGCACACCCTGAGACGCGGTCCAAGAACAATTGCATGGCTTCAGTCCTAAGGACCGCCCCACATATTATGCCTGCTCCGATACCGGTTTTTAACCTCACGTCAAGGTGATAACGCGGCATCTCTCCAGGTTTGTTGGAGAGCAGTCGGACGCCAATGAAGATGACGTCCGATGTGATGGGCTCGCCCTGCCAAATCGGAATGCGCATGCCTTCCCGGATGAAATCCCAGTTGGCGATCACGCGGTACATGTTGAGGTATATGATGTCCTCGGAATGCCCGCGTCCGCGCAAATGTTCCAGGCTCTGTTGCAGGGCCAATGCCTGCACACCGTCCAGTTTGCCTTTGCGAGGCAGACATAGGCGGGAGCAGGCGCGGCACAGCCCCACGAGTTCTTTTTCTCCGAAGGAATCACCGGCAAACGCGTGGGCGATTTCTTTAGCCTTGGACAATCTGTCCGTCAGCCCCTCCATCCTGGTCATTGTCTTCCGCCTTGGTGAGTTCACAGTGAGCGATGGAGTCAAGTTGAGCAATCGCATCGGTGGTCATGTTCATGGCCGCGGTGAGCATCGTCTTGAGTTCTTCTGCCTGTTCGCGCAGACGTTCCAGATGATCCTCACAGTCGGGAACGTCGTCCATCAGGTAAAAATCCTCGCAGACAGTGGCGACACGGTCGAAAAATTTCTCATCCGCCACCGGAGCGTATTTGCGGTGCATATCCGCAAACAGCTTCATTGCGGCAGTGAACTCCGGCGTGACTTCCACTTCATTTCCGCCGGTAGCCGGATCGGTATTCCCGGTCTCCAGTAGATTATTGTGCGGAATGTCGTTGATGGCCTGCTTCAACTTGCGCACCGCTTCCAGTCGGGTCTGTTCATCTGCCCCATCGACCACCGCCGACACGAAGCCTGAGATGAGCGCATTGCGCGTGTTGTCGTCGTGTATGTTGTAGGCGAGATTGACCACGGTGGTCTGCTCCACGCCGCGGATGCCGAGCAGATATGCCTGACTGAGCGTGAGATTCTTGGCAACAGACCGCCATTTGTATACGAATCCAACACTCTTTCCCAACGAGGTCGCCAACTGGTTGTAGGCGTTCACGCCGTAACTCGCATTGGTCAGCGCGGAATCCAGTGCCTTGCCGACACACCAGAAACGCCCAATACAGGCGCCCTGGTTGAGCAGCGTCTCCGCCACACTCTTCGTACGAGCATCACGAATATCCTCGATCGCACTTCTGGTGTAATCCACCAACGAATCGAGTGTGGGGAATCGAGTGCCGAAGTCATCCTTGGTGTTGAAATCGAAACCACGGAAGACATCACGAATGGATTTGATTATTTTCTTGTCGTCGTCCACCTCATCCAGTCCGGGGAGGGCGATGCTCTCCACATCGGAACCCTGCATGGGCTCCACAGTCATCAGAGCAGCATCCACTCCGGCAACATCTTCAATTTCGGTGGGTACGTTGTTGTTTTCTTCGCTCATTTTTTTAAACTCCTTTTTCATTGATCGAAATGTCTGAACATCGACAAGCGCTCCGGCGCCTCCGCGGACATGAACAGATGAATATCCTTGGCATTGCGCATCGACTTGAAGAAGTGATGCATCTTGCCCGGGACATAATCAGTCTGCATGTTGGTGATAACCAACGCCTCCTTGCCGGTTACGGCAAAGAGACAGGCCTCGGCGGATTTACGCATGTCAACACACTTGAGAAATATTTCAAACAAGTCAGATTTGGGGAAATCGAGCAACGCTCGTGCGACATCAGTCTGCTTCACGCGCTTGAAATACACCCCATCGGGAATCCCGAGAAGCATCGCAAGATGCTCCACCGAGACATCATTGTCCCGGTGGAGTTGCGATACCGCCATTTCCAGATCGTTTCGGTCGTCAGTCCACAAACGCCAGCTGCTGCGGATAAATCTGATGATATCATCCGTTTTCTGCTGCTTTCTGAGAACTGCCGTTCTTTTTCCGACATCACTCAAGAACGCGGCTATCTGAGGAGACGCTTGGTTTGTCATCCTCGTCCTCCTTGTCCTCGGCAGACGGCGAAAAACTCATCAAGGGTCTGACCTTCGTCATCTCCGGAGGAGCGGCAACGTCTTCCTGGGGCTTGGCTTTACCTTTCTTGGCCGCACCCTTTTTGGGTTTATCGACCTGAATCACCTCCGCCTCTTTTCCCTTCTTGCCGCTCTTCTTCAGGGCTTCCAGATATTCGACGTACGCATTCACGTCCTTGATCCTGTCGATCTTCTGATAGACGTACAGCGCGTTGAGTACCTCCTTGTTCTCGAAGAGCGCCTGCTCGAATTCCTCGGGCTTGACCGATTTGCACCCCAACTGCGGACAGGTGACAAGATTTGCATCCGACACCTTCACATCCGCTATGGAGCGCAGTTCGCCTACACCTTTTTCCGGATCGGCAAGGCACTTAGCCGAGGCCAGAGCCCAGTCGAAGTGATGACCGTAATAGTCCTCTTCGCTCGTACCGAATTTGTTCCACATGAAGCGAACTTCGATCTTCCGGGCGTCGCTGAAACTGGTCTTCGTGGTACGCAACGTCACGATTTTTCCATCCCCGGACGCAAGCGTCTTGAAGGTGGCCGAAATCATGTGTCCATCTTTGAAGATCTGACTCACGCCGCCGGTGATCTGCTTCTGAGGCGGACCTGCGTAGCCAGGAGCACTGGAGGCTTTCTCCTTTTCCTGATTTACACAGATCACCACCATCGGAATATCCTCCATGATCCTGGACATGTTCTCGCAGAAGTACTTCACGTAGTGTGACTTCTCGTAGAACCCCTTGCCGGCGTTACCTTCCTGCATGATTTTCTTGACGGTGTCCGCGGAGGCGGCGCCGCCAATGGAATCCATACCGACTACCAGAGGCACATTCCTTGCGGTTATGCGCTTCAGGTAATTGACGATGACAGTCAGCGTCAAATGCTTGAAAGCCTCGTCGATGGTCATGTCCTGGATAACCCGGAACGTCTCCCCGATGATGTTTCCGTATGGACGCATCATCGAATCGAGCAAACTCGGCGAGATCTTATCTTCCAATTCATAGAGGAATCCAATTCCACCAAGACCACCGATGTCCGGTGCGGCGCAAATGTGTCCCATCAGATCGAACAGCAATGGACTCTTGCAGGAGGCAGGAACCCCGGCTATGGAATGGAACGTCCGCAGTCGGAGGCCTGTACTCCCAAAGAGGTACTGTTGCGCGTAATGGGGCAGGGGCAGCCCGAACTGATTTTCCTTCAGTTCCTGCACGGTGGCTATAGCCCCAGGCTTGCTGCCCTTGACCACATCGGCCATCATGTCAGATATGAATGAATTGGCCATTTACCGTTCTCCGAAAAAGATTATTCGGCGTCTTTGTTGACGTCACAATCTACGAGCAGTGATTCGGCCATCTCGCGCGATGCGGCGGGGTTGGACACCCCGTTCTCCTTCATATTCTGAAGTTCGCGCTGTATGGCCTCACTGTCCACCGGAGTGTGCGCAGCCAACCCGACGCCAATACCGGGGGCCATTTCGTTTCGGGGAGCGGGTTTCGGCGTGGAAATGCCAGTGGACAAACCACCGAGCCCACCGAGGCCACTGAGTCCGGAGGGCTTTGCAGGAGCCGATCCCATCGGGATCCCGTCTTCCTCGGCAGCCTGAGACACCGAAGCCGTCACCACAGGAGCAGCCGCGACAGTCGGCAGTTTGGCAGTCCCGGTGAGGGCGGCATACCTTCCAAATCCGGCCTTGGCGATGAACTCCGGAATCGGCAGATCGCGGAATCGCGGATCGAGACCGATCACATAGTTCACGCTGTCTGCACCGAATTCTGCGGTCAGCACCTCCATCTGCTCCTCGGGCGTCATGAAATGCAGCAGCTTACGCCACGGCACCCACAATGCCCTGATCTGCTCGGGGGTCAGCGGGAACGGGTGAGGATTCCACCCTTTGGCCGCTTCCTGCACATGCGGACGCAGATAGTTCCGCGTCTTTTCGGCATTGGAAACCGTGTTGAGATACAGGATGTTCCCTTCCGCTTCCGCCATGCCGCCATACTTGTTGTTGGTGAGTGCGTTCAGCGGTTTGTTGTTGTCCTGAGGTTCGACCAACGCCTGCAACAACTGCTTGATGGATTCCTTCTGGCCCATCGCAATAGTTCCCAGCAGCGGAAGCGGCTCTCCGGAAGGTCCGGACAGGACGTCCTCGTTCCCGTCACGATCCGCATCCCGCGTCTGCATGTACTCGCCGTTGATCTTGAACATCAGCGCCTGCATAAGCAGTGCAGTACGGGGCAGAGGGAGCTTCCCCTGACGCCCCATCCATTCCTTCCACTCGGGGATCCCCTTGCAGCGGACTTCCTTCTTCTCCTTTTCGGCACGGAGGCTGTTGAAGATCGTATTGGCGAAACACCGCAGAACGGTATTTCCGCCATAACGTTCAGCCTCCCCGCTTCCCGGAAGATAATCGGCGATCAGCAACTTGCCGACTCCGCCGAACCCACTCATGATGGATGCGGTACAGAAGGTGTCGCTCAGATAATCCGCATACGCGGAATCCGTGGCGAATTCGTTGACGTTGATGTTCTGAGGAAAGATCTCGCCGGTATCCGGATCGTAGCCCGGGATGATGCGAACGATCTGATCCCTGCTCGGCCAGAACTCACGACTCAGAATACCACGCTTCTGATACGGGAGCAACGGGATCTCGTACCCGGTTTGATAATCCGGACGAACGAGGCCCAGTCGCACCTGCTGGCTTTGACGCCTTTCTCCTACCATGCTTTGCATTTCTCTTCTCTCTTTCCGTGCGTTATGCACATTTTGTTAACCTTGGGCGTACAGCCCCTTTACAAATGCCGGTTCTTCGATTATCGGCCGGCCGTCTTTCCATTCCAGCTTGTCGAATTCCACGGCGCCCTTATCCCAATGGCGCATTACAGAACTCTCCACGCCCACCTTGACGTCCGGTATCACTTTCTTCATCCCGGCGATCATCAACTTCTCTACTATAGGGATCCGCTCGCAAAGCTCCGCGATCCGTAGCAAGTAGAGGACCTCATCATGGACAAAGTTGACCATCCGGTCGGCGAAACCATTGGCCAGTAGATTCCACATCGCCTCCTTGGCTCCTTCGGCAACTACCGACTGAAAGTGGATGTTGCAGGCAGAGTTGTAGGAGCAGTTGTATCTCCTGAACCCCGTAATGGTTGTGGCCTTGTACCTTTGCCGCGACGATTCGCTGCCTTCGATCTCTATTTCATCTTCATCGATGTCCCCTCCGTATTTAGCGAGTGTCCTCGCATCTTCTTTGATTTCTTCCGGCTTCATGTGATACCGCATCTCGGGGAAGGCGTCGATCCAGGCCTTGCGGGCCTCGGCGGCTTCCTCCAGAGTCATCACGACTCCTTGCTCCCGGCAATTTCGCCAGAAAGTCTTGGCGCCCAACGCTCCCGGGAACCCAAAATTTGAAGATTTTGCAAATTGCCGCTCCTCTTTGGAGACGATTTGCTTCAAATATTCATTGAAATCTTCGCAGGCTTTGGGATCATGGATGAAGTCCAATTTTGTCGTTATCCGATGGGCCTTCACCGCGGCGAACCAACGGTGGGGGTCCAAGCCGGCGTTGATGATGTCTGCCATACGCGATTTGCCGAACCGCGTAAGGCAACTTTGTGCGAACGCGCATACTCATTTCGAGTCCTCGTACATGAAGGTGTAGCCACAGCGGGAATTGGCAACCTTGTGATTACACTGACGATAAACGATGTCTCTCGACACTCCAGTAGCCGTGGCTGCAGCCTGACAATTCACGTAGGTCTGACGAAGCTCCGGGCAGTGCACACGCCGGTTTCTGTGGATCATGGAATTGTTCCAATATTCGACATAACCCTCGCGCGGCATGTCAGCATACCGAAAATGGAGGCCTTTGGTCTGCTGCAGGTGTTTTGCGCAGCATTCCTGAACATCGCTACCGCACAATCCCAAGGCTCGTGCTGCCTCTGCGCTGGATATGTAGGCAGTACCCATTTCGTCGCAGATCACGGCCCTGTTCTTGTAGCAGGTTTCTCGTGCTTCCTGCACATCCTTTTCCGTGAAGTCTGCGCCAATACGCTTGTTGTACAGGCATTTATATTCCTGTATGTAGCGCTTCTCCAGTGCTGCCAACTCTACCGGATCGTCTGATTCAGCTATCTTCGCTATACTGAAATACTGCTTTCCTACAGTTCTTATCAATTTATTGATAGCTGTGGGCTTGCGTTGCCTGGCCGCATGATGACTGAGTCTTCCGGTCAGTGTTTGGGTTGTCTTCCCTACATAGACAACGTGCGGCTCGTGGAGAGCGCATACTATCTTGTAGATAACACCGTGTTTGTTCTTCATGTACTTTCTTCTCCTTTCCGCATTCCTGCGGGGTCTGACCATATCATCATCCCTGTTTCCGGGGATGGAGCGCTTCGGACGAAGAGTCCTACTCCTTTCGGATGGTCGATGAACCTTTTCCGGTCGCCATGCCTCTGGTTTAGGCGATCCTTGATCGGCTGCTGATCGGCCATTATGCTTACGCACATTGGGCGTTCCAGCAATTCACTTTCTTTTGTCATGTCGGTTACCCGGCAAGAGAGCCATGCTCGTTCGACTCTATGAAGGAAAAGTCCGTAGCGCACAACACAAACCCCTCCGGAGGCATGAAGATGTTGCGCAACGGATATTCCTTGTCCCGCGACGGATAGTTCTGCAGATTAGGTGAACTGCAGCTTGTGCGGCCGGTCCTCAGGATGTTGGTGAACTTGCCGCGCATCCTGCCGTCGGAACAGATGTGTTCGCGGTTGAGGTACGTTGACAGGTACTTCTGAGTATGGCCGAAGTCGATGTACGCCTCCAAAAACTTGTCCTGGATGTCGAGGTCCTGCAGACGCCACTGATCCTTCTTGGTCAATTTGTACTCGCCGGACTTCGGCGTCATCTCCAGTTCAAGTGATGGATTCTGTTCAACTACGTGCTTCACGTGCTCTTGAAAGAACTTACGGGGGCCTATCGGTTCTTCACCGGAAAGCCACTCCGGATGTTCGTCCATATATGCGCAAGCATACTCGAACGCATCATCCAGAGAAGCGCCCTCGTTGTACTTCTCAAGCACTCTGCCCACCAATGCCGGCATCACGATTTTCCGCCTGCCGGCGTCGAAGGCCTGAAGTTCGTATTTGGCCACCAACTCCGCGTACACTGCGGCAATGGGTTTGGTGAGTGAAGTCCTCGGCTTTTCTGCCGACGCCTTCAGCGCCTGTGCGATCAAATCATCCGGCTCACCGTACGACTTGTAGTTGTACAGATACACCAGCATCTGCCGCAGGTTGCACTTCTTGGGCGTGACCTGAAGTTGAACCACCTCGTCATCGGATACCTCGACTTCCTCCATCGGCAACTCGGAGCGTAATCCCTGCCGACGCAGCAACTCCTCGTACTGGGTACAGAAGTTGGTTCTCTCGATGAGATACTCTTTCACCGAATCTCTATCGGGATCCGGGAAGCCGTAGGACAACAGCCGTTGCCGCGCGTCCTGTCTGGCCTCCAGCAGTTTGGCCTCCATGGCGTCGAACACTTTGGGGTCTACCAGGAAACCATTGGACCGTATCTTGTACAGTGCCACCATTCCCTTGGTATGCGTGACCTCGGTTTTCTCCGCCGGTACGGCTTCTCCGAGTGACCAGGTGGAAAGACAATCCCATCCCAGATAAACCATCTGCTCATCAGTGATTTCAACACCGCGACGGAAGGTCTTTCTGGGAGCTGAATCGCCTTCTTCCTCGCCCTTGTCCAACTGCACGTTGCAGAACTGTAAAGCACACCCCTCCAGAGACCACAGGTTACCACGGATGAAACCGTTGGTTGCGATCTCGTGCAGGTGAATCCTGATCTGCATGTCTCTGACGCGGCCCTGCTCGATGGCGTTTACGAGCGGCCACTCCGGGTCCTCGTTCGACAACACGAAGAAATCGAACCCGAGATTGAAGTAGCGCTGCTGCACCTCGCGTTTGCAAAGTTCGCGCATGAAATACACGGCGTCTTCCCAATACGAGATGTACACCGTGGCGTCCTTGGGGTTCCAAACCCCCAGCACCACCAACTCCGGTTCCAGTTTGCAGTCAGTAATCAGGTGCGTTTCAGTATCCGCCCCGCAACTGTCGGCGAAATTCGGAAAAGGGTCTCCTCTCTTCCAGATCACTGCACGGGCAGTGCCGTTGAATCCCGGAACCGCCGCGCTGAATGTCACTTCTCGTCTCATGTCATTTACTGACTCCTTTCTTTTGGATTACAGCCTGGGAACAATGCGTGACAATAAAAAATCGCGCATCGTATCCGGTACTTGGGAGCATATCTCTCGCCACACTGCCTGACGTGTCATAGAACCTGCGTCCTTTGCCGGCAGTTTCACCACGTGAGCACCCTTGGGAAAATGCCCGGACACGTTCCACTCTTCACAACGCCGTTCGGCAATGGCTATGGGATCCAGGTCTGGACGGACGTCCGTATCCGGCAACCAGATAAGACCATGGTCGAAGGACCCGAGAAGCATTTTCTGGTATGTCGAGGGCGTATGTCCGAAAATGCACACTCCTGGCATACCTACTGAAAACACGTCGAACCAACCTTCGGTAACCACTCCGAGACCCAGTTTCTGGGCATTGTCGAGATTGCCTACCAGTGTACGCTTTCGCGATCCGGGATGCAGCCAGTACTTGAACTTGCCGTCGCAGAACTCGGGAAGGGCTCGCGCCTGCATACCCTTGAGTTTTCCGTGCTGGATGATGGGAATAAGGATCCATGGCGCGCCTCCTGTGAGATACTCTCCCGAGGTAGGCGACTTTATCGGCCCCCATCCGAGATGAAACATCTCAACATCGGTGGTGGTTATGCGCCTCTCCCGCAAGTAATCCAGCACGTCTTCCGGAGCATCTATGTTGATCGGCTTGTAGTCGGGCACCCAGCCCCGGAATCCGGAGATGTCTGGATGCTCCGGCCAACTGTACAGATTGTCACTGTCGTCGTCATCCAACAGCAGCGCATTGCCTACCTTGACTTCCTGTCCGTCAACATCTCCGTTGAGCCCGGAACCGATCCTGCGCATGAAGTCCATGCGGTTGTCGGCATCGTGCAAACACTGTCGCCTGAAGCACAAAGCCAGCAAACCGGCCTTCATCATCAAGCGGTCGTCGAGTTTGGGTACGGCAAAAGACAAATAGGATACATACAGATGGAAGTTGCGGTCGTTGCAGTACGGACAACACACACGATACTGCTCGCCGTGTTGTTCGTCGTCAGGAAGGTCCCATTCGGAGACAGTTCCGGGTTTTGGCAGAATCCTTGCAGGAACGCCTTTGTTCTCGACCTTAACCTTCCCGAAGACGCGCACAAGGCTGTCATAGAGAGGCTGATTGAGCATTTCAGTTCATCCCCTTAAGGCGACGTCTGGGCATGCACTTGAACGGGCAATCTGCGACCTGGCACGTCTCGAATTCACCATAACAGCACAACTTGCCTCCTGCGCTGTCCATGGTTGACGCCTTGGTGAGTTCTCCGCCGCAAACCCTTGCTTTGGTAAGTGACTTCCAAAGTTCCTTATTCTGCAGCGGGCCGCAATAAAGACAGCGGTTGCTGATATCATCCCAGAGCGTCACCCGCTCTACGGTGATATGTGAATTGGATACCGTGCCGGCACACAGCGTAACAGATGCACTTCCGGAGCGGTTTCTGCATTTCACCACCGCTCCGTTTATCCTGTCGAATACCTTTTTAATGCTCCTGCAAAAAGAATCAAAATCTTTCTTCCTCATTGCGTTATACCTCTCTTTTGTACGCCGCCGCGGCATCCGGACGCTGGTCTGACAAGTCACCATCATACGGTGCCTCATCGTTCAGATCCTCCCCGGGCTTGTAGAAATTGCCATCCCGACTGGGAACCCAACCGTAGACGTCTTTGAAACGCGCCTGCTCGCCGATGAGTTGTATCATCTGCTCGCGGACATCCCCTTTGCGCGATTTAACCGACAGGAAATACGCGACGTTGTTCTTGTCACGGTTTCCCATTGCGAACATCAGATCCATGTTGTAGCACATGGACTTCATGTTATAGGCGTCGGCCTTGGTCGGTTTGTAGGTCGGACGAGCATCCTGCACCTTGGTGTTGAGCTGATGAAAGAAGATAACCAGCAAATCCTCTTCCTTCGCCATCTGGCGAGCCAGCATAATCTGCTGATTGCCGATGAATCGGTACTGACGCTCCGGATCCATGTTCTTGTCTCCGGCGAGCATCATTATCAGCTCGCCCAGCCAGTCGATGATGACAATCTTCACATCGCGGCCGGCAGCCTTCTCCGCCTTGACGTTCTCCCACACTGCGGCGATCCCGCGGTCGGACTGCGGATTCAACGGATCCGGTACGGCCTTGGTCATGTCGTAGGTGATGAGTTTTTCATCAAGCCCGGCGATCGTAGCCCAGTATTTGCGCCGATCCTCTTCCGCAATGTCCTTGAAGTCCTTATCGCGTATGTCGGACAGTCCTCCGCCGATGATGTTGGCCACCATCCGTTCCGTCAGGTCGCCTTCCATCGACTGTTCGTAAGTCGCCCACACCGTGTAATTGCCCATAAGCGCCTGCGCTACGCACATCTGCACTGTCAACATGGTTTTGCCGCCGCCCGAGGATCCGAGTATACCCCAGACCTCTTTGGATCTGCCGCCTCCACCACTGGCCAGGTCAATGAAATTGACCCCGGTGGGAATGCGTTTGCGGTAGACCATCAACGATTCCACGCTGCGCAATGGAAGTATGCGCATGTTGTCTGCAACCGTGTGCTTTTCGACACTGAGTTCTCCCAACGCCTGTTGCGAACGGTTGAGCTGCGCCTGCAGCTTCTTCATGTCGGCGTTGCTGTTGATCTGCTGTACCAACTTGCGGTTGTTCTCCAGTTGGATCAGTCGCTTCAACAGTTCGAGGCCCTCATCCATGCCGGTTGCATCGATCGGCTCTGACACGCGCTGCAGTATGGTCTGCGCTTTCTCCTTTAGGTGCTCTGTCAGTTTTACACCGGTAAGACCCTCGGATACGCCAGCTGCAATCAGATCCTTGCTCAACCTCAAACCGTATTTCTTCTGATACGTCTTGAGTGTGCGCAAGTATGCGAACCACATCTGTGCCAGGTGAGGAGCGCTAACGCTGTCGAACAGCGACAACCCTCCCGCATACAGCCGCAGGGCTTTTTCCGTGAGTTCCGGCGATTGCATTATGCGAAGCAATGCCAACTCGTCTGAGTTCAATGTCAACATTGTTTCACCAACTTTTCTCCGGCCTCCCGGTAGGAGTCGGTAAGTTTATCGAAAGCCGACGGATAGCGTTTGGCCACCTCCTCGGCCTCCTGCAAATACTTCGCCGACAGCAAATGTTGCCCGGCGCCCTCGAACAGCAGATAAAGCACGTACGGGAAGGTCATGCCCTCCACGTACGACAATGCCATTTCCTGATCTGGGATGCGCTCCATGACCCGTTCCAGGTACTCTCCTGCATTCACCAGGAGTTCAGGAATGTTGTCGCGCATATCCAGGGCGTCGTTGCAGTAGGCCTTCACGGACTTCTCAGAGCCGATTACACTGCTCCAGAATGCCTGCACGCCACGATGTTCGATGACGTGCATGACATAGCCGTAGCAACTGAGCTCGATCTCGTTATCCCGTTCGTACTTCTGCAGCAGTTCCACTATCTTTTTCACCGGCATGCCGTTGGGCAACCGGTGCAACAGACTGACTACTTCATTCGTCAGCAGATCCTCTGAGATCATCTAAAACCTCCTGTTCACCGGCTTCCGGCCAGCCCTGTTTGCTGTATAACTCACGACGCTTATGTGTCCTGCGCTTGCTCCAGATCGAGAAACGATCGTCACAGTCTATAACATAAGCACATTCCTTTCCGTCGGAGATTCTGGCCACCCGTCCGGGGATCTGGATGCCGTTGACTTCCGACACCGACCCGTCTGCCCGGATTAGCACTGCCAGCTGCTTGAAGTTCACGCCCTGTCGCCACGTCATGGTGGCAATCACGTAACGCAGCGTGCCTTTCTCATAGGCCCTGCGCATGATGTCCAACTGCTTGGCGGTAAGTTTGTACTGATCGAGCGGTACGTCCTTCAGCTTGCCCTGAAGCGCGGCGATGTCGTTGGCACCGCCGTGAGCAACCTTGAAAAACGGCAGCAGCCTATGCAGCCGGATCGCGTGTTCCAGCGATTCGACCATTATCAGGATCTGCCCATCGTGCACCTTCTTGAGCCGATACACGAATTCCGCGATTGCCAAATTTCTGTAATAATTCGCCCAATAGGACAGCCGCTTCAACATGAACTCCGGCAACTCTTTATTGCTCTTGATGATGTTGGGTGCATCATGCACCTGGATCATGTGATACTTGATCTTGGCAACCATGTCGTGCTTGACAGCTTCCTGATAATCGACCTCCTGGATCACCGGACCGAAGATCGACTCCAGCACCCGGTTGGAACCGTCATTCCGCACTGGACTGGCGCTGAAGCCGAAACGACGGCAGAACATGAAGCGCTGAACAGCTTTTCCGTATTCATTGTGTCCGATACTGTGGCATTCATCACACAGCAACAATTGAACCCGCTCGGGAGAGATGTTGCAGAGGCTCTTCAACGTCGAAACGACTATCCTTTTGCCGTGAGAAGTGTTTCCACGTCCGTAGAGGTATCCGACCTCTCCGGGATTCTCTTGGCAAAGATAGGAATACAGAGTCCCCACCACCTGAGCGGAACTGGTGGTAACCAGTATGTTCAATGTAGGAAATATCTTGCATATCAGCGAAATGAGAAAACTTTTCCCATATGCTGTCGTGCATTTGATTATCCCACAGTCGGAAAGTGCCACCAACGCCAGCGTCACATCCTGACCGAACCGCAGACTGGTGCCGGAAATACGTGAATAGTCGGGCTTAGGTCTTATGCTCGGATCTCTTTTATCTTCAAGCACGTAATCTACACCTTTCTGCTTCAGGTATTCCTTCACCCGCGGCCATAGACCAGGAAGGAAATAACCGACGTCGCCACGGCGTTCCACCACCGTGTGTTCCTCGAAGCGTACCGGCTTGACTTTGAACTTTCTGGTGTAACGGGAGCGACGTTCTTTTTCCTCCCGCAGTTCTTCCGGAGTCTTGCGGACTGCCAAAGTGTACTCGCCGAGCTGGTCCATGTCATCGGTCCAGCCGTCGACCTCTATCACCGTATCAGCAAGAACCACGCGCATCATGACCACCCATGACAAAACCTTTCATTTTGATACCTTGATATTGTTGTTGCAGCTGTCGATGAGCTGCTCGTCCCTTGTTACTATCAGCATGGTGCCGTCGATATCCGGCATCTGCGTGGACAGCTTGGCGAACATCTCAGCCTGTATTAATTTGTTGTCCGGATCGAGTGCCTCGGAAGGCTCATCCACCAGAAACAGGTTCATCCGCGGAGCCACCACATCGAGAATGCTCATCTGCAGTACCACAGCGGAAATATTGCGCTGGGCTCCGGACAATCTGGACGCCGGATGCACAAAGCCGCCGTCAGTGGTATACTCGAAAATGTGCGACGTCTCGTTCAAGTACAACTGGAACGGCATCTTGGCACTGTCCATGTACAAGGAGATACGCCGGTTAAGTTCCTCGATCTTGCCTCTCAGGTATCTGGTCTGCGCCCGACGCTGGGAAAAGATGTCGCGCATCTCGGTGAATAGCCTTCTCACCTCCGCATTGATCTGGTACTGAGCCGCTGTTCTCTCGGCGTCCTCCACCATCCTGGCAAGCAATTCTCTAGCCTGCGTGACCGAAGCCAGTTTGTTACTTAATTCCAGTTTGGTGTTGTTGAGGTCCGATACCTCTGCACGTAGACGCATCAATCGTGCAACATCCTCGGCTGTTACCGGAACGACTTTGCCCAGTTCTTCCGCTGTCTGCCTCAGTAGGGGCAGGGACTCCCGCAGCGCTGCGAGGTCATTCACCGCCGGCTGATAAGCGTTGAATTTGTTCCAGGCTTCCAGCAGTGTAGTCACCTTCATCTCGGCATCTTCCTGCTCGGCGATAGAACTCTTTATCTTTTCCATCTCATCACGTATAACGGATAGAGTTTTCTCGGCGGATTCACGAAACACCTTTTGATCCTCTATCTTCTTCTCGTGCTGCTGACGAAATTCTTCAACCGAATCCAACTCTGTGAGCATTTTTATTTTGCGTCTGACGTACAGCTCTTTGCCGTGAACGTCCAGATGCTGCCCGCAGAGTTCACACGTCTCCGGCATTCCGGTGAGTTCATTCTTGATTTTGTTCATCACGTGGTTGAAGCTGTATTCGGCATGCTCAACGTACGTGTCGACAGTACCGATTGTGCGTGTAGCCTCGGATTCCTTATGCTGAAGTTCGGACAGTCTGGTCCTGAGATCTGCTATGCTCTGGCGGCAGGTCTGCCGGTAGTCCAGCAGTGCCTGTTCATCCAGTCCCGGTCGAGTGGGTACTTCCTTGACGCGCTCCTCCAACTGGACAATCTGCTGCTCGGCCTGACGTACGGCAAGTTCCGCCCTGTCGCGTTCCATCCTCAACTTGTCCTCCCGCGGCCTATCGCCGAGAGTAGATTCGAGTGCTGCAACCTCATTCGTCTTGTTTTTCAGGGACCTTTCGGTGTCATTCAAAGACATCTTCAGGGACTCTTCCGATTCCAGCGCTTCCAATTCCTCCCGGCGGGACTTGGCGATCTCCAGACTGTCCGATGGAAGGGCGGCTACCGTATCGAGGGCGTTCTTGAGGAACCCTCTCAGCGTTTCCAGCCTTCTGGTGTCAAATACCGCGGAAAGGAACGAGTTGACGTACGCAGCCGGCGCCGTCAACAGGTGGTCGAGCTCACCCTGGCGTCCCCACATGATCTGGAACATCAGCGTGATGGGAATACCGAAGAATTCCTCCATTTTCCGGTTGACTGTCTGCCGGCGTACTGCTATCGTAGTCCATTCGCCATCCTTGAGACATTCGAGGGAGTCCTGAAATTTTGTACCTGAAGTAGAAAATCTCCGGACCACATAGGACGTCTCCCCGTCGGTGAAGTTCACAGTCACATATCCGGGGTCCATCGAACCGTCTTTCTGAAGATCCTGCTGCGAGCCCCACGTACCGTCGACCATACCGGTAAGGCCGTAGGCAAGGGCTCTCAACAGGTTGCTCTTGCCGTCGCCGTTTCTGCCGGTGATGGCGTTGAGACCGACGGAGACATCGAAGCTGAAGTCCTCGTGCTGACAAATGTTGTGCAGAACAGCACCGGTCAAAACATAGTGTTTCATAGCACTATCCTTTCCACATTCCAAAACTTCATCCACTCATCCAGCAGTCCAGCCGGATCGTCACTCGACATGAGGGATACCGCCAGATCTGCCACGTCTTTCGATGGTGACTCCTGCCGTACTGCATCCTCCATGGAAACACCCGCCTGATACAGCGGTCGTACACCATCCATATTTTGACCGGAAACGGCCTTCTGAATGAGGATGACCGCATCCGGGTAATCCGATGGGTTGATGCGGCAAGTCACGTCAGAAGGCACGTGCAGACGAATTACCGGCGGTAGTTCACGATGCATGAACAATCCGAAGATCGTCTTCTTCAACTCATCCTCTCCGGTGTATTCCACATCCACGTAGTCCCGTACGGTGCAGTCTACCGCTGTTATCTCACCGGATACCGCATCTATCAGCGATGCCGCATACGTTGTACCAGGACGCGGCCACGAGCAGGGATACGTCGATCCAGGACTATGGATGTAACCATGTGATAACTGCAGGGTGTTCCGCGTATGGACGTCACCTACGAGTATCCGGACCTGGCGGTTACCGAAGATACCGGAGATGTCTTCTTCCGACAGTTGCCACGACCCTATCTCCAGCAGGTGCTTGAATGACGTATGAAGGACCACGTACTGCGGACAACCGACCTCTGGAACACTGCGGAGAGATTCCAGCAGTTCCTCACGGGATGCTGTCCACGAGATGCCGTGAACACTGATTTCATCCGGTGTGCCTTTGTCGAGCGTCGCTCCTTCAGGTGTAAGCTCTACCAGCTCCACATCGGTGAGTTGACTCAACAATGCCTCCAAATAGGACGGTGTTACGTTGTCGTGGTTACCCCGGACATACAGCACCTGTTTGAACCCGGAAAGGAACTTCACCGCTTCCACCTCGTCCGTGGATGTAGGTCGGTTACCGTCGAAGAAGTCTCCTCCGAGTACCAGTGTTGTTACCGGTGGTGTGATGTCCAGCTGACATCCCAACTTCCGCAGGGCTTCGTAAGAGTCGCCTTCCGGCTGGACATGATTTACCCATGTCCGGCGCTTGATGTGACAATCAGCTGTGAACAGAAATCGTCTGGCCATGATGTAATAAAATCCTCCTTCCGAACCAAAAACTTGAAAGACCTCGAGTATTTGCAGCCGCCGGGTCCCGTCCCGGCGAGATGCAATTAGCGCCAGCGGGGATGGCCAGCGCGCTAAAACGGCATTTTATTTGCCGTTTGAGGGCGCGTGCGCCTCCACGCGCGCGTTGTTCTTAAAGAGACATTCTCATGTCTCTTTAAGAAGTCATACCAATTTTTTATTTTGAGATTTTAGGGAAGTCTGTTATTACGAGTACCTCCGTGGGGAGGTATTCGCGTATACGCACGTATGCGCATCTTATTACAGGCCTACAAGTAATATACAGAGTATATTACGAATGTAGGCCAGCAACAGGATGTCCATAGGTGGGAATAGGCGAACAATTCCGATGAAGTACTCGGAATGACGGACCTCCCGTAAAAATCACGAAAGAAAAAACTGTGTATGGCTGCAACAATTTTTCTTTGCTTCTTTCTTTTTCCGGCTAACCTCTGCCGGGTCAATCTACTTTACATCTTCCACCGGTACCCACTTGCCGTCTATCCACACATCAGTGCCGGATTGACTGGTGGATTTACGTATAGTGGCAATGGCCATTGATGCAGATGCCCTGAATTTGGCCGGATTTGGCCCTGTGGCGTCGATCGAGGCTTTCCGGGTGTCATTACCCAGATTGTACGACAAGTACGACAGGAGGCCCATAAGAAGAAGTGCTCCGATGGATCCCAGTGGCATGGAATCTACCGCGAGGAACGGAATACATCCCAATGCAGTCACCACGGCTCCCAATATCGCATGCTGTGTTTTGGTCTTATGTGAGGCCTTCCATTCCGCATTCATCGCCAGCAATGCGAACATCACGATGAACAGAAACGGATTGGCCAATACAAACAAAATCGCCGGCGGTACTACCACCAGCGATACCTCAAGAATATGATTGTTGCGCACTTATTGTTGTTTGGAGGCGCGTTTCTGCGCCGGCAATACGTCAGTACGATCAGGCCTTCGTCTTTCCTGCGTACGCGACGTACCGAAAGCATCTTTCCTTCGGTATCTGTCGGCCGGAATCAACTTCTTATCAATCATATACTGGGTGTGTTCAACTCGCATGGTTACGCGCTCCTGTTTGGAAAACACGTCGGGTTTGACGGTTTTCTACAATATGGTATGCGTATAAGACATTGAACATCACCGGGTGGTAAAACATAATGGCATCATCAGTGTTGAATGCGGCTTTCTCCGACGCCTTCAAAGCATTACGCGACGGAAGCCTTAAGACTTTCATTCCTTTCCTTTGCATCTTTCGTTTGAACGGCAAGCCCATGGATCTGCGGATGCACTACCAGGTAGCTCCGCTGTATTCCACCGTTCAACCTAAAGAGACAGTGTTTATGTTTGGTCGTCAGTTGGGCAAGACGACAACTCTATCTACCAGTGCCATTCTGAGATCAGGCCTGGTCAGTTTTTATCACATATTGCTTACCGAACCCCGTGCGGATCAGGTGCAGCGCTTCAACAACGCCACCTTCAAGCCATTACTTCAGAGTTCTCCCATATGGCATCAGCTGATAACGCGCGGAGAACTCGAAAAAATGGCCCTGAAGCAGTTCAACAACGGGTCGTTGATCTACCAAGATTACATGTTCACTACGCCGGACCGCATCCGCGGTATCGCAAATCTCGGTACTGTTATGTGCGACGAGAGCATTCATTGCCAACAACTTACAACTATTGCGCACCCCTGCAGAAAGTATCGGCAATGGCAATCTCTGTGTTGTAAGAATATCCAAGCAGGTTCCGTTTTACGCTCTTTCTCTCCTGACGGGCGTATGGTAATGTCGAGAGTGGTCCGCGACGCTTCTTTCCATGGCTATCGCGCCTGCTTTCGGATCACCACGGTTGATGGCCGAGTGCTGACATGTACCGCGGACCATCAGCTGAGCACCAGTCAAGGGAAACTCAGGTTATCGGAGGTCATAGAGCATGAATACGGAACTCGAAAAGCAAATGCAGGCCGTCGGGATGACGGAATTGCAGCTGAATGCCGTGATGGGCAGCCTGATGGGGGACGCGGCGTTTGCGAAGTCCGGCAAGACTACGAAAGCCGTACGTTGGAACCACGGCGAGAAGCAACTTCCATATGTGGAGCACAAGTACAGGATATTATCAGAGTTCGCTACGAAACCACCGTCCTCGAAACCGAACGCAGGATACGGGAACACTTGGGCGGTATTGACATTGAAGAGCCTTGGAGTATTTCACTCCTTGTATATGATGACGCACCCGGACGGCGCCGAGCGAAAGACCGTCACCCGGGAGTTTCTGGAGAACATCACGCACCCGATAGCATTGGCGTGGTGGTACATGGACGACGGCTCACGACGCCAGGGCTACAACACCGGAAACATCGCCACCAACGGCTTCTCCAGAGAAGAGAACGAGCTGCTGCGGGATTGGCTTCTGGCGGCATGGGGCGTATCTTCTACTGTCAGAGAAGTAAAGCATTCGTCTACCGGGAATACGGGATACAATCTCTATTTGGATCACGCGGGGTTTATTCGGCTGATGCAGCTGATAACACCGTACGCCCCGGAGTGCATGAGGTACAAGACCGATCTGATATTGATGAAGTGCGCGTACTGCGGCAAGGAGATACCGGCAGCCAGGTCCCAGTGCTGTTCTCCGGCATGCATGCTCAAGTGGCGAAAGCAGACGAGGCACGAGTACTACATGGAACACTGGGATCATGCGGCCCAGCAGAGTCGGGACTGGCGCAGGAATCATCGGGAACTCATCAACCGGAGAGCGCGGGAGAGATATGCACAACTCGGGGAGGAGTGGCGACGCAAGCGGAACGAGTCGGCCAGACGGTACCGGGCAGCGAATCCGCAAGTGTACAAGGCCATCAAGAGAGCTTATCTGGAGCGGCACAAGAACGATCCGGATTTTATACTCAGGAAGAAAATCGACTGTGCCAAGTATTATGCCAAGGTCAAGCAAGACCCGGAGAAGTATGCCAATCGACTGGCGCTGGCCAGGAGAAGACGGCATCGTCCGGAAGTGAAGACCGCGGAGCTGCTGTATCAACGCGAGTACCGCAAACGTTTGGCCGAGAACCCGGAGAAAAAAGCGGCAGCACTGGAGCGCGACCGCGGATACTATCTGAAGTATATGGCCGATCCGGTGAAGCATGCGAAATTGAATGCGCAGGCGAAGAAGCAATATCAAAGACGTATGGCGCGGATCAAGGCGGATCCGGAAGCATACGAGGAATACAAGCGCAAGGCACGCGAAACCTACTATCGGAAGAAAGCCAACGAGACGCCCGAGCAGAAGGAGGCAGCCAGACTCAAACGCGCCGCAAAGTACGCCGCAGACTTGGAGAAAAACCGCGCTATCTCGCGCGAAAACAGCCGCAAGCGCAGGGCCTCCATGACGCAGGAACAGATCGACGAGTACAACCGCATGCGGCGGGAAAAACGGCTTCGGTCGGCGGAATCTTCCGTTTTGACCAAATAGCCAAGGTGGAATACGTAGGTGAGGACCCTGTGTACGACATCGAGGTTGTAGGCACCCATAATTACATCCTCGCCAACGGCATCTGTTCGTACAACTGTCAGGACGTGGAGTATGAATTTCTGAAGGTTGTAGGTGAGACCACCAGTGCTTCGATGAACTGGGGATTCCACGTGTACACCGGAACGCCCAAAACCACCGATACCACGCTGGCGTTGCTCTGGGATCAGTCCTCCCAATCCGAATGGGTGATCAAATGTCAGCACTGCGGATTCTTTAACGTACCCAACCCAGAGCAGCATCTGCTAAAAATGATCGGCAAGACCGGTCCCATCTGCGCCAAATGCGGAAAACCAATTTATCCGCGAGATGGAGGATATGTTGCTGCAGTGCCATCGCGTATCAACCGATTTGCCGGCTATCATGTCAGTCAGACTATACACCCGATGCACATGTACAGCGCAGAGAAGTGGAATGATCTCCTGTACAAGGTAGATACTTATCCCACACTCACGCTATATAACGAGGTGTTTGGTTGGCCTTACGATGCCGCCACCAGTCCTTTAACCCTTTCCGATATCCGCAATGCCAAACTTGATCCTTCTTTGCCTGTTGTGAACAAACCTGAGGACTTCGAGCAGATAGCCCATCGTTACCGGTATGTATGCATCGGAGTGGACTGGTCGGGAGGAGGGGCTGTATCGGATTCCTATACCGCAATGGCAGTGTTGGGACTTCGTAATGATACCGATGTGATCGAATGCGTGTACGGTAGGCGCTTCCCAAAGGAGACCACTCCGATGGAAGAAGCTGATGAGATCCTGCGCTGGATACAGTTTACCGGTGCCGACTGCTTCTCGTTCGATAACGGCGGGGCAGGGTTTCTGCGTATGGAGATCATGAAGCAGAAAGGTCTTCTCAACATCCCGGGACTGATAGTCATTCCTGTCAATTACACCCGCCCGCGCAGTGGTGATATCATGCGACCTAACCAGGCCAAGCGTGAGGCCGACCTGTACTGGTACACACTGGACAAGAGCCGCTCATTGGCGGTGGTGATCCAATCCATCAAGCAGCGTAAGATACTGCTTCCTGATTTCAAGGATGACGATGAGAAGGCTTTTCAGCGCGACTTGTTGGCATTAAGAGAAGATCCCCGCAAGGCCCTCGGAGGAGAGACAGTAATTCTTATTGTAAAGAAGCCGGGAGTTCCTGACGACTTTGCGCACGCCGTCAATTTCGGCTGCAGTGCCATATGGGATCATTTCCAGGCATATCCGAGGTTGGGTCAGCGATATGATTCATCCATTCTCGATGTCAATCCGGATGGTACTCCGGTAATGCCGGACGAGGTCTTCGGTCCTCGATCTGACTGGGATAGATTTGCCGAAGCGGTTATGCAAAAGGTGTCCGTGGTGGAACCTACCAGCTTATATTGAACAAGGAGTTTAAGATGAGTAAAAAAGAAAAAGTCGACCAATACGCGGGACTGCACGAATCCCACCAGACTTTTCCCAATATCGGGCTGATGGAAGCCGTCAACGGTATGGTCTTGCTGCGCGGCAGACATGGACAACGCGATGTTTTGTTTACTGTGGAACGTGCCATTGATCGTTATTATGCCACCCGGGATGTGGTACAGAGATATTTCAAGTACGGCATTCACGGGTGGGACACTTTGCAGGAGTTGGCCGACGACCTCAAAATGCGCATCGTGGAAGCCTGCGAGCAGCGCAAGAAGTTGAACATGCCTATTCCACCAGAAGCCTCGGTCTTCATGGAGGATAAGGGAAAGAACGCATAACACTTTAGATCGTACAAGGTCGCGGGTCCAGCCGGCGGGGCAGTAACCTGGGTAAACTTCGTTCATACTTCTGAACGAGTGTCCCAGGTGGATGCCCGCCGGCTGGATTAGCTATGTCGGTCTGTTTTTTTTTCTTTTCAGAAGGCAAGACAAATTCGCCGGCGCAACACCGACGTTTTCTGTTATGCGATGAATCACAACACTAACGGACATCTTCGGACATCTTGTATTTTCGTGTTTCGCCAAGCAGCCGGATAGACTAGTCGGAACGCTAGTCCTCACAGACTAGCTGAAGACCAGTCGTTTAATCCAGCTGCTGGAGAAACCGCAAAATAAAGTGTCCTAAGTGTCCGTTGATTTTACATCCAACGTAACCAGGACTGTCCTGAGCGCAACGCTCAGGTATTTCTGTTGTGATATTATACTATAGCTGTTTCTACTTTTGTGTAACACTACGAACATAGACGTAGTTTTGTTTACTGGGATGCACCATAGGGGAAGCTCGATCGCGAGCTTCCTGGTGGCTGCATCCCAGTGAGTGTCTCATGTTGTTTTCTATGAGTTATTTACCCACATAATAATCACCGCAGCGATGATATCTTCTGTTACACACTTATGCCTTCAAGATGAACCGATTGCACGCAGAGCAGCAGTAGCGTGATCTGGCTGTTTGGCGAATGTGATCGCCAAACAGCCGATAGCGTATGCTGCCTGCGTGTTGGTGAAATCAGCTTACATCGTTTTATGTTCCACCGTCAGCCCATCGAAACGACAGGCACTTCAAGGCATTAACCAAAACACATAACACTTAGTAGGAACGATCAAAGAAGATCAACGTCGGATCCAGGATGCAGCAACGCAAGAGTCCTGGATCCGACGCGGTCTTCTGCCGTGACGCTTGTTTAACACGCTACAGCAACTTAAAATTTTATCCAACGAATCGCTGGACTATTCTGTTATGTGTGCACGTCTTCAAATACAAGAAAGATCCGCTTCTTAAGAGTCGGGAGTTCTTCAGGATTAGAATCTGGTGCATCCTCGCCCAGATTATCATCCTGAAGACGTACGATCTTAAGATGATTTCTTTTGTTCTATTTCTTGTGTCTCTATGTTTAAAGACCTGTAGCTCCCACAGGCAATTCAAGACGTACGTACTTTTTTTTTTACACTGTTCAATGTAAACAGATTGGATACGTCGGGATACCTGTCGTGGAGGGTCTCCTCTCTGCCATTTCTCGGATTGGCAGGAGGTGAGCTCTCCAGGAAGGTATCAGAGACGTATCTATTGTCTACAACTCTTTCTCCACCCTTTCATAGGAATCAAACACAGTTGCACCAACTGAAGCTTCAACAGTGTACAATAATGTCTTCAAATAGGATCTTGCGTGACCACGCCCATTGCCCAGCCGGAAAAGGGCGACTCGTGTCGATCGCTCATGGAGGAGGACCTCCTAGCGTCGACACGAGTCGCTCCTAGACGGCTGGCGCAGTGTAAGATTCTCCTTTGCATGATGCTATAACATCATTCGCGTGTCAACAGCAACTGCTGACTTGTCAAGACATTTGTTATTTATTTTGTGGTTTCTTTAATTGATGTATTACCCCGCATGCGGTGGCTCGAGGGCGGTCGACTTGCGTCCGCCCTCGAGCCGTAGCATGGGTTACATCTTTTATTTCACTTCTTATGTATGAAGTGTTTGAGGCTCATCGTAACAACGAGCATTTCAAACCAACTACGACTGTTCTTTATAGTGAAAATATCATCAGACTACGGTGTGCCCGTGTGACTCATCAGTACAGGCACGTGGGATCCTGGGTTCCCTGCGATCCCCGTGCCTGTCTGTGAGTCTAAGGGCTAACCGTGGTCTGATAATTTCACCTAGATCTCTATGTGTGAATAAAGCTCTAGGTAGCTCACATCGCAACGATGTGATGTTCAACAGTCAGCTGTATGTCCTCAAATAGTTCGTTGAATTTATGTGACGATCAATCCCGTGAGGCTACTCCAGAGATGCGTCGCAGTGGTGTGAGGTGCTTCAACAACGAACACCATGCGCGCTCTCTGGTGTGGCCGGCTGGGATGATCGTAAATAATGACGTACTGTCTTATCTTCTGCGAGATTGTCAGACATTACGTGACAGGAGCAGCTCCTGACGTGATCAAGACATACTACTATAGATTTTATACCCAAGGATAAAATCCTGGTAAGCGCGGTGAGTAAAAAGAATGAATCCCCGACGAAAGTCGTCGGGGAGGCTGTCGGAACACTCCGACATGGTCGGCTAAAATTCCGACATCATATTATGCCGGAAAAGTGTCAAAAATTAAGCATTTTTTATTGAAAAAGCGCCGTTTTTGAGCTTGCTGCATACTATTCGTCAGCTATCCATCCCTGTCGCTGGAGTTCCGTCAATTCTTGGACCAGTGCGGTTTGTCTTCCGGTGATGAAAGCATTCAGGTCATTAATGTTGGATTGCTGTCGATTCAAGTACATTTCCATGGCTGTAGGATCAGTACCCATGTCCGGAAGTCCGATGTGTGGATTTTCCGCAAATTTTAGATAATCAGGAAATTTGCGTACTCCGTTAAGTTCTGCAGCCTCTCTGATATATACGATGATATCACTGGAAAATTCTTCGGTAGGAGCACCGTCTTTGATATCACCCATCAGGTTGCTGTATTCCCAAACCCCCCAGGCCAAGGTTTTCAGGCTGTTGAATGGAATCTGGTTTTCGTCGAAGGACTGATTGTTCATCACCGCGTTGGCAGAAAGGAAACCTTCGATGGTGGAAGTGTAGGCATTAGTCCCCACCAGCATATAACCGCAGTTCAATTTATCAAAAATACGCTGCGGCAGCTTTTGCAAGTCGAATTTCTCCTCCATGGCGTCGCGTAACACCCGCGGTTCCCATTCCAGGGACTCCAATCCGAAGGTTTTCAGCGCTAAAACGGTGATGGAGCTGACGAAACAGTTGTTTTTGAGCGGCAAGGCCATTTATTTTACCTGATCGAGGAATATTTTTGCCTCTTCCGCGTTCAACGACGCCACTTTTTCGATCAATTGGTCGTCGGTAAGGTCCTTCGCGTCCTTGAAGTGGGTGGAAAAGAAGGATTTAACCGCTTCACGACGCTCCAGAAGGGCTTTTTTGGACAACGTAGTCTCCAAAGAATCGATGGTGAAGAGATCTGAAGCCTCTTTCAGTAGGTCATCCACCCCGTTTTTGAAGCACACGTCTTCAGGACGACTGATTTCACTGCCGTAGAAACGCTCAAGACCGTAAGTTTTGTCCATTTCCTCGAAAAATGAGCAGATTTTCTCCAGATTTTCCTGTTTGTAGAAGTCTCCGGAGGCCATTTTGCTCAAATTTCGATGCATTTCGTAAAAACTCGCGCGAGCATCGTTCGGAATGACGATCAAAGAACCTCTTTTGAGCAATTCGTGCTCGATTTCGTCCTGGTCACCCACTCCGATGCCGGCCAATGCCGCCAATTTGCGCATTTCGACGGTATCCGTATCGCGACCGGCCGTCACGGCCACACCATACACATACAAAGCAGGCTCTTTCAACGCTTTTCTGGACAGGGAAGCACGTTTTTCAAGCAAAATCTTTATCGCCGGATCTATCTGATCCTCTGATGCGATCTTGTTGAGGCTGATTTCGACGTCGTCGGCACTGAAATTCAGCATTTCGCCGGCCTTTTCCGCGGCTTTCTTCTCCAGCAACAGGCGTTTGGCCTCTCTGATGGCATTCAAGTCGAGGTCGTGATACGCCGCCGCTTTATTGAAGTTTTCCTCGATCACCGGCAGTTGTTCCGGTGCAATGGTGTTCTTCTCCCGCAGGTATGAGGAGTACGAAACGAGGGCGGCTTCCTTGGTGTGCACGGGGTATTTTCTGGCACCTGGATAGGCAAAACAGGAAGCGTGCAGAGTATCCATAACTGTTGAATCCTTATACTGAGGTGTGTTGCATATGTTCGTGTTTAATCCTGCGGAGCAGTATCTGCTCGATGCCGCACCGCGTCAATTTCCTATGATAGCCGCCGCGTCAGCGGCTTTGAAACGTTGCGGCACCTGTGGCCATAAAAATGTCAATATTCATGCAATGTTGTGTACCGCGGCCACGAAATACCGCAATGATCCGGAATTTAGTGATTTCATACGCAAATTTTCCCGGTTGCCGGTGATAATCGGCGGTATACTGGTAGAATAGGAGATTTTCGTCATGTCAGCCTCATTGTCCCTCAAACGCGCGATAAAAATAACCGATAACGGCACCACGCTGGTGACTTTCACCGCAATCGGAGAGGAAATGACTTCAGACGTGTTCGCCATCGAGATACTTCCAGGTTCCGCTGATCCTACCTGTTCCCATTATCGTTTCTCCCACGTGTGCCATCCATCGGAATTACTGGAATTTCCCACTGAAGAGACACTGGATTACAGTTATTTCCGTACCAACGAGATCGAAATGATCTTCGATACCCCGACTCCTGTAGAGTGTCTTACTTCACGTATTGTTGCCGATTTACGCCATCTGATGCGAGAATACAACGAGTTCTCGGAACTGGACGACACTGAAAGCACTATCGTTATTTCCTGAGTGCTGTCAAAAAATCGGCCATCGAGTATCCGGCATCCCTTGAAAGTTCCGGAGCACCTATAAACATCAAACGGCGGTTCCTCAGTACGTTGGCAGCCTTGGGAGCCAATTCGACGATGGCTTCCGCCGCGGTGGCGACCAATCCTTCCCATTCTTCACGATAATACTGCTTCGCGGTGGACATCGCCATCTTGTCCGCCAGTGTCAACCTTCGCTTGAGAACATCGGTACTGCGCCAATCCAGTGCTGCCAACTCTTTTTTTACATCCTGAGTGCAGTCCAACTCCAGCGTAGCCGGTATATCGCGGACTGGTGTCTTTGTTGTATTGTCCGCAAGATCGCCCCTCTGTCGCAACAGTTCCAATAACGGCATGAGCAGTCCTACCGGAATGAACGGGAGTTTTTCGAAGTTGGTTTTTGCCAGACAGAATTGCAGAGTCTGCCGTAATGCATCAGCCTTGGGAGGCAATTCCGCAAGCGCCTCTTCCAAATGCCCGCACGCAAGAGCCAGATGTTCAGGATATCCCATCAACGACTCGTTGGCCAGTATACGAGCCTGCATGACGTGTTTCTCAACACAATCAAGACATGGCCGCCGTTCTACCGCAGACTGGTGATACAGCTCCAACAGTTTATCGCCTACTTTGCATATAATCTCTCCACTGGTCTTCGGATATTCTGCCTGAGAGTAAGGCAATTCAGGTTGTTCGTTTTCCATGAGGCCTGCAGGTAAATGTATCGAGTACCTGTGCATGATATTGCTTACCGCATCGCGATAACGCCTGTACTCGCAAGCCGGGCACCCGGGAAGTCTTTTTCGCACGTCCAGTATATAGATTTTCTCAGCCTCCGGCAACCCAAATTTCTCCACGTTGTCCACCAAGTATTGGAAGGCCGTTTGCGAGAGCTGCCGATATACCTCCCGGCGCTGTAAGGAATAAAATTCGGTGGGGGTCAGAGCATATACGGTATTGTCGATCAATACCAACGGGTCTGCCGGAGTGAGCATACGGACGAAACGTTCTATACTCAACTGACCATGCAGCATGGCGTTTACCAACAGATGGCCGGTGAGTTTGTAGACCTCGGGATCAATCCTGATCGTCAGTTCCATCTTCCGTGTCCTCCTCGTCGTTGTCGTGCTTGGTATACAGGTCGAAGTCAGGAATGTCGATTTCGCCGTCTTTCGGCGCCTTGAAGATGTTGTTGATCTCCCTCATGGTCATCGCCTGCAATTCTCTATCATTGCCGTATATGATTTCCTTGAGGCGGTTTTTGGCTGTCTTCAGTTTCTCGTCATCCTCCACCGTGCGCAGCGCGTAATGCCCTCCGTTGCTCCTGGTGTCGGTTATGAGCGCTTTGCTGATCTCTGGGAATATTTTTACCGCCATCTTCAGGTGGTGTAGAATATTCTGCTTCAGGCACGGTTTTGTGAGACTGGCACCGATGGCCGAGTAACTCATATGAGGATACTGGAGTTTTTTCAGTACCACCTCCACCATCACCGGATGTTTCTTTGCCAGCGACAGCATTTTGAGTACTACACTGCTGGCCACGGTCAAAAGTTGTTCCTCACAAACCTGTTTCATCAGATTAAGTGTTGCGAGATCGTAATCAACATCTGACAGTGGATCTTCCTGATTGACGATGTTGTCGAGTTGTCCGGCCTCCTCGGCAGTTTCTAGACTCTCAAACATTTTTATGGGATGGCCGACGTAGGATTCTTTGTTAAGTCGGCAAGTGGCGCAAGGACTTTCCTCGTATGAGGCATATTTGGTCAAGTCTACGCCGCAGCTGTGGCAACCGAATGTCATAGATACAACTCCTGATTGTATTGCGAGTATTTACAATACAATAGCGCCGGAATTATTTTTTAGGCTTTCAGGGTAGTGAACCTCGAAGACGTTCTTTAACTCGTCTTATATAAGTATGTGTGTTGCTGGAAAGTGGGTGTTTATAGAAATATTAATCTGCTTGTGTGGTTACATTGACCTGGAAGTTAAATCTCATAATATGTTCAGTCAAGGTCAGTCTACCCCAGGCATTTTCGACATGCTGATCTGCCGGAGCTGTCCTTTCCAGTGACATGTCTCTGGGATCGTCACCTACTATTACCACCTCGGTGTCTGATGTCGGCAAACATGAAGCAGAAGAGTACCCGGATGATAAGGTACCGGTTTTATTGTAGTTATACGAAGTGCCGCTTTCACTGGTCTCCATAACGGTATATTCTCCGTTCGCACTGCCGACCATATAACGGTCGAATGCTCTCCCCTGTACGCTCCCTCCTGCGGCAATCAAAGTTGTCAGAAGATATTTGGCCAGTCCAGTGGCTGTGCCATGTTGTCCACCAATTGCTTGAGCAGTTGTGTCATAAGGCACTGTTTCGCTCTGCGTTGATGTGTATACCTCTTCCCATGTATCTTCTGTGACAGCCTCACCGTCTGGTGTGCGTCCGGTGTAAACCCAATCAGCTTCTGGATTATCTCTATTACGACGTTCATCCTGAGACGTCTGCTCAATTGTAGTTTCAAGCGTAGTGTTGCCACTGGGAATTTCAATGGTGCCACCAAAATTAATATCCGCTGCAGCAGCCAAGGTGATACAACGATGTGGGTCGTCACTGTCGCGTCCTTCGCCTACGAACATCCGGCCTTTGCCTTGTATAGTACCCCCGGATATAGTTGAAACATCTACTGACCACTCTCCGATCATTGATGAATTAGCTACAGCTTCCTCCGCAGCGAACACTTGCCAGCCGATCAGGTTATCGTACGCAGGACCCGGGTCAATCCACGGCCATGGAGTCTTAGCTATCTGTGTCACTGTCGCAGTGAATGCTCCGTTCCAGGTTACCGTATCTGTGGTGCCGTAGCCATCATTATAACTGGAAGTACCTGAAAGCGATGTAGTGCAAGTAGTTGCTCCAGGAATAAGGGACACCTGCCGGAAAGCTGACGTTTCCCCGTGTCCTTCAACACCAGGACATATTGCGGTAACTTCTAAATATCCTGAAGGGTGGCCTGACGCCGATCCGGTATTAATGATATACGATGGCAGTGTAATCGGTAATGGATGAGGATAGGAACCTGATGAGCCATTTCTTTGCCAGGTAATGGTACCCTCGCCGTGGATTACATCGTTACTCGGTACACTAAAGGTATCCGCAACCGTTTGATTAAAAAACTCTCCTGTGTTGGAGTTGACTCTCTGAAGTGTTTGTGTTCCAAAACCCTCTCCGCCAGTAAGGTGCCATTCATAGGCATAGTCGTCTGTATCATATGGAGGGTCATCCTCTGGTCTGCATAGCTTGTATATCTTATGTTCTGTACTGTGCTCTACAGATTGTTTGTAGAAGCGTTCCAGATTACCTGACAGCGTACCAGAAGATGTTATATTACATAATTCGGTTAGCAGCCGTTGTGTGTTCCAGACCGCATAGGATAATGGCAATTCTATACTGGCAGAGCCTACCGAACGTGTGCCGAACGACAGTGTTTCATGGTTTTCCTTTTGACCTACCAGTATTTGACGATCTGTAGCTGTCTGCAGGTCGGAGACGCTCGGCTCACCAGAGGGAAAATCATCATTTAATGGTCCCCAGTAGTCCATCATATCAGTTCCATACATCTCTGTTTTTGCCTCATCGGTAATTTCCAAAGATATGGTAAGCGTAGCACCAGTCTTAAAGAGAGACAACAGTCTGCGCATGGGGTAATATTCCCACTGGGCTCCAGCTATTTCATCCATTACTACGCGCAGTATGTCAGTATTGGCGAACTGATTGGCGAGGCTATGGAAAGCATCACCTCCGTTTGCCGGTATTAATGAACCAAAATCGCCTTTTTTCCCAGGACAGAAAGGAACACAAACGCCTTGTCTGGTTTTTGCCGGAGCATTGGTTTCTGATGTCACTACCATGTTTGGAGATGTTGAAATTCGCCATTTGCCCGATATATATGCCAGATATCGTATGCCCAAGCCGATACTTCCGCCATAATTCCATCCGCTGGGTGCCTGAACATAGTGAATATGCCGTTCATATACCTGTTTACCATCAATATCTCCGGCATAGTCATACCAACCGCCATTGGCAGCATCTACATCTGGCGGGATATAGTAGGACGAATCTCCACACACGGCTAATGGGATATTTCCGTTAATGTCCCATCCTTGTTTTGGCGGTTGTTCATCATGAAAACCTCTCCCGTTTGCCGTGGCAAGTTCTGCGTATTTTTCAACCTCGGCTAACTCCTCTATCTCCTCTACGGTCATTGTCTCCAGTTGAGAAACCGCGGTGTTTCTGAACATAAAACCATAAAGATGCCATGTACCATTATCCAGACAAAACCTGAAGTACCAATCCCTGATGTTCGATTCTTTTACAATTGCACTCCAGTGGTCATAAGTGGTAGTGGTGAACCTCTTGAAATCAGCCTTTACCAGCTGTTCTTCCCATCCATCAACGCCCAAATTCGGCGCAACCTTAACCTTAACGGTGTCTTTACTCGGTGTGGCTGCTTTCTGTGGTAATGTTACTACCACATTTCCCGGCTGGTACGGTTCGTAGATGCAGATGCATATAATGGCGGTGCCGTCTCCGCCCCAAAAAGGATGATACTGTTCATAGGCTTGTGGGACAGTACTGGTGGCGTTTAGGACCACACGATATATACCTGGGCGTTGTGCCGTTCCGTATATCCATACATTTGGTATAGTGTCTCCTTCTCCTTCTGTTTCTACTCGAAGTGTCAGGCCGCTTTGTGCAAAATCACTATCCACTTTGACCTGGGAAACTACACACTCTCCTCCCCCAGGTGCACTGACGCTATACCCTGTATTGGCGCCGATATCTGACCATTCGGCAGCATGCCGTTCGGGTACAATATAATGCTTCGACACCTTGCTTCCTGCTCTCAGCAGAATAAAACCCTGATTTGCGTATGGCCAGTCCTTTCCAAGTAATAATACATTTATAGTATACTCCACGGAAGAACCTTCAATTCCGCTCTCGGCATCTCCAGCAGTGGAAACCGACAGTATAAAACTTCCTGAATCGTAATATCCGAAAGATACTCCTGTGCCTTGTGTACTGGAGTAATAGGCGTCAACTTTGACCGCTGAATCCACAACTCTGATTCTTATGCCTTGGATAGAAGTACCATCGGCATCGCTCTGGCCTTCTCTGATGACAGATGTCGTCTGTCCATTGACGCGCAATGTCACCGGTGTAAGTGCTGTGACGTTCAGAGCCTCTCTAACAGCTACCTCTACCCACACAGGCGTTGCATCATGTACATCATGACAATCACAAAACGCTATTATGCTGCGTTGTGATATTTTCGGAATGTCTACCATTAGTTAATACCGTCAAGATAGGGCATGATTACACTGATGCTTGCTCCGCTCGATGGAATCAAGCCGCCGGATGCAGTTACAGTTACTAATCGTACCGAACCTTCGCCTACGCCTCCTGTAGGCATGGTTACCACGCTCGCCAGTGCCACATCACCACCACCGTAATCATCAAACTCGCATCTGTCTTGCCAAATGTTATAAATGGTGCAGCCCTCGGTTTTGCTATTGCTGGTGGCAGTAACTCCGCCGATGTGATAAATCCTATGCCCGGTTGAATCTGCGCGCGAGTCAGTTATTACAGCTGTACTGCTTGCAATGTTGATATCAAGATAAAAGTTCAGTGGGAATTGCTGGTTACTTACCGGCTGATATGAACTGACGTTAATTGTATTACCGTCTACCACCACAGCACCACCCATGACACCGAATGCCGGCTTCTCACTGTTTTTGCAGGCGATGAATTCTCCACCGCCTTTGTATATACGGAATTGCGAACAAGGATTGCTCTCCAAGCCACTGACAAGGGGTCTCGTATCTTTGAGTTTGAACTTCGGATTGAACATAGACGTTAGTGCAGCAAGACTGGCATCTATATACGTCCTCCAAGTATTCAATCCTTTGATGGTAATCATCACCCCGTCGATTATGTTATCCAAACCGGTAGGATATTCTACGACCACCGGCGGCATGTCGACAGAGATCATCGGTTCGAGAAGTCCTGGCTGAAGCACACCTCCTGAGGTAAAGCACGGAAGGCCATTGCGGATGTTGACCCATCCGCCACTTACGATGCTTCCGGACACAGTGCGATAGTTGTCTGCGAGAAGTTCTCCTCCTGAAATGGTGTTGAAGGCGTCATAGAACTCGGCTCCGGAACATGTCTCCGGGTATTTTGCCCCGCTGTCGAACACCGTCAGCAGCGGTACCTGCATGGTCATTCCGGCAGCGTTTTCCGGCAATAACCCGTAGTTGTAGTAACTGCTCGTGGTGTATTCGCAGTTTACCGTACCTCCACTGAGTATCAGCGGAGGAATCCCTTCACAAGTATATCCACTGTAGCCACAACGCCCACCTGATATTCTTATCATGAAAACACCTCGCGTCCGGATATGTCGAGTGTAACTGTCCCACCTGAGGTACCAGCACCGGAATCAGCGGTGGTGTTTATATTAACGCTGGCATCACCGAGAATAATCACATTGCCGGTTACTCCGTTTATTCCACGTAGCCCGGTTACTTTGAATTCGTCCAGCGTCTTATCTGTCCACGGAGATGTTCTCCAGGTTCCCAGTCCATTATCCGAACCGCAATCAAACGATATGGATAGTGCGTCTGTTCTATCGTTTGCATCCACTACGACATTATAACCGTGAGCAAACCTCAGAACCCCGTCAGATGCCACCGCTTCTGGCGGGATACCGATCACTTCTGAACTGCGACTGTGATCCGAGTAGTAACTGCTCGTCACCTCCACCGAAATCCTGGGCGCCTCCTGCATCAAAATCACACAATCCGGGTGAATGTCAATGCTGCCGCTCCATTCGGTTGCAGGCGCATCGTCCAGCGCCACAAAAGATGACATTACGGTTGTTGTTCCCGATGTCCGCAACGGAATAGTCAATGTAGAGGAAAACGCCGCTCCTCCGCCCAGTCGCATATCCACGGTAGCGCCACTGGATGTCAGGGCAGTGATTTTGAAATCATATGCCATGGAGTCCGGTACTGCCGACGTTGAAGGCAGGAGGAGCGCTATCCTCATGTCTCGCACTGCTTTCAAGGCATCAGGAAATACACCGCTGCTCCATATGAACGGATATGCGGTATTGATATCATATAATGGGTTGTCAGACATCTTGTACCCCTCTGAAATTTATGCCGTCGGAGTCAGTATGTATCCGCAGGTTGGAGGCAAGCGCATGCGTCATAGTCAAGTGCCACCCGCCTTCGGTATCCAGGATAATCACTGGATCTGTGTTGATCTGCAGCGCGGTGAAGTCGGTATTTGCACTGGTTTGCTCCTTATAATCCGATACTGCTGACATGCTGAAGGTTTTCGATCCCTGAGTCGTGTTGCAGGATATAAGCACATTGTCTCCGGTGTGTATGACAACATCAGAAGTATGTGTAATTCCGTTTACGGTAACTGCTTTGAATACGCCAGATAACATCGGAACATGACAGTCGTCATCGAATATGAAGTCATTGACATTGGTGCCGATATCTCCGCCCGCTTTTTGTATAAGAGCGTGTACGGCTTTGATGCATGCGGCAGTACATACGATATGTCCGGCAAGACATCCTGCCAGATCGCGCACCGCATACAATCCTGTAGCGGAGGCGGACACCGGCAGATTAACCACCAGGCGGTTTCGTCCTGCGTTATCTTGTATGTACCATTGCATGACATCATCATCGACAATGAATCTGGAAATGCGCAGAGGAGGCATTGAGTTTTCGGTGACATGCAATCTGACCGAGATCATTTCCCTCACCGGGAACTCTCCGCCTATTTCCAATGGACAAGTCCAACGGAAGGGATGTTTGGTGTTGATCGCCGCGTCGATGCGGTCCATGTTGTGGAATATCGCCATCAGTTATTCTCCGATTCGTCGGCATCGTCGTAACAATGCGGAAAAGAACTGCCGCCGTTGAATATCGTATTTACCGCACATATGCCTCCGCTTGTCAGTGATGAACCGCCTGAAACCACCTCGTAATACTGGCGCTGTCGAGTATGTGCCGAAACCACTACTCCGCCGCTGGTGGTTATTTTCAGTGTTTTTCCCCGGCAACCGTTTACGGTAAGTACTTTGGTGTATTCGTACTCATTGTCCCACAGTACGAAATGCGCATCCTCGGCTTCACCACGAAGCGTTACCGTGGCCCCGGACGAGATGTCGAACAGTCCTGTGGCCTTCAGATCAAGTACATGCTTGCCGTCGAACTGCTGCTTATTTATTTCTGCTCCGGTGTAACGGCGGTAGGCGGTATTCGGCATCGGCAGGACACAGGAAGGATCCAATTTGAATTCGCCGCTGTAGGTGCCGGCATCCGCGTCGGATATTTGACCGACGAACATGAAACCACTCAGCGGGTAGTCGGGATCGAGCGATGTTGTCCCGGCGTTATCACCGCCGCGGATATATCCGAGGAGTCTCATGTTGCCATTCACATTTGCGCATATCGTGGCACGCACGGCATTGCCGGTCACCTGAAGCACAGTGATACGAACATCCGAACATTCCGGGCGCACGCATATCTTCAAGTCGGTTATCAGTCGATCCGGGAACGGTACGAACACACCGGACATGAAAGGATATCGTGTGTTCAGATGTTCGTTGATGTATGTTCTGTTATACATTTTGCTCCGTTTCCTCGTCCTCTTCCACCTCAACCTCTATGAAGTCGCTGTCTTTGGTAACCCCATACATCGGCACGCGGCATTTTGGAGTAACGAAATGGTAGGTGTCCACCGTCGTCTGCTCCACTGTTGTTCCTTTCAGAATTTCCCATTTGACCTGAACGAGCCAGTAATTATGGCCATCCGCAGATATTGACGGATAACTCTTGCCCTGTTCGTATTCCTCACGAGTGGGATTGAGTTTTTGATCGGTGGTGGTATTAACTTCGATGCTCAAGCTTCCGGCAGATGAGGCTAACACCCCTCCTGAAGACGGTAGACTGATACTGCTGCCACTCGTGAATATATACATGCCTCCGCTGGATGCCTGAGGTCTCGACGTCAGTTCCGAATAATACTCCAACGCGGATGTCAGTCCACTGACTCCACCCGAAGTTGCCGGATCATTGATACCGGTAGTTACCACGGTGTGTATGAAGGGCAGGAATTTAGCCGTAACTATACAAGTGCCTGCCACCTGAAGCGGGCCGAAGGTAATCGTTGCTTTTTTCGATGTGTACGAGGTGTTTGTAATCGTGCAGGATACCTGTGGTGTGTAATCGAAGGGCTCGAACACAGTACTCGGAGTAGGCGTGAGTATGCTCAAGTTGTCCTGCACCGATCCGGTGGCAGGGCTGATTTCGACAGTGCATCGCAGGCTTCTCGTTCCGGAACAGTCGGTAAGAGCCCTTTTCGTTTGCACCAATATTCCGCACCCATCTTCCGGCGGCATGGACAACTGGGTGTCGTTATTGTTGATATTTACTACATAATTCCACATATGCACGGTGGTTATGTAATTATGTAGCAATTTTCCCGCCGAGTTCAGCAGTCTGTTGAACTCTTCTACCTCCTGCTCAGCGGTGCGTCCGGTTATTGAACAGGCACTCTGTGTAGGAATCCTGTAGCTGTTCTGCAGGTCGTTGTATCTGGTGATGTAGTTCCCGATAGTGTACAGATTTATGTCTTTTATCAGGTTCAAATAGATATTATAGAACTCCAGCTGTCTCTTAATCTGGTACTGTGTGTCGCACGTGCTGCATGCCGGACAAAGGTCGGTTATCTTCAGCGCATGTTCATTGCTGTCATCGGTAATCACGCTGTCGCATTCCGAGCCGAGTATGTGGAATGAACCGCCTGCCGCAGGAGTAACGTTGTTGATTTTAGATATGTACCGATCGTCTTCACTGTACTTGTCCAAAAGGGCATTAAAGGCCTCCTCGAACAGTGACATGCTGCCCCGTGTCAGCATGATTTTATGTTTTTTGCCATCATACCCCACCGCAATAGGAGCACTGCCGGCAAGCCGAACGGTTCCGGTAATCGTAGTGTTGCCGATTTTCAGTCTGACAGCCACGGCTTATCCCTTCGATGCAATCAACGACGCCAGTCTGGACTGCATTGTCTGAAGATTGTTCAACAAGGCTTCGTGATAGTTGATGAGACGGTTTCGTGCTTCCTCCAGAGAGGAAAGCGCCGTTGCAATATCGGCAGGAATATCCGATGTGCAGCAAGGTTTGGCGCAGGGGTTGGAGATTGTAATGCCATTGTTTATTCCGTTGACGTCTGTACAGTCGAGTCCGGAGATGTTGAAATTTCCATCCTCGTCTGGACCAATGCCATTGATGCTTGTAATGGGGACTCCGAGCAGTTTATACAAAGCTGCCAATACGTCATCCAGCGTCCTGTACTCGGTGTTTTCTCCCGCCTGTTCCTGCTCGGTCAGTTCCACTTCGGACAGCACTATCTTTCTTTCCCCTGTGTTGGGATCGACGTCCAGTGCTATGCCGATGCCGTGTTCGGATTCCAGCGTAAGGTCTCCGGTAACACGATGTTCCACCCCGTCCGAGTCCACGACAATTATCCTAGAAAGCCCAGCAAATCCTTTTCGGGCCACGAAAGGATTCAATTTTCCGGCGGTATTCTCGAAGGTAGCCCCGGCGACTTCATACATATCTGAACAACTGCCGATAATGATTTCACCAGAGGCCTGCTCCAGCAAGGAATCCAGTTGCAAGGCTTCCTGGGTCACATACAATGGCATTCTCGAAGACTCCACATCGGAGTCAGAAGCAATGAAATTGTAACTTATCGGAATAGATCTCAGTAATACTGCCGAGACCTCGGAATGACTTACGCAGAGTTGGAAAGTCTCTCCGAGGTTGGTGATCTCGGAGATGTAGAAATATCCGGAGTTGAATGCATCCAGCGGAGGCACATCAATCGCCATATCGCACAGGAACGACGTCGGCAGCGCCTTGCCGTTGGTACTCACCCCGGAAGCGTCATCGGCCAGCGGATAGTTGCGATGTCTGTTCTGGTTTAACCATTCGAGCTCGGTAACAGCCATGATGTCGGCACTCCTTGTTACTCATTACCGGCGGTGCCGTTTTTGATGTTCACAACGATCGCGCCGTCGGCCACCGCCAATCCTGCCTGCTGTACATAAGCCCAGTTCTCATAGTCGGCACTGTTTGTAAGTCCTCCGGACGGACCCACGTAAACGGCACCGCCACCGGAAATGCTGAGGGCAGGGGATTGCAGCACGCCGTCGGTAACGTAGGTGGCGATGGCACCGCTGGATACTGTCTCGATGGTAACTCCTACGCATTTATTCAGCGTATTGATATCAGTACTGGAACACGCACGCAGTCCGCCTCCACTGACCGCATATACACAGGTGAAAGCCGGAAGTGCGGTCAATGCCGCTCCGGAACCGATAACGGTACCGACTATGTCATCGAGCGGGGCAGGGGTATCCGAAGTCGACGACGCCGATTCCACCAACCTGAACCCCGCACGAACCAGACGGACATCCGCATTGGGTGCGGCCGGGAGCAGGATTTTAGCGGACAGGCTTCCGTTTCCAGTCACCACCACGCCTCCGGAGGTTTCCGCATAGGTAAGGGCACCGGAGGTTCCTGTCAGAGGCAATGAAAATGAACTGGAGGCCGGCGCATCAAGCACACTCGGGTTGTCATTCGACGGATGGGCGGAAAATTGTTCCACCACGTTGAAAGTCTGGCCGGTTCCCTGGACAATACCCCAAACCTTGGCAGTAAGGTTTGCCCCGGAAGAAATCCCGGTAAGCGGCAATGATATTGCCAAAGACGCTGACGTCCTGCTGGCCGGAAATGTGATATAAGTGTTGAGGTTGTCGTCACTTGCCAGTGTGGTGCCGTTGAAATTCAAATTGTAGGCATCTATCGGCTCTCCGACACGGTCGCTGGCGGATAATTTAACCGAACCATCGGTATTGTGTGTGACGGTAATCCCGTTCCCGGTGGTGACATCCGTCACTACCGGCGTGTAATTCACCGTTCTGCCACCGATGTTACTTACTGCCAATCGGGATCTCCTGGCTGCTCCCACCACCCATGGAGTGGGGTTCAGAGTAACCATTCCATTGCGGTTGGTTACCCCCAGTGATTCGTCAGTGGAACGCACATTACGTACCACCGGGGATCCGTAGGCGAATGGAAAGTGGTTGAAAATGATCACTCCAGTTGTATCGGTTTTGCTGTACAGCACGTTATCTTCGATGGTGAAATCACCGTCCTGCGCACCGGGGAGTTGAAGCAATCCTGCACAGAAAACTGCAGTTGTCTCGTTGGATATTTCTCCGAGATCTGCATTCGGTGTGTACTGGAAGGAGTAACCTTCCGGAGCGTCTTCACCTGCCGTGGACCACGCATCAACCACCTCACTGGAATGGAAGTGATTGTCATGGGACAGGTAGAACAGAGACAGGCTGAATTTTCCGTCTCCGTAGTAGGATAGTACTGGCTGACGCAAATGATTTCCGGGATCCTTTGTGGCTTTTCCGGCGTTGATCGGAGACAGATAATAGGTCCCCGCAGTGGCCGATCCGCCAAGACAGCCGTTTGCACATGCCGAATTGTTGTAGAATCCGCCCTGCAACAGGGTTCCGGTATTGTTGGCATTATCCACGCTGACGATCATGCCCTCCACACGCGAGCATGGGGCCTCTACAGATTCGCCCTGACGCCCAGGAGAGGAGAGCAGCGCGGCCAAGGCTGGCCTGAATACGGCAGAGTCGGCGTCGTAATAGACGAGCATACCCACACCCACATCTCCGGATACCGGCACCTGTTGGCGTATGACTGCGCTCTTGGTGTTTATGGTGGTAACGTTGTCCGCGAGATCGTTGAGCGCCTCTTCGGTCATGGCGATCACATCATTCAACGCATTTCTGGCATCTTGTCCGGATATCCCGCCGGAGATGGCGGGCAGATTGTATTTTTTAGCCATTGGTCACTCCAAAAGATAAAGTTGTACGAATGGTGGTAAGAGCACCCTCCGTGATTTTTACCGGGTTGGGCAGGATCAGGGTATACATCAGAATATCATCCACCGCATCACCGTTCTTCATATGGCAGAGCGTCACGGCATTTATCATTGAACCAGGAGGCGGTGTCTTCACGCCGAAATCGGTGTCCACCAGCATTCCGGTGAACGTAATGGATGCGGTCAGCTCATCTACTTCTTTTCCTGCCACGGCGATGCGGGCAAACCCGCGCGACGGATCTTCATCGGACAGGAGCCTGGAAAAATAGTCAAAACTTTTCGGGGTCGCGACAATCTTCTTATCCGCCCCATATTCCGCATACATGCCGTTTATCGGCAAGCACTCCCCGGCAAGCATACGGGCCATTGCCCGCTTGCCCCCGGCAAGAAACATTCCGGTCATCGCCATACCTCCACACTTACGCTGTCCTCTGCTTCAAGTGGTGTGACGCTGACGGCAACAGCTCCGTTGCCTACATCTGTCGCGGACTTCAGCGTGAGTGCATCGAAGGTGGCTTCCGCAGTTGTTTTTATCACAACATCAAGAATGGCCGATGCACTGATGTTGTCACGTATAGCCTTCAAGGCAGGATTTACATCCCGGGTTTTATCTGCTGAGAGCACCGCAATACAAGATCGCCCGCGTCTGACCTCTTGTGTAATATACTTTAGCGGGTTGACTTTAACCGGCAGTACACATTGCGGACAATTCAGGTCTGTGTTGCGTTTCCTCATTTCCTCGTTGTAGGCTTCCAGTGTTCGTGAATCTCCGCTAAGCGGCAGTACGTTGTCGCTCACCTGAAGATCGTCCTCGTTAGGTGCCACCAGGCTTCCGACATCGGTGGTGACCCTTATTCCCGGAACCTGTGCCGAGGCAACAACATCATTTCTGCTGAAGAACAACATGTCGCCGAATAGCACATCGCCGACGTCCACGTCGTCGCCAAGTGTCTTTCTTACCGCGACTGTTACAGGAGCACTGTAGACATGTCCCGATATAAGCATGTGACGATAGTCCTGTTCAGTCCAGATATCTTCTACGGTGCCCTTGACATCACTGACCACAGATCCAGACACTTTTGCCAATGCGGCCTGGGCGTTGTAGAGGGTGGCTCCCTCGTGTCTTATGCGCCACAACATGCTCGCACAGTCGGCGGCTCCGGGAGTTATCAGCCCCCTCACCGCGTCCTTCTCCGCAACGTCCTCACGGTGCCATGCCCAAATGACGCTATACACATGCAGATTACCTTCGGAGTCGGTTTCTTTCACCGTTCGAAGTCCCAGTGTCTTGGGATCGATACGAAAAATCAACTCGTTTTCTCTGCACTCGAAATCTATTCCGCGGAACAGCGCTGTGGTATAATCCGTAACGTGATCGGTCAGCATGTAGGGACTGCCGACTTTATCCGTGACCATGGCCGACCATTCACTGCTTGTTTCTTTTCTTGCGTCGAACGTACCATCCCCATCGAGGATCTCTTCCAGGGTATAAAAAGCCTTGCCTATGGTGGAGTTATCGATATACAACGGCGTAGGGATATAGTTTAAAAGCGGGTTTTTTGATTCTATGTCGTTTACAACAAGATTGTTGCGCAGATTGGCCTGCTCCTGTGACCCAATGAGAGCATGTACTTTTTGTACTCCAAGGATAAAATCTCGATCGGCAAACAGCCAAGTCCAGAATTTACCCAGAACACTGTGTATGATGTTTAACCAGTTCATGCTATCTGCGTAATCCTGATATGCGATTCGATCAGACTGAAGAAGCACATCTGATACTCCCAGTATTCACTGTTTACCGGCGTGGTAAGATCCAAAACGCCGGTATCGCTATAGAAGGTGTCCACCGAACCATCCCGGAGTACCATGCGAGCTCTGATGGTGCAGGGCAGCCGCAGTTGGATGTCCGGATAGACGATCTGTACTGCTTTCTGCACATCGCTGAAGTTCAGATATCCATTTCCCACCCGCAGACCGTTCACAGTGGCCGCGATTATGCGTTTGACATCGGCGATGTCAGCGTCATCGAGTTGTCGTGGACACACAAGCGCGCAGTCGAGTCCCAATGTTACCGGTACTGCGGATTTCACCAGTACATCTTGTCCAAGAAAAGCGTTCTCTGGTGAATTAACATAATCCTGCAGATCTTTGATTCCCGGCATGTATTCCACTGTGATGCTTGCCACATCCTCGGAATCGAGGTCGGCAGGAGCCTGGAACGTGACAGTACACGTCTGCTGTTCGGATAGACGTGCACCCCTGGAAGGATTCAGGGGACTGCTGCTGCCGAATGATACGCTGTAATCTGCCAGATACTCCCCCTTGACGAGTACGTTGATCACCCGATAAAGGCCTTGATATTTGTCCGCCGGCAGTTCTATTGTGACGTCTTCACCTTCTGCAGCATCAGCGAGGTTGACGTCAAGTGTGGCCGTAGAACTTTGGAGTTGAGTTTTGACATACATGTCGACGCGTCCGCCAGGGTTGATTCCCAGGGTGTTGTATCTGGCTCTGAACAGCGGAGCATCCTCTCCTGCAACCACACACATTCCCAGCACAGTGACTGGAGATCCTTCCAAACGTTTGCGCAAACCGTTGTAACTGCCTATACCGGCTCCCGCCGTGTTATACTCGGCTCTTTCCATCATCTGGGCGTCGGTTTCGATGTCCAATCCTCCGGTTACCGGAGAAGTCAACTCGACACCGGTGACTGCACCGACCTGCCTCTGCAGGGTGATGTCGGCTCCGGCCGGAATTTCCAGGGCACCTGTTTCCACCGCTTCCACCGGGATGGCCGCCAAATATTCGTCACCTGCCGCGATGGCGATCACGTATAGAATGGTGTCGAATTTCTCGGCCACGGCCGCAGGGGTAACGACTACCTGTCTGGAGGTGCGCAATGTGGCGCCTTCCGCGGTGAACAGCGTGCCCTGCGGTAGCGAAAGGGATGAGGTGTTCAATGTCAGTGTTACGACCCCGGTGGATCGTGTGGCGGCTCTGCGGGTAACGAAGTAGTTTGATGCCACTGCGTCCGCAAGGGGATTTTCTGTTTCCTGCGAATTGCGCAGCGTGGAAACTGATGTCTGTCCGAATTGGTGGTCGATGTTGCCGGATATCCACGCCAGCAGATAGGAGATCGGACGAATTACCAGTTCCCGGATCGCTGAGCCGGCCTTGGTCATCGCCTGCGGAGATGCCGTGGCCATGACATCCGTGACTACCTGCTCCGCGTTGGAGAATTCATCGGTGGTTGGAGTGATGTATTCAGTCATTGTTCAAGATCCCGTTGACGGTAGTACCGTCGGTAAGTTTCAAGGTGCAAGAGATAGATTCGCCATCGAACTTGGCGGTAAATGAATCCACCCGCGCGCGGTCCTCCGGCTCCAGTGCATTCAGTGCGCCGGAGACGCTGACGGCAAGTAGTGCGTTGAAAGAATCCACGTCCGGAATATTGGCGCCTTCGAGAAAGCCGGACAACCCTCCGCCGGAATCGCGAAAAGCCTCCGTGGGGCCGGTGAAGAGCAGGACATACAAGCGCTGGATCAGCAGTAATCCCGTATCCTCGCTGCGGCCGCGAACTTCGAATTCCACCCGTCCGTTTGTGTCCGGAATAATCAAAAGGTCTTTCATATGTCACCTTTCACGGGCATCCAGCAGTGCCCGGAGATCATCATTGCGCATGTCAAGTATCCGCAGTGCCGACAGCATCAATTCCCGATGTCCGGCCCGTACGATGCGGATATCGCGCCTGATGCGATGTTCCTCGTTGATACGTGAAATCAGGGCCGCCTGCTGATACAGGTTATTCGATGCACTCATCTCAGCCAAATTGGCGGCGTCCTGTTCGTCAGCGCTTTTCCGATCGAGATCGGTATCCTCCAGTACTGGCAGATCGGCGGTCAATTGAACGGAAATACGAAATTTTTCCAATATCTCCTGATTGGCCTTCAATTCTTCCGCTGCCGCTTTCGTTATTACTCCGGAGTCGGTCATAATAGCGTCCTCATTTCCGACAGTTGTGCGAAGAGTTTATTTTTGCGCTGAGATACCGCCGCAGGAGAAATATTGAGTTTCTTGGCGATATCACCAGTGCCGAGGATAGGTTTGCCGTGCATGCCGCTGGACCACTCGATGATTTTCTGATCCACCGGAGAGGCTCCGGAATACACGTAAGCCAGGTAGTCCATATCTGACATCCCCTTTACGCCGAAACCGCTGTCTCCGGTTTCCGGATTCACGGTGGCGCTTTCGCTGAACACCGCGTTATTGTTCATGATGGTGTCGATGCGCTTTTCAGTGAGGCCGGTCAGGTCGGCCAACTCTGAGGTGGAAGGTTCGCGACCGTGGTCATCTTCGAAACGTGCTGCGGCGTCGGTGATGAGATTGTATTGCAGCCGCTGCTCTTCCGGGATGCGGATTATACTGCCGCGCTCGGAACTGATGCGGCCGAGTCTTTTGAGGTTATGGAACGCGAACGTCTGAGGCGATACCCCGCGGGCCGGATCATAGGTGCGCATCGCGTTCAATGCCAGCGTGGCTGCCTGTATCCGCAATTTCCCTTTGTCTCCGGCGGCGTATGTGTTTATTGCGCTGTTGATCGTGGGAGTAAGGTATTTCAGTATCTTTTCCGTATCGGACTTGTTCTCCCCTGATTGCCAACGGCGGATTATCGTTTCTATCGAATCCTTCGGTTGGTCAGGCGGAGGCGTTTCCGGTTGCTGCACTTTGGGGATGCGGGCATTTATTTCATCGAATATATTCTTCATTTCAGATCCTTGTACAGCACGCAGTCTATTTTTTCTTCGTCATTGTCCAGCGGGCGCACGCAAATAAGATCCAGTGTATATTCCACGTTGGATTGCGTGCCGGTGACGTAACTGAAGCTGACGGCTTTGAGAATGCCGCGGAAGTTGAAAGCATCCGACAACTCGCCGTCAGCCTCCATCTTCACATCCACCGCGTTTCCGAGATTATCCTCGAAACAGGGACTTCCATTATACCCGAAGCGTAATCGCGACGGAACCTTGAGACTGGCGGTATCCTGTCTGCCGTATTTGTGGGCATACAACGCCTGTGCCACCTTGTCAGCCAACGCCAATTGCTGCATCTGTTCCTGAGGATCAGGTTTGTTGTTCTTAGCGTTATCTGCGTTCTTGTCCTCGGATCTGGTTATAGTTGGAATTTTTTCACTTACGGAGCCATCGTCTCCATTGGACTGATTAGTGTCGCGCTGCTGGTATCGTGGATATAGCCATTCCGGAGCGCGAAGTGTGCTGCATCGGAAAAAGTCACCCCCTTTGGCTACCGCGGTATTCAAACTGTCGCCTTGTCCGCGAGCCGTACTCAGTTTAGCCACAAGGTCGGCATCTGAACTGTGTATCCCATAGTAGGCGGCCGATTGTTTGGTATTCTGGTTACCGACATTCACCAGCGGGTCGAACAGTACCATCAGCACTTGCGGCGTGTTCAGACAGGCAATGGGATTGAAGGTGGAACTTACCGTGATTATTTTTGACCGGTCGAGTTCTATCGTCGTTCTGGGCGCCCACATATATGACGGCACCAGTTCCACCAGAAAATTCTTGTTGTCGAAACGCGGCACCAGGTTGAGCATGAAGTTGTCGGTTATCAATACCTGCTGCAGAGTGTCGTATACAGTGCTGTTATTCAACACCGAAGCCATCAGCCTTCCGATCTGCTGATAATAGGATTTTTCCAACTTATCCAGTTCCGGGTTGACTTTTATACGGCTGAACAGATAGTCGGAAAGTTTGATTCCCGCCGTTCCAAGCTCAGTATCTGTGGAGTTGGCTCGATAACTGCTTTTGGCGAGATACTCACGAAATATACCGTCGACAATGCTCAGTACATCGCCGTCGGCGTTCTGCTGTTTTACATTCTCCACCAAGGTATCCACATTGACCAATAACTCGAAGGCCTGATCTCCCTGCGCATTTTGTGCGGAAAGAATTTTACCCTTCGCAGCCATATGATTGATAACTTGACTGCCGTGGGAAATCACGAAGGCGGACAATGGACTTACGTACAACCTGCAAATTTTGTTGAGGCACAGCAGGCTGACCATCTTGGAAGAGAATTTGTCGTTGGCGTTATACACCGGAGTGCCGGTGACAATCACACCGGAGAATACCGATTTCTCTCTTCCATCATCGAACCTTTCCAGTATTTCGCACTCCAGCATGTTCTGATATGCCTGCTTGCGCTGGGCCAGAACCTTAGTCAACAATTTATCGGGACGCTGCTTTCTGCTGGGTTCGCGGATGCCGGCTCCGAAGCCGATGGTTACTCGCGCGCTCGGAATGGCATTGATGGTATAATTGAGCAGTATGGAGGAGCATACGTACTCATCGTCTGCCACCTTGAGTACGAAAATTCCATAGTCCTCGGTTTGCAGTTCCTGTTTCGGTGCTGTACTCATACTGTGATCCGTCGCAATAAGTGTAACGATACTCCGCCGAGAAATTCCGGCCAGGGTGCTGTCTGCAGCCTGTCACGGATGTCCGCGTCAAGTGATTTCACTATCGTTTCCCTGCTTTCCACAGGTGTAACTATATCGTACAACAACTCACTCGAATGACGCTTGACGGGAGTGTATGTGTTTACCGGATCGAGTTTCAGTATCTGTTCTCGGAAGGAAGTGTGCAGTACCATGTCGCATACCGCGGCAGCGACGAAGTGCATCCTGTCATCGTCCAGAGAACCGAACAGTTGTCCAACCAGTTCCCGACAGGGCAGGGGATAGACTCCCCTGGTGTGTCGCTTGTAGTAGTAATTGGTCGGATCAGCGGAACGTCCTGTCATCAGAAATGCGTAAAGTTTGTTCATTTACTGCGATCACTCTCTTGGTTGTCAACTTCGGTTTACAGAGTCCCCCCAGTTCTGGTCACTCCAACCAGATCAAGGTGATAGCGAATAAGAGAACGCTTGGAATCGTCCTGTGCCGATGTGGAACGCATACCTACCAATACACAGACGAATGACTGCGGCTCCTTTCCGCCTCCGGATAATCCTATGTTGACCCGATTTTTACTGTCTGCGCTGAGTTTATGCTTGGCATAAAACTGTTCCATGGTGAGCGCTTTTTCTTCGGTATCCAGACACGTGGAATTAAGAATGGTCAGGCCGTCGAGTCCTATATGCACCGGTGAATCCCCAAAGGTATCCACAATGAAGTCACGCTTGAGGCTTTTACTTATGGAGTAATCCACTTTCTGTTCCACGGTAATGCCGGTTGCCGGTGCTCGTCCCTGCAGTACCTGCGTGAGTTCGTCATCCGTGATCACCACCGATGTTTTGTCTTCGGTGTCGTGTGCGCTTACGGAAGGATTGGTGGCAAATATCGGGATGCTGTCCATGATTTACTGTTTGTCTTTCGAATTTGTCTCCACTGGAGTCGCTCCGTTGGCTTTGTTGCTGTTGGCATCGGCCACCACCTTGCCCACACCTTCGAGAACTGTATTGAGTCTGGCCAACAGCGGTTCCAACCTTGTCCATATCTGCATGGTGTCCGTGGTTCCGGCGTGTCCGCCATATAGTTCTGACGATACTTGATTGACCTTGCTGGTGATGGAATCTATTTCCGCGACAAGACCGGTATCTTTGGCTTCGACGGCTTTCTTGCGCCGATCTTTCAGATCGTTTCGCAATTCATCGATAGTGGCTACATCGTCGTCCCCGGCCACGGTTTTCCAGTTTATTCCACTTTCTTTGAGGCGCTCACGGAGCAGGTCATTTTCCATTTTGGCTTTTACTGCCTGCTCTCCGCCTTTATTGAAAACATCGCGAATGGCCTTCCGTTGCTTTTCATCGTCATCCCGTCCACCAAGATTGTAGTAGGCCTGTAGTGTTTCGTTGCCTATGCTGCGTGCAATACGCATATCACTGGCAGCAGACTTACGCTCCTGATCGGTGGATGCGTTACGGTATGCGGTCAGCGCCGCATTGAAAGCATGATTACCCATGCCTTCTGCAGTGAGAGCATATCTTATCAGATCGCTCTTTTCCTTGCCGTCACCGCCAACATCATCAATTGCATGGACTATTGCACCGATATCTTCGGCAGTTTCCACGTCGGTGAAACCTCTGCCGGCCAAAAGTTGCTTTATCTGGTCTGTACTCAGTCGTTCTTTGACAAGATCCATCAAAAGCCCCTTGGTGTCAGATGCCGCTCCGCTGTTCAATTCATTGAGGAAACGCGTCCTTTCTTTTTCTCGCCGATCGCGCTGGCGGGCACGAGCAAGATTATATGTTACGGCATATTCACCAGCCACGAATTGGGCGTTGCCGGCATTCTTATCGTTACTGGACGCGTAAATCACGTTGATCGCCTGTTCATAGTCAGAAGATAACGTACTGACACCCAGCTTGCGTGCCACGGCGTCTTTGTCCAGTATATTTACTCCGGCGTTGGGGTCTGCCGCCCATTCCATCAGTTGTCCCAGCGCATTGGCCACGCCTGCACCGCCCTGCTCGTTGCGGTAACGGTTTTGCAGAGCCCTCAACCCGCGAGTTACTCGTTCTCTGGATGCCGTTTCCACCGCGAGTGAGGCCCCCAGACGTTGTTCTTTGGCGGCAGCATACTCATTGTACCTCATCCCGTTATCGAGATCCACCACGCTTTGGGCTCCGGCGAGTTTAAGCGCCCGGTTCAGCATCTGATCCGGGGACACGCCGATAAACTGTTTGCGGAAGGTCTCTATCGAGGTATCTCCATTTATTCCGCCGTTATGCGCCCACATCGCGTATGCCCGATCGAGATATTCGGCCCCAGTAGATGCCGCCGACGCAGCTACCCGATCGTAGGCTTTTTGAAGCATGCGGTCCTTGCGCATATATTTCGGAATATTGGCGGTTCCGGCATCGAGGATATCCACGCTGAGTAGCGCAGTCTGCTGCATGGACATGTCACTCATCTGCATCTTGTCGAACTGTTGAAGGACACGTTGATTCACGCCGCGAACATCACCGATAGTGTAATTGCCGTAAAGTACCCCGGTTGACACCTGTTGCGCGATCTCCCGAGCCCGATCCACTCCTGTAGTGGCTATGGATTGTCCGGAAAGTTCTTCTACGGTACGCAGCATCGAAGGGATGTCCTGTCCGAATACATCCTTCAGCGGCGAGAGCGCTTGAGCATATTCCTTGACTTTGTCGGAGAAATTTTTTGCGGCCGTCTTCAAAGCACCGACATCACCGGGATTGATGCTCGCAAGCGGATCCAGCTCTTTGGTGAGCGCGGCGGTAAGAGCGCTCACTTCAGTTATTCCCATTCCGCCGTAATCATTACGGTTGAAGGAAAACCTTCCATCCTCGTCCCGGAACATTCCGTTCATGAACTGGAGCGCTGCTGCCGGACGTCTGCGGTTGCCCTGGAGCAATTGACGATTGTACAGATTTCCAGCGGCCAGTGACATGTATTGCGATGCTTGTCCCATTTCATATGGATCAAGCATCTTGTAGAGCATCGACATCGGTCCATGCTGGTATCCGAGGGCTTCGTTGGCGAGATAGTCTTCGTACTGCTTGCGGTTGGCAGCAGTGACTTCCAGGTTATGCTCCTTCAACCACTGAGCTTCACTTTTGGTAATACCGGCAAGGTTTTTCCAGAATTGGAACTCGGCATCCTGTTGTGCCTGCCGGAACCCTTGGGGTGCGAGTTGTCTTGCCTGGGTCAGCAAATAATTGTTGGCAACACCGCGAGGAGACATGCCACCGGTAGTCAGTGGTATATCCAGCGCATAGTCATTCTTAATGCCGAAAGTCTTCAGTGCGAAATCACCGATCATACCGGAAGCCATGCGATCGAGGCCCGGAGGCAGAGTGCTACCGAGAACCTGCTGCAGCATGTTTTGGATCATGCTTCGTATCGTCAGCGGATCGACAGGGCCTCCGGCATTGGGAAAGGCAGAGAAATTGTATGTGGTCTGCGCCATGAGTAATCCTTCTTGGTACTTATAATAGCCAAAAGGTCAAAGCCTTTTATACTCTGGGAATGGCAAATACTAAACATGTGACGCAGAAAGGGGTGTATTTGGCTATATACAGGGACTATATTTGACAAACAAAAAAAGAATGATATATTAATTTTTTTAGCACTGATGTCAATCTACAGAGAATATTTAATGTCAATATGCCGGGAGGTCATTGATGCCATGGTCTCGGAAAAACTATAGAGAGATTGTCAATACAGTCATTTGTGGTGTGTTGTCTTTTTCACAGTGTGGTTGTTTTGGTTGTATTGATGAGTTATGTAGATTTTTTTCAACGGTTGTTGCATATGCTATTTTTGGTCCTATTGTGCTTTTTATCTTATATGCTATATGCGAGAACAGGGAAGGGCGGAAAATATTCGGCGTATTATTAGTGGCAGGTTTTGTTATCTGGCTGTTATATTCGTTCATTTCTACGTATCCTGTACTCGCAACGGTCATTGGGGTGCTGACGGTTATAGGTGTTATTGTTTATCTCGTTGTGCAACATAAGAGAAACAAGTTGAAGACTTTGCAAAAGATAGACGATGAGAGACGTCGCATGCTTGTACATGAACGACTTGTTCAGACAGCTGTTGGACTTTTGAAGGATTGTATGATTATAATAGATGATAGTGTTTGGAAGAGTACTCCAAGTAAACCATCGCTAGGGTCGCTATTGTCTGATATCATAAAAGGTAAAGCGAAGCAAGGAGAGAAACTGCAAATTATTATGAGAGATGGGAGTTACTGCGAAACGGACATGAAAATGCTAAAGGAATGGATGCGCAGTGACTGTTTGTCAATAGTATATGGGGGTTACACCACCTACGATATTGTGGTTAAAGCGGTTAAAGATAACAAATTCGCTAAATATATTATCTTAACCGAAGATGATCGGTTGACGCTTCGTCTGGAAAATACAATTCGCAATTATCAGGAGTGTGGAAGATCATCTTTTGTCTACTGTATTAAAACTCAGGCAGAATTTATTAATGCCATTTATGCATCCTCAACAACAGTCAACTCACAAGATACACAATTCAATAGTTATGATAGTTTCTTTAAGAAAAGGCGTATAGAAGAGTTCAACAATCATAAAACAAGAAAACAGGAAGATGTGATAAGACAAGATCAAGATGACAACCAACAATCCTTTAGTCAAGAGCGTGTTAATGCTGTTGTTGATAAAATTGGTAATGCATTACGAGTACTCAGTAAAACTCATCATGATGTAAAATCCGAAGAGTTGTCTAAAGCAGACAAAGAATATAAGGATAAGTCAAAGAAAGTTAATACAGCTTCAAAACAATGCAGCAAAAAAGTGCGTGATAGTAAAGCAGATACAAATGGATTCACTTTACAACAGCTGGTAAAGTCATGGCGCAAGGCCACCGGAGACGCTAAACTCGTCATGGACACTTGTTCATGGATAAATCTCTGTTTACCAAACACCCCGTATAATATTTCCGGGTATTCTCTCTTGGATATACTAACTCAAGGCATCATAGAAGGTATAACTATTATTGTCGTCTCCACGGTGCAAGATGAGTTGGATATAAAAAGCAAAGATTCTGATAAAAAAACTGCATATGCAGCAAGAGAGGCAAGAAGGCTTATAGATAAGTGGAAAAAAAGCTATAACGATGGACTCAAAATCTGGGTATACCGAAGCCATCTACAACGGAAAAAGCCTTATGCCGATGAGGTATTATGCGGACCTTTTATAAAAAATATATTTAGAGAAGAGGGATTATATATACTGTTAAGTGATGATAACAGTCTTCGTGCTAAAGCAAGAGAAACGATCGATTATTTACATAAAAATCCGGTAAGTGTGCGCTCCCCACATATAGATGTAATGTCATTCACCGATTTGAAAGACATTATACTCAAAACAGCGGAAGAGGACACTGCGACTAAAATATAAGCAGAGCGGAGTAAACAAAGTTAAATCTTAACCGGCATCACTGTTTCAACTGACTTGTTTGCGGCCGGATAATAAGGATTTTCAGTCTTGCCAGTGACGTAGTGCGGACGGTTGCTTTCCACGGCGTAGAACAATGCCAGCGGGAGCAGCCTTGTTGGGTTGAGGACTGAAGTCGGACCCTGAAGTTTTTTGTTGTTGGCGAGAAAGCGCTCATTGGAGCGATGGAACTCCCGGGCATTTCCGGTTCCCTCCGCCCATTCGAGATCATGTATCACCGCCGGGACCTTCCCCCAGGGCATGAGCCAGTTCAAGGTTTTGGCGAACCATTCCGGTTCCCAACTGGGCCCGATGCCGTTGGCAAGCCTCGCAATCTGCTTGGGCGAGTAACGCTGAAAGATGTCACGTCCCCTAAGCTTGTTCTTCTCAGCGGTCTCGATCATTTGCTTCACATCTTTTTCCGTGAAGACAGCTCCCTTTTTGCGCAGCGGCTGATTGAACTGAGCGTGTTGAAGTTCCTGGGCGTTGGCAAGGTCGTCGATCCGCTGCTGTTGATACCCGGCGTATCCGGGTATTACGTATCCCAGTGCCGACGGGTCCAGATAGGCATCGCGAAGTTCCTTGCGATCATATTTGCCCATCGAAAGTTTCGCCACGTCTTTGCCGGCGCTATGACCGATCAGGGCCGTTCCCAGTCCGAGTGCTCCGCCGATCGCAGTACCGAGCATTGTATTGTCGTTGCTGCCGTCGGACATGCGTTTGCCGACGATTCCTCCGACCAGAAGCCCGACGGCGGTCAGCAGTCCGGTATTCACATGTCGGAGCAGATTCATGTTCCGATCGGCGTTTACGGCCCGGTCGCCGACCAAGCCATATAAAGTCTCCAACCGTTTCTGTTCGGCGCTTTTGGGAGTAGGTATATTTGCCATCGAATCAACCGCAGTGTTTCTTTTATTATAGGAACAGCGTCAAACGGAAACACGCACGACTATGTGATCTTCAACTTGCTGACGTCGATCCCGGCTTGTTTGCAGGCATTAAGATAAATATTCATTTGCTGTTCTCTGGGCATGTCGGCAAGTTCTTTCAGTGATAACTCCTGATTCTCCCTGGAGAGCGAGGAGTCGTTATTTGGTCTGGCTCCAACGCGAATATTCAGAGCCATGTCCAACATGTCCAATGGGAAATTGCGCATCGCCTGCCAGGTGAGAGCGTTTCTGGCACGCCTGCGCAGCCAGAGATATGCCAATTGGCTCTCCGGAGAATGCTCTGCGGCAAAACGCTTCAGCGTATCGTGGGTATCGAACTCAGGAAGCGTCAGCGTCAGACCAGTTCGATACCCCGCCAAAAATTTTCGTCGATCCCGGTGGCAATGAGTATGGAGGATAGCCGATAATGGGTATCGATAGTCACTGCCAGCAGCTGTTCCGACAGTCCGGACACCAGAGTGGCATCATGGCAGAGTTCGTACAATGCTTTGTACTGCGCGATGTCGATAGTGGTACCAGTATCCTTGGTGAAGAACGCCTTGATCTTGTCGGCAACCGTCTCGGCAACATTCCATGTTTTCATGCCCGGACCGTTAGACACCTTCACCTGTTCGAGATGCAGTTGATTGCGTATCAGTACCCGCAATTGATTTACTTGCAGTTTCTCGGTTTGTATGTTGGTGGCGTCCTGCAATATCTCTAATGCTGTGGAGACGCGGTCGAGCAGTTGCTGGTGTTCCGCATCGAGCATTTTAATACGCAGTACGATTCTGCCGTTGTACAGCGGATATTCATGCCAGAAGGGGACCCCGGTCATCACGCAGCTCATGTAGTGATCCATCAACTCCGCGTTTACCTTGAGTGGAGTTTTCAACGTATTCTTGCCGCAGCAGGGACAGCGCATCAATGCGTCGTCTTCGGGCGCTCCTTCAACAGTATTCCCGGCAGTTCCCGATACCGGAGCGGGTTCCTTGGCGATATCTTCGGACATGGAGCATTTCCTTTCGTTTACACGTTGGTACGGTAGTTGTCTTTCAGCGGTACACTACCATACTCGGCATCGCCGATGTTTGCCGTTTCCCACAACTCTCCCGGATAGCAGTATGATACTTCGCCTTTCTCCACCTCGTCTTCCACAGGCAGTTCTTTCCATGTAGCGTTGCTGTCGGTGTTGATCTGCCAAAGCATCGCCGGCATCCGCAGATCGGACGGTACGCCATATTCGTCGCTGTTGGGAAAACAGAAGGCGTTGTCCATGATGAAGGCATCCTGATATGTAGAAGTGGATGCATTATTGAGGCGGTTTTCCACGTCTTCTCCCAGGTTGTCCAACCCTCCTGCGACTTTGGAAGGAGACGGGAAGTCTGCTTTGGGCCTATCTTCCTTCTCTATTTTTCCGATCCCTCCTACGGTGCCGATGCTGTTGGCGACCAGGCTGTTCACCACTGCCAGTGAACCATCAGCCTTGATGCTTTTGCCGAATCGCCCGTTTCCGGAAACGAGCAGGTTGCATGTGTCCTGCTGAGACACGGACATATAAACAGTGTTCTGTCCATTCCTGCACGGTATCGATAAAGGCTCAGAGTATCGCTGCATCTTCAGGTGCCCGGTCAACTGCAATGCCGACATGCCGGCAATACCCTGAGTAGGAGTCAGCAGGAACAACGATCCTGTGCTGTCACTGTCATGGGCCTTGAGATAGATATTAGTTGCATCTACAGAACATTCTCCGCACTGCTGTGATATCATTCCCAGATCTCCGGCATCGATGATTATACTGCCGGGGAGACGAGCCTCCGTTACCGCTCCACGAGTGTTGGCAGCATGATCATTTCTTCCGATGTACATGTCGGTACTGCAGGTGATGGACAGCCCTGCATTGGAGCGTATGCTGAGACCGTCATCTGACCTGCACTCGATGGTGAGATGGCCGCGGTCTCCGGTGGCACCGATCTGCAGATCATTGACGGCCCGCAGATAAAGAGAGCCTTTGGTGTTGAAGATGCCGCGGGTCTGCGCATTGAGTACCAGGTTGCGTGGCACCATCTGCACCGCATCGCGTCCGGGGCGAATGAAGGTGTCCAGGGCCGACGCGATGTAGATGTTGCCTCGGCTCATTCTGATTTCACTGCCGTACCCGTCTCCGATGATGATGGAACCGTCTTCCAATTGACGAATAAATGACGTGGAGAGGTAGTAGACGTGTTCTCTGCCGGTGGCAGGATCGACGATTTTCAGTTCCGGCGGCAACGGGTAGGAAGTTTCTTTCGTGGGACCGAGAGACGTCGACTTGTCCTTGAATCGCCCTGTCATCGATTTTTCGCCTATCATCAGCCCGTCTGCAGCCAATCCAAGTTTCATCATCCCGGTGTAGTCCGCTTCGTATCTTTCCTTCTGATGAAGCGCGGCGTCATCGACGGCGATTTCCGCATCCGGGGATTCAGAAACAGTGTCTTCTGTATCCTCCTCCTCGTAAGGAATACGCAACTCCGGTCCGCCATCCCCGATAATATAGTTGGTCTGCAGGATACTCCTGATGTCCGGAGTTTTGATCGTACCTAGGGAATGGGCACTGAATGTTTGCTCTTCTCCGGATATTCCTACCCTGTGTTTGTGCAGAGTTGCCGGCTCCTCGATATGCAGAGCGGTGCCCTCGGGTGGGGTGAGCAGTGCCTCCTCACTGCCTGCCGGGGATTTTCCGCGCAGTTGCTGCATTCGATAAAAAGGAAAGGCTTCCGGGAGATCGTCTGCCGATTCTGCCGTTTCATCGTTCAACAGTCCAAGCGCCTCTCGCGCGGACAATGCGGTGTTGACGACGTGCAGCGTCTCGGATATAGCGGTTTCTCCAGCGAGGGTGTGGAATTCCAGCATCTTTCCCACCATACGAACTTTGTGCGTGATGGCCGAAACATCCACATATGCGAGCGGTGATCCGCGCAGCACTGACAGCAATCTGCCGATGTGAAACCCCACCAGGCCGGCAACGTCCGCGGCGTTGTAATCGCCGGGCAGGGAGTCTCCGTCGGCAGTACCGCGTGATGTGCGCACGAATTCAGTAAGATCGACGAGAACCGTATCAAGGAATTTATGCTCCGCATCGAGATCCGTCGAACATAACGTATCTGCCACCTTGCCGACATGATAGAACAGTTCTCCGCCGTACGCCGCCGTATCTCCGGGAGTATCGTTCGCCGGGCCGAGTATGTATGCTACGGGACGGGTGTCATACGACGCGCACATCACGCTGCTTCCTACCGGAATCTGTTGTGCCTGTGATACGCCATACGGCCCATCGTTGTAGGGCAAATAAGCGATAATCAGATTGCTGATCTGCGGATTATGCCTGTTTTTGGTCACCACCGCCAGTCCCAGTTCAGGCACACAGGACAGCACGGTGGCGATAAATACGTTGGTATCACTGCTCATATTGAAGACATCCTATGTGGCATAAGTGGTTAGTTTACCATAAAAAACCCGCCGCGGTACAACGGCGGGTTTTGAGACTGCATGTGCGATGACTTATTACTCGACATCCCAAAGCAGATTGCTGAAACTGAAGCTCAGCGGCATGGTGATCGTGGCACCTCCGCCTTGACCGGCCTGGATCTGCAGACCGAGTTGTTCGAGATCCACATCTTTCAGGCCGAATTTTCCGAAAGTCGGGTTGTTGACCACCTTGCCGAACTCTGATTCGTTGTCTCCCTGAACGCAGGTCAATGACCCGAAAGGAGACAGTGTCATCCATACCTGATCGTCTCCTTTTTTGCAGTCTTTGGTGACCGCCTCAAGGAAATTTTTCAGGTCCTTCGCATATGGACTGAAGATCGAGGTGATGTTCAGAACGCCGTTCGGAGCATCATAAATGCGGTAACGACGACGTTTGCCGTCTTTGTTGGTATTGATCGCCGCAACTTCCTGTGCTCTCCGGCCGTACGTGAGAGAGATGCCTCCCATCAGGAGCGGGAAAACGAGATCGTCACTGCCCCCGTTTCCCACTTCCGTGCCCTTTCCCCAGAGCACTGTGGCACCTTGTGTGGACCAGGTCTCGGTGGCATCGTACTGGTTGGTGAAAATCTTCATGCTCATCGATGTATTCTCCTATCCTCAGACGATGCGCAGCGTCATCTTGAACTTGTTGAACGGCTTGGGCGGCGTACACTCGATGGTGGCGTACACCCAGTCGAGATTGACAGTATCTTGGAACAGCGCAATCAGACGCCAATCCAGCAGTTGTGGTCCGACGTACGGATTTTCGCTCTCATTACTGAGTTTGGCGTCCATGCGGGCCTTGATCGTACTGTCGAGGATGTCGAGCAGGAGAGGCGAGATGTTGCTGTTGCCCGCCTGCTTTTCGCCGATGGTGCTGAGCGTGTATGCGATATCGTCGGCGTTGGAAATGATCGATTCCTCATCCTGGTTGAGATCGTTGGCCATCGCGCTGGTGATCTGCCGCATGTTGACCGGCACGCCGTCGGCGTTGTTGCCCACGATCCAAATGCCATTGGAACCCAATTCCTTGAGTTGTGCCCGGGTGAAGCGGTGGGTGTCCTTCACGCTGAAGAAGCTGTACGTGAGATTCGACAGCGGGCGATGACAGGGCTCGTAGGAACGCATCCCTGCTGCCGCTGCCGCCGCGAAATAGTTGGGCATGACCTCGCCGTTGTAGAGAATGTCGTCGGCGAAGACCACCTGTGCGCGGTAACTGGAGACCGGACGCTTGGAGATCAGTGCTGCGATCCGCTCGGCGTTCGTGGTCTCGCTGCCGGAAAGGTTGATCGACAGCCAGGTGGTGCGATATTCCTTGATCTCCTCGTCCAGCGAAAGATTGTAGTTTGCGGTATGGACCGCCTGTGCAATGGAGGAGTCATCGGTGCAGGGAACCACGCTGTACACACGGTAGCGGTCGAGCAGTCCCATCGCATCCTCATAGGCACTCACCGTGTCATCGGACACGGCGGTGAAGTACACCGTGGAACCGTTTGCGGCGTCCGCTGCGGCGTAAACGCCAGCGGCGAGCGGGTTGTCCTTGCAGGGAGCACCGAGAATGGAAGCGACTTCCGTACTCCGCTCAACGGATCCGAGTTGATTCACATACGTATTGTCCCGCTCGCGACAGTTCAGAAACACCTCGCCGTAACGTACCGGCAACGAGCTGCTCGACAGTTCATCGATATCGACCGTGACCGCGGCGATGGTCACACTGACGATGGCTTCGTCACTGCGCCCAAAGGTGGGAGACGCTTCGATTTCTTCATCGTACAGCCGGCAGAATTCCGCGGATGCGACAGTACCGGTAAGTGTGCTGATATCGATGGTTACGGTCTTGGAAGTGGAGTTGAATGCCGTAATAAGCGCCACCGTGGATGTGGAGCCGATGGTGACGATCAGACTGTCTCCCGTCTTCACCTTTTCCGGAAGTGCCGAAGTGAAAGTAAGTGTAGCACCACTGATGGAAACCCCGCTGGTAACCTCGGCGTACCGTGCCAGTGCATTGCGTACGATCACCTTGGCATGGCTGGTGTCGATCTTCTGCACATCCGCGATGTTTTCCGGAAAGTCGGAGAAAACCTTTCCATTGGTGTCATCCAAAAAAACGCCACCCCAACCGGCAGCCTCACCGGTAACATCGGCGCGGTGAGTCTTGTAGTGACTGCCGACGATGACCGCCGCAAGCGTCGGAGTATTGCCGGTCGAGGCCTCCACGAACTCCTGCCGGAGCGTGGTGCCCGGAAAATCGAAGTTTTTTATGCTCATGTTGTTCTTCCTTCTGACGTTGTTCACACACGACAGCGTCGTCAGCCCCCGATGTCGTATGGTGTATCAAATCATCGTAATAATCGGCGCGTCAAGCGAGAGCGCTTACTTTATGATATTGGTGATGTTGACTCCGCGGAATACAGGTCCTTGGACATCCACGAGATGCGTATAGGCTCCACTGGTCGAAACCTTGAGCGTTCTCTGGAAAATATCCTTGGCGTTTCCCGCCTGTCCGAGTGCGATATGTTCGGGTGCGGTTGCTCCGTCCACATTTATGAAATTCAACATCTTGCAGTCCGCTATGATATTTTGCCGATTACACATCAGATAGTCCTTCAACATGGTGCTCAACAGGACTACCCCATCATAACTCTCCGTGATTACGGCTATGGTGATCCCGCATGCCTCGAAATGGGCGCGCTTACTCGACATCCAACCTGCAGGAGATATCGCCGGTAGTTGTGTATCCAGGACATTTACTGCATTGCAGTTGACTTCCCCCAGGCCCACGCGGATGCTCGGAGTTGTGCAGCTTTCCCTCATATCTTCTTTGAACGGTGTTCCGGCAATGACGTACTTCCCAATACCGTCGCGCAAATCAACCGCATCGAGCAATGCAAGCAAACGCTCATCCTTGATATTGATGCTGTCGCTGAAAAAATTACGAACCAAATCCACAAAGTACATCAGCAGCCGGTACTCGTTCATCGCGCCGGCGCGGAGAGTATCCGGGTTATGCTCCTTGCGATAGTCAGTGGTTACACTCATAATTTGGATAATTCATCTTTCCAGTTGATGTTGTCCGTTTCGTCGTCTGAAGTTTGCTGTTCCCCTGAATTTTCGTGTGATTCCGGTTGTGAGTTCGTCGGTTCGTATTTTACCAGCGCGTCATTCCACGGATTATCTGCAGCCACCTTGTTGTCGGCAGAAGTCGAGTGCAGCGCGTCCGTGATTTCCAACTTGGTCAAGGTGAGTTGAAATATCAGCGGAGTGCTCTTATACATGGAGATCGGAGTGACATTGGCAATGTAGAAACGTTCGTTGGTATCACTGTCGCACCACACGTCTCCGCGGGTTATCCACGGATATGCCACACACTTTGCCGTAAGTTTGGCAGACTGCATCATTCCAAGCTGATTAAGCTGTTGCAGTACTTCCGGCACCCCCGCTTCTATATTCAACGGAATGCCGTCATAATATCCGCCGTCAATACCAGTTCCAAGACATACCGGGCAGTGCTCGTTGACGGTATTTTGTCCTTTGAAGTCGGTGCACTTGGGGCAGGGGCGACCCCATTCCTTTTTCTTCAGCAACACACCGAATCTGCCGGTAAGTTCTATCTGTTTCTCCACGGAAGCAATGGCATTGCGCGCTTCGCTGGAGAACGGATATGCCTTACCCACTCCGGCTGCACAGGAGTCGGAGGCATATGCTTCTTTGGCGGAAGCGGATTTCAGCACTACCCGATAGAAATCGTTGAGGTACTTGTTGAAGTTACGTATATCCGTATCTACAAACGCACAAACGTTGGTAAGGTCTTCCACAATGGGTATCCATTTTCCGCCGGCCCGCGAACGTTCCACCGTGATGGTAAAATCTACCGGATACGTATAATTCGGATCCATCGTCCACGATATGACCCTGGCGTTGTCGTAACGCACTGCGCACTTGATGGACGTGAATACGTTGGCCATCTCAGAAACTCCCAAACTCCGGCATGCTGAAGGTGCCGCAGCATTCCTGCATGTTCAATTCGGTTTTCTTGGCCGCTATGAATGCGCGCCATTCCTGTCGCGCGACCTGTGCCAGTTGAATGTACTGAGGACCCTTGTCGCTGGTGTCCATCTGGAAACCGGCGGCATTATACTGCATCCGGTTGCGTGTATACCGATATGCCACCATTTGCAGCAGATAGCCTACAGTCCCTTGCAGCAGGTGTTCACGCCAGGGGAAATTGGTAGCATCATAACGGTTAGCCAATTGCGGAGGTGTCTCGTTCCATTCATCCACCGCCCGCATGATGCAGTGAAGGATCATCACGTCAGAAAACTCAAGGTCATCGATCAGCTGGTTGGCCGACGCACTGGTATCCATCAGCGCCAGGCGAACATCCATCACCGTGAGAGGGTAGGGCCCGTCGCTGCTGTCACGGGTTCCCTTACGGATGACAACATATGCGCGGTAGCACTGTCGCATGGATCCGGCGTTGTCGAAACAACGGAATTCACCGAACCACACTCCCTGGGAGTTGTTCAGATCATCACGGGAGAGATCAAATGAAACTACGCCATCCGGAGTGAATGAGCAGTCCACAGTGATAGTACTGCTGGAGTTAACCGAATGCATGGACGGCTTCATGCACAAATCGACTTTGTTGATCTGCGACAGATCCGCGGGATTGGTCCCTTCATAGTCCTTGGTGAGTTGTACTTCGAAGGACGCATCCATTCCGGTTACTGTTTCGATAACCGGATAACCATAACCGCGTGCCGCCGCACCCGAGGCCACTTGGGAGCCTTGCCCGGATTCTCCGGCGCCTCCTGCAATGCCGCCGGCGCCGGGACTATGTTCGGCAATACAAATCATGCCCATACTCTCGCTATTTTCACGTTGTCGGTGTTCATACAAGCGGAGGCGTAAAACAAAAGAAGCCGGGGTAAAAAATGCCCCGGCTTTTTCTGGATTTATTTGCTTTCCGCATCAATCCTGTGCAAGGTTGAATTTGAGACTCACCGCCGGTACGGAGCGGTCCTTCAGCGCCATCAAACCGCGGGCGGTGGCTTTGGGATTGGCTCCCATCGCATTCAGCATGTCGGCGGCTTCTGCCCAGCGTTTTTCCTCGATGGCCTTGCTGTATTCAGCCCATTTATCCGACAGATTCTGTGTTTTCTCAGCAGGCGGTTGACTGGAGACATCTACGGCCTCACCGTTGATGATCTCTTTTTGTACCGGCACTCCCGGCTCATTGGTATCGACGCCGTAATCCTTGGCTAGTTTCTGCGAGCTCTTGTCGGAGGCAAGGATGATCTTATCCCCGGCGCCCACGGGCTTCGTGACGTCCTTCTCGTCATACTTGGCAGGTTTGATGTCCGCTTTCCTGACGACGGGGACCTCCTCAGCAGGAATCTTGAGTCCGAGCGCCAGGTTGGGCTGATAGTCGAACTCCTTGAAAGAGCCGTCCGTCTGGATGACACCGAGAGTCAGTGAGACCTGTTTGGAAAGCACCGCGGCAGCCAATCCTTCGCGTTGTTTCCAGTCCGCCGCAGACCACAACTCATAGGGAACGGTCACCGTGGCATGAGCACCTATCCATACCGCACCCTTACCGGTGTAATAGAAGGTAAAGGCACTGTCGGTGAGGTTGGTGATTTTTGTGTAGATGGGGGTCTTTTCGTTCATGTTAACTCCTCGCGTGGTTGAAGGTGACTGTATTACAATACTATACAAAAGAAAATCCCCGACCACTTGGTCGGGGATCTCCCTGAGCTCACTTAACTCAAACTCGTTTTGAGTCCGGAGCGGTGCCCAAGATGGAAGTCAAAGGTACCGCTCCATTCCTCCAGGTCGACTTACTTCCAGTCAACCTTGGTGCCGGTGAACGAGGCCTTGGCGACGCCGGCCGCGTTGACCACCGACATGGCGATGCATTCGTGCGCGAAGAAGGTGAGCCAGATGTCATCCTTCTCATCCGTGACCATGGCGACGTCCTTGTAGGTGTAGAACCCGCCATAGTACTTGGGATCGGCGTAGATGTAGACATCGTTCGTTTCCACCAGATCCTTCTTGCTGGTGACGATGGTGTCGATGCCCTGGACCTTGGTCAGGGTGACGCCGTTGATGAACATCTCCTGAGCCATGTCACCGCCGACCGCGTCGCGAGTGAACTCGCCGAAGTCGCAGTGAGTGAGGTCGTTCATGACGAACTTCGCTGGCTTCAGATTGCCGGGAGCCACGAGGATGCCCTTCTTCAGGTGCACCAGGGACTGACGGCTCATCGGGCCGGCCTCGACCCAGCGCTTGCAGCCCATGTCCGCGTGCGTCGCGTTCTTGGTGCCGACGATCTCATTGTCAACCGCGAAGCTGGCATCGTCTTCCTGATCCATGATGTCCTTCAGGAGCAGATCGTAGAAGATGTCCAGGATCGGCATCTTCCAGGTGTCGAGCCGGATCTTGTCGATCGAGTACTTGTAGGTCATGATGCGGTTGAACTCAACCCGCGCCTTGCGCCCATGGATGACTCCGCCCTTCGGCCCGGTCTCGAACGGCACCATGTAGGCACCCATCGAGTTGGGCTCGATCTCGACGATCATGGACGGAAGGTCAGTCTCCTCGGAGGGGTCAAAGTTCTCTTTGGTGACTGTCTGGGGCGGAGTGATCTGCCGACGAATACCGTTTTCACGGATTTCCGTGCGGAAGAACTCGGTTGCAGCGAGACCGGCGGTCTTGAGCAGTTCGGAATCACCCGAAAGCATGTTCGCTTTGATCTGTTCCGAAACGGCGGCGATTTTCACGTTGTCGTACATTCTGTTTGTCCTTTCCTGTTAGAGAACCGGCGGGATGTACGAGGTGAGGAACCCGAGCACCTGAGCGCCCACTGTTTTGTTCAACACCGGAACGTGAGAGACGAAACCGACGATCGGACCAGCGCTGGTGGCGAACGCAGGTGTGCTTGCGAGGCAGATATACCCGCCGCTGCCGGTAAGAGCATCACCGGGCTTGTAGTTGCTGGACGGAACGAACTCTGTCGTCTCGATCTCGTAACCACCGGTGCAGGGAATGGCGGTGATCTTACCGCCGACCGCGGCGTAAGTCGTGGTCTTGTAGCTGCTGCCGGTTGTGCCCGCAGTGACGTCCGGATCATTGGCGTTCTTCAGGGAGATCGCCGGGACCGGATAGTTGATCGTAGTGCCGCTGGAGGCTTCGCCGACGCCGAGGATGTATGCGCCGCTGGTATTCAGCGACACGAGAGACCCCTGGCGAATGGCAGCGCCGCTGGCACCCGACTCGACGGAGATAGGAGCATCGATCTCAAGCCGGTACTCGGGATGAGCACCGTGCGCGATCACTGCGACGTGATCGATCTGACGCTCGAAATCCGCGCGTGTGATTTTGCTCATGTTGTTATCCTTCCTCTCTGAGGGATGGTTGGTTGTTACCTGTTCAGGATGGCAGTCATCCGTTCGAACATCGCGTCTTTGTAATCCCCGGCGGATCCGGTGACACTGACTACGCTGCCTCCGTTGATGCCGTCATCGTTATTGGTGGCCGTCTTTACTTGAGACGAAGCGTCAAGCGTCAAACCCGCGATGGCGCGATATGCGGCATCAGGGTCGGACTTGAAGGCCTGGCGGGTCACTTCGATCTGATCCGGTTTCAGACTTCCGGATTTGAGCAGCCCGTCGAGCGCCTTATCGATGGCGCTGTCACTGGGAGTGAGAACCGCGGCGGCCAGCTTGCGGTTCTCCTCCTTCAAAGCGGCATTCTCAACCTCAAGCTGTCCGAGGCGATCGATCGTTTCGCTGGCCAGTTTGGTGAGTTCGTCGCAGACTTGTTCGGTCATTGCCCGTGTACTCCTGCTTCAAATGCCGAGGGCGATGCGGCCGAGACGTGTGGACGACAGTTTCTGCAGCGCGGCTGCCTTCTCTGCTCCCTCTTCATCTTTCGGCTGTTCCGCCGGTTTGTTTTCCTTGTTTTCCGCCGGAGGTTCCGATTCGGCGGGTTGAGCTGCCGGTTCTGCAGCCGGAGGCTCGGCAGCCGGAGGCTCGGCCGGAGCCCCTTCACCACCAGCGAGTTGAGCCGCTGCCATCTCGATCACCTCGTCGGGAGAGATACCTTGTTGCGCGGCCTCATCCATGATCTGCTGCGCCGCCTGCAGTTCCTCCGGGGTGTTGCCCTCGATTTCCGGGGCGGCACCGCCGGTCATCTGCTGTATAGCCGAAGCCAGAAGCGCTTCCGGAGGAACGCCCATCTCGTCGGCCATTTCCGCGACCTTGTCCGCCGCGTCAACCAGCGCTTCCGGAGTCACCTCTACACCGAGAATCTGACTTGCGCCGTCGGCCATTGCGCCGATGTCGTTCAACAGACTTGCTGTCGCCTGTTCGCCCTGGGCGAGGTCCGCAAGCGCTGCGCCATTGACGTCATCACTCAGTTCGGCAGCCGCTTCAGGATCGGCCGCGAGCGCCGCATCCAATTCCTCTGCTGCCTGCTTGTGAGAAATGTCCTTTGCCAACGACAGGTTGTTGATGTCCGAGAGCATACGCTCCTGCATGGCCGATGCCCGAGCCGTCTCGAAAACCGGGTTTGTTGAAGCAAACTTCGCGAACAGTGCGCTCGCCTCACGCTGATCTTGCTGAGTCTTTGCTGCGGCAAGCTTTTCGAGGACCTCATTCGCGGAGACGATCTCCGGGACCTCAGCGGGAACTGCCGGTTGCGCGGCGGCGGTCTTGCGCTGCTTGATTTGTTTCAGGATCGAGGCGAGCTCATTCTGATAATCGGACGCGGTCTTTGCCTGCTGTGCCGGGGTTCCGGAGGGAGTGCCGTCAACCGCGATGTTGTTCACCTGGGTGCCGGTAGCGGCCAGAGCCTCTTCAGGGGATTTGTTGAGATCCTGCACGCCGGGTTCCTGACGGACCTTGTCGTTCACCGGTGGCGGAACTTCGGCGGGATTGCTCGCCTGATTGCCCGGCTGCTCGTTGACGACCTGCTGCATTTCGGCGCCGAGGTTGTTCTGCTCGGTGGGTTCGGTGTGTTTGATTTCCTGTTCGGCCTTCTTGCCGAGCAGTCCGGATTTCTTGATCATCTGCGCGAGAGCAGAAGTCTTTTCTGCGAGAGTGCTTTTTGCCATTTTGTTTTCACATCCTTTGGGTTATCGCGCATGGAGCTACGCGCGCGTTTCCTTGTTGAAACTAAAAAAGTGTTTCCGTCAAAGAAAACCGCACTTTTTCAGTAATTTGCGAGTTTTCTTAGGGCCGAACGACAGGTGTCGTCATTATTCTGCGCCGCGAAACTGATAAGGTATCGTGCATATACGCGGGACAACACATCCTCCGCCTGCTTGACTACGAAGGCTTTTTTGTCGTTGTCTTCTTTTGGCTCTTTCTGCTTGTTGAGCTTACCGCGCAGCACTACGATGATGGTTCTCGCATTTACCGCCGGAGCAGTCATACCGAAGTCCGGCATCGCGGAATCAATGATCGATTCAAGATTGAGATCCGCAGGGAAGTGTTGATCGAACGCACCATCGAGCAGTTCGTCGTCGAAGTCCTCGTCTTCCTTCATCCGCGTCATCAGATCCTTGCAGTCGAGATGACATTTATGTGCATATTCCGACAGTGTTCCGCTGGGATCTTCTTTTCCCATCAGATCGAACAACATATCCGGAGTCAGGAGCAATCCATGACGGTTGCAGCCATCGATCACTTCATCCGCAGGATAATTTTGTACTTCAAGGATAAAATCTTTTTTCTCCTTGTCGTCGTCCTGGGTATCGAAGTCGTCGTCTACCTTACAGAGCAGTTCCTTTTCCAGCCTGGAGAGTTTATCCAGAAGAAGTGCCGCCTTGTTCATCGGAATGGCTCGGCGAGTCCCGTGGTTTATGAGGGCTTCCAAAGACGCTTCCTTGATGGACTGTTCTCCACTGGCGACCTTGCGCAGAACGAACGCTATTTTGTCCGCCGGAACGTCCACACCGGAGATGTCGTAAAACATCGGCTGATCGTTCATCATACTGGCGCGAATGCCGCAGTCGTAAAGCTGCAGCCGGTGCTTCTTGATGTGATCGCAGTGCTGTGAAGCGGTCTTGGCCTGGTGTCCGCAGATCGTGCAGGTGTCGTAGGGAACCGAACATCCAATACTCAGATAAATGTTCTCGCCGTTTGCTTTCTTTTGGAGACGTCGAGCCCACTTATTCTTGTCCACTCCGATGATAAGTTCTCCGCGAGACATGGGTTCGTTGTATCGAGCGGCAATCACTTCACCACTGGGATCCACTCCGGCACTCTTGGTCTGATGTTCCTGATATACCGCACCGTCTTTCATGTAGGTGGTGTCATGATATTCGGAGAGTCCGCCCTTGAATGTTGCTGTCTTCTTTGCACCCTTTTCCGGAAATGGGAAGGTATGCGTGAAGGAGGCTCCGTTGAAGGAGTCTCCATTTTGGTTGGGACCGTACACCTCATGAGCGCCGGTAGTGATGACATGCAGATATTCTCGATCCTTGCGCGGCTTGAGATCTGCGATGATGTCGTCGAACGCGGAGGCCCGCTTCAGCATGGCCTCCTTATGCAATCCTCCGGAATACGCTCCGATGATCTCTACCGAAGGCACCCCGAAGTCGAAACTCTCAGGAAGAACAGTCTTTTTCATTGACGATGTCCTTAGATGTGTGGGTGAAGTCCCAATGCTTCTGCCCGTTCAGCCAAATGTCTGTTGGCTTCGGCGTTTTCCATCTCGATCTGTTCTTCCGGGGTAGCGTGATCGTATGCCCAGTTGAAACGAGATACCCAGTCCGGCAATTCAGCATCGGTAATTTTGCGCTCTCTCTTGGAGGTATTACCACTGCCGCCAGGATTGCTCACGGTATTTCCAGCGACACTGCCATTTCCTGCACTACCCTCCGGAGGCGGAATTGGGGCCTGACCTCTGACTCCTTTCTGCTGTGCAGCGCGTAAGGCTCCAAGATAACCACCGTACATCCGCAGTCTTTCGGCATCATTGTACGCAAGCATTCGTCCCAGGCTGTCACGGCTTTGCCGGTCCTTATCCGCAATGTCGATCTTGGTCTTGCGATCAATGTCTGCGATTCTGGCCTTGTCCGCCCGATCCTCGGCACGCTCCTTGGCCTTCTGAGCTTTATCTTCTTCTCGCTCAAGGACACGCTGTGCCTCTCTTTCTTGCTCTTTGATCTCGGCGTCTTGATCCTTACGTTTGGTTTCGACATCCTTGACGACCGCACGGACAAGATCACCGGTGTGTCTGGCGCGTGCCATTGCGTTATCGAGTTGACTGGAGAGGCTGATTTCCAGTACCGCCGGATCTGTGCCGCGAACGCTGTCGAGAGCCTTGACCGCCGCGCGGCCGACTGCTTGAGTGTTGCCTCTGCTGCCTTCGAGCCCCTTGATCGTGGTGGCCAGGGCCGCGATGTCGGCTCCGCTGAACCTGTTGTTCTGCGCCAGCAGTTGACCTACCGTTGTACGCAGCAATTCTCGACGATCAGGGCGTTCCAGCGAGGTGTCCATATTCATCGCTTTTTGCGTTGCATTGAAGATCTGCTCCGATGGATACATTGCGAACTGCGGGTCGGCGGCCATGTCGGCCCATCCGAGCATCCGGTCGCGGTAACGATCCTGGATAAGAAACTCCGCATCAGTGATCGAAGCAGGATGCTTGGAATTGTCCACGCCTTTGTGGTACATTTCTCTGGCGTTGTTTATTCCCTGCTCCATACCGCCCAGAATTCCGACGCTTCCGCCGAGAACACCGTCAGCCAATCCGGAAACTCCGCCGAGGGCACCGCCGAGAAGGACATCTGGAATATCAACTGCTTTTTTCTCCAGTTTTCCGCAGTCTTTGTCATAAAGACGTTCCATGAATGCGGATGCGCTCTTGCTGAATTCCATCAGGCCTTCGGCGTACTCGCCGAGGAATTCCTGGTTTGCTTCATATTCGGACTTTTTCGACAGCAAACTGTCCACACGATCGTAGATGTAACCGAACGGACGGACCGCGCCGTTGGCGGTTTTCCTAAAATCGGTGTCTTTCGGCATGTAGTCCTGCATCAGGGCGGCAAATTTTTCTCCGTGCAGATTGCAGAGGGTGTCAAACGCCGTGGCGTTTTTCGTCAACAGAGATGCTACCTCGGAACATTCCTGGCGCAGTTGGCACTCCAGGGAGGATTGCTTCTGCATACGCTCGTCAAAAATGGCGGTATGACGTTCAACCATGTCCTCCAAACGGGAAGTGAAAACGCCTCTATCTACTCGATACTCGAATGGCAGCCTCGTATTGGTGCACGTCTCAAGAGATGCCACCTTATCCATGTGTCCGGAAGCCGCTTTATGAATGGTAATACAAAATGGCGACATCTCCGGAGTTTGTACTTCCGAGGTTTTTCCACCCAGGAGTGATGCCACCTTCACGTCGTCTGCCAGTGGGAAAGATTTGACCTTGTCATCATCGCTCCGCTGCTTGAAGGTCATCACGGTCAGACGTTTGTTGTATGCAGCGGTGGCCACTTTCGCAAAGCGCGCTGGAATATTTGCCGACTTGAGTTCCGCAGCGAGTGCGTCGCTGCGATCCAACTGCTCGTTTACAACGGTACGGGAAGCTGCTTTTTCGATGGCATTCACCATGCGGCTTTCGCACTCAGGAATTATTTTCTGCTCCATTCTCGGGATCCTTGTTCAAGATGATGGAAGTGTACTGGTTTGAATACGACAGACCGAAGGCGTCGTAGGTTTGTTGCTCATCTAAGGTGAAGCGTCTCACTCCCTCGGACAGATCCCCGGCCAACTCCTGCAACGACGAGTCTCCGGCAGCTTCCTTGTCCTTCAAATGCTCCTGGAACTCGCGGGTGGTCATATCCTTGACCGCGGTCTCCATCAGCGAGGCATACAATTCCTTGGGGAGGTTAGTCTTCTGTGTAAGGTAGTCAAAAATTTTCTGCTGTCGGACGTTTTGGGCATAACGCTTCAAAAGTCCTCCGTTGTCGTCGTTTCCAGGGATGTTGGACTCTATTGCCGCTTTACCGCCTTCGCAGTATGCCGTAAGTCGATTTCGGAGGAGTGCTCCCTGCTTGCTGTTGCGAGCATTGTCCAACAGATGGTAATTGATCCATGCCGTAACCGCGCAGACATCCGAGAGGTCGAAGAAGAAGGAGCGGAACATATGGTAATGCACGGCAGTGAACCATGTGCCGCCTACCATTTGTTTGATGTCTTCGATATCGGTACCGTCGATGATGTGATCTTCGAGTTCCTGGGAAAAAGCGCTTTCGCGCGCTGCAGTTCCGATGTGGATGACGTCTGCGGCGTCCCGCCATTTCAATAATACTGCCAGTCTGCTGTCCGGATTGGAAAGTCCGCGTAACAGACGGATCAGATACTGCACCGTCGGGTCGGTAGGGGGAGGGGATACCCGTCCGGCTTTTTCCTCTCGCAGATAATCCTGGGCCTCTATATAACGCCAATCAGGAGGACGCAGGAATGAATCCCGACCGTAATTAGGAGTACGAAGTACCTGCGGCGGTTTCAGAACCTGCGTATCGGCCGCCGCCACACTGTCAGGCATAGACTGGACCTCAGAGCATTGTGCCACTGAGCAGTTTTCCGCTGGTGTCACCAAGTGTGCCATCGACATCCACTGACCGTATCTTGAAGAAGATCGTCAGTTCGGACAGACTGTCGATAGATGTCTTGAGCGAGTCTTCGAGTGCCTTCAACTTTACCGCTCCGTATTTCTCCTCCATTTCCTCGGTGTGCCAATAGAACTGGAAAAGTTTGCGGCAGAGGCTGTCCAGCGTACGCATGAACAGCGGCACGTCCTCGGCGATCTCATCGAAGAAATGCGATTGCCGGCACAGCAACTTCAGCAGTGTTACATCAAAGACTTCCTTGATACCCTGCTGCGCTGCGTTCTGCACCGCGGTGGCCAGAGCTTCCGGAGAATCGCCTATCTCCGGCATGACAAGCTGCTGCGTCACAGGATCGGTGTTGACGACCTTGCTGTACCCGACACTCGGTTCCGGATTGGGGTCATCGGAGTAGGCGATTTTCTCTATCCAGAAATTCATCGCCCGCGGTGTGTTGAAGGAAGCACCGTTGGCCGCCTCCTTAAGCATCAGCTTGGCAACCGCCGGATCGATGCCGTAATCACTGACCAGTTGGAAAGCAGCGTTCTTGTCCTGCTTCGGGGACTCGTCGGAACTCTTGTCACCGCTCACGGTGTATTCGTGGCCGTCGCTGTAGACCTTGACCTTGTGGTAGTGCTTGTCGGCGAACACGGTGAGGAAGGAATCCAGCTGATCCTGCGTGATGTAACCACCGGTGGCCTTGGGGCCTTCGCGTCGTTCCACGGCCATCGCCTTTTCTTCCTTGTAGGTGCCATCAGCCTTGCAGTCAATCGGCATGATGATCCGCGTGCCCTTGGGGAGCAGGACTCTATGGTCACCACTGATAATCGGAACTACCTGCTTCTCATTGGCGTTGATACGCCATATGGCCTCGCCGTTGATAAAGCAGTTGTTTTCCTCATCGGCGTACATCCGGTTGTCTGACCGAGTGCAGGTACCATTTGGGAAAAGCAGCAACGCTTCATAGGGAATGCTCTTGTGTTGCTTCGGGTCAAGCTCCTTGCCTACTGATTCGAGCATTTCCGGTTTGAAGGGCTCAGCGGAACCGCAAATGATGTACGAACGTCCGTTCATGCGGAAGTTGCATGCTGCTTCTTCGTTGCCCTTTTCGATGACCACCCACGGTCCGGAGTTGCCCTGGTGCATGTAACTGGCAGAGTCTTTGCCGCCAGGTTGGGCGTGCGGGAACAAGCGTTCTAGGCCATACTCAGCCTCGTCACACATATAGCCGCAGCACTCATTGCCGAATGAGTCGTCTTTGCGCAGCACCAGGCGTTCTATCACGTCGCCATCCGCGTTGACAAGCTTATTGATGCCCGGCTCGGAGAGCGTGGTGAACATGTTGTGCAGATTCTTCTTGTGTAGTACATCGGGAGTCTTGCCGTCCTCGGCTGCCTGTTTGCGGATGAAATAACCATCGCGATGCAGTGCATTCAATTCCTGCGCAGTCAGTGTCGATGCGGACTTGTCAAACGGCATGATGAGTTCAACTGCCGGAGGTGGTTCCTGAAACTTGGTTTCAGCGTCATGGGCGAATTTGTCCATGTCCTCACCGGTGTAGAAATGCAGTGTTGCATTCATCACCCGAGGATCATGGATAAGATTGTCGATCATCGCCTCGGACGCCTGCTTGCCGAGTGTCAAGGCGGCGTCGAAGATACTGTCGGTCGGTTGATACTGCTTAAGATCCGCGGATTTAAGCAGTGCCTGGAACTGCGCACTTGCAGTCTTCAACTGCTTCTGACACTCGAGGAATTTCTCCTTGTCCCAGATCAACGAAGAACTCTTGGTAAGTGGATTGTCGAGAGTGCGCAGATTGGTGTTTTCCAACGAGGTGGGAGTGTTTTGGACATCGGACGGATCTACCAATTTCCCGGCCGAGTCGATATCTTTATTCTTGATGTAGGCCAACCATGGATCGGAAAGCGGCAGGAATTGCTGAGTCTCGGCGATGTAGAACATATCACCGGATTTCAACTTGCCTTTTTTGTAAAATGACGGCACGAAAATGACGTTTTTGCCCAGCAGATAAACCACCGCTCCGCAGGCGTCTTGTGTCTCGTCATCCTTTTCAATCAACTGGAAGGCCAGTTTTGCGGCATCGAGCTGTGGAAACTTATCCACTACCACGGCATTGCTGAGAATGCCGAATTGTTGCTCAAAAGACGGCCCGTCCTCGGGAGCGGCTTGTTTGTACAGACCGGGTTTGACGATCAATTCCTGCATAGTTGAAGTCCTTATTGCTTATATGGAGCTGTGATTATCTTGTCCACAAAACTCGGAGAGTCATACGGATCACTCAGATTTCTGCGTGCGGCATCGAAAAGTGCATCCTGAAGGCGTTCGCCATTGAAACGCGGCAGCCAGTTTTTGTCATTCTGCAGTGCTTCTGCCGGTCGCATGAATTCTGATTTGAAGGGAGGCTCGTGATCCGACACCAAAACATCGTTGAATTGATATTTCTTCAATTCCTTTGCTACGGATGGGGTGATGCGCGTTCCGATGTTGTAATACAATACCGGAGCTTCGAGGTACTTGTTTATCGCTTTATCTGGGCTGGTCCTTATCGCATCATCGTGTGGTTTCCAGGTAGAGGCGATATCATCGTAGTCAGCCACGTCACCAGGCAACCAGTTGCCGTACCCATCGTCGTCGGTGATGCGGACCTTGTTGATCATGCCCTTGGTGAAGGCTTCGAGATTTCTGCGATCAACACCCCAGCCGTTCTTGCGGAGCAGGTCATCCAATTTGTTTACGAAATACCTCCGTCCGCGACCGAGACCACGCAGATCGGTCACTTCATCGGGGTTGGGCACCCCGTCAGTTAGCGTGTCACCTGCCTCGACTTTATCTCCGATCTTTACCGTAAGCTCACGGTCGGCAGGAGCATAAAGCGTCTGCGTTCCGACAGAGATATAATGTCCGCCCTGCGGGGCCTTGCGGATACCTGTCACCATACCATCTGTCTGCGCCAGCAACGCTCCGCCGGGAAAATTTTCCTGTGCGATGAACATACGCTCCACACTGCGGAATCCGGAAGGTTGTCCTTTCCCGTCGGGGTCGGCCTGCTTGTTCGCTTCGAGTTTGCCGGTACGGGCAGCACCATGTTTCTGATTGAGTCCGCCTTGCGTGATTTTTTCCACGTAGGTACGGGCGGCATTGAGCGGAACATACTCACCAATGGCCGGGAATCTTCCATTCTCGCCCAAACCGTTGCATCTGGCGCAAATGCCATGCTTGGCCTTGCAGGTGATGGGACTGCGAAGTATCATCTCCTCACCAGCCTCTGCCTCAGCCACCATCTCGTCGGTAACGATGCTGCCGGCTGGATGGTTGTGAAATGGTTTGAGCAGTACTGCTCCTACATTCTTGGCGGAATCAGCAGGGAAGGGGACGCCTGTATCGGTGGTTCCGCAGTCTTCCATCGATATATTGGTGGCATGCGTGACGTTGGTCACCTGCTTGCCGAGGTATCCTGCCTGACCGGTGGCAAACTGCTTGAGGTAGTTGCCGCGGCGGGCACTGGAAGCGCTCATCCAATTTCCCATCGGAGAGGCGCCGTCCGAATAGCCGTCGGCCATCAGATATGGGATATCGCGGTCAAGCGCATCCTTCATCAGCCAGTTGCCGAACATCATCTGCATCAACTGTGCTTTGTTGCCGCGGCTGCCGGAATTGATCTGCATAGCCAAACTGGTCTTGCGATCGTCGGCATCCTTGAAGACCATCTTCTGGATTTTATCGGCATACTTATATCCGATCTCTCGGATGCGTTGTTCTTTCTGTTCCTCGGTCAGAGAGTCGTTATTGAGGATGGCTTTGACGATGGATTTGATCTGCTGATTATAGGCCCGCACCTGCTTACCGGGACGCAGGTCGTCCAGCGACAGCGCAGTGTCCCGTCCGTAGGTTGAGACAACCGCTTCACCGATGTTGTTCAGATCCTGTAGTATGTCGATGTAACGATCGGGGTCATCCTTGGCCATCTCAGTACAAAGCGATTCTACGGCGCCCTTCGTGAGAGGGGCGTCGCAGTAGTGTTTGTACTTATCCGGGAGTTTGGCCCGGATGATCTCCCTGCCGATGGTAGTGACCATGGATCACAGATCTTTTACGTCGATATTGCCGCTGTTGTAGTTGCTCAGCCAGTTTGCGATTCCGCTCAGCAGTAGACCAGCACCAGTGCCTAGTAAGCCGCCTTTCATCCCGTAGCCCCTGCGGGCCTTGAGTTGGGCTAATCGATATTGACCTGTCCCCTTCCCATTTGGCAGCAATGCCTCTTGTTTGGCTTTCGGCAATGTTACTTGATGTACCCTGACAGGTCCGCGAAAATAGGTCGGTGAAGTGGAATTTGCATGCTGCACGATCTTTTTCCCTGCAATAGAGGAAGCCGCCGTGATTGCAGCATTTCCAGCGAGCTGGGTTTTTGTCTGCGGCAGGAACGAATATATTCCGAAACCACTGGAATCCGGAGCACGCTTGATGGTATCGAGCGCCTTCTCCACTTCAGCGCGCTCTTCAGGCTTCAATCCATTTTTCCATGCGTTCAGTCGTATGCTCTTCGGATCCATCAAAGCCTCGGTTCCGAACCATCCGGCTACCCCTCCGCCACCGGCATACAGGAGCCTCAACAACCAATTGGGATTCCGGTGGATCAAGCTTGACAACAGAAGACCCAGCGCCGCCCCGCCGGCTGCTCCCGCGCCTTGTATGACATACTCGGAGGTGAGTTTGTTATCCAACGCGGCACCCAGTCCGGCGTAGCCCTTTTCATTGTTCACAACTTTTCGAAGCGTGTCTTTGGCGTCTTCAAGTTGTCCCTTGAACACAGGCATACGTTCAGTACGCTGCACGGAGTCCTCTTTCGCCGGCAACAACCGCGATACCGCCTTGCTGTTGTCTGTAACTGAGTCAGCTGTTTTATTCATGTCCGCCATGTTTCAGTTCCTTCCGGTTATCAGCGAGACCAACGAGAATGCCGATTTCTTGGCCTTGATGGCTTCCTGTGCCGCCGTCTTGGGCAGCGAATCCACGATCGCTGTCGGAGCCGCGGACGGAGCTGCTGTGGATTGTACCGCAAGTTCCTGTTCCAACTCACCGCGGAGTTTGCTGTCGTCGTCCTCATCTTTTTCCGAGCGTTTATTATCGCTGTTGAGGACAGCCTCGACATCCTTTTTGAGGGTATCGATTTTGTCAAGCATCGTGGAGATCTTCTTCTCTTGGGCACTCAACGCCTCATTCACGATCGTCTCGACAGCCGACAACACCATTTCCGCCATCTGCTGCATCGGATCCGCCGGCACTCCTTCCGCGGGGACTCCCTCCGGAGGCGGCTGGATGCTTGCTTCTGGCGGCGTTGCCCCCATTGCTTCCGGAGGCGCTTCAACAGCCGCTGCTGCCGGATCCGCAGGAGCCCCAGCAACCTCGGGAGTTGCACCTGCCATGGCGCCAGGCTCCACTGGGGCGGCTGCTTGAGGAGCGACTTGAGTCTGTGCCGCCATTTGCGCTTGAAATTCCTGATAGGCCTGAATAATGGCTTCCGCGGGGATCGCTTCTCCCTGCGGACCTACGAAAGTCTGCGACTGCGGATCGAACGTGATTCCCAGCACCTGCTGCAGAAACGCCAGGAATTGTTGGTCTTGCAGAATTTCCGGAGGAACGGTACCACCGGCGGGACCAACCGGAACACCGGCTCCACCGGCCATTGCCGGATCCATAGGAGGAGCTCCTGCCGGAGCGCCGCCCATCATTGCAGGACCTGCTGGCATACCACCCATAGCTGCTGGATCCATCGGAGCACCTCCCTGAGGCGGCATAGGAGCTTGTGCGGCCTGCATCGCCTCTGGAGTCAGCGAAGCTACCGCAGATTTCGCGAATCCGGTGTAAAGTTGTCTGTAGATGTTATTCATAGCTTCTCCTCACCGTCTGACGGTATCGAGTTGTTTGATTTTTATCGGATCACTGATCTCAATAATGCCGGAGCGTCTTGCGGCTCTGGCTTCGTCGAGTGTATTGAATACGTACTTGGGAGTACGCGGATCGCCGGTGAATCTGGTGGCCGCATAAAGCCCCTGCGTATATTCCTTTTCCGGACGATACAGGATTTTGCGATTGCTCATCGCGATCAAGTTCCTTTCCGGGAACATTCGCTCCTTGGTGTCGCGCACCGCCTGGTCAGACACCGGAGCGTGGATATTCACCTGATCGCCGTCGAAGTCGGCTGTGAAGGGCACTACGATCGAGGGATTGATATGGATCGCATGTCCGGATACCAGCGTCGGTGAAAAACCCATGATGCTCAACTTGTGAAGCGACGGAGCACGGTTCATTTGTACCGGACGGTTTTTCATGATCTCCAACAGTGCGGACCTGGCCATCGGATTACGCTCTTTGACCGCTTTCATCGCCGCATGAAGCGGAATATTGGCTTGGACCAGTTTCCGGGTGACGAAAGGAGCAAATATATCGAACGCCATATCTTCAGGAAGTCCGATCTGATTGAGTTTCAGCCGCGAGTCCGGAACAATCACACCGCGCCCCACGGTATCCACCGCGGAACCGATGATCTTGCGTTGCACCGCTGAGAACTTGGGACTGCTGCCGAGAGCCCATCGAAGGAGGCCCTGCACGTTCTTGTTACGCAGTTTGACATCCGACGGATCGTACAGCCCGGTCAGTTCTTTCCACGAGTTGTATAATTGCTCACGCGCCTCCGCCTGATACTCGTCAGGAAGATTCTTCGCCTCTCGCATATCATCGCGGGCATCCAACATCTGAGCATACAGATAGTTGCTGTCCGCCACCATCGTCATTCCGCCTGCCGTGGTGACAGGCCGGAACATTGGAGGCAGCACCGGGATTTTGTCCAGCATGTAGTCAGCCGGCTTAACTCCGCTGCGCCGCATTCTCTCTATAGCAGTGTATCGCTTCAGAGCTGCGTCGCGCTTGGAGGCAGGAGCATCCTTGAACTCTTTCTCTGCCTCCAATGCTGCGGCATCGAGATTGATCTTTTCGAGTGCCTTCTTGATGTCGACACCGGATTTCATTCCGTTGACTTCGGCTTTTCCCGCCGCCACGGCAGCGAACTGCTTTACCGGGATATTGAGCAGTCTCGCCAGTGGATCCTCCATCACCGGGTTGGGCATCGGTTCATCCAACTGGATATAACCCCAGCGATCACCGTTTATGCCGAAAATATCCTGACCGAAAAGGCCGCCGTCGATGGGACGGAAATTTTTCGTTTCGTAGGTGTCGCGGGTTTTTACTTCACGAGGGCCGGCCAGTTTGTCAACGTCCTGATTGGAAAGAGCGAAGACGCTGATTTCGGTCGGGGTTTTTCGGACATTTACGCCTGCTGCCTGCAGGTGGGCGAAAAACTTTTTATTCACTTCCGGCTCGCCAGGAACAACCGGAATCTCGCCTGTGCGAATAGATCGCCAGAAGTCTGCATTATTCTGGCCTCTTATCATATGGGCGTCATTGATCACTGCAAGCGCTTGATGTCCGACTAACGCCGAGGTCTCCAGCAGGCCGTACCGCTTGCCGCCGGAGTAACCTCCGGACATCGGTGTGCCCTCAGAGGTGTACTGGTCGGTACCGCGAGCGGACATCTTGGTGTCGGCAAGGTGTTTCAGTTTGTATACATAGGACACGCCATTGAACACCTTGGGAATCTTGCGCCCAGTTTCCGGATCAATCAAATCATCTGAATCCTTGAGATGGGTGCGCTTCAATTCGTCCTTGACGAAATCAGCGAGCGATCCATTATGGAACGCTTCCATAGTGTACGGTTTGCCGGTTTTGCGGGCTATCTTGCCCAAGATAGCCTCATACGCTACTGCCGGATTGGTGCGGGATATCAACCCCAGAGGGCTGAACAACACATCCAGCGGTTTGCCGTCAGCGGTTGTCGGCATCTGGTCGTCGGGTATGATCTTGCTGATAACACCCTTGTTTCCGTACCCGGTAGCGAGTTTGTCGCCCACCTGAGCTGGAGCGGTGACGGTGGCGAACACCTGTACGCCCTTCCTCGTCTGCACCACATCGGTAACAACTCCGGGGAAGGCATGTTCCCATGTTTCACTGATATCAGTGAGTACACGTTTACCCATTGTTCCTGGCGACGGTTCGGTTGTTTGCACCGCAAGGATCATCGGATCTCCCTTGTGCAGTACCGCTCCAGGTTTGACGATACCTTGATCGTCTAGGTTGTCCTGCTGCTCTGGGCTGTAGGTGCCGGGCTTCCAGTTGTTGTAAAGCTGTTTACCGAGGCGTATGCTCTTGTCGAGATTTACCGCGGTCTTGTACATGGTAGTACTGGTGAGTTTCTTGGCTGCGGATTCACTGATGGCAATGGCATCCTCGTAGGTACCGCCTTTCCAAGACAGCCAGGCACTGCGCAGGTTCACACCGATGGCCGAAGTACCATCCTTGTCAGTGTAATTGCTGCTCGCTACCAACTGTCCGGGTTCCAGATGTTGGCCGGCCTTGACCACCGGGGTGTTGTGCAGAAATCCCTTGCTGTTGGAAGGATAGTTTTGGTAAAGATCGATAGAACCCTTGGTGCCGTCATCGTAGATCATATCGACCCGATCGCGGCGCACGGCAGCAACCGTGCCGCCACGCTGTGCATAACGGGCACCAAGGTATTTTGAAACCAGTTGCTGCATCGATTTTCCGGAGGCCGCGTCGAGCGAACGCACCAGTGGGGCTTCACGATTGTCGAGAGATACAGCCTGCAACGGATACTTGCTGTTGTGCGTGAGTACGCCATTGCCGATAAGATACATGTTGTCGTTGATATCGATGTCGATCATCAACGGCACTTTGCGGACTTCCTGCACCAACACGATATTATCGGTTCGCAACTCCCCGAAGTTCGGCTGCCAGGGTATAAGTTTGAGTGCCAGATGCGTGGTATTCTTCCGTACCGCGTCCCGGTACAGTGTGTCGGTACTGCAGCGGGACAGCAATATAGCCAGGGAGTCGCGGAAGGACATGTTCGGAATATGCAGTATCCAGATGTCCTCGTTGGAGTCGATACCGACAAGACTTTTATTCGCGGTATATCCCTGGACGAACGATGCGGCAATGGCCGGACGAGCGCTGAGAATGACGGACGGAATCTTTCTTGTCGTCAAATCTACACCGATGTTTTCGTCGATCCATTGAATGAAGTCGATATCCCGAATGGCAAGACACTGCTCCCCACGATTGCGGTAGAACGCGCATCCTTTGATCTCCAGTTTCTCCACCGCACGTTCTATCGTCTGCCGCTGTTCCTCGACAAAACAGATACGATACTTGCCGATATCCGGCACTGTAAGTGACCTGGCGATGCATCCGATGAACTCCGCCACCTCTGGAGTTACGCGTTTGCCGAGAATGAAGGTCTGCTTTACAGGCAAGGTGTTGTAGTTGCCCCGCAATGCCACATCACCGGGAATCAGTTGATCCGCACGCTTCAATATGATCTTGCCATCTGCAAGTACAGGCCAGCGGTGATCCGGACTGGTAATAAGCGAACGACCTGATTTCAGTATCACCTTGCGGAATTTCATATTGCGTCCGGAGAGTTTGGCAATACTGTTGCGCACCGGATACATCGCAGAGAAGCCGGCGCTGTCAGCCCCCGGGATATATTTTGCAGCGCTGCTGGCCACTGCCGGAATAACAGATGAAAGGCGATCCTTATCGCAGACCAGCAGCGGAGTATCCGGGTACAGACAACCCATCAGCAGCCGCATGTCTTTCACCCCGTTCAGCATGGATACCATGTTGGCGGCGGTGGAGTAAGCATCGTCTGCATGAGGAAGATAGTAATCTACCTTGTCCTTGGGAACGATACGACAACCATATTTGCCCCCGAGGGCGAAAATAGACTTGGTGTCGGCATTGCGCATTTCGCTGGTGGCTACCACGGATTTTGACGCCGTGGCAGAATCCACCAATTCTTCCTTGCCGGTGCGGGCATTGATAAATTTCGCGTATAATTTACCGTCGGAGCCTTTCATGCAGTTCTTGGAGAAGTACATGTCCAGTCCTACGCGGTAACTTTCCGGCGCCCGCGTGGGATCGATATATCCGAAATAAGATGGCTGCACCAAACGCATCTCATCCGGGGCTTGTCGCATATCTCCGATACCGCCTTCTCCGATGCGTGTGGTTTTATATGCGGCATCGATGGTATCAAGCGGAGAGGAACCATCGGCAAGTTGGGCGAGTTTGCTGTCATAGAAGACGCCGGACACGTGATTGTCCAATGCCGCGGTCGGCATAAAATCCACATTGCCGCGGTTGGTGGCTTTCCACAGCAGACTGCGTCCGAGTTGCCCGGAGTCACGCAAGATATGTTCGGAGAAGTACTCGGCAGGCCCGTAAAAACGCTGATACAGGAGAGAATCCTTGGCATCCGGGTCCTGTTCCTTGCGGGAGATACCCAGCAATTTCCTGCTGGTCGCCATCAACAAGTCGGGAGTTACCTTGGTTGTTTCCACGCCCACTGTTGATTTATTGACCTCCGCGGACATCTGCATGCCGCGTATCCAGTCATAAACGGTTTTCTGCGGTTTGTTGTCGAGGGTTACCGATTTTACATCGGTTTCTGGAAAGTCCATCAGTTACAACTCCTCCGGGGTGCGGTCTACGAGACGAAGACGAAGACGATATGCAGTGTTATTGCATGGGCAGAAGGTCTGCGTCTATACTATATGAAGCGTAACACGACAGTTGATGAAGCGAGAAAAGAAAAAGCCGGGAAACTGATTCCCGGCTTTTCGACGGATGGCGGTGCCGTATCACAGTCCGTGCTTGGCGAGAATTCCTTTCAGAACCTCTTTCTTGTCCACGGAGGCGGTTTTGTTGCCGATGAAATTGCCTTTTTCGTCATACTGTTTGGCCATCTCCGCCTCGTTCGCCCGACGGAAGTCCTTTTCCGCGTCGGTTATGAACCCGTTCCCGGCGATGGCATTCAGGATATTATCGCCATAAGCACCGGCAGTTGTGCCGCCGAGAATCGACGCGAGCAGACGCAGACCGTGGGTATGACGGGCGTTCGGCAGAAGCCATGACAGACCGTAAATCCCACCAGTGGTGGCTGCGCCGATACCGAGTTGTTTCAGGTGCGTGGGATCAGCCAGCCATTGGGCCGCGCTGTTGAATCCTTTCTGCGTCGCATCGCCGATAGTTTTTCCGGCGTTGCTTATTCCGCCTTTGATGGACTCCCAAAGGTTTTTGAAAGCATCCGTGGTGGCGGGATCGACGAACGGCTTGTCGGCCTTGTCCGCCTTGGTGGCTTGCTCCGCGATCTTATTCAGTCCATCAAGCGCGCACAAAACGCGCAAGCCGCCAAAATCACGGGAAGCGATCTTGGTCATGATCGTGAGCCCGAGAGGCTGCTGCACAGACGCCTTCTTGTCGTTGCTGCGAGAGTTGAGGAAAGTCAACGCCGCGGCGCGCAGTTGATCGACACTGACACCTTGGACAGGTGCTGCAGCGGATGCTTTCTTGTTCAGTGCAGCGCGAGCGGCCTCGACCGCAGCGGCCTCGGTATTGGTATTCTGAGTAGCCATGTCTGTAAACTCCTATTGTGTTACAGGTTGTAGATCTTATTCGCCGCGTTTCGCGCCTTTTCGCCGACGCCTGCGGCTTTGTTTTTCTCGAAGAGCTCCTTACCCCAACTCTTCTCCATATCCTCATCAGACACTCCCATGTCTTTCAACACGGTGTATGCCGGACAATTCGTAGTTCCGCGACTCACCTGAAACAGTCCTGTTTTCGGAATGAACCGCATATTGAAACCGGCCCCGGATCCTTTACGGATGTTGAACTGGGCTACCATCTCATCGTCCTTCTGCTTGGTGTACACACCAGGCTCCAGACGCATGATGTTGGTGAAACTGTATTCATGGCCGTTTCTTATAAAGGTGCCGCGTCCAGTCATGTACGGAACGTGCATCAGCGTCATTCTACCGGTGGAGGATACCGGTTTGTCGGTGGCCGAGTCTTTCAGAACCCACCTTCCGCGAAGCCTTCGTGTCAGTGAACGTCCTTCCAGCAATGCTTTCTTCTGTTCGCTCAGAGTGTAATCGGCAGGGTCGTCATATCTGACGTCTTCCAACGTCAATGTAAACCGGTCGTTGTACAGAGGGAAACGAGTTTTTACCGCGTTTTCCACATTATCGAACAATTGCTGTCGAATGGTATCGAAGTCATCCAGTCGATACAATTTGTCCGGCTTTTCGGTCAGGACGTTGGAGATGAACCGCTGCTTGGCCTGCAGCAGGTTCTTCGCCTGAGTATCGGGCAGTGGATTTTGTACCGTATCGTTCATCAGATGGTAATGGACACCGGGGTGTGGCGATCATCGAGTAACAACTCGTTCTGTACTGGCGGCACTTTTCCGCCGGAAACGGCCGGCGTATTGTTGTCGATGCGACGGAATATGTTGCTGTTCGCAGTACCTACTGTAAGCGGGTTCGATTGACTGCGAATCGCCGCGTATTCCTCAAGCCCCTTCTTGTAGGCCTTGTACTTGATGTTGTTGATATTGTTTGCCTCGTGATATTTGTATGAGCCGTATGCAGTGGTAGCAAAAATGGCGGCACCGATAAGGCCGGCAACTGGCCAAAAAACATCAGTCCAGTGGTCCACGGCATTTTTGTCGAAACTCCCTTGTTTCACCTGTTCCCCCTGGGTTTCGAAATCTGGACGATTCAATGCCGTTTCCAACTCTTCCGGAGTGAGTGTGCCCCTCGCGTTGCGTCCTCTGGCAACGATGAGATTCTTCAGATAATCGCTTTTACCTTCGGTGCGTTTTTTCAGGATTTCTCCTTTGCGCTGATCCGCCCATGAATCTACCGCATAGTAAGTCAGCGCCCCGGCAAGCAGTGCAATACTGCCTGGAATGGCGAGGCCTTTCCAGTCGGTACCTTGTTTCTGTTGAGACGCGATCTTTTCGTTGCCTTCTTCATAGACATGATCTTCCGGCTTAGGCAGAGCAGTCCCGTCAGCCGTGGCGGCTGGTACAGGGTCACGCATTTCAAAAGCGGAGTTGAGTTGTGACTTGAGCTGGTGACCCGGTGCGTCATTCTTGCGTACATTGTCAACCTTGCCCATATGCAGCAACAAACGACCGCCTCCGACGATGCCCGCTGCAAGTAAACTCAGCGCAGTGGCTTTCCATGCCAAATACTTGGTGTCAGGATCGGAGAAAAACGGTAGATCGTTCCACCACTTCGGCACCCGATCCACCGGGTTGCTGGTGGAGAGCTGTGAGAATGGATTGAATGTGCTCCAGTAGGATGCCTTGGGATCTTCTCCGGCTTTGATATTGTTGCCCTGCACCGCGTAGGAGTACCCGCCTGCCATTTTATTTGTCATGATATGTCGTAGTCCTTATTTCTCCCGCAGGAATTGGTATCTCGGATGGAGGACATAGACAAGCTCGTCATATGTCACCCAGACGATGAAACTTACCGTCTGCGGATCAAAGTTTTTGCATTCATTGATTATCGCCACCTCGCCATTGGCCTGACGTTCGAGTAGTGCGGCATACCGATCGTTTCCGGTGGGATCGTCCGGAGAAATGCGCAGTACCACCGACTGCGGATGCCTCTCCAACAGCAAGGCCTGATGCAGCAGTTCATCACTGTCTATCGGCAGATCCTGAGCAACCGGACTTACCGGTACTCCATTGAAGGTGTGCTGCTTCTGATAAAACCAGAGTTCCGTACCTACGGAACCGGGCTTTGGGGAGTTGTCATTGTCGTCCGGGGCGCACAGTTCGGCATCGGCGAGAGAAGTCACATCGCCGTCATATACCTTGCCGCTGTCGATCTCTTTCGTCATTTTCTATCAACCGAACAGGCGGGTGGATTTTGGCGCCACGGCCTGCTGACGCGCCTTGTATTCGTTTTTCAGTTTCTGCTCATTCTCGGCAACGTCCGCACTCAAACGAGCGTCGAGATATTCATTTCTGACATTGTCGAGGTCGTTCTTGCCCTTGGCAGTCATATGTGCGCCGACCCATCCGGCGGTGTAACCGGCAAATCCGAGTCCGGCAAGACTGAGCAGCGCCAGGGACGTCATAGTGCCGACTCCGAGTTCCGCCAAACTACCGAGAAATTCTGATCCGGCCTGCTTTTTGAGTTCTTTAGTCATATGAGATCACTCCAATATCGCCGATATGGTACCCGCCCATGTCCCGGCATCTATAAGGTTTCGTTTAGTGCTGTCATCAAGATTTACCATCGTACCGACGGCAGTGGTAAATAATTTGGCGATACCGTTGGATACCACCGCCTTCACCCCGGTGCTCGCTATTCCGCCGAGTGACAACTTGGTGTCGATTTTGTCCGCTGCGGAATCGAAGATGTTTCCCAGTGTGGAATAGTTACCCGGGGTCTTGTTGTTGGCGTCTACCAGGATCGAGGTTCCGAGATTTCGCGTGTAGTCCTGCTTGGCGAGGAACGGGTCGTTGGAGAACAGCGATAATGCCGAAGGCGTGTTGATGCTCTGCGAGAAATCGATATTCGATACGTATCCGTCGTATTCATACAATGATCCGTTTTTAGTCTGTGTGCGATCCTCGGAACGGGCAAACCCATAGTTGTTGCCGTTATATACCTTCGGCGTTGGGTGATCCGACCACAGCTGATCCATTTCGTAGGTGGGACGGTAATTCATCAGCAATGGCGCAACGGCGGTGATACCTCCGATCACCAAAGGGATCTTATACCGAAGATCACTGTCGTTCCTGGTCTCCTCCAGCGCCTGTTCCCATTCCGCGGCAGACATTCCTGCGAAACTGCGCAGCGGACGTCCGAGAGTCTTGATCGTATCCACGATCGGTCCCCACAGCATGTTGGAAGCTCCGTACGCCGCTCCGCCGTAAATCAAGGCACGCAGCAACGGACTCGGAACGGCTTTGTGCCATGCGGCGAGTCCTTGCGAAATAAAGTTGTCCTGTGGGACGTCGTTTTTATCTTTTTCGGCCATTATCCAAGCCTTACGGGTGCGAATTGAGTATAACCTTCATCATACGGAGAGCGTACAACCTGCGGTTGCATCGTCTGCCGCGGGGCAGGGGAGTCGTCTCCACTGAACATGCTGCCGATCAAGGCTCCGCCGCCGAGAAGCAACCCGAAAGCCCCGGCGTAAAATGCCCATGGATTTTCCACCACGTCGGCAATAGCGTCGGATACTCCCATGTTGCGCAACCACAGCGACACCAGTTTGGGTGTGTTGCCGATGATGTCTTCCTTCCACAGAGCGCAGGCCCGGTTCTTGAAACCTGTTTCCATTGCCTGCATAAATTCTGCTCCCTGTTCCTTGGTAAGACCGTACTCTTCCCAATTCATATCCTTGCCCATCTTCTGTACACGGGCAGCAAGCGTCTTCATCGAGTCCAGATCGTACTTGTCCGCAACGCCGGATGCCAGGGCGGAAAGAAAGGCCTCCTTTTTCTTCGGGTCTTTATAGACCTCTTCGAGGTAGCCCTTCATAAATTTCTGGTTTTTCGAATCTACGGGGTTAGCCTTGTCGTCTGACAGCATGGTGTGTAGTCCCTGTACTGCAGCAGGTACGACATTCATGTATCCCTTGCCGCGAGCAAGTGCGGCTCCGTGGTTGGTCGGATCAAAGGACCTATAAAAAGCCACCGCCTGACTCACTCCGGGTATTTTACCCAAAACGGAGTTGTCCATCGTTCTATTGGTTTCTTCCGTCAATGCGCCTTGAGCTGACGCCTGCGCCGCCTCTTCCGGGGCTATCCCAGCATTTGTCAGATCATATTCCGACCAACCCGGAGTGCCGAGACGTGTAAAGGTTTTGAAGTTATCGACGATGAATTTATGTTGTGCTTGTTCATCGTCAGGGTATTTGCGTTGTGCAGTAGCAATTATATCAGATATCCGTCTCTGATTCACATTCCTAAGAGCTTCTTCCGGGGACATTCCACTTGCCACCAGTCGATTGTACTCATCCTGCATGGCGGGGATGCGTCCGAGCATGATGCCAGGAAGTGAGTAACGCACGGTATCGGTATTGGTAACAGCTTTTGCTCCTTCCTCCGCTGTTGGAGTAACTACAGGCGCCAGTTCTACACCGGTGCGTACGGCGGTTCCGGTGCGGCCGGGGATCGACATGAGCGGTGTTATCGCCTTGCCCATTGCATAATTGTATGCCAGCATTTCAGGAACAGCTTCCGCAGTGGCGGTAATCGCATCTGCAGCGTCAGCGGATCCTCCATTGCGTACCACCGACTTCCGAGCGTCAACTATTGCCGGAGTAAAGAAAGAGCCGGGATCCGGCAGCGGATTCTTACTGCCGTCATGCGTGAGCAGTTTGTGTGGCATCAGGAAAAGTCCGGGTAGCCCGGCATCCGCAGCAGCTCCTGCTCCATAGTTGATCAGATGGTACGGCAGTTGCAGTATCTTCTCCGCGCCTTTTCCAAGCCCAGCTACCGGCAGTATTGCATAGTTAGCCGTTTGCTCTCCTAAATCGGCAATCGCCCGGTGGCTCTTAAGGGCTTTTTTGCGTGCCTCGATGAAACCGCGCTGGAATGCCGGGCTGTAGTTACGAAGAGGGCCAATATCGCCGAGTTCGTAATTCTCACCGACCCGCTGTCCGTTTTCCGCATCGGACACGGCATCCCGATTCTGACGCAATACTTCATTATGCTCAGATGTTGGGTTTTCCAGATCATCCCCGGAAGGAAATCTCATGTTAAACTTCGGCTGTACACGGGGAGTGCCGGTCTGCGAGGGATCGAAAATTTGCGGTTGTCCAACTGCAAATGCAGATGAAGCATCGAGTTTCTTTTGCGTATCTGCTTTTTTGTATAATACCCGGTAATTCATCACTGTGCCTGCTTGCTTTGAGCCACTGCATCAGAGGCGATTTGTTGTTCCATGTCGGTAAGAGCCTGCTTTACTGCTGCATGCAGTACCGGATTGGTTTTCTTGAGATTATCTAATTCGCGTACGCGCACAGGATGAGGCGCCTGATAAAGGTCGTTCGCTATTTGCTGACTCTGTGCGTAGAGATCTTCGATGGATGCCGACTGGGAGGCGCCCTCGTTGAACGGCAATCCCGGACCTCCGCCCATTGGAGCAGCTCCGGCAGGCATTGCGGGAGCGGCCGGACCTTCTGGTCCCGCCGGTTGTCCTTGCGCAGCGGCCTGCATTGCCTGGATATTTCCCTGAGCCTGTCCCAGGCCTATGGAACCAGACGGCGGCAGCACCGAACTCACCATCTCGGCATTCTGCATCTGCACCTGCTTCGCCTGCTGCAGCTCGTTTTCCTGTTCGGCCTCACGGATCCGCTCCTTCAAATCCTCGTTGAAGTCTACACCGAAGCGCTTCAATACTTTGCTCTTGGAGATCAGACCGGCGCTCATCCACTGCAGTAGCACCTGCTTATTCATATCATCTTCGATGAAGCTCGTCATATCAAGAGCACAAGTCATCTGCTCGATCTTGTGCGCATTGGCTATCTGGTCTGCTGCCCATCGAACGAACTTGTTGATGCCGCGCGCGAAGTGGATCCACTGACGCTCGAACATGCGCAGCCCCATCGACGGAGCGACCACTTGGAAACTGGACTGACGAAATTCTTGAGGAATGCCCATGTCGGAGAGAATCTGCGTTTCATGCCACTCCATCAAATCTACCGGAGCCAGCTGCTTTGCTTCTCCGCCGAGAAGTTGATATTGAACGGGAACCGGAGAAATGATCCATGTGGTCGGATTGTCCTTGGCTCGCGCCAGCGAATCCTGCAGGAAGGAACGGAACATATGTCCAGCCAAAGGCGCAGAACGGTTTACGTCCACCCCGGCGGTGAGATTCTGCGGCTGCGGAGAAATGATGCGTACTGGATTTATGTAATCCCTGGTGATGGCCTCGTTAAATTTGTTGAGATTCTGGAAATTCACCAGGTTGTCAAATGCCGCGAGGAACAAAGGGGCACCCCATCCCTTGTACAGAGTATCCAAAGCACTCAGGGTTTTTGTCCTCATGGAAAAGAACCTGTCCTTGGGGAAAGAAATGTAAGACTGTCTGCGACAGGCCTCGAAAAATACCTTTGGCGTATTTTTCAGGTATACCGGCTCACCTTTGGCGATGGCGCTGCGGATGTGCTGAGGAATCTTGTACAGGTATTCGTAATCGCCGGTGAGTTGGTTGTAACTCAGTTTCATGTCATAGATATTGCGGAAAATGAAACGAAGCTTGCAGCCGTCCTCGTTGGTAGTGGGCGTGTCCTTGATGTCGTATACCACGTGTCGCTTACATTTGGGACAAATGCCCTTGAACTGAAAATCCTCCCACTTGTATTCTCTACCTGGAGTAAGTTTATCAAGCGCCATCGCCCATCCACAGTTATTGGGACATACCAGCATTCTGGAAAACAGTGTTTCGGCCGATACGAATACGTTGCCGAGTGCCGCAAGCTCGATACCGAAATTCAACGCCAGCGGCATCAGTTCATAAGTATCCGTCAGCAGATTTTCAAAGTTTTCCACCAGATCGGTATCCACTCCGTCATCGCCCGGTTCTTCTTGGGTGATGGACAATGAGGAGAGAAAATAACTCACCACCTTGTTAATACTGGTGCGGTATTTGTGGCTGCGTTCCCAAAACCATAAGGCCCATCGAACGGCCTCGAACATGTTCTTGGGATATATAAAATTGGAAAATGTCCTGAACGGGTTGTTTGCCAACCCGGGACTGGTGGGAGAATCAATAGCCTGCATACAACCCTCCGGAATGGTCTCTTCTTATTAAGGACGAAGGGTCAAAGCGCTTATTTTGAATTCACGTCGGTAGCAAATGAAATGGCGAATAAATCATCCATGGCATCTTTTCTGGCGCGCCATCTGTAAAATTCATCGCGCAACTCCTGATAACGGACATGGGATGCCGCCTTGTAAAAAAAGAAATTCCGCAGCCGTGCAAACAGCCGCGGATGCTGGGTCTTGACTACGGCGATCAACATCAGCGTTTCCGATGAAGACACCTTTATCAGTCTGCTGTCCATCAATGCCTGATATGCCTGCTCGCGCTCACTCCTGTCCTCCGATGTCATTCGATAGGCAATCTCTTCGAGTACCTTCCATCGATCCGGATATAGAATGCGCTTGCAGCGGTTAACCATTTTCCTTGCCTGAGGATTTTGTACTCCAAGGATAAAATCTTCCGGAGGAAATTCCAGTACGGCATTTCTGGTGTTATTGTACGAACAAAGTTCATCGTGTTTTACACCTCTGTCATCAACCACATTGGAAAGACAGCAGGGACATACGGTTTTATTGGAGATGCCGGGTTGTATAGCCATTTTACAGATCATGGGGTTGGGTTTGTATTGTATGGATCTATTCTACTGTAGTCAAACGTAAAAAAAAAGTCCTCCCGAAGGAGGACTGCACGGTCATCTGGCCTTGCATGCGGCCCAGAGCCTTTTGATTTTACCACGGACTATCCTCAATTCGCGGTAGGCGATGTCCCTATGGATGCCTATACATCCGCGGGAGTCCAACTGGCGCAATACACGGCGTTCTGCGTCGCGCAGGCGAGACAATTCCAAGATTTGTTCCATATCTTTACCTCCTATTGTATTATGCTGGACAAAATGCCGGTTTTAAGCACAAAAGGAGGTAAAAATGACAACGTGCGGGATCGATAGAATGGCTATCAAGGACAGACTGTGCTGTGCATGGTGGGCACTGACGGGAAAATTGGATGCCAAGATAACCTGTTATATTAGAATATATTCCTTGGTCATGTCAATCAGGGAAGGCCTGTACAAATTGAAGCACCTAAAAGCAAACGAAAAAGCAGACTTTGCCGTTATGCATAACCTGGGACTGTTGTGCGGTTATATTACTACTGGTTCTTGGCGCGAGCGTGTTACTGCTCCAGATGTTGTACTTATGGGAGAAGCTGGCAGGCAAGAGGCGTATGAAGAACTCATGAGTAGTATAGAATATATGCATGGTCACTACTGGAAAGCTCGTATAATTGTTCGTGACCTTGCTGATTTTATTGCTACGCTATCCATGTATCCTTGTGATAGTCCTAAAACAATTTCGCTGCCATGATCCCAACCGCAATGGAGGTGCCATATGCAAGACAGTCCAGTGATATCGAAGCTGTTCCGAGATCGCGACAAACTCATCGACAAGATACGGGCCCTCGAAGACGTGCTGGAAAAACGACGTCGAACGGTGTATCTGCTGCGTGAAAGAAATTTCCAACTGCGGAAGAAACTGAGTCAACTGCGAAAAGAAAAGGTCCGGGAGTAACCCGGACCTTTTCTTATGCTGTATCTTGTGTCGTCAGAGCATCACTCTTCCGGACACGCCAGTGCGTCATAGATTTCCTTGTTGGTGAACAGGGTGAGCTTGGTGCCGTCGACGTCGACCGCCTTCACCATGTACGTGGTGCGTGTCTTGCCCTCGATCTTGCGTTTGGTGCATTTGGAATCCGGAATGATGACTCTGCACTTCTTGCGGACATTGTAGAATTTCATTGTATACCTCCTGTGGTTATCGGGAATCTGTTATAGAGAGTACCCCAGACTTGTGTGCTGTGCCTTTACGGCCTGCTCCGGTACTCGTGGAGGCACTTCCGTCACCTTTCGGATCTTTCACCTCTCAGGTAGCCTCTTTCCGGTTGATCACTCCGGCCCGCTTTTTATAATGGTATCCGGGACGGGACTCGAACCCGTAAGCAGCGGATTTTAAGTTCGCTGGCTATGCCAGTTCGCCTACCCGGACGATTTATTCGTCATCTATGTCCAAATCAGATCGCTGCTCGCTGGCAGTACGCTCTTTGAAATACCTACGAGGATTACCGCATACCTCACAAGAACATGGTCTGTTATGACAGTGAGCCATCTTACCTATAAATCGCACGTCGTTACTGACGTCATCCCATATGTGTTTTGCCTTCCACTTAGCTTTGCGTTCACAACTTCTGCGGAAGGCTCTGGATCTTTCCATCCCTACTCCTATGCCGAATAATGGTCGGAGCGGCGAGACTCGAACTCGCAACATCTTGCTCCCAAAGCAAGTGCGCTTCCAACTGCGCTACGCTCCGATATGCCAAATGGTGGAAACGCCGGGGATCGAACCCGGGACAAACGGATTAAAAATCCGCTACTCTTCCTCCTGAGTTACGTTTCCTTGGTGGATCCAGCAGGACTTGAACCTGCGACCAGACGATTATGAGTCGTCTGCTCTGACCAGCTGAGCTATGGATCCAAATGGTGGAGCATACCGGGCTCGAACCGGTGACATCCTGCTTGCAAAGCAGGTGCTCTAGCCAACTGAGCTAATGCCCCATACACATTATTACTATAATTGCTGGCAGGCCACCGAGGATTTGAACCTCGATCTTGCTCTTTTGGAGAGAGCCATGTTACCAATTACACCAGCGACCTACAATTGGAGCCGGCTGTCGGAATCGAACCGACGACCAACGCATTACAGGTGCGTTGCTCTACCGCTGAGCTAAGCCGGCGTATTTCAAAAGTTGGCGGGAATTTCCCGCCGTTCGGTGGACCAGGATCTTTCTATCAGCCCATCGCGGAAAGCGCTAAAGCGCCTTCGGACACTCTATCTACAGCATGGTAGTAGAGCTGGCCTCCTCTCGGTACCAAAGAGGAGTAACGTCCGCCACTCCGGGACCTCTAAATGAGACTCGCTACTAGAGGTGGCCCTCCGTCTCACACCCTGCGATTTCGACTGATCCGAACCGTCGCATTTCACACGCACTCCTGCCACACACGTGTATTTATAAATCCCGTTTTCCGAAGAATAACGGGACCTCAGGTACTCTCACTCCGCGGATAGTGCGGGGATTTCACCGAGGGTTTTCAATCCATCTGATTTTATCCTTGGGTACAAAAACCGATTTTATGGTCACTCACACCACAGCTCTTGTACCGCTGCGTTGATCATATCCATCAGTTCCCAGGAAATTCCAGGACTGAAGCTACCTTCCGCACGGGATCTGACATAGTCGTCGAAGGTCCCGCAGGTCATCCATGTCCGATTATCCGGCAGTTGGATCAACCACTCATGTCCGACGTGATCAATCTTGATCGTTTGATTGTCGACAGTGAGTTTGTATCTGCTATGCTTTTTCTTTCGCAGTTCCTCAAGATCGCGTTCGAGCTTCTCACGCACTGCCTTATTGTGCTGATTGCAGATATTCAGTACAGAATCCGCGTCTTTCACTGGTTCCTTGCCGAGAGTATGGCGGTTGTCCTTACTGCGATAGGCCTCAGCTGCCGTCAGTAAGGAGACGAAGGAATCTACAAGAAGCAGATGCTCGCTGGAGACATCATCACCCTCATCCTCCTCGTCCTCTGCTTCCAGTTCGTTGGTAAAATTTGAATCCAACATCGGTACGTACACGTTGTATTCGTGTCCCTCAGCAATACTAGTGAAGATCGTATCAATGGCATTGTAGTTCTTTGCCCAATTCTCACCCACCAAATAAACAAGCGTGCCGGTGAATTCATGCTTCCAGATATCAATCAAATCACCCACGATGTTGAAAGCAATGTCTTTAGGCAGTACATCCAATGTAGTGATAAGGTCGTAGTACTTGCCTCTGTACTTCACCACCGGTTCACTGAGCCAGCCGAAGGACACGTACAGGTCCGGGGCCAAGCGGACTTCCAGCAGTGTACCGACGAAAACCTTCTTGCCGCAATTGTAGGTCGCAAGCATGTTGACCACGTTTTTGAGAATTTCTTGGTTGTAGGTCATGTCTTTACCTCCTGTTAGTTATTGGCGGACCTGCCCTGATTTGAACAAGGACTAGCTGGACCAAAACCAGCTGTGCTACCCTTACACCACAGGTCCAATGAAGGAACCCCGACGCGGATTCGAACCGCGGACTGAGCGCTCTACCCCTGAACTACCGAGGGTTCTAAACTCACATTGGTATCCGCAGAGGGACTTGAACCCTCGACATCAGCGGAGTAAGCGCGGTGCTCTAACCAACTGAGCTATGAACCCGTGTTATTCAATTTTGGTGGGCAATGAGGGGCTCGAACCCACGACACCTGCCGTGTAAAGGCAGTGCTCTCTCCAACTGAGCTAATCGCCCGCAATATACAATATGGTGGACGCCTCTGGAATCGAACCAGAATAGCTCGGGCTTCAGCCGAGCGCCTTGACCACGTCGGCCAGGCGTCCATGGTGGGCATGCCTGGAGTTGAACCAGGAACCTCATCCGTATCAGAGACGCGCGCTAACCAATTGCACCACACGCCCAATATTCAATTTTTGGTGGAAACGCCGGGGATCGAACCCGGGACAAACGGATTAAAAATCCGCTACTCTTCCTCCTGAGTTACGTTTCCTTGGAGCCGACAGAGAGTTTTGCAATCTCGACCTGGACGTTACAAGTGTCCCGCTCTACGTCTGAACTACGCCGGCATGTTCGATTTTTGGAGCCCCGCACCGTAAGTCGCAACGGCGTTCCCGGGTTACGAATCCGGTGTTCTACTCTTGAACTAACGGGGCGTATATTTAATTGGAGCTGGCGGCAGGGCTTGAACCTACGACCTGATCCATACCAAGGATCTGCTCTGCCAACTGAGCTACGCCAGCATAAGGCCTCCTCCAGGTACCTTGAAGGAATAACGTACGCCACTCCGGAGTCCTCTAACACGAAGCCTGTCTCACCGATGCCCCGGTACTTCGTATCCTGCGGATTGCGCTGACTCGTACGCCCGCATTAAGCTGAGATATGGCATCCTCAGCAGTTTGGTGGACCAGGATCTTTCGATCAGCCCACTACACTCCGGAAAGTTGAGCATCGCTGATAGACCTCCGGAGAAAGGTCTCGGGTTACTCGCAGTCCGCGGATAGTGCGGCGTTTTCACCGGAGACTCTAATAGACCAATAACGTTCTATCTTGCGTTATCACGGCATTCCGCCTTGGGCTTGATCCTCCTGAGTCCGATGTACACATAGTGGACATCATCCGGACAATCATTGTCGAGTTTGATGATCCAGGCGTCGAATCCTGCCTGACCGAGAACTTCCATGATATCGTGAATATCCAGCAGGTACTTGAGCCAGTCCGGAGAACCGTTATTGCCGCCGTGGATGAGCGCGATGTCATGATCCGCGAGAGACGCCATCTCCATCAGCGTACATTTTCGTTCGGTATCGCTTTCCGTACGAGGGTCTGCGTACTTCACCAGCCTGGATACTTGCCCGAACAATTCGGAGTCGGCGGAAATATCGATGCATTTTTCATCCGGGAAGTCCTTTGCCAGCATCCGCCTGATGCAGGAGCACACGGGAAGCGCATCGTCCGGCACCGGCAGGCCGAGCATACGCGGATCAAGCGATCTCTCGTCCACCTCCTCCCAGTCCTCGGAAATCATATCCGACTGGCTGGCGAGCCATCCGGTAAGAATTGCCTTCCGTCCGGTACTGTCGTGGGTATACATGCAGATCGTCGGCAACGCAAGGATCGCCCCGCCGTTGAGTTCCGCCAACTTTCCCAGCACCGGATCGTGACACATCGATGTGTCGACATTTGCCGCGGGCTTGAGCCAAAGGAACATTCCCTTGCCGTTCCAGCCGCGGCGCGTAACCTTCTTGCCCGCCTTCAGCAGTTCGATCGCCTTGCTGAAGTCCATGGTCGGATTGCCCGGATAAGCATAGGAGTTCTGCGGGGCCGCGTCGGCCTCGGCCACGAAATCCTCGATATCATGCATGACACTGGGCGGCAGGTTCAACTCCTCGTTGAATTTCACAACCTTGCCGCCATCGGCAACTGCCAGCCAGTCGCGGTAGAATTTCCCGTGAACGCACCCCGCCGAGACACAGAGCTCTTTGCCGTAGTAGATGTTTGCCATTCGATTACCTCCTTATGCTTGTTTCGTCCCGAAGTCGATCAGCTTCCATTGCCGACCGAAGACTCCGATGTTCCAGGGATTCCAGTCCGTGGGCAGCCCGGCTGCCTCACAGCAACGAAAAAATTCGTTGGAGCTCTTTGTCGTGTACTTCAACACCCGGTCGGCGCGTTCCATTATCAGCACCAGGCCAATAGGATCGGAATACTTCACATCAGCGAGCATCGGACTGTGCATAGTACTGAATTCGCGTTCCGTAAGATTGGCGAGCAGCCCGTTCAGAAAAGTACGCCACGACCTGGCCCGCGGGATCTTGATCGCGTATTTATCGATCAACCAGACATTACGTGTTGCGCCACACTTGTACTCCATATGTGCTCCGAAAAATGGCGGTCTGTACGAGAGTTGAACTCGTCCCACGGATGTGACAAACCCGCGTTCTACCGATAAACTAACAGACCTTATTCTCAGTTATCCTCTTTCTTCGTGCGTTTCTGCGGTTGATATCTCCGATCGAAGCGCTCATTCAACCCAAAGAACTCCTTCAACAGCTTGCAGCACAACATCATTTTGTCCTGCAACACTTTGTCGTCCCGGGCAGGATCGTAACAAATCACCAACGTCTTGATATAGCACTCCAACAGGCTGATATCCTCGAAGTCGTGCTGATTCAAACGATCCTCGGGCACGTCCTTGGCGTAGTCTTCGACAAACTTCTCCAGACACCGGCGATATACGTCCTCTTCGGCCAATCCCGAGGCCTTCAGTTCCTTTACTTGGCCGTAGATCTCCGGACATGCTTTTACCACGTCCTCTTTACAGTCATCCATTGAGAAGATCCTTTCTACCGCATACAAAATTGGAGACCCTGGAGGAGTCGAACCCCCATGAGCGGAACCAGATTCCGCTGCACTGCCGTTATGCTACAGGGCCTTTATGTATTCAATTTGGCGGAGGGTAGAGGTGACGCTCCCCAATGCTGTTAACATCCAACCGCTTTCGAGACGGTGCTCAGGACTGCCCGAGTTTACCCTCCAATAAGGCGGTGTGCTGGCGCCTCTCTAAACTAGTATTGCCCGAGAGTGTCCGGTGAGCCGCACACCGATCAGTTAGCCGTTGTCCCGTCGGACTAGCGGAGTTACGCCGGCAATTACCGCATATCACCCTGACCATCACGTTGTTTACTATAGAAACAGCCCACTAGCAAGGCCAAAAGCCTAATTGGCACCCACGGTAGGACTCGAACCTACGACCCGCTGGTTAACAGCCAGCTGCTCTACCGACTGAGCTACATGAGTAATATAGTCAAGTTGGCGGAGAGGAGGTGTCTCGAAAACCCACACCGGCTTTCACCGGCTACTGGTGGTTTAGCAAACCACTCCCTTGCCTTTAGGGTTACCTCTCCATGGCGGAGGGCGTGAGACTCGAACTCACAGGGATTCAGAGAACCCCGGCGGTTTTCAAGACCGCTGCCTTAACCAACTCGCGCCAGCCCTCCGGATGACATCGAAATGGCGGAGGATAACAGATTCGAACTGCTGTGGCATTACACCGCACCGCTTTCCAAGCGGGCCCGTTAGACCAACTCCGGCAATCCTCCATGGTCCTCATGGTTCGAGTCGAACGAACACTTGCAGCGTCCTTAGCGCTGTGCCTCTGCCATTTGGGCTACATGAGGGTGGTACTCAGGGTGGGACTTGAACCCACACGTCTTTCGACAGTGGAGTTTGAATCCACCGCGTCTGCCAATTTCACCACCTGAGCACATTGGTGGCGGGAGCCGGACTCGAACCGGCGACCTTCAGGGTATGAACCTGACGAGCTACCAAAACTGCTCCATCCCGCTACATTGGTGGTGTCGGCTGGAGTTGCACCAGCGGTGTTTCCTACTGTGCGGATTTTACAGACCCGTGCCACGCATCTGACAGTGACCTCGACACCACGCAATATTACTATAAGCGTCCACACAAAAGGAACCCCCGAGGTTCCGTACGACCAAGGAGGACAAATCGCGCGGAACCCCGGGGGCAGGGGAGTGGAGGACTATAGACTACAGGATATTTCTCAACTCAATAAAATCATGGGACTCGCTGGCATATATAATAGCAGCCCCGTAAGCCCAGTTGCTCATCCCGGCGTTGTTGTATCCCTGAGCCAATTTGCACAAACAGCCGGTACGATAGACTCCAAAGCGTATGGCCGGAGAATGAGTATGCCCAATTACCGCCTGAGTGCCAAAAGTGCGGGCGGTTTTTTCGAGATTATTACCACCAGCGCCGAAAATATCTGCCGAGCCATGATGGATCACCGTGTGCGGCGTAAGTTGGAACCAGCTTTGGTGATCCTCGGTCACCACGCTGCCGTGCTTCTTGAGAATATCGTTGAAAAGACCGCGGAAGTGTGAAGCGAACTGCGGATACTGCTGAGAGAAGCGACGGACGAAATCCTCGTGGTTGCCCCAAAGGAACTTCATCTCCGGAGCGAGACCGCCGCGCGCTTGCTGCGTGGCGCTGAGGAGGTCGACAATATGTCTCAGCGACATCTTGCATTGGCATAATTCCCGCTGGAGATCGGTGTGCGAGGCTTCGTAGCTGTTGTGCGGATTGAAGGAACGGCAATCGAATATGTCACCATTGAAAATGACCTGGAAGAATGGTTCTGCACTGTCGCGCAGCTTGCCCAACAACTCGACATCGCCATAAGGCAAGTGCAGATCGGACAGCACCAGCAGGCGCAGTGCAGGAACTTTGGTGCCGAAGTGAGTGATGACACCGTCACCGGCGATGGTCGCTGCCACTAATCCTTTTTTGTCCTTGTGGCAGAAGATACGACGCTGGATCACCTCTCCCTTGCGGATCAATATGTACCCGCGTTCCCACAGCATCTTGTCGGTCTCATTCTTGCGATGCTTGTGATAGGAATCCTTGTTGGTGGGACGCAGCGAGATCTTCTCGCCGTTGCTGAGGATAAGTCGGTTGATGGTAGTGACCACGTGGGGATCTGCCAAGCAACCTGGAGAGGCGATGAAGTTGCGGGGAACCCCTGGGGAAGGACGTACCGCCAGTTCCTGCCGGGTGCAGTTGACGATCATGCGCCCGGGGAAGAGCAGGGGATCCAGGTTGGAAAGAGCCGTCTTGGTGTATGGGGTGATGTGCTCCTGGTTGCGAAGCGTGATGTTGCCGATGGTTACATGGTCCTGCACGATGTCGTATCCGTACCCGCGTTGGGCGTGCAGATCCTTGAGCTCATCACGACAGGGGATGATGGTGACAGGAACCGGGAAATTGGCAATCAGGTTGGAAACGATGTTCTCATCGTCGAGGTTGTGGCCGAGTACGATGACGTGGGTAGCACCTTCGAGACCGGCCACCTTGCGCATCAACCGGAATACCTCCTCCGGCGTATGAGTACCGAAGGTATCTCCGATGACGATATACGTGCCGTCTTCAGGCAGATCGAGAGATTGCGGATTGTAGTAACCCATCTCCTCCAGGCGCTCCGCGGCGGCATCTTCGATAGAGATGAAGTCCTCTTCGGTGACGGAGAGATTGAAATGTTTGTTGTAGCGCTCCAGATCCACAGAACGAAGTTTTTCCGGATCCCAGTGGATGAGATTCAGGTAGGCGGACACGAGGTCCTTCACATCCGGCTGGAACTCTTCCGGATTACCGGTGGCCACCTTACGTCGACCGGCATTGTAGCAGGCGCGACAGACGTTGCGATAACGGATCACGCCGCGGTCATGGTGAGTGTAAAAGGCGGAGAGCGGCTTCACGCAGCCACACTTGATGCAGAGTTTGTCAGTCATGAAATCCTCCTTGGTGTTTGCAGGACTGGTGGTTGTACATAAGGCAAAGCGTAACAGCTTGCATTGAACTACATCCGGCGGTATATTGGATGGCGATTTACTATAGGAGGACTATGAGATGTTCAGAGTATTGATGCTGATTGCGATAACTGAGACGTGTCTGGGGCTTTGCGGATGCGGCAGCCATCGCGACGATCTTATCGTCCAACTGAATAAGGAATGCAGAGAACTACGTATGGGTGAACGCGATTGGAGTACATATTCCACCGATGAGTTAGAAAAGAACCTAGAGGGCTTGAAATCTCTGAGACGCTCTGCAAACTTACCGGCGGTCTGGGATGACAACGAGGCCGCAAAAGCCGATCCAGGCGGAATAATCTCCGCGGAAGGCAGGCCGGAAAAGTGTGGTCGATGCGGGTCGTCGGATATCAAGCCCTACGCCTTCGGCAAGGCGGCTTATGAAAAGGCGATAAGAGGAGCCAACGGTTTTATCTACGGCGGCGGGAGCATAAAAGGGAACACACCTTACTGGGGATGCCGTAACTGTGGTGCACGCTTCTATCTGTCATGGAAACCTGAGAACAAGGGGCGCTTCACCATTTTTTAGGCGAGACTGTCTGTGTCGGGACCATACAGGAAGTGATACTGCTTGGAGCCGTTGTTATCGGCTCCCTCCATCAGGTAATCCTGCTGCCGGATCATATTGTCGAACTCTGGATCCGCTACTATTTTACCTGATCGCACATCCCGTTCATATTGTTCGCGGCTGTTGATGAAGTTCAGCTTGTTCTCTACGTCATTTGTATATCCGCGTCCGGCATCATCGGTGACTTCTGTGTATAACGGATGCTTGCGGAGTTTATCGGTTTCCACCCACTCGCCGTTTTTATCCTTGATTATGTACCCGTGGCGTGCCATTGCATCTAACCACTCTTTGTGTGAATTCACCACCTCTCCGGTAACACGATGCGCAAAGGCCTTGAGCCCGAAATTGCTACGGCTTCTCTCTCCCAAAGTCTTGTCGCCGTAAGCATTGATATTCGATGTGTATATCGGACGCTGTTGGCTTACCCACAAACGTCTGAACGGAGCAAGCACGGTTTCCACATATCCGTGTTCAGCATGCGGTCCCACTTCGACATGATCGCCCTCATGCACATCAACAACCTTGGATTGCTGGTCGTTGTCCGAATCTATCGCATTGGCTCCGCGTCCGACCGCGCCGTCAGTGACCTCAATATGTGACATACCCCCAGCCGGGAAACTCGTGATGCCTAATTCGCCGGAAGGGGCCGCTGCGGTATTCCGCGACGCTCCGGCTTTCGGACGCTTGAAATATACTGAAGTCTGAGGATTGAACGACCAGTGATCCTTTTGTATAGCATTTCTCGGATAAGGTCGGAGTGCCAGTGTAGGGACAGGATCACCGCCATTATTAGAGGTCTCGGTTATCCCATGCTCGGCGTTGTATCGATGCCTGGCATCCATTCGTCTTTTGAAGAACTCATCCCAGTCGTTTTGGTTCTGTTCCGGCGTCTTATTGGAATCATCGAACAGAAACCTGCCGAAACGGTGGTCGTTCCATGATCCCATGGAATATACGTCAACATCTTTCGGATCATATCCGAAATCATTGGAGCCATCAATATCCGTCACCGGAGCGCCGAGATTGTATCTCGCTGATACTGTCTGCGGTACGGCGGCAGCTTTGTGCATGCGCATTCTGTCCAGTGCCGACTGGAATATTCTGGGTATATCCGACATATATCACCTATAATAATGGATTCACTGTAGCAGAAACGTAAAAGTCCCACGGAGTATTTCATCCGTGGGACTTTTTGTTTATATCCAGACTGTCAGTGTTTTATACCACTCCAGCCTTTTACTAATATTTTTTCCAGGTCGTGCAGCACTTCAGTATTTTTGGTAGCTGCGTCCCGCTTTTGCTGATAAGCGTAAAGTGCATCTATATCTGGCTTATGTCGGTTCCACCAACGATGGAATCGATCATATGCGCGTTCCATAGCATCGTCAGCCTCACCCTCAATATTCCAGAACTTACGGCCATTCGCCCGCTGACGATAAATTCTATCACGGGCATGACGCGCTAGTTTATCTGCTCCTATATCTGCTGTGTATTGCGAAAAAGCTGGTGTCGGTACTGATTGTCGCAGTTTACCCAAATCTCCGGGTATATTTCCTACCTGATCGCTTACCCTTAAAAAACCAGGCTTTGCAGATAAATTTTTCGCGGTCTCCTCAATCTGTGTGATCGATACCGGCACTGGAGACCTTGGATTTTCTTTATTCATTGCCTTTATTAACTGCGCACGAGTACCTAAAGTCTCTCCAGGTCTACTTAGCCCGTAACTCAGGTCGGCAGGAAACTCGCTATTATTCCATAGCATGTCTACTACAGCATCCCCGCCGAAATTATGCCCGCCCAGTTCATGAAAACCATTGATCAAAGGGTTTTTCTTCCGCGAGGCTACGATTAAAGGAGACCCGTCAGCGGTATGTATCCGCCCATTGCGATCTACTAAGAATGAGCCTGACCCTGGGTGCGGTACCACGTAAGCACCTACAGGGTTATTTGCCACGGTGGAATAACCAAGTATAGTCCCTCTTGTAGGTGCTATTACTGGCCTATCACTGGATAAATAATAACCTTTTTGTGGGATCTTAGAATCAACACGCATGGCCCTTATCTCATCTCGCAGTTCCTTGCGTATACCTTTAGCGTATATAGGCATCCTATTCTTTCCTATACGCATAGGCGTATATTGCGCTATGGCCTGTCTCGCGGGGTCGAGAGAATAGACATCTACCGGTGAACCGTTTATATGCGTAAAGCGTTCTGTGAGCTGCGGATAATACCTATCTCCATATAGATATTTAAAAAACTCGTAATCCTTATCTCCTACAACCGCTGCTCCGCGCTGGCCGAGCGCTCTGGGAGCTTTTTGCGCAAAACGCGTATATTGTGGTGTTTTACGTATCGTAGTCCTGGTCTTATCTAATACTGGTTTCCCCATACGCATAAGTTTACCACCGGCTACGCGTGCTACGGGTAGAACGGCCGTAGCTAACGCGGCTCCAGCAATGCCACCCTGAGTGGCCTGATCTATATCAGATGCAACGCGCTCTCCATAACCATGAGATAACAACGCTCTGGTGTACGGCAAAGCAGCTTCTCCAGGATTGCTAGCGTACGGCAAGTATCGATCTAAGTGCAGTCCAGGAGTAGCTCTAACCAGATCATATGGAAAGGTTATAGCGTGCCCAGCATAATCAGTAATATGAGCCAACGCATTCATGACCGGCCCGTATATTTTGGCGGTAACCACGCTCGGTTGTTGTTTACCCGCAGCGCCTGTGTTACCGGGCTTTACGCCGGCGGCATTCAATGAAATCCCTACTCCGTATGGAGAGATGTCTTCATTTCCGCTACTATTTAAGTAGTTAAGTGCATCTTCAACGCCTGCGTCAGCCACCTTATGCATACACGTTGTATGATATGGGCTATCTTCGGCGCTCTTTAGTACTCTGGTTTGTGCTGCTTGCGCTATACGTACAATATCCAACGTATTTATCTTCCCAGTTACGTATCTGTACCGATAATCGATAATGACTTATGTCAATATCCAGTTAGAAAAACCCTTGGAGACATTACCCTTATTGGTTTTGGTATCAAAAGTAGCGATCCTGTTACCAGGTAAAGCGATGGACCACTTATTCCCAGCTTGCTCTACCTTGATATTGTACGGCTTATTACCAATACTGGGAAGCATTAACGCACCGTTTATCTTATTGTTTTTCCTGTCATAGATGTATAATACAGTCTGGTTATTCTCTGTTTCAGCTACGACAGAATAATCGTCATTTCCATCCACGGTCTGGAAGTTTTCCTGATTGTTGTCTACAGTCAAGCCATAACTCGGCCGAGCAGCTGCATACTTCTCGAGAGCAGCTTTTGCGATTCTCTGAATATTGCCCATTTTGTACGTCATCATCATCAACACACCTTTATGTAATATTTTTCACCGATTTCTGGCGGAAGCACAATCAATTCACGCACATCCTTCACCGGATCCTTTTTCTCGTCCGACAGGAAGCTGTTCCACGTTTCCATAAAGCGCAGGCCCCACATCATGGCGTCGTCACCGACACGTGGCAATAAAGACGTATCGTCCATCTCACCATAAATGGCCACCGGGTTGAAATAATAGAAATTCCGCAGCCCCAGTCCCCGCGCCCAGTAGATGCTGGCCAGCTCGTTACTCTGCGTTACGTACGGGATAATCAAATTGAACAGCATCTCCAGCTGGTTCATGCTGCTGTACTTCTTATAATCCAGCGGCTCCTTGTCCATCAGATATCCGGAACCTATCAACAATACGTCCATCTCTTCGAACGGCACATTACGCCGGTTTTTGTATCCGATGGTGGTGGTCATCAGCATGGTATTTTCGATGAGCCCGCAATCCACCATGGCGTGATTTCCGCGATTTACGGCATCGAAATATGTAGGTGCAGCGCAGGTGATGCGGCAGATGTCACTCAGCCGCTCGCGATCGTCTTTACCGGTGATGTTGTCCCAGACCTTGTAACTGTCATCGGTAACGTCAAGGCCGGCAAAGAAGACGTCGAGTTTGGGATACTTCTTGTGGATATCGCCCACTGTCTTGTCCTTCACATATGATTTGATGAAGGATTCCAATTGATCGTCATCATATCGCGGAGAGGCGAGGGGGTTGATCTTGGCGATGAAGCGCTTGTTGAAGATCTTCCTGCAGGCTGGGGCAAAGGCGTTGGCTATGGTCTGCGGGTCATTGCCGGCTGCGTACATAGCGGTAAGGATGCCGCCGATCGAAGAGCCGGATAAACAGTCGATGCACTCTCGGAAGTCCTGTTTGTTGGTGTCATATACCCAGGACAGCAAAATGGCAGGGATCAGTCCGAACTGCCCGCCGCCGTTGATGAGGAGTATTTTCTTGGCCATATGAAGATTTTATCCTTGAGTACAAAAACAAGTATCGGATCAGTATCCGGATATTCCTGAATCCACACGCCCGGTGGCGGTGCTGTCGCCTCGCATAAGCATGGTCCGGTACTGCCAGTAGTATTTCATGGCCTCCACATAATTGCGGGCAAGTTCAGGATCGTCCTTGATCAACTTGGTGAGGTATCCGTTCATCTGAGGGCCGATATGTCTGCGCATACGCTTGATGCCCTTTATGGTGCCATCCTTGCCGATGGAGAGACCGTTGTCGGCATCGATCTCGAACTCCCATCCGGAATTCTCACGAGATATATCAGTTGCACAGAAACCGTCGATATAGCTCACACGAGGAATGGCGTACTGCGGATCAAGTCCGATGTTTATTCCGGTGCCCAGCATGAAAGCGCCGGTGTTATGTCCGCAGCCTGACAACGCCAGACAGATTACCACGCAAATGATTATGGCCAGCAGAAGTAGAATCGAGCATAGCAGATCCTGCCTTCTTTTTTGTTGGAAATTTCTATATGCTCTCATCTTCTATTCCCAGTTCGCCCACTATTTTCTGCGCCGACACATGACGAAGCGCAAAGCACAGAACCCATGTGCGGATCTTGCGGTTGGACATCAGCCGAAGCATTATCGACCAAAACCATTGCTTAAGCTTTTTTACCATTTGTTCTTCCTATCACATCAAGGAGTATGGCCACCCAGATGATGAAAGTCATGCCGAAAATAATGGAATTGAGAGGATATGCGGAAGTTGACTTCATGGCCTCCACCTGCAGTGCCCTTTGGTGTACGCATGGCTTACCGAGCTCCTGCTTCTCCACAAGTTGGCGCACCTTGGCACCGAGTTCCAGATCGTCGGCGGTGTCGTTGAGTATGCTTTCCACTGTATTGACAGCAGGCACCCCGGAAGTAGGCGGCTGCTCAAAGCAACCTCCGACGATAAGGAGAACCATCAGAAAACACTCCACCAGCCAACGACAGATCTTCATTTCTTGTCCACCCCCACGTTTTTCTTTACGAACGTGATGAACACCGCGTTCATAATGGCCATCACACTGCGGGCGGAGTATCCGGCCAATGAGATGGCCGCTGTTCTCAGATTTTCTGACATACCCAGTTCCAGAGTAAGCCAGTGAATGAGCAGTCCGGAGAAAATGGCGATGACGATCTCCGGGAGGGCGATCTTCCAGGAATACGGCTCTCCGCGGGCCTTGCCGTAGAGTGTCCTTGTAAATCCACCGAATGCCGCCAGTCCGACAACCGGCAGCAGTTCCACTATTTTACCGAGTATATCTTTCATCAGGGTGCCCGTGAGGATTTTATTATCAGTGCTTCCATAAGAGTTGGCGCGTCAATCTAAAAGACATGCTTATAACGATACAAAAAAAGTCCGTGGATCTGCCCACGGACTTATAGCAGGTACTATGTGCACTTATGTCGTCTCTTCCGAACTCTCGGGCGGTATCTCCGGTTCCTCTTCCGACGGTTGTTCCGGCTCCTCTTCCGGAGGTATCTCTGGCTCCTCTTCCGGCGGCCACTCCGTATCCTCTGCAACTTCTGTATCATCTACAGGTTCTTGAGGAGGTTCGGCCCAGCATCGGTACCACCACTCGGGTTGTCCGTATCCCAGTTTGGATCCGGTATATTTGCACAGTTCGTTTGCCGCACTCCACGCCATCGCCAACTGCAATCCGGGGATGGTTGAATAGACGGGAGACTGCTGAAACTCCACCATCTCATCAAAACCACCTTTGAACCCGGGGAGATTTGCCGCGGTCTGTATCTGGGCACATATCTGCTTGAACTGCGCACAAGCCTGGGCAAATTCCTGCGCACGGATAGACGCTTCTTCCGCTGTTTCCTGCTGTTGCTCCGGGGAAACAAGATCATGCCATACGCACCCGGCCTCAAGGTATTGTTCTTCGGTTGGATTAATGATACGACGATCGTTTAGGACGATCATATTGCCTACCGGTTTGCCATTAAGATACCACATATCAACTCCTACAAGTATTCTATGTAACCGCCCTCAAGAACGTTCACGACCGCTCCGGCGTTGGATGTCACGGCAAGCGCGGTGCCACCGGAAGAGACGATGAGGCTGCCGCCAGAACTAACTGTCACCCCGCTTGCCGATGCCGTTGAGTTAATCCTTAATGTTCCGCCAGATACGATTACGTCATGTAACCGTGCAGATGTTTGTCCTTGCAAGTACCCTTTCTCTATATGAAGGTCATAGGCATCGGTATTGCTGGTTTCAACAAATAAGTTACCGGCGACAAGTCTTATCCCGGAAATGTCCCCGGCGATATAACAGCCGTTTCCACTACTGAACAAGGCATTGTGCAGATGTTGTCTGACGTACAACTTACCGCCGAGCACTTGAACGTCATCCCACCAGCCCATCCAGCCTGTAACACTGGCCCCGCTGAGTATGCAGTTACTGATGCGCCCTGATGTATAACCGGAAACCACTCCATAGTTAGTTACCACCACATCTTTAGCCAGTCCTCCAGATGAGACAAACATCGTCCCTCCAGCTGATATGTTGGTGGTCACGCTTACACCTGACAAGACTCCTCCGGAATAAACTGTAAGTTCTGTGCGGTTGAATCTAATATTGACAGCAGTACCGTGGACTCTCAATCTGCCGTACGGAATATCTACATCTTCTATTACACCGCCATTAGATACCATGTATATAAAAAGATTGTTCACATTAGCGCCTGACAAATACCCGGAACTAAGTACGTCGGTTGCGCAACTTACGTTATATGCAGTACCACCAGAGGAAATTTTCAATGCCGCGTTCTGGCCTCCGTATACATCACTGACTATTGAGCCTGAGTATACATTGAGCCTACCGCCAGCTCCTATACTGATACCGCTGCAGATCGTCGTAGAATAGAGGTGTACATACCCGAACCCCTCGGTATAAGCATCCGAAAGATAAGCTCCAGTACAGTTAACTGTTCCAGATAGATTGGAGACATTTATTGCAGTACCTCCGGATTCTACGACCAGTGATCCACCCGACATAATGGTCGCCGCAGTTAGTGTCCCGCCCGACGAAACGAGGCCCGTGCCACCCGATACCGTGACGCTGTCCGCCTTGCCGCCGCTCATAATATGAATATAAGTACTATAAAGTCTCACGTTAGACGCACTGCCGCTCACGGTACACGGTCTCCACAGATCCGCGTCTTCCAAATAACCACTTCCGGTGGCATATACCACCGTAAAACCAGAAGTTCCCGATATGGTCAACCCCGAACAATAACCGGAGTTGTAATAATATCTGTTAATTACTGCGCTCACCATTGACCCGCGGTTGGTAACCTGCCCTTGGGACACCGAAAGCTGCTGGAGATTCTCGATGTATACGTTGGAGTTGAACGTAACATTCTGCGTATCGGATAGATAGAGTCCGTAAACACTCGCGGTGGGATCCATGGCTATCACACCGCCGCTCAGCATATGCACATCATAGCCTATTCCACCGGATGCTATAGCGATACGTGCTACGTTAACACCTGTAACGCCGGATAGCACTCCGCCCCTCGAAGCATAAACAGAACAGCCCGCGCTGGCGGTAATATTGGTTGCTGTACCTGAGGACACATAAATCCACGCCGAGTCTTGTAGATCTATGTTGGTGGCGGTGGTTCCTGCACGTAGAGTTATATATCCGCGCATCCCTGCGGTAATTCGATCAGCGCTGCAGCCGCTCAAGGAAAGAATATTGCTGTTAATAGCGCCGCTGCAGATCGACGCCCCGGACAAAGTTGCCCCGGTATACGCCCAAACAGTGCCGCCGCTCATTACAAGACCGTTGAGAACGACCCCGGATGAGACGTATCCGCTGGTATTCGACTCTATGTACACGTTATCTGTATTGCCGCGCAAGTATAACACAGCATTTTGACCGGTCGACACACCGGATACATACCCGCCGTTGCTTACCACAACGGAAGGGCGGGATACCCCGGCTGTCGGACCGCCCTCAAGATAAATGTCCGTACCAGTCGCCCCGGAATAGATGCTACAAGCCGCGCTCCCAAAAATACGCATACTATGAGCCCGACCCAGCGGCTGTATGTATGCATACGTAATCCCTGAGGCCAGGGTGTTGGACAACAACACATTCTCAAAGGTACCCGTACCCATAATACGTGCTCCGCTTCCGACTGCTTGGACATTGCTCGCGTAAGTATCAGAAGCATTGAGTGCCAAGGTCCCTCCGGAGATAACTACGTCATATGCCGAAGCGCCGGTGTTCAGCCCCATATACGCATTTGTCGGATATAACACGGCACCACTGCACACAGCAGAGGAATAAAAACTCGGAGCTAGTTTAGGATAGACTATTTTCAGGTCTTCCACCAAGGTACGGGAGCCGACCGCCGACATATAGCCGCCGCTGAAAGTGACTCCGGATATGTAGGCGCCATCCGCTGTCATGATGAGACCGCCGTAGGTCCATGCGTAAGCACCACCTGACGAGCCGACGGTGATGTCCATCGCGGTACCGCCCGATCGCAGCCACAGTTCGCCCGCGGTAAGAAACGTGGTGTTGGAAATAACTCCGTGAACATATACGGCGTTCCATGACGAAATACCCCCAATCGTTATATCCGTAAGAACGCCGCCGACATACACACTGCCGATCGAACCGTTGTTATGTACCGCAGTACCGCCGGAGATCAGTCCTCCGTTTCTTACCGCAAAATGAGCAAAATATTGACAATCCGAAGCCACGCCTCCCGAGCGGACCTCCTGAAAACCGCCGGAAGATATAACACAAGCGGTGGCTAAACCACCGCTGTAAACGTACTGGGACTGGGCACTGGACACGGTGGCGCCAAGCATTGTCCAAGCGCGGGAGAGCACGGTGGTGGCGGATTTGATGAATACGCCCGCGGAACCATCCACAGGGCGTGCACCGGTTTTTATGGTCAAGCAGAGATTGGTGAAAACGCTCACTGATTATACTCCACGATGACAGCTTTGAGTTGTGTTATCGCCATGATATAGGAAGAACCAGATGACAAGTTGACCATGCCGCTTTCCACTACACCGCCCTCCACCAGCCCGACAGAAGCCGGTAAATCTATATGCGGAGATGCACCGGCGGTAAAAATGAAAGTATCTTCTGCTGTTGAGCTCGTGATGCCCATAATATATATCCCGGTCATCGGCCGAGTGAACACGTGTGCGGTTCCACCGGACAACGCTGAATCGAAAAAAACAGTGGTGTCGGATGAGTTTACTATCGTCAGCATCCCCAGCGGTGTCCCATTCAAGTACACGGAGCCGCCGGATAGATATAATTCGCCTTGTCCTTCGACGACCGCACGGTAGGTAGCGGATAAAGTGGCATGTCCGCCTGCCATTACACCACCGGACATGTGCAGATAGGCATAATCTTGTGTTCCCATCTCAGTGGGATCACCGGCACCGATATTGAAAAATGCGTCATTAGAAGGAGCAAAGGTATCGATGTTGGCTCCGGAACGCAGGCAGTCCGAAGTGGAGGAAGAGACAATGGTACCCACCCCGCTGGAAGTGATATAGCCGCCGCTGGAAACGATGGGAATAATATCGGTCCTGGCGGCAAATGACGAGGCGTCGGCATCGGTGAGTACTTGATGTCCGTTCACGAACAAATATCCGGCAATCAGTGAGGCAGATGCACCTATGTCGTCGTCCCGCAAAAACACGCCCTGTGACGTGATGGCGATACCGCCTCCACCGGAACCGGCGCTTGCCACTATGGATCCGCCGGACATTACCACACTCATTCCGGATGCGACTACATTAACTGCCGATGCTGCACTAGCCTTTAGTTCACAGCTGGACATCGACAGCGTGGCACCGCCGCCGTATGCGGATATGTAATCGTTAGTATCAATTTCTATGCCGTTACTGGCGATGTTACTGACTTTTAACGCGACACGACTGTGTGCCAATATTTCGACAGAGGTACCCAATCCGCTGATGGTAGATGCTTTGATGCCGCTGGAGAAGGGCACCATGGCGTGGGTCAAGGCATGGGGAGTTATAACGGATGAGGTATTGATTCCGGATGAGACCTGTGCCGAGGTGGCAAGGGTGACCACACCGGCACTGGTGGAGGTAGCAGCTGGCAGCACCGGAGAGGAGTTGTTGATGATCGGGGTTACCGGATACATCAACACCAGCGGTTCGGTGACGTCATTCCCGGAGGAGCTCTTCCAGTATACCCGGATATGCCACGGATAGGACTGTCCGACCAAACTCTCCGCCACCAGAGAACTGACATCGGCAACCATCATCCATCCTGCGGCCCCATCATCGTCCGGCATACCGGAGGACGTCATGGTTATCCACTCGTCGGTATTCGGGTTGTAGTACTGAAACTTGGCTGCCGACTCCGCGTCGTCCTGCGAGTCCAGTGAGTAGTAGGTGGCAAAGGTGGGTACAAGCGCAATGTCCACCACCGGCCAAATACCTTGACCGGTGGGGGTGGATATGCCTCTGGGCACCGTGAACTGCACACGGGTCAACCCGGAGGTCTCCAGCGCATCTTGTACTTTCGCAAGAGAATAAACCGAGCCGGAGACCTTCCACTTATCCGTGAATTTTACTTCACCGAATTTTTGAAAGAAGGCCATTTATCGGATCCTGTCAGTTTATTCCTCGGATACCGAGCCCGCCGGAATCAGATAATTCACTACCCACGTCTCGGTGGATGAACTTCCGAGATCGGCCTCGATATACTGCGTGCCGCCGGAGGTCTCTATGGAAGGATAGATCACCGCGCCGCTGTGCACTACATTTACAATAAGCCCGGAGTCGAAAACACTGACGGGACAAAAGCTGTTGGCCGCGGTGGCGGACATCTCCAATGTGGCACTGCTGAGGAGGTACAGCTGCTTGCCTTTGACAGTGACATCGCCGCCATGTATGTTTACATACTCACCGCTTATATTTATACCGTCTCCGAAATTGCCCCCGATATTCACGGGAGCACCGTTGAGATTAAGCGGAGCATTACCTGCATCAAGTGTTATGCTGGAACCGGTAACCTCCATAGAGGTTGTGTAGTCAACTCCTTCCGATTCGGAATGCCCGGCGTTGATATAGAACCCACCGGGGTGGAGACTGATGCTGGCGGAATCGATTTCCAGTTCCCCGTCACTGGCGCTGGAAACACCGGTCTCGAACTCGGTGTTCGACATGATGGCGTTGCTGGTGGCGGAACTGACTGCATTGTACACTGCACCCTCGGTCGGAATGCTCGTCCCACCACTGGTGATCGTGGTGACGATGGCGCGTCCGTTCTTCAGCGCACTGCCATTGCTGGTGATCTGCGGGATGTAGTCGTTAGTACCAGTGAACTGCGAGATATACTTGCCGGAGGTTTGATAACGGGAGTTCATCCACGCGGTATCGACAGACACCTGGTTACCGGCGGATGTCTGACTGACGATAATGCCGCCGCCGGAAGTGACGTCATGGAACAGGTCGTTGACCGGAACATAGACCGGATCCACCACCGAACCGCCGGACGCGTACACATCGAACTCAAGGAACGGGTAAATGGCGGTGGAGGTCTTCGATGCCTGCTTGCCGGGGACCTGGCCCTGTGCATTGAGATCCGGGCTGGTGCCCCACACGGTATACGCACTCTGCAGCAACTGATCCTTGAGGATGTTGATTGCAGCACCGATACGAGCCCCGCTGCCATCCTGAAGTTCGTAAGTGGCAGCGTAACCGGCATCTGGAGTCGCCTTGCTGACGAGTGTAAGCGTATTACTGACTTTGTAGATGTTGGCATTGGATGTGACAACGATACCGCCGTTGCCCGCACTGACGATGGTACCGCTGGCTACTATGTCGTCGATGGCACTTCCCAGCGAAGTAAGGCGAGACTCCACCGTCTTGCTCCCAGTCGGGAGCGAGCTGTAACCGACTACGGCACTCAATGCAGCATTCGCCGCGGTTGCGGCGGAAGTCACCGCTGCACTTACCGCCGCACTGGAAGCGGCACTGGAAGCGGCATTGATGGCGGTGGTGATGCTGTTGACGGTTAAGCCGCCAGTGGAGACGGCTAGATACTTTTCCGTTTCTGTGTCGGTATTCAGTTTCAGCGAAACGCTGTTGTTGTTTGCACTGATGGCGGCATTACCGGACTTCACCAACGAAGTGAGGTCGGCAGTAGCAGATGTCCCGCCACTCTGCGTAATTTTGAGAGTAGTGGCTGTAGTGGTTGAACTCACCGAAGCTCCGTTGAGCAGGGCAGGGGTGGTTGACAATCCGGAGAGGTCTACGGACTTACTGTTGCCGGTACCCTGGGAGACGGTGAGACTGGTACCGCTCAGGCTCACGGCAGTAATATTGGCGGAACTCAGATCTGTTTCCACCAGGTAGTTCTTACCGGCGAAGTTCTTCGCCCTATTGATTCTGACGCCACGTGCCATGTTTCTTTTCCTTATATTATGGTTTTAGGCAGCACTGGAAAAATTGTACCGTCGCTATTGGTGAGTGCATAGGCCGTGAATGCCTTATTATCTCCGAATACCGACGGGTCAAACTCGACGAATGTAAGCAGTGAGTTTCCATCTGCTTGATGCTCTATGTCACATACCACAGTACCGGTGACATCGTTTTCAACCTCGAAAACAAAACCTGGAACGGATATGTTATATTCTCCGTCATCCACCAAGGTCATCTGATCCAGGTTGAAACCGAAAGGTGATATCGCTATTTTACTGTAACCGGCATCCTCGACTGTATCTATGACAATGGATGGAACCTCTTCCGGTGATACTATTTCGCCTGCCTCAATGGCTCTTTCCAGGTTTTCCTTCACCATCAAGGCCACACTGTCCGTGTTTACGGTAAGTCTGCCGTTAGCATCAGTGGACAATCCTCCTGCTGGAGACAGCAATACGGCCAGCAGAAGTCCGTTACCCGGAAGTCCGGTTATCTGTATGCCCTTACCGGCTCTAAAGTACTTGGTGGCCGGAGATGGGCTGGCTCCTGACTGTTGCCTAAAAATTAGCCCCACACCAGAGTTACCAGTACTGCCGGGCTGCAGTGGCCTTGACGGTACCGGTTGTGGCATCATGGTTTGCTGTTGTGCGGATGCGAAAACAGTTCTCACGTGGATTATCTCCAATCAAGGGACATCACAAGAGTGCCAGCGTCAAATCAGAGAGTGCTGTCGTCCTCGGACTGCTCTTGAGGTGTATTGCTTTCCTCCGACGCCACGTCATTGGACTGCTCTTCGCCATTCTCTTCGGGTTCCACAGTCTCTTCAACGGATTCGGCGTCTGCGAGCTCCTCCTCCCAACATTTGTACCACCACTGGGGTTGTCCTATGCCGATCTTGGACGCTTCATAGGTACAAAGCTTATCCGCGGCATTCCATGCGGTGGCGAGTTGCATGCCCTCAAGAGTGGCAAAGACCGGAGATTGTTGAAATTCGTACATTTCATCAAAACCGCCCTTGAAGCCTTCGATGCCCGTGGCAAGCGCGATTTGCGCACAAACTTGTCTGAACTGCACGCAGGCGTTGTCGAAGTCTTCAGTCGACGGAGGCACAGGTGTAGGCGGGATGTACTCGGTATATCCTGCCTCGCGGAACTGCTCGGGAGTAGGATGGAAATAACGCAGATCACCGATCACGATGCCGCCGCCGTGATAGATATCTCCATTGTTGTCGATCCAAATAGTGGTAGCCATGATATTCTATCCTTCTTTAGTCTGTATATTCGATATATCCGCCGTTGGAAACCGTGATTATTGCTCCCGGGTTGGATGTGACATTGAGTGCCGAGCAGGGCGCGGAAGTACCGCCGCCACCATCCACATTCAGCGATCCGCCGGAATTGACAACGATTCCATCGCACAAGGCATATCCTTTGATAGTCATTCTACCACCATCACCTATAGTGAAGGCGGCACCCGAAGCGCCGGAGGAGAATACGCAGCTTCCGCCGCTGCAGATGAAGATGTTGCTGGCATTGAGCGAATCCGAAAGGCCTAATCTGAGATCCAATATCGGATCTGCGTTAGACGGATTGGTCCGCTCGATGGTGGTATTTTTGATGAAAGAAGACACTGCGGATACGCGCATACCATCTCGGATGTAACCCCCATCCAGAATGGTTCCGGACTGCAGAGTCATGAGATATGTACCACTAACGGTCATCGAGAAGTTGAAGTTGCTGGCGCTAATGGCTGTAAATGTCGGAGAAGCACCACCCGACTTCAACCGTACCAATGTCCAATCTGTGATATGTGCGCCAGTAAAGCTTTCATAAGCGACATTGAAGGTGGAGAGTCGAATAAAAGAGTTTGGCGTGTTCCTGCCATCTATCGCTCCATCGCTCTGTGTATAGTCGTATATAATGGAGCTGCTGAAGTAGGGGCGATAATTGCTTCCTAAGCCACCGCTAATAGTCGCCGAGGACACAAAGAATTTGGAGTACCCGGATACCAAGATCTGAACATCGCAGACAACAGCCCCGGGATATACCATTATCTGACCGCCAGATTGAGTTTTGGTTAATCCGCTTAGATAACCGCCCTCGTGAATATTGACGTTTCCCATTCCGCTGTAAACATTGAAGACGCTCGCACCGCTGTAGATTTCCAAAGGACTGTTGCTCTGATTTATCCCGGACACTCTTCCTCCGGAAACATACATATAACAATCAGTACTCATTGTGACACCGGACACTCTTCCTCCGGAAACATGCATATAACAACGAGTACTCATTGTGACATCGGAAACATCACCATCATAGATGTAGGCTGTGATCGGTTGTCCATTCATTACCGGGAACAGCAGCCCGGAGATTGTGCCGTAGTTATACAATCCTCGCCAGTTCTGATTTACATTATTATACAACGAAAGGTTGTAGGCATAACCGCCGGAGCTGATGATGGTGGGTGATGCTCCCCATCCGGCGCCGATATGAGTGACATCAGAAATAGTGCCGCCACTGTAGACTACCAACTCACCATGGGATTCCACGAGTCCTGAGGACACCACACCCTTATTCCATACGTATTGAGCCTGCCCGCTGCCGATGACGGTCGCAAACATCGACATGCCGGAAGACAAAATGGTGTTGGAGGAAGCGATGAAAACGCCCTTGCTGCCGTATATCGGCTCATCCACCATGAGTCCACCCGCCAGCATGTTGAAAAACATACTCATCCGAACACCCTCGTTAGCCCACGTACTGAATGCTATAGTCTTCCGAATCCCAGCCGATACCGGCTATATCGTCGCCTGCGCCTTCTCCGGAGGATAGAAGCGTTCCGCCCGGACCATAAAAACTACCTTGAGTATTCTGGCCATTGTCATCATGTTGATTTATGACAATGGAGTATCCGGGGAGATCTGCGCAAAGATAATACTGGTTATAGAAATCGCCAGAGAAGAATGAGAAGTTATAGATGTTCCCGGTATCCCAGAACTTTACGGCAAAACTCCCGTAACTACCGGTGCCTTCAGTCAATTCCCCTGCTGCCATCATGCCGTTCAAAAACCCCAACAGATAGGTTTTGCCACCATCGAATTCGATTCCGCTATTCAACAGCGCCAGCGTCGAAGGCACTATCAGTACTCCGGAGGATGTTAAAGTAAATTGGATGTAGCTCTCTCGACTGTCCTCGGCAACACCGACCATAAGTTGATCCAACGGATTTGGATAGATATAATGAGTACCTCCGGATACACGCACCTGAGCGCTGGTGTTGAATGAACTATCGACTGCCCTGATGAGCTGTGTGATGACGGGGACGTCATTGATTTTGACTGCGCCTCCGTACGACGTGTTCAAGTTGATGTCACCCGCGTCGCACACGATATCCACATTGCGTCCGGGATCGGCGGCATGAATAGAAACCCCACCGTCGTGCTCGACTGTGACAGACTGCTCAACGTCATCATAGTTGTTCATCAACTTCGCCGTGCCGCCCGACAATACGACGCACTCCCCGCTCGTCCCGGAAGCTATCATGCCCCCGGAAGACAACCGGAACTGCATCTCGGATCCGGAGACCAGCAGCCCGCCGCCCGAAGTGAGAGCGACGGTATAGGAGCCGACGGTGGTACTGAACTCCGCGCCGGACACTATCGCGCCGGAAACACTTCCGCCACCACCGTGCGACGAAACATACGAAGAAACCCACGGTTGCGTGGCCAAAACTTCGTCGTTGAACAGAAAGTCTGCATTATCATAATCCACGTACAAAGGCAGGCCGTTCACCAGAACAGGACTCTGGTCGGTATAAATGCCGAATACCGCGTCCGCGCCGCCGAGTCCGATGTACAATTGTCCACTATCATCCATGGACATGTCGATATCCGCGCTGACGTCGGAGTTCCCGCTGACATGTATGTTCAAAGAGCTGCTGGCGAGTCCTACGCTGACATTGGCACCGGACATGAGAATACCGCCGCTTGTCAAGCCGAGTGTGTAATTACCTACCGTGGTAACAAAAGCGGCTCCGCTGACGATGGCTCCGGAAATGTCTCCTCCGCTGCCACTTCCTCCGCTGCCCCCGGATGAACCGATGACACGGAGTCCGTCTTCGGTTGCGCTCAGACCTCCTCCGGAAGCGATTTTGATGTACAGCCCGTCCAATCCCGCCGCGATTCCACCGCCCGATGTAAGCTTCACCTGCAGCTTTTCATCTCCAGCTGAGCCGGATCCCCACGTCAATCCTCCGGCAGAATGCACCGGTACGTTGGTGGTAAACGGTAGTATGGTAGTGCCGTCGGCACTTTTCAGTTGTCGTCTGTGGGCCATTTCAGTTACCTTGTGTTGGGCGCTTCAGTATGTTTGACGTTTATTCAAAACCTGACGAGGATAGTCTATGTTCAGTCATAAAAAGTCGGCCGTCAAATCCGGTGATGATTATTGTAAGGAGAAAAAGGAGGACGACGACATGAAACCTGAAACACTGAAAACCATTAAACTGGCCTTGGAGTCAGACAACACTGTGGAGCGCACATTGAAGTCCCGCATCTTGGCGGCATGCGTAGGGACTAGCGCACCGAAGGACCTGGTGACATCTAAACAGGCCAGAGACATCCTCGGGATCAGTCAGCCTACGCTGCTGTCCTACTCGAGACAGGGACTCCTCACCCAGATACGCTTTTCCTGCCGTAGGATCCGTTACGACAAGCGCGAAGTACTATATTTGGCGGAACACGGCGCAAACAACAACGCAAATCCCGCGTAGATGTCGAATCGTTTGACGCTTCTCAATTATTGGCGGGGGCCCACTGGTGGAAACCCGCCAATAATTGCTTACCGACAGCCGCTCCAAAGTGCAAGCCAAAGTGAAATCGTCAGCCAGGCCCGGTACGGAAGACTATACCGATTGATTTCGTAGGTTGTATATAGTATAGGTGTCGGCTTCCTTCTCTCTTTCTCGCCTGCCCCTCTCCTCTGTCCCCTGGGGAGAGGGGTTCTTTATTTGCATTACCCCTGTACAGACGTTATATTATTTGAAGTACATGGGTGGATAGGCGGCGAGGACATTGAACAGGAACCTTACTTCTCCCTACGCGCCTCCCCACAGATGCAAAATAAAGAAAAAAGAAGACATAAAAACAAAACTTTATGCTTTACAGACAAGGAATGCAACAAGCTCACGTTGAGTTCAAAACAAAGAAAAGGAGCTCATTGCGGGATTGATCTATAATGAAATACTGACGATGTCAAGGTTTTTGAGGCAAAAAACCTGCAAAAAATTCCCAAAAGCGTCAAATTTTTCTCCTTATCTCTCCCTAAGCACAAAAAGCCCCTTGTCATTGAACGTTTTATAGTAGGTCCAGCCGACAACAATCGAATAAGGGGACATTATCATGGCGAGAGACGTCATCACACGTCGTGCCCGCGGGCAGGGATCCATACTGCGCAAAGGACGACGTTATTATCTCCGCGTCAGATCCAACAATGCGGAAAAACACATACTGCTCACCGACACATCCGGCATACCGGTTAGCAACCGCATCTCCGCGGAAGCATCCGCCAAGCTGTTATCCAACATCGCCGGCAGTACCTCGTTGATAGAGTTGGAGTCCTTCGTGAAGGTGGCCAAGCTCAACATGGTTTCGCAGATACCGTTGGCGGCGGCATGGGACACTTTCATATCCTTATATATTGCAGACACCACGGACAGTACTTTGAAGCAGTATAAAAGCAAACTGGATTGCTTCATACGCTGGATACGCTACACGTTCCCGTCGGTGCAGTTCATACACGAAGTCACCGCCGGCATGGTGGAAAACTACGTGGTTTGTCTGCAGCGCAGAACAGGGTTGCGCTCTTCTACCATCAACGGCAAGATCACCACATTGAAAAACATCTTCAAGGTGTTGCTGCCCGATCAGGTCAATCCTTTTGCGCGTATACGCAGATTGAAGTCACAGCGTTCGTTGCGGACAGCCATCACACGAGAGCAACTGCGGGCATTGCTGCAGGCATTGGATGAGATGGCTGTTACAGGACATCGCAAAGGAGTACGTACCGGCAGAAAGATATCCGGAATGGCTGACTACAGAATAGTGATCCTCATCTGCATCTACACCGGGCTGCGTATCAGCGATGTTTATACGCTGCGGTGGGAGAATGTGGACTTCAAGCGCAACACCATCTGGACAGTCCCCAAAAAGACAGAAAGAAGTGACCCCGACAGAGAAGGGGTAACGATACCCATCTACTGCGACCTAAAAAAAGAATTGGAGATCCAACGAAAGAAACAACCGCGCAGTTGCGACTGGGTGATAGGACCGAACCTATCCAAACAGACGTTGAGAAACCTGAAGAGCATCTGCAATCGCATATTGGACGAGACGCTGAATCCTGACAACCGAGGAAAAAAAGGAAGAAAGAAATACACTGTTCACTGTCTAAGACATACCTTCATCAGCGACTGCATCAACAAAGGAGTACCGGCGGACGTGGTGGCGATATTGGCCGGACAAAAGAGTTTGAGTTCAACCAAAGTCTATACCCATATATACGACGAAAGCAAGATCGAGGCCATCAACTCATTGGACAGCATTTACCGGAAGGAGGACAACACTGATACCGGCGTCGAAGCCAAACGCGATGACTTGATGTCGAAATTGAAGACGCTGCCGGACGGCGTGGTGGATCTGCTGCTGCAGGCGGTGGCTAAGTAGAATAGATTTTATCCTTGGGTACAAAATCGTGAGTCGGCAACATCGGAGGGGCGGATCGTTTGACGCTTCCTTATTAAAAGGAGAGCCCGGAACGACGGCTCTCCTTTTAATATTTCCACCTATAGGGTAAAAAAAAAAAAAAGACGGCATCCAAGCCGTCTCCACGTGTGGTTTCCTTCACTTCCGCAACGTCATCACCATGCGAAGTAATTCCGGAAGTTTCTCCTGCCTTCCGCCCATGGATACAATCGCAT